>ERZ827469.659-NODE-659-length-37262-cov-9.099578_pt1 | contig 37262 bp, 31 predicted proteins | sample MGYA00519917_ERZ827469 | MGnify/ENA primary metagenome ERZ827469 (study PRJEB31778, sample SAMEA3449314) | human gut metagenome | biome: human gut; feature: human-associated habitat; material: faeces | place: United Kingdom | collected 2010/2012 ... | reverse complement strand
GGGTGGTTTTTTGTTTCGCGCCTGTCAGGCGCTCAACAGGCTAAAGCCCATAAAACTACAAAAGCGGACATCCCAAGGGATGTCCGCTTTTCATGTTACCCGCCGGTCAGCGACGGAGACCTTCCAGAAAGACCATATGAGCGGTTTTGGGGGAGGGGGCTCGAACCAGCCTTTCCCCGCTCCCTACCGTGCCACCAGCACCCAGGCGGGACCGGGGGCATCCAGATGGCTGGCCACGTAATTGGCGCGCTCGGAACCACCGCAGAACAGGTCGATGCGCCGCTGCTTGATGGCGCCGCCCACGTCCTGGGCAAAACCGATGCCGCGCAGGGGCAGGCTGCCGTATTTCTCGTCCGGCACGTTGACGCCAAAGGCCACCACGGCGCCCAGCGGGATATAGCTGCGGTCCACGGCCAGGGAGAGCCATTCGTCCACCACATGGCCCATGGCGCCGGTGGGGCCGCGGCTGCCGTAGCGGAAAAAGACGTAGCTGGGGTTCTCGTTGAGGATCTCGCGCACGCGCAGGGGATTGTCCTTGAACCACTGGCGCTGCTCGAAGATGTCGCCGCGCTTGAGCAGGCCCTTCTCGCGCATGATGCGGCCCGAGCTCTTGTATTTGTGGCCGTTCTGGCCCGCGTAGTTGATGAAGGCCTCGGTACCGTCATCGAAGACCAGGCGGCCGGAGCCCTGGATCTCCAGGAAGAACACGTCCACGGGGTCCGCGGCCCAGGCCAGTTCCAGCCCGCGCCCGGCCAGCAGCTGCTGCTCTTCTATCTGGCGGCGGGTGTAGTAGCGGCCCTTGTGGCGGCGCTTGTACTGCTTCATGTCCGGCGGCAGGGCGTAGATGGCCTGCTCATAGCCGGGCTTGCGGGTACGGCTGGCCCTGACGCGGGGCTCATAGTAGCCGGAATAGGCGATGCCGGAGGGGACTTCCACCCACTGGAAATTCTGGAGGAAGAGCTGCGGTTCGGCATCCAGACGGGGCAGCAGCGCCTGCAGGCGCAGCAGGGTGCGTTCCATGTCGCCCCAGGTCAGGCGCAGGCCGGGGCGGTCGATGGCCACGGCCCCGGCGGGCTTGCTCTTGACATAGCGCAGGGATTTCCGCACCGTAGGCGCCATCTCGCGCCATGACTGCAAGTCCTGGTTCCGGGGCGCAAGATGCTCCGTGAAGAATTCGGGCGACTCAAAGCCCACGGCGGGCCCTTTGGGGATCAGGTATTCCTCGTGCGTCTGCCGCGACCCGCAGCCGGACAGCGCCAGGGCGGCCAGCAGCACGGCGCACAGCGCCAGACGCGGGAGCCCCTTCCCCACACGCAAAGGAGTTTTCTGATGCATGACGATTTTCCTTCCCCGGCCATCTGGTTCACCCACCGGATCTCCTACGGTGAAACAGATACCATGGGCGTTCTGTATTACGCGGAGTATCTCCACATCTTCGAGAGGGCGCGCAGCGAATTCATCCGCGCCTGCGGCATGAGCTACCGTGATGTGGAGGAAAAGGACATCATCCTGCCCGTCCGCGAGGCCCAGTGCCGTTACCGTTCCCCGGCCCGCTATGACGATCTGGTGCAGGTGCACACGGCCATCAGCCAATGGGGCCGCGCGTCCATGCGCTTTGTATACGAGATGTGGAACGAGGACAAGACGCGCCTGCTGGCCACGGGCAGCACCCAGCACGCCCTGGTGAACCACCAGGGACGGCCGGTGGCCGTGCCGGACTGGCTGCGCGAGCTTCTGGGCAACCTGAACTAGGGACGGCCGGACCGCCACCTGCGAAAAAAGCCGGGGATACCCCGGCTTTTTTTATGGCCTCGGAAAAATTTTTCACAATATTTTTTGTTATTTTCCGCCTTGCACCGGCCCTATCTTGCGGCGGGGACAGAAAGGGCGTGCGCCGGGCACGGATTTTCGGGCTCCCGAGGTGGCCCCCGTCCCCTTCCTTGCACAGGCAGCCATCTATTTTGGCTTTCCGGGCGCAGATGTCAAGTTGAGCAAAACAGCTCGGGCACTTCCCTTTTTAGCCATGTCGGGCTATGGTTTTATTACTACCGTGTGAAAGGTCGCACGTTGCCCTCGTAAATCCGGCGGCCCCGGGCCCGCCATATCGCTTACTAAGGGAGTTTTAGCATGTCCAACCCCGTGGATACCCAACGTACTTACGCACTTGTAGGCACCGGCGGCTGCGGCAAAACGTCGCTGGCCGAGATGCTCCTCTTCAATAGCGGCGCTCTGACCCGCATGGGTGCCATTGAAGACGGTACCAGCTGCCTCGACTACGAACCGGAAGAAGTACGTCGCCGCGGCTCCATCCAGCCCGCGGTGGCTACCTGCCTCTGGAACAAGAACCGCCATTTCATGCTGGATATCCCGGGTGACGGCAACTTTACCGGTGACATGGAATGCCTGCTCAAGGGCGTGGACAGCGTGGTCTTCGTACTGGATGCCGTGGACGGTGTGCGCCCGCTGACCAAGAAATTCTGGAACCTCGTCCGTGCCGAGAACCTGCCCGCCATCTTCGTCATCAACAAGATGGACCGCGACCGCGCCGATTTCCAGATGGCCTTCGACGGCCTGGCCACCCTGGGTGTCAAGGCTGTGGCCCTGCAGGTGCCCGTCCGTGAAGGCGAGGCCTTTACCGGCTATGTGGACGTGCTGACCGGCAAAGCCTACGCCTTTGGCGACAACGGCGCTGTCAGCGAATGCGAGGTGCCCGCCGATGTGGCCGACGACGTGAGCCTGCTCCATGACCTGACCGTGGAAAACATCGCCGAAAGCGATGAGGAGCTCATGGAAAAATACCTGGAAGAAGGCAGCCTGTCCCTGGAAGACCTCCAGACCGGTCTGCGCAAAGGCACCGTGACCGGTGAGCTCTGCCCCGTGCTGGTCTGCTCCTCCCTGGAGAACAAGGGCGGCGTGGCCGTGCTGGAAGCCATCCAGGCCCTGCTGCCCGCCGCGACCGAACGCCCCGCCTTCGTGGACGCCCAGGGCCAGGAACGCGCTCCCGATCCCGAAGGTCCCGTGGCCGGCTTCGTCTTCAAGACCCTGGCCGACCCCTTCTCCGGCCAGCTTTCCCTGGTGCGCATCCTCTCCGGCACCATCAGCGGTGATGTCACCCTCAAGAACATGCGCAGCGGCGAGAACGAGCGCCTGGGCAGCCTGCTTTTCCTGACCGGCAAGACCCAGACCCCCTGCAAGGAACCCGTGGGCCCCGGTGCCATCGTGGCCGTGGCCAAGCTGAAGAACACCCGCACCGGCGACAGCCTGTGTGACGAAAAGCAGCCCTTTGCCCTGCCCATGCCCAAGCTGCCGCCGCAGCTCATCACCTACGCGCTGGCCCCCAAGGAAAAGGGCGATGAAGACAAGGTCTACTCCGCCATCCAGCGCCTGCTGGACGAAGACATCACCCTGCGCCTGGCCCGCGATGAGGAAAACGGCGACATCCTGCTTTCCGGCATGGGACAGCTGCACATCGAGCTTTCGGTGGAAAAGGCCAAACGCCGTTTCAAGGTGGACATCAACCTCAAGACGCCCAAGGTGCCCTATCGTGAGACCGTGCGCGGCAAGGTGCAGGTGCAGGGCCGTCACAAGAAGCAGTCCGGCGGCCGCGGCCAGTTCGGCGACTGCTGGATCGAGATGGAAGGCCTGCCCCGCGGTTCCGGCTATGTCTTCGAAGACGCCATCGTGGGCGGCGTGATCCCCCGCCAGTACATCCCCGCCATCGACAAGGGCATCCAGGAAGCGGCCGCCCGCGGTTTCCTGGCCGGTTGCCAGGTGGTGGACTTCCGCGTCAAGGTCTACGACGGCAGCTACCATACCGTGGACTCCTCGGAAATGGCCTTCAAGGTGGCCGGTTCCCTGGCCTTCAAGAAAGCCATGGAAAGCCTCAAACCCGTGCTGCTGGAACCCATCGTGCTGCTGACCGTGTCCGTGCCCGATGAATGCATGGGCGACGTCATCGGCGACCTTTCCTCGCGCCGCGGCAAGGTGCTGGGTTCCGACTCCGCCGCCGGCGTCACCGAGATCAAGGCCCATGTGCCCATGAGCGAAGTGCTGCGCTACGCGCCCGACCTGCGCTCCATGACGGCCGGCCAGGGCTTCTTCACCATGGAATTCGCCCACTACGAAGAGGCTCCCCAGCCCGTGGCCGACAAGGTCATCGCCGAACACCAGAAGGCCGTGGCCGGCGAATAGGCCCCACGCCCCCCTCTGCCGATCCAGGGCCACCCGCTTCGTGCGGGTGGCCCTTTTCGTCTGCCTGCCGTTCCCGGCAGGCGGGAAGAAGACGGCCCACGAAGGGCATGGTCCTCCGCGGGCAGCAAAAAAGGGAGGGTATCCGCGGATATCCTCCCCTTGCCCCAAAAATGGGAGCGGCTTTTACAGGGAAAGCAGGCCGGGAGCGGCATGCGGGGCCGTGTGGACCCTGCCCGCAAGGCTCATCTCGGGACGGATACCCGCATTGCGTTCGATGAGCTCCACCGCGCGGGAGATCTGGCGACCGACACGGGATTCATTGGCTATCTCGCGTTCCAGCGAGGTGATGCCCTTGATGACCGTGGAGTGGCGGCGGTTGAAGCGCTCGCCGATCTCCTTGAGGGACATGTCCGTGTGCTTGCGGGCCAGATAATAGATGGTGTTGCGGGCCAGCACATACTGCTGCTTGTGCGAGCGGGATGCCAGCTGGCGTTCGTTGAGGCCGTAGCTTTCGCAGACCAGGCGCACGATGGAGGCGAAGTCCGGCCCGCAGTCCACGGTGGCGTACTGTTGCAGCACTTCCAGGGCCAGTTCGGGGTTGAGGCCGCAATTGAGCATGCGCGCCTTGAACACCAGGCTCTTGAGACAGGACTCCAGCTGCCGCACATCGCCCTGCAGGCGTCCGGCCAGCAGATCGCAGACCTCGTCAGGCAGCAGCACCTGGAAGCTCTTGGCCTTGCGCTCCAGGATATGGCGGCACATCTCCGCATCGGGCCGCTCCAGGGGCGACACGATGCCGGAACAGAAATGGGAGACCAGCCGGCTGTCCAGCCTTTCCAGCTCGCGCGGGGAAAAGCTGCTGGTAAAGATGGCGCGGCCGCCGCGATCCTGCAGGCTCTTGATGACGGTCAGGACCATGTCCTGCATCTTTTCCTTGCCCTGCAGGAAATGCACGTCTTCCAGAAGGAGCACGTCCAGGTCGCGCAGACGGGCGCGGAAGCCCTCCACATCGTTGTTGCGCAGGGCCGACACATAACGTGAGGCCAGATCCTCGGCGGAAAGATAGGCCAGACGGGCCTGGTTGCCCTGCTCCTGCACGGCGCGGCCCACGGACTGCATGATATGGGTCTTGCCCAGGCCGGAAGCGGAGCTGACGAACAGGGTCTCCACGCAGCCGCCGTCATGGCAGATATCCTTGGCCGCGGCCACGGCCATGGCATTGCAGGGCCCGACCACGAGATCGTCGAAACTGAAGCGCCAGCGCTGGCGGGCGCGGGGGCGCAGCGTGGGGGCAGGCAGGGGCAGGGAACACTGGCTGGGCTGAAGGGGCCTGGCCGGGCGGGCGGGCGCCGCGGACATCCCGTGCGCGGAGGCTGCCCCGGGGGCGACCAGCGGCGGCGCGACGGCGGCGGGCGCGAAGGGAGCGGCAGGGGCGGAAGGGGCACCCTGACAGGAGATGCGGATATCGATACACTCCGGCGCCACCTGCAGCACAGGGGCGGCAGCGGAACGCAGGGTCTCCTGCATGCGGTCGCGCAGCCAGCGGGCCACATATTCACTGGGTGCGGCAAGGCACAGGCTGTTCCCCTCGATATGGGCATCCAGAGGATGGATCCACACCTTGAAGATGCCGGGATTGAGGATGCCCCTCAAGTTTTCAGAAATCTTCTGCCACTGCTCTTGCATGCCTGTCATTGCCCGCCCATGAAAAATGCCGCCATGCGGGCCATGACCCAGCCATGCCCCGCCCGAATCCGTCTCGTCCCCGTTGCTCCTGCGCCGCGCCCCGTCCGTCTTTTGGCAGAGCGCCCGCAAGGATGTAGTTTTTTCACGTTGTTCTGTCAACATACGGCGAACGAAAAGACCACGCTTCCGCGCTTTCTGCCAACAGGCGGGCATCCCGCAGCGTATCCTCTGTGGACACTTGTGCGATTCTGCCCTTTTTTTCCCCGTACTGCAAGCCGCAAGGCCTGCCACCAAAAAGAAAGGTCGTTGTCACCGTAATGACAACGACCCCGGGATCATGTTTTTGCCAGGCTACTTGAACTGCACGAAATTCTTGAGCAGGCCCAGCAGCTCGTAGCGCAGGGATTCATCCTGCAGGGCAAAATAGATGTTGGCACTCAGGAACTCGGCCCAGTCCCCGGCATCGAAACGCATGCCGGCCATGCGCACGGCCATCATGCCGCGTTCCTTGGCCATGGCCTGCAGGGCGTCGGTGAGCTGGATCTCGCCGCCGTGCCCCGGTTTGACCTTTTCGAGATAGTCGAAAATGTCCGGTGTCAGCACATAGCGGCCCACGATGGCCATGCGGGAGGGCGCCTCCTCGCGCTTGGGCTTTTCCACCATGTCGCGCACGCGGTACACGCCGGGCGCCACTTCCTCGCCATCGATGATGCCGTAGCGGCTCACCTTTTCCCACGGCACTTCCATGACGCCGATGACGGGCATCTTTTCGGCCATGGCCACTTCGATGAGCTGGCCGATGCCGGGCACACCGCTGAACATCAGGTCGTCGCCCACCATGACGGCAAAGGGCTCGTCGCCCACCAGCTCGCGCGCGCACATGACGGCATGGCCAAGCCCCAGCTGGCGCTTCTGGCGCACGGAAAGGATGTTGACCATTTCCGCCACCCGGCGCACTTCTTCCAGCTTGTCCAGCTTGCCGGCACGTTCCAGCACGTCCTCGAGCTGCAGGTTGTGGTCGAAGTGGTCCTCGATGACGTTCTTGTCACGGTTGGTGACGAAGATCACGTCCTTGATATGGGCACGCTGGGCCTCTTCCACAACATACTGGATGACGGGCTTGTTGTAGATGGGCAGCATTTCCTTGGGGATATTCTTGGTCGCGGGCAGGGAACGGGTCCCCCAGCCGGCCACGGGGATGACAACCTTACGAATGTCCTTCATGTTCTCCTCCATCATCGCATGCCCCTCACGGGGCTGTGCTTGGGACATGGTTCTCGACGAAAGCATGTCACGGGCCTGCCGCGGCAGCTCCCGGAACGAATCAGCTCCTCCAGGAGAGGACAAAAAACTAGCGCAGCTCGCGGCTCACCACATCGGCCAGGTCGCGCGCGTAACGGACGACCTTGTCTTCATCCTCGGCCTCGACCATGACGCGGCACAGGGCCTCGGTGCCGGAATAGCGCAGCAGCACACGGCCGCGACCGGCCAGGGCCTTTTCCACGTCGGCCACAGCCTTGCCGATGGCGGGACGCTCCTCGAAGGGCAGCTTCTTTTCCACCCTCACGTTGATGAGCTTCTGCGGGAAGAGGTGCAGCAGGCCCGCCAGCTCGGACAGGGGCTTTTCCTTCTCGCGCACGATGCGCAGCAGCTGCAGGGCCGCCAGCAGGCCGTCACCGGTGGTGCTGTACTGGCGGTAGATGAGATGCCCGGACTGTTCGCCGCCCAGCATGGCGCCGGTCTTGCGCATGGCTTCCATGACGTAGCGGTCGCCCACCTTGGTGCGCAGCAGCGTGCCGGCGCGCTCCTTCATGAATATCTCCAGCGCCAGGTTGCTCATGGCCGTGGCCACCAGCATGTTGCCGGGCAGTTCGCCCCGCTCCATCATGGCCTGGGCACCCAGGGCCATGAGCTGGTCACCGTCCAGCACGTTGCCCTTTTCGTCCACCACGATGAGGCGGTCGGCGTCACCGTCCAGGGCCAGGCCCACGTCCGCGCGCACTTCGCGCACCTTGGCGGCCAGGGTCTCGGGATGCAGGGAGCCGCAGTGATCGTTGATGTTGGTCCCGTTGGGGCCGGTCCCCAGACGGAAGACTTCCGCGCCCAGTTCTTCCAGGGCCAGGGGGGCCACCTTGTAGGCCGCGCCGTTGGCGCAGTCGATGACGATGCGCAGGCCGGACAGGGTCAGATGGGCCGGGAAGCAGCTCTTGGTGTACACGATGTAGCGGCCGCCGGCGTCTTCGATCTTGCTGGCGCGGCCGACCCGGTCGGAATCGGGATAGGGCCAGCGCATGTCGGGATCGAGCACCATGGCGGAGATCTCGTTCTCCACCTCGTCAGGCAGCTTGAAGCCGTCGGCATCGAAGAACTTGATGCCGTTGTCCGAATAGGGATTGTGCGAGGCGGAGATGACCACCCCCAGGTCCGCCCGCATGTTGCGGGTCAGGAAGGAGATGGCGGGCGTGGGCAGGGGCCCGGTCATGATGACGTGCATGCCGGCGGCGCACAGGCCCGCCGTGAGGGCGGACTCGAACATGTAGCCCGACAGGCGGGTATCCTTGCCGATGACCACGCGGTGCTGGTGCGAGCCCTTGCGGAAGCGCACCCCCGCGGCCAGGCCCAGGCGCAGGGCCACATCCACGGTCATGGGATAGATATTGACAGGGCCACGCAGGCCATCGGTGCCGAAAAGACGTTCTGCCATGTGTTCTCCTTGCCGGTGCCATGCGCCGGAGGCTACTTCTTGCGGGTAATGGTAACGCTGTCGAACGAGGGATTCAAGATGGTCATGCCTTCCGGCAGCTGGATGCGCGGTTCCGCCGTGCCCTTCTGCCCCGGCTCCAGGGCCGGCGGGACGACCATCACTTCCAGCCGTTTGAGATAGGAGGTGTTGCGGGCCAGGGCCTCGGGCACCTCCACCATGACTTCCACATGGGAAGGCTCCACCGTGAACTGCGAGGCGTTCTGGGCCTCCACCGAGATCTTGCAGCGGCGGGAGACCACCATGCGCCCGCTGGTGATGGTGTACTGCACCTTCACCGAGGCGGGATTGGAGGTGACCAGGCTGGGGGTGTCCAGCAGCAGGGTCTGCTCCACCGTGGTACCGGCGGCCTTGGGGTCCAGACGGATGCCCAGGGGCAGGTTGCTGATGGACGAGATGACGCCTTCCGGCCCGCGCAGGGTGACGGATGCCGGGGAAACGGTCACGTTCTCCACGGTCAGGGCCCCGCTGCGCAGGGGGGATTCCAGCACGGCCCGGATGGGCACGCTGCGCTCGGCCAGGGTATCGGCCGTGATGACGATGCGGGGCGGCTGCACGTCCACCAGCTCGAAGGCCCGCAGGCTGGGGCCCATGTTGTCCGAGGTCAGGGGGACGATGGTCGTGCCCTTCTTGATGTTGGAAAGATTGATGGCTTCCGTCAGGCTGCGCGACGAGATGGAACGCAGCAGGATCTCCGGCCCGCGCAGGCGCACCTGCACCTTGCTGACCAGACCGTCCGTCACCACCAGGCCGGGGGGGATGCCGTTGTATTCGATGCCCACTTCCAGCTGGACTTCCAGACGGTCGCGCACGCTGACCACATACCACATGCCCACGGCCACGGCAAAGGCCACGAACAGGGAAAGGAGATGGGGGGCCTTGCGGCTGTTCCTAGAGGATATCATTGAGCACCTGCCTCAAGCGCGTGGCATCAAGACTGCGGACGAGCTCGCCCTTTATGGCCACGGAGATCTCGCCGCGCTCTTCCGAGACCACGACCACCACGGCATCGCATTCCTGTGTCATGCCCAGGGCGGCGCGGTGCCGCGTGCCGAACGACTGTCCCTTGGCCTCGGCCAGGGGCAGGATGCAGGCCGCGGCCGTGATGCGTCCCTTGCTGATGAGCACGGCACCGTCATGCAGGGGCGCCTTGGGATAGAAGATGTTCATGAGCAGCTGGCGCGACAGCAGGGCATCCACCCGCACGCCCTCGCGCTTGATCATGTCATCCAGCCGGGTGCCCCGTTCGATGACGATGAGGGCCCCCACACGCAGGCGGGCCATCTCCACACAGGCCATGACCACCTCTTCCACGGCCGAATGCTGCAACGCGCGCTTGCGGAAAAGGTTGTTGGTCCCTATCTCGCCCAGTGCCTGCCGGATGTCGCTCTGGAAGATGACCACGATGAGCAGGAACAGGGAGCTGAAGACATGCTGCAGCAGCCAGGTCAGGGTATACAGCGCCATGCTGCGCGAAATGAAATACAGCAGGGTCAGCAGGCCGAGACCGGTCAGCACCGTCAGGGCACGCGATCCCCGCAACAGCTGGATGACCTGGTAGAGCAGCACTGCCACCAGCAGGATATCCAGCGCGTCACGCCATTCAAAAACCACATGTTCCAGCACGGTCCCTATCCTTGGGCATCAGAAAAATCCCCTTCCACGCCACGGGGTGGCGTCCCCCTTTGCCGTCTGCCGCATCACGGATGCCGGGCAGCCGGCGCGCAGTATAAAAACAAGCGCACGCCGGCGCAACAGGCAAATGGCCCGCGCGGCACGACAGCTCCTCAGGGCCGGCAGGCCCCTGCAGGATCGCGGAGGGCCGCCGCCAGGGTGAGGGTCCGGCGCGTGGCGGCCACATCATGCACACGGTGCCAGAACAGCCCCTTTTCCCAGAGCAAGGCCGTGGCCACCTGGGTGGCGCAGCCCCGTTCCGGGGTGGTGAGGCCCAGCAGCTGCCCGAACATGGATTTCATGGACAGGCCCAGGAGCACGGGCCGCCCGAAGGCGAGCCAGTCCTCCGCATGGGCCAGCAGCTCCAGGTTGTGGCCCAGGGTCTTGCCGAAGCCGATGCCGGGGTCCAGCACGATGTGCTCTTCCGGCAGACCGGCGGCCGTCAGGCGGTGCAGGCCGCGCTCGAAAAAGGCCATGACCTCGGAACGCACGTCCGCGTAGCGGGGATCCTGCTGCATGACGTCCGGCCGGCCCTGGCTGTGCATGAGCACATAGCCGGGCTTGTACTGGACGAGCACGTCCAGCAGGCCGGGGTCGAAGGCACAGGCCGAGATATCGTTGATGATCTGCACGCCCTCTTCCAGCACGGCGGCCGCCGTGGCCGCATGGTAGGTATCCACGGAGAGCACGGCCCCGGGGATCTCCCGCCGCAGCTCCCGCAGCACGGGCATGAGGCGCAGCAGTTCCTCTTCCGGCTCCAGTGCCTGCGCACCGGGCCGGGAAGACTCCGCCCCCAGGTCGAGGATGTCGGCCCCTTCCGCATGCAGGCGCACGGCATGGGCCAGGCCCAGGTCCGCGGAATCGTGCGTGCCGCCGTCATAAAAGGAATCCGGCGTCAGGTTGACGATGCCCATAACGCCAAAGGGGGCAGAGGTCGTCACCGCCCCGCCCCCAAGACACAGCCAGGAGCCGCCCCGGCGGGACGGCTCCCCAGACAGAGGATTATTGCTTGCGCTGTTCGTTTTCATCGTTGTCCTGCGTTTTGCCGTCCGTGGCCGCATCGCCCTGTTCCGCCTTCCGGGGAGCGGCCTCGGCAGCCGTGTCCGCCCCGGGCGCCGCGGCGTCCGCATCGGACGGATCCGGCTCCAGCACGAAGTCCCCGGCAGGGGCGGCCTTCACCGGCTTGCCGTTGGCATCCAGCGGCGGCAGGGGCTTGTTCTCCATGAGCAGATCCAGTTCCTCGCCGCTGATGGTCTCGCGTTCCAGCAGGGCCTGCGCGATGCGGTCCAGGGCCGCACGGTTGTCTTCCAGCAGCTTGACGCAGCGGGCATGGGCCTCTTCCACGATGCGCTTGACCTCGGCGTCCACCAGACGGGCGGTCTCTTCGCTGTAGTTCTTGTTCTGCACCCATTCACGGCCGATGAAGACCTCTTCACCGGTCTCGCCGATGGACAGGGTGCCGATGGCGTCGCTCATGCCCCACTCACAGACCATCTTGCGGGCCATGCGGGTCACGCGCTCGATATCGTTGGAAGCTCCGGTGGTGATGTCGTCAAAGACGATCTCTTCCGCCACGCGGCCGCCCAGCAGCACCACCAGGTTGTTGCGCAGGTAGTTGCGCGAGTAGCCGTGGCGGTCTTCCTCGGGCAGCTGCATGGTCAGGCCCAGGGCACGGCCGCGGGGGATGATGGTGACCTTGTGCACGGGGTCGGAACCGGGCAGCAGGCGGGCCGCCAGGGCATGGCCGCCCTCATGGTAGGCCGTGATGCGCTTTTCCTCGTCGGAGAGGATCAGGCTGCGGCGTTCGCGGCCCATGAGCACCTTGTCCTTGGCGTATTCGAAGTCGTGCATGTCCACCTTGGTGGCATTGAGCTTGGCGGCCTGCAGGGCGGCTTCGTTGACCAGGTTCTCCAGATCGGCGCCGGAGAAGCCCGGCGTGCCGCGGGCCAGGGTATCCAGGTCCACGTCGGGATCCAGCGGCGTACGCTTGGTGTGGACCTCAAGGATGCGGCGGCGGCCGCGCAGGTCAGGGGTGGGCACCACCACCTGACGGTCGAAACGGCCGGGACGCAGCAGGGCCGGGTCCAGCACGTCGGGGCGGTTGGTGGCGGCCAGCAGGATGACGCCCTCGTTGCTCTCGAAGCCGTCCATCTCCACCAGCAGCTGGTTCAGGGTCTGTTCGCGCTCGTCATGGCCGCCGCCCAGACCGGCACCGCGCTTGCGGCCCACGGCGTCGATCTCGTCGATGAAGATGAGGCAGGGGGCGTTCTTCTTGCCCTGCACGAAGAGGTCACGCACACGGGAGGCGCCCACGCCCACGAACATCTCCACGAAGTCCGAACCGGAGATGGAGAAGAAGGGCACGCCGGCCTCACCGGCCACGGCGCGGGCCAGCAGGGTCTTGCCGGTGCCTGGAGGGCCCACCAGCAGCACGCCCTTGGGGATGCGGCCGCCCAGACGGGTGAATTTTTTGGGATTGGAAAGGAATTCCACCACCTCGGACAGTTCTTCCTTGGCTTCGTCCACACCGGCCACGTCATCGAACGTCACACGGGCCGAGTCCTGGTTGAGCAGGCGTGCGCGGGAACGGCCAAAACTCATGGCCTTGCCGCCGCCCCCCTGCATCTGGCGCATGAAGAAGATCCAGACACCGATGAGCAGCAGCATGGGGAACCACGACACCAGCAGGGTCATGTACCAGGGCTGTTCTTCCGGCGGCTGGGCCTTGACTTCCACCTTTTTGTCCAGCAGACGGGACACCAGCTCGTTGTCACGCGGGGCATAGGTCTGGACGGAGGCGCCGTCCGGTCCGCGCCCGATGAGGGTGTTGCCCTGGATCTCCACAGAATTGATCTGCCCGCCATCCACACGGTTGATGAAATCCGTGTAGGACACCTTCTGGGCCGAGCTCTGCGGCTGCTGGAACATATTGAAAAGCATGACCATCGCAAGGACTATGGCAGCCCAGAGCATCAGGTTGCGACTAAACTGGTTCAATTCGGCCTCCACTACAGAGCGGTAAAGCGTTGTGCTGATGGCGCACGGTCTGCGCCAAGAAGTCAAGGTACTCTGACCGGCGGCACAGTGTCAATCGACACCGGTCAGGAATCAGGAACAAGATAAGTCGCCTTTCCCGTCTGGCAATGGGCGGGGACAGGGGGGAAGGGAAAAACCTGGTGCCGGGCACGGGCCCGCCCCTGCCGCCGCGGCAGGCTTGCTTTCCCCCGGGCTTTGTGGCATAGATGATGACCGTGTGGAGGCGTGTCGTCACCGGTGTGGCGCCCGGTCTTCAAAACCGGTGGCAGGCTTGACCGTCTGCGGTAGGTTCGACTCCTATACGCCTCCGCCATCCCGCCAGCAGTCCGCCCGCAAGCCTCGTGCCTGCGGGCTTTTTTCGTGCCCGCCTCGCCCTTCTTTCGACAACGCCGGGACCAGGCCGGCCCCTGCGGCTGCCCCTGTCCGCAGCAGGCGACGCGCGCCGGGCTGCCGTCGGCAATTGCCTTTTGCCCGCCTGCCGGGCATCATTACCCCATGTCCCGGTCCCCCTCCCCTTCCCCGTTGCCGCCCCTGCTGCTGGCGGCCTGCCCTTTGCCGTCCGGCCCCGGCCCGTCCCCCCTCATGGCGCTGCCGGAGCTGCCGGAGGGACTGCCGGCGGCGGAAGACCTGGCCCACATGGCGGCTTTCCGCCTCCCGGCCGAGCGTGGCAAGCGCCATCTGGCCCGGCTGCTGCTGACGGTGCTGCTGCACCGCGCCGTGCTCTCCGGCCTGCCCGCCCGGCCCTCCGTGTGCTGGCATCCCCTGCCGCAGCTCTTCCACCACGCGGCGCAGGCCCGGCGCTTCTTCGCCCGCCATGCCTGTCCCCGCCTGCACCGCCTGCCTTCGGGCCGTCCGTGGCTGGAGGGCCATTCCGTCAGCTTCAGCTACAGCGAGCAGGCGGTCTTCTGCCTGCTGGCCGGTCCCGGTACCTGCCCCGGCACGGATGCCGAGGCCCTGACCAGCCCGTCACCGCCCGCGTCGGCCTTCGCTCCCCGGGAGCTCCCCTCCTGCCTTTCCCCGGCGGCCCGGCAGCGTGACGGCCTGCGCCGCTGGACCATCAAGGAAGCCGTCTTCAAAGCCGCCGGTACGGGCTGCGACCGCCCGCCGCGCCTGCTGGACAGCGGCCGCAGCGGCCGGCGCTCGGGCGACCTCGTGCTGGATGCCGTCCGTTACCGCTGGCGACTGCTGCCCTGCCCCGGCCACTGGCTCTGCGTGGCGGTGCGGGGGTAGGGCTTCCATGCCCGGGCCGTTCCCGGCCCCTGCCTCTCCCCGCCCGCCGCCGTCCGCAAACATTTCTTGCCTTATGTCCGCTTTTGGGTCACTGTGCGCCCATGCTTCGCTTTCATCTGGTCAGCCTCTTCCCGGAGTTTTTCCGCTCGCCCCTTGAGACGGCACTGCTGGGCCGCGCCCGCGAAGCCGGCATCGTGGATTTCTCCTTCCACGATCCCCGCAGCTTCAGCACCAGCCGTCACCATCATGTGGACGACCGCCCCTACGGCGGCGGTCCCGGCATGGTCATGCAGGGCGAGCCGGTGGCCGCGGCGCTGCGCTCCATCGAAAAGCCGGGGCGCATGATCCTGCTGGCCCCCAGCGGGCGCCCCCTCAATGACGCGCTGGCCCGCGAGCTGGCCCGGGAAGAAGACCTGACCCTGATCTGCGGCCGGTATGAAGGACTGGATGCCCGCCTGCTGGACATCTTCCCCCTGGAGCCCGTGAGCGTGGGCGAAGCCGTGCTCAACGGCGGCGAGACGGCGGCCCTGGCCGTCATCGAGTCCGTGGCGCGGCTGGTGCCCGGCTTCATGGGCAAGGAGGAGTCCGGGGACGATGAAAGTTTTTCCAACGGCCTGCTGGAGTACCCCCATTACACGCGGCCCGACGTGCTGGAAGGCCGCGAGGTGCCGGAGGTGCTGCGGGGCGGGGACCACGGGGCCGTCGCACGCTGGCGGCGCCAGCAGTCGCTGGCCACCACGCTGCGGGTGCGGCCCGACCTGCTGGACAGCGCGCCCCTGGCGGCGGAAGATGCCCGCCATCTGGCCACGCTGCCCCGAACCAGGGCCGGCAGGAACCTTTCGTTCTGCCTCGTGCACTATCCCGTGCTGCTGGGCCGGAAAATTTCCGGCGTTTCCTCTTTGACAAATTTGGATATTCACGATATAGCCCGGATTTCCCGCAGCTATGCGATGGGACCGTTCTATGCCGTGACCCCGCTGGAGGACCAGCAGCGTCTGCTACAGGCCATAGTCCGGCACTGGACGCAGGGCACGGGAAGCAGGGGCAACCCGGACCGGGCCCAGGCGCTCGCCACGGTTTGTCCTGCCGAATCCGTGGATGCCGCTGTGGAACATCTCACGGAGCGCACGGGCATGCGGCCCCGGGTGGTGGCCAGTTCCGCCTCCTGGCCCGCTCACAAGCACGCGCCCCCGCCGCTTTGTCCGGCGGATGTGTGCCGCATGTGCGAAGAAGGCCCCGTGCTGCTGTTGCTGGGTACGGCCCAGGGGCTGGCCCCCGAGGTGCTCGCCCGGTGTGACGGGGTGCTCAGACCCATACGGTATCTGGGCTACAACCACCTTTCGGTGCGGAGCGCGGCCGCTATCCTGGCCGACAGAATTTTGGGCGATTACAAGTAAGCGCCACAGTTTTTCTTCACGACGACAGCCGTCCCAAGGCTGCGTATTCAAGGAGTAGGGCATGGATATCATCAAGAAAATCGAACGTGAAAACATGCGTATGGATATGCCCGTGTTTCGCTCCGGCGACACGGTGAAAGTGCATCTGCGCATCGTGGAAGGCGAAAAAGAGCGTATTCAGGTGTTCCAGGGCAACGTGATCCGCATCCAGCGCGGCACCACCGACGCCACCTTCACCGTGCGCAAGATCTCTGACGGCGTGGGCGTGGAACGCATCTTCCCCCTGCACTCCCCCTTCATCGACCATGTGGAAGTGGTGAGCCAGGGCCGCGTGCGCCGCAGCCGTCTGTACTACCTGCGCGCCCTCAAGGGCAAAGCCGCCCGCATCAAGCCCCGCGGCCGCTTCTGATCCGCAGCCCGGCGGAATGTCCATGGCGGCCTGAGGGTCCTGTGAACATGCCCGGGCAGAAGAGCAACGGACCGAACCTCACCCTGCCTTGCGCGGGGTGAGGTCTTTGTCGTTTCAGCAACAGAGTGAAAGACAGTGCCCCCCCGTCGCAAACGATCCTCCGCCGTACCGGCCCCCGAACAGGGCCTGCTCTGCGCCCCGCCCTCCCGTCCCCTGCTCATGGCGGGCATCGATGAGGCGGGCCGCGGCTGCCTGGCCGGCCCCGTGGTGGCGGCGGCCGTCATCCTGCCGGAACGGTATGCCCTGCCGGGCCTCACGGATTCCAAGGCCCTGAGCGCCGCCAGGCGGGAACATCTGGCGCCCCTGATCCGCCAGTGCGCCCTGGCCTGGGGACTGGGCGTGATCTGGCCTGCCACCATCGACCGCATCAACATCCTGCAGGCCACCTTCGAGGCCATGAGCCGCGCCGTGGCCAGCCTCAGGCGCAGGCCCGGCCTTTTGCTGGTGGACGGCAACAAGACCGTGCCCGGGCCCGTCCTGCTGCCGCACTGGCGCAAGCGCCATGCCGACGCCCCCGACCTGCCCCGCCAGCATGCCGTGGTGGGCGGGGACCGCTCCGTGCCCGCCATCTCCGCGGCCTCCATCCTGGCCAAGACCTACCGGGACAGGCTCATGGAGCATCTGGACCGCCACCATCCCGGCTACGGCTTCGCCCGGCACAAGGGCTACGGCACGGCCGACCATTACGAGGCCCTGCACCGTCTGGGGCCCTGCCGCCAGCACCGGCTGACCTTTCGCGGCGTGCTGCCCGGGGACGAAGGTCCCGGGGCCCGGCAGGGGAGCCTGCTGTGAGCTTTCTTGCCCGCCTGCGCCACCTGGCCGATCCCTTTGGGGCACCGGCAGGCGAGGGGCCGGCAGAGGGGGACCGCAAGGCCGCCCTGGGCCGTGCCGGAGAGGAGGCCGCCGCCACCCTGCTGCGCGCGCACGGCATGCGCGTCCTGGCCCGCAACTGGCGCAGCGGCCCGCTGGAACTTGACCTTGTCTGCCGGGAAGGCGACACTCTTGTTTTCGTGGAAGTCAAAACGCGCGGGCCGGGCAGCCTGGGCAGCGCCCGGGACGCGGTGGGACCGCGCAAGCGCCAGAGCCTGATCCGGGCCGCACGGGCCTGGCTGGCCGCGCACGACCAGTGGCACCTGCCCTGCCGCTTTGACCTTGTCTGCATCGAACCGGGGCCCGCGGGCCCGCACATGGAGCACATCCGCCATGCTTTCGACCTCTCCGGCTCCGGGCCATCTGTGGATAGTGGCCACGCCTCTTGGCAACCCTGGTGACCTTTCTCCCCGCGCCCGCGAGATCCTTGCCGGTGCCGACCTCATCCTGGCCGAGGACACCCGCCGCGCCGGCCTGCTGTGCAGCCAGTGCGACATCCCGGCCCGCCGCTTCCTGAGCTTCCATGACCACAACGAGAGCGGGCGCCAGGAAGAGGTCCTGCGCCTGCTGCGCCAGGGGCAGAACCTGGCCCTGGTCTCGGATGCGGGCACGCCCCTGCTGGCCGACCCGGGTTACCGTCTGGTGCGCGCCTGCCGGGCCGAGGGCCTGCCCGTCTCGCCCGTGCCCGGCCCTTCGGCACCGGTGACGGCCCTTTCCGCCGCGGGCATCCCTCCCCTGCCCTATACCTTTCTGGGCTTTCTGCCCCGTGATGCCGCGGGCCGCCGCGCCACGCTCTCGGCCTTTGCCCGCACCCCGGGCTCGCTCATCTTTTTCGAGCGCAAGGACCGTCTGCGCGAGAGCCTGGCCCAGGCCGCGGAACTGCTGGGCCCCCGGGCCGTGGCCGTGTGCCGGGAATTGACCAAGACCCATGAGGAATTTATACTTGGTCGTCTGGAGAAATGGCAGGAGCTGCCCGAAGAGCTGCTGGGCGAGATCACGGTCATCGTCGGCCCGCCGGAACAGAAGGAACGCGCCGACGAAGCCGGGGCCCGCCGGGCGCTGGACGCCGTCATGGCCGCCGCGGACGGGCGCCTCAAGCCCAAGGAAGTGGCCCGCCGGGCCCAGGAGATGGCCCCCGGCTGGAGCGCCAAGGAGCTGTACGAGCTGCTGACCCGCGCCTGAGCCTTTCTCCGCCACGGAACCGACCGCCCAACCAAGCGAGCCCGTCATGTTGCCCACCCGGACAGCCCTTTCCTGCCTTGCGCGAAGCTGCTGCATCAACGCCGCCGTCACGGCACGCGGCATGCAGCAGCTGGGATTGCTGTTCGCCCTGGAACCGGCACTGCGGCACCTGTATCCCGATGCCGAAGCCCAGGCACAGGCGGCGGCCCACTACAGCGCCCACAGCAACACCCATCCCTACATGCTGCCGTTCTACATGGGTCTTTTGCTGAACATCGAAGAACAGGTGGCCCAGGGCAAACTGCCCTCCAACGCGCTGGACACGGTGCGCCGCACGCTGGGCACCACGCTTTCCGCCGTGGGGGACGGCTTTTTTGAAGGGGGCGTCTTCCCCTGCTGGGCCCTGTGCTGCATCTGCCTCCTGCTGGCCGGGCACACGCTGCCCGCCATCCTGCTGACGGCCCTGCTGGCCGTGGCCCTGCTGGCCTTCAGGACAGGCACGTTTTTCTTCGCCCTGCGCTACGGGCTGGCAGCCCTGGCCTGGCTCAAGCGTCTGGGGCTCATCAACTGGACCGGCCGCATCAAGGTCGTCAATGCCTGCCTGCTGACCGTGGCGGCCGCCATGCTGCTGCCCTACGGCGGGGACCGGCATACGCTCCTCTGGTGTATGGGCGGCGGCGCTGCCGTACTGGCCGCCGCCTGGATCATCGGACGCCTGCATTTGCCGCGCATCGTGCTCTGGCTGATCCTGCTGACCTTCCTCGTGCTCATGGACGCGGGGCTGGTCGGCCTGTAGACGCCGCATCCCGCGGTGCGACGGCAGGAGACACGGCCGCAGGCGGCAGGGACGCCACGGCACCAGCCCCTGCCGCAAGGTCCCCCGCGCGGGGGACCGTCAGGAACAGATCGTATCGGTCGCCCGGGGCGACCAGGGAGAAATATATCATGGCTGAAGTTCAGGAAACGCCCGAAGGCCTCGCCCTTCCCGTCACGCTGCACACGCGTGGCGGGTTGCACGCGCGTCCTGCCGCCCGCCTGGCGCAGGAGGCCCAGCATTTTTCCTCCGACATCCAGATCCAGAGCGACAACGGCACCGCCGATGCCAAAAGCATGCTGGACATCCTCTCCCTCGCCATCTCCGCAGGCTGCTCCCTGACCCTGCTGGCCCGGGGCGATGACGCCCGCGAAGCCCTGACGGCCCTGGCGGATTATCTGGAAAACCTGCAGGACTGATATGGCACGCTCTCTTCTTTTCGGTACGTCCGTCTCGCCCGGTATCGCCATCGGCGTGCTGCGCTTTGCCCATAATGTCCAGACCGTGGAGATGCGCCGCATCAGCCCGCGTGAAGTGGAAGGCGAACAGGAGCAGCTGCGTGCCGCCGTGACCCATGTGCGCGCCGCCCTGCAGGAAGCCATGACCAAGGTCCCGGAGGACCTTGCCGAATACCGTGAGGTCATCGCCGCCCAGATCGAACTGGCCCGCGACCCCAAGCTGGTGGGCAGCGCCCTTGCCCGCATCGAGAAGGAACTGGTCTGCGCCGCCTGGGCCCTGGACAGCACCGTGGAACAGCTGTGCAGCATCTTCCGCAACATGGACGCCCCCTACCTGCGCGACCGGGCGCAGGACATCAGGGCCGTGGGCCTGCGCCTGCGCGAATGCCTGGCGGGCAGCTGCGCCCTGCCCGCCGCGGCCGGGGCCGGCATCCTGGCGGCCCAGGATCTTTCGCCCGCCGATGTCATGGACATGGATTTCAAGGACGTGCGGGCCGTCATCACGGCGGAGGGCGGGCCCACCTCGCACACGGCCATCCTGTCACGCGGTCTGCACATCCCGGCCCTGGTGGGCGTCACCGGCCTGCTGGAGACCGGCAGGCCCGGGGAGAGGGTCATCGTGGACGGTCTCAACGGCTGCCTGCTGCTGGACCCCGATGCCGACGACCTGGCTGCCTATGAGGAGCGCCTGCACGAGTACCAGGAGTGGGAGGCCCGCACCCGCAGCGAGTCCCACTGGCCCGCCGAGATGCGCGACGGCGTGCGCGTGGGCGTCCATGCCAACCTGGAACGGCTGGAAGAGATGGACGAGCTGCAGGCCAGCGGCGCCGAGGGCGTGGGCCTGTACCGCACGGAGTTCTCCTTCCTGCGGGAACACCTGCCCAGCGAGGAAGAACTGTATGCCGAATACAGCGCCGTGGCCCGCAAGGCCGCGCCCGCGCATGTGGTCTTCCGTACCCTGGACGCCGGCGCGGACAAGATGCTCCGCGCCCAGGAGGCCCTCAGGGAACCCAACCCGGCCCTGGGCCTGCGCGGCATCCGCTTCTGCCTGCGGCACCAGAAGATCTTCCGCAGCCAGCTGCGCGCCCTCATGCGCGCCGGGGTGGAAGGCAACGTCTCCCTGCTGCTGCCCATGATCTCCGGCCTGGCCGAGGTGCAGAGCGTGCGCCGCATCATGCAGGAGCTGCAACAGGAGCTGCGGGCCGCCGGCCTGCCCCACGCCGCCGACCTGCCCCTGGGCATCATGGTGGAGACCCCGGCGGCCGTGCTCATCGCCGACGCCCTGGCCCGCGAATGCGACTTTTTCAGCATCGGCACCAATGACCTCATCCATTACCTGATGGCCATCGACCGCAACAACCTGCACGTGGGGTACCTCAACGAGGCCCTGCATCCGGCCGTGGTCCGCTCCCTGAAGCGCATCATCGACTCCGCCCACCGCGAGGGCATCGGGGTCTCCGTCTGCGGCGAGCTGGCCGCGGACCCCTACGGCCTGGCCCTGCTGCTGGGCATGGGCGTGGACACGCTCTCGGCCTCGCCGCGTTTCGTGCCGGGCATGAAGCACATGATCCGCCGCCTGGACGCCCGGACCTGCATGGACATGGCCCACAGCGTGCTCATGAGCACCGACGTGACGGCCTCGCAGCGCATGCTGCGCGAACGCCTGCAGGAGAGCCTGGGGGCGGAGCTGGCCTTCCATACCACAAGCATCATGACGAACAGTTAGGAATATGAGCAAGAAACCATCCCCGTCCACCATCGCCGTCAACAAGAAGGCGCGCCACCTGTATGAACTCTCCGACTTCGTGGAAGCGGGCATCAGCCTGACCGGTCCCGAAGTCAAAAGCATCCGGGCCGGCAGGATCAACTTTCTGGACAGCTATGTGGATTTCCGTGACGGCGAGGCCTTCGTGCTTTCGCTGCATATCGCCCCGTACGACAACGCCGGCTATGTGCCGCAGGACCCCGACCGGCCGCGCCGTCTGCTGCTGCACGCCGCCGAGATCCGCCAGATGGCGGCCCGCGTGGAACAGAAGGGCCTGACCGTGGTGCCCGTGCGCATGTACTTCAAGCAGGGCAAGGTCAAGATGGAGATCGCCCTGGGCCGCGGCAAGAAGCTGTTCGACCACCGCGAGACCCTCAAACGCAGGGCCGAAGAACGCGACGCCGCCCGCGATCTGGCCTGACATCATGTGGCGCCCGCCGCTGGCCCCGGGCCTTCTCTGGCAAAGCTGGCTGTCATGCTGGCTGCTGGGCCTGCTGGCGGCACGCTGGCCGGGACCCGCGCTTTGCGCGGGTCTTTGCGTCCTGGTGGCGGACAGCCGGTTGTGGCGCTTCTCCCGCCTGCTGCTGGCCTGCGCCGTCGCCCTGCTGGGCTGCGCCACGGCCCGGGCCCTGCTGCCCGATCTTTCCCCTCCCCCCCTCCTGGAGCGTCTGCACCAGGAGCGCATCCCCACCCGCCACTGGCCCGTGCTGGAAGCCCGGGTGGACGATGTGCGCACCCTGCCGGATCAGCGCCTGCGCATCAGCCTGACCGATCTGCGCCTGGAAGGGGCCGACGGCCAGGCACAGGCCGCCCTCCCCGGGGACGCCTCCTGGACATGGGAACAGGCCGCCGTCTTCCCGCTGCCGGGGCAGACAGTGCGTTTGCAGCGCAAACTGCTGCCCGTGGACGGCCAGCGCAATTTCGGCCTGACCGACTGGGGGTTCTGGTGGCACAGCCACGGCACGGGCTGGCGCATCTGGAGCCGGGGCACGGACGGCCACCCCGCCGTCGGCGGCCCGGCCTCCTCCCTTGCCCGGCAACGTCTGGCCCTCATGCGCCGGTTCCTTGCCGTGCTCCTGCCGGGCAGGAGCGACCTGCTGCCGCCCCCGGCCCCCCCCGCCTCTGCCGCGGCCCCTTCGAGGCCATCCGCCGCTGGCGCCCCCATGCCATCCGCCGCCCCCGTGCCCCAGGGCAAGGCCATCCTGCTGGCCCTGCTCTTCGGGGAACGCTTCCTGCTGGAGACGCCCACCGTACAGGCCTTCAATGCCGGCAACCTCTCCCACAGCCTGGCCCTTTCCGGCCAGCACCTGCTCGTGGCCGGTCTGGCGGGGATGTTCGTCGTCTGGATGGCGGCCCGCCTGCATCCGGGCCTCTATCTCTGGCGGCCCCGCAGCGTCCTCATCCCGCTGGCGGCCTGCCCGGCGGCCCTGGTCTATCTCTGGCTGGGCAATGCCCCGCCCTCGCTGCTGCGGGCCGCCGGCATGCTCCTGCTGCTGGCCACGGGCATGGCCCTGGCCCATTTGCGCTGCATGCCGCTGCCCCAGGCGCTCCGGGAACGCCTCCCTGCCAGCGGGCTGGATGTCCTGTGCTGCACGCTGCTCTGCATCACCGTCATCTCCCCCCTGTCCGTTTTCGATACCGGCCTGCAGCTTTCCGCCCTGTGCGTGGCGGTCATCTGCTGTGCCACGCCGCTCATGGGACAGCTGCTGCGCCGCATCCCCCGGACATCCCCCGGCCGGCGTCTGCTCCGCTCGCTGGCCGGCATCCTGCTGGTCTCCTTCTTCATCCAGCTGGCCCTGCTGCCCCTCTCCCTGCTGCTGTTCAACAACAGCGGGCTCTGGTTCCTGCTCAATGTCTTCTGGCTGCCCGTGCTGGGCGCCCTTGTCCTGCCGGGGGCCTTCCTGGGGCTGGGGCTCAGCCTGTGCGGCCTTGCCCCCGCGGCCGCCCTGGTGCTGGATGCGGCCGCCCTGCCCTGCCAGTGGCTGGTGGACGGCCTGCTCTTCCTTCAGGCGCAGGGCTGGCTCAGCGTTCCCCCTGTGCTGCGTCCCCACTGGACGGCCCTGCCCGCCATGGCCTGCCTTTTCCTGGCGCTGGCCCTGCGGGCCGGGCGCCCCGCCCTGCCCCCGGCGGGGAAACGCCTGCTCGTCTGCGGCCTGCTGCTGGCCTGTGCGGGCCCGGCCCTGCGCCTGCACCACAGTCTGGTGCCCAGGCTGGAGCTTTCCGTGCCCGACGTGGGACAGGCACAGGCCGTCCTGCTGCGCCTGCCGCACGGCCAGACCCTGCTTGTGGACGCCGCGGGCAGTACGTCCCGGCGCTGGAACCCGGGGCGCGACGTCCTTCTGCCCCTGCTGGCCGCCAATGCCCGTCCCGCCCTGGACACCATCATCAACAGCCATCCCGACATCGACCACGCGGGCGGCATCCCGCCCCTGCTGGCGGCCTTCCCCGGGGCATGCCTGCTGCACAACGGCCAGCCGGGCAGCGGCCAGATGGGGGACACCTGGCAGGACACCCTGCAAAAACGGAAAAACGCCTCCCTCCATGCCGGGGACATCCTGCCGCTGGGCTATCCCGACGACGGGCTTGCCCTGCATGTGCTGCACCCGCCCCGGCCGGTCCCGGGAGCCCGTGCCTGGGAGGGCAACAGCGCCTCCCTGATCCTGCGTCTGGTCCGGAACGGCCACGGCCTGGCCCTTTTTCCGGGCGATGCCGATGTGGCCGCCCTGCGGCATCTGCTGGCCAGCGGTCAGGAGGTGCAGGCCGATGTCCTGCTGGCGCCGCATCACGGTTCGGACAGCTCCTTCCTGCCGGCCTTTCTGACAGCGGTGCGGCCGCGGCTGGTGGTGGCCTCCTGCGGCGCCTTCAACCGCTTTGGCCATCCCGGGAAACGCCTCAGGCAATGGCTGGAAGAACAGCGGATACCCCTGCTGCAAACAGGCCGTCATGGGCATGTCCGCGTGACCTGGCCCCTGACGGGCCACAGGAGCGGCCCTCCGGCCTGGGATACCGCCCGGCCGGTGCGGCCCTGAACCATACCGGCCCCGCAGCGCTGCAGACGCTGCCCGCAGGGCCCTCTCCCGTGGATCTCCCTTCCCCGGCGCTTTGCCGGAGGCCGGATACGAATGACGGGCCGCCCCCCGCAGGGAACGACCCGTCGTCCATCATGCTCATGACCTGCCCCCCCCCCTGGCATGTACCGATCCTGTGGTGCTCCCGGATCCGGGCATCCTTCCGCCGGGCGGCCTGCGGGCTGCCCCGGAACGCCCTTCCAGGTGAAGCGCCGGCGCCTCTGGAAGCAGCCGGGGACGTGAAAAGGACCTTTCCACGCTCGCAGCGGTCCGGGCGGCGGGCCCCGCCGCGGCAAAGGAGGCCGCGGGCCCCTGGGCGGGGAGAGCGCCTCCGCCTTTCCCCGGGAAGCCCTCCTCCCCTAGTGCTGGCACCGCGGACAGGATACCGTGGCCCGGCCGGCGATACGGCTTTTTTCCAGCGTGCTGCCGCAACGACGGCAGGCCTGTCCGCCACGACCGTAGACAAAGAACGTATTCTGGAAAGCGCCCACATTGCCGTTGGCATCACGATAGTCCCGGATGGAGCTGCCGCACTGGGCGATGGATTCCCGCAGCACCTCCTGCACGGCACGGCGCAGACGGTCCGCTTCCGCCTCCGAAAGCTCTCCGGCAGGCCGCCGGGGATCGATGCCGGCCCGGAACAGGGATTCGTCCGCGTAGATGTTGCCGATACCGGCCAGTACGGTCTGATCCAGCAGCGCGGCCTTGATGGCCCGGCCGCCGCGCAGGCGGGGCCCCAGCTCTCCGGGCCCCATGTCCAGCGGTTCCGGCCCCAGCGAACACCAGAAGTCCCAGCGCTCCAGCAGCGCCGGTGTGGCGGCAAAGACCAGCCCAAAGGCGCGCACGTCATCGAAAAAAAGCTGTGCCCGGCAGCGGTCCGGCCGCTGCAGATGGAAGATGACGCGCGTGTGCTTCAGGGGAGCAGCCCCTTCAGGATGGACCATGAAACGCCCTGTCATGCGCAGATGCACGGCCAGGAGCGACGGCACCGGCACAGCGGCCGCCGCGGCCGGGGGCTCCAGATCCAGCAGGGCCAGCTTGCCCCGGCGGCGGACAGCGCTGATGCGCGTCCCGGCCAGCCGCTCCACGGGAAGGCTCAGGGGATGCAGGGAGCGCTCGCGCAGGACGTCCACCCTCTCGATGCGGCACCCCAGCACCTGTGGCCGCAGGGTGCGCACCACGGTCTCCACTTCCGGCAATTCCGGCATAGCCACCTCATACGAAAAAACCTGCCGGCGGCAGGTCCAGAAACAGCGGTGCCGGAGCATTTCCGGCAGCATGGGAAACGACGGCGCGTGCCTGTACCGGCACGGACCGGGAAACGGAAACGGACGGGAGGCGGGGAAAGCCGCACGGAAGCCCCGTGCAGGCGCGCCCGCAGCGGACAACGCCCGGCCCCGCGGGCTAGGCCTGGCCGTCCCCCCCCAGATAGATGTCCAGCAAGCCTTCCGGCGGCGCGATGTGGATACGCTCCCCTTCCAGATCGAAACCTTCGATGAAGGAGGCCTCGGCGGGGAAAAGCACTTCCCTGCCGTCATCGGTCACGATGCTCCAGACCTCCAGCCCGGCGGGGTATTCCACATGATCCAGCACCCCCAGACGGGTACCGTCGGGCAGCATGACGGCAAAACCCAGCACGTCTTCCACATAGACTTCATCGTCATCCACGGGCGGCAGCAGGTCGCGGTCCACAAGGATCTTCTGGCCGCGCAGGGCTTCGATGTCGTTTCGGCCGGTCACGCCTTCCAGCAGGAGCAGGGGGCGGCCCTTGTGCATGCGCCAGGAACGGGCCCGGGCAGGACGCGGCGGCGCATCGCCCGCCTGCAGCCAGAAGGGACCGTCCAGCAGCGAAGGGGAGTCTGCGTACCAGTCGACGCAGATCTCCCCCTTGATGCCGTGCGGGCGCGCGAGCGTGCCCATATGGATGCGCCGTGCCATGAAGGATTATTCCAGGATCTCGAGCACGACGCGCTTTTTGGCCTTGGTGGAAGCGGCACTGAGCAGGGTGCGCATGGCGCGTGCCGTGCGGCCCTGCTTGCCGATCACCTTACCGAGATCTTCCTTGGCGACCTTCAATTCCAGCACAGTGGTCTGCTCGCCTTCCACCTCGGTGACCTGCACCTGATCAGGGGCGTCCACGAGCGAACGGGCGATAAATTCAATCAAAGCTTTCATTGCTGGCCTCCCGCAAGCCCTGCGGCAACAGGGCTGTTGGTGTGAGCGGACGGTTCCGGTCCGGGGATGCCCCCATACGGAAAACCGCCCTGCGCCTGCGATGCCGCACGACCATCAGGCAGCGTCCCGCAGGGGGCGTTGCCGCGTCAGTACCGCACGCCGGAAGAACATCGGGCCCGTACCGGAAGGACCGGTACGCCGGTACCCTGCACGGATACCTTAGGCCATCTTCTTGAGCAGGGCGCGGACGGTGTCGGTGGGTTCGGCACCGCGATCCAGCCAGGCCTTCACCTTTTCGGCGTCCAGCTTCACTTCGGCGGGATCGGTCATGGGATTGTAGTAGCCCAGGAATTCCAGCGGACGGCCATCACGACGGGTTTCGTCGTTGGCGGCCACGACGCGGTAGAAAGGATGCTTCTTGCTGCCCAGACGGGTCAATTTCAGCTTAACAGCCATGATTATCTCCTGTTTGTGCTATGGTAGCGTTGCGGGGGCAAAAGAGCAAGTTTGCCCTCCCCCCATTATATCAATGACCAGCGCGTCGCAACGATTTTTTATCGTGTTCCCGGCATCGCCGCAGCCGTCCGGCGATGAGGTCTTCGCCGTGCGTTGTCGGGGAACGGACGCTGATCCGTGCGGACAGACCGCACGGACGGGCCTATTTCTTTTTGCGTTTGGCGGGCCGTTCGCGCTTTTTGCGCTTTTTGGCCGCCGCCGGCCTGCCGTGTCCGGCATCCGGCAGCCCCATGGGCGGCATACCGGGCATACCGCCCATCCCCGGCATCATGCCGGGCATCCCACCCATGCCGCCGGGCATGTTCATGCCCCGGGGCATCCTGGGCATGGCGGGCATCCCCTTGGCCTTGCCGCCCATCATCCCCTTCATCATCTGGCGCATCTGCTCGAACTGGCGCACCAGCTGGTTGACCTGCTGCACCGTGACCCCGGCGCCCCTGGCGATACGCGCCCGGCGGCTGCCGTTGAGGATGTCGGGATTGCGGCGCTCGGCCATGGTCATGGAGTTGATGATGGCTTCGGTCCGGGCCATCTCCTTCTCGGGCATGGCGCCATTGGCTTCGGCCAGCTTTTCACGCAGGCCGCCCATGCCGGGGATCATCTTCAAAATGCTGTCCAGCGAGCCGAGTTTCTTGATCCGGCGCATCTGGGTACGGAAATCTTCCAGGTCGAAGCTGGCCTTGCGCATCTTTTTGGCAAGGGCTTCGGCCTCGTCGGCGTCGATGGTGGCCTGGGCCTTTTCCACCAGGGTGAGCACGTCGCCCATGCCTAGGATGCGGCCCGCGATGCGGTCAGGATGGAAGACTTCCATCTCGGACAGCTTTTCGCCCATACCCACGAACTTCACCGGGGCACCGGTCACCGCCCGGATGGACAGGGCCGCACCGCCGCGGGCATCGCCGTCCATCTTGGTCAGCACCACGCCGGTCAGGCCCAGACGCTCGTTGAAGGACTCCGCCACGGTCACGGCATCCTGGCCGGTCATGGCGTCGGCCACGAACAGGATCTCCTGCGGGTCCACCGCCGCCTTGATGGCGGCCAGTTCCTGCATCAGGGGCTCGTCCACATGCAGACGGCCGGCGGTGTCCAGCAGGACCACCGTGGCCTGCTGCTCGCGGGCGGCTTCCATGGCCTGACGGGCGATATCCACGGGATTCATGTCCACCGTGGACGGGAAGCAGGGCATGTCCAGCTGCCTGGCCAGCACGGTCAGCTGGTCGATGGCGGCGGGGCGGTACACGTCGGCAGGCACCAGGTAGGGGCGCATCTTCTGCTTGCGCAGCAGATTGGCGATCTTGCCCGCCGAGGTGGTCTTGCCGGAACCCTGCAGGCCCACCAGCATGATGACGGCCGGTTCACGGCCCTGCAGGTCCAGGCCCGCGGTCTCGCCGCCGAGCAGGCCCACCAGTTCCTCATGGACGATCTTGACGACCTGCTGCGCCGGGCTGACCCCCTTGATGAGCTCCTGCCCCAGGCACTTCTGGCGGACGTTCTCCACAAAGTCCTTGACGACCTTGAAATTGACGTCGGCCTCCAGCAGGGCAAGACGCACCTCGCGCAGGCCGGCCTGGATATTTTCTTCCGTCAGCTGGCCGCGTCCGCTGAAGGAGCGGAACACACCGGAAAGGCGATCGGAAAGGCTTTCGAACATGGGAACCCCGCTATCACGTTACACTGAAAGGCTCTGCCCCCTGCCGCAGGACATGGCGACAGATCACGCGGGCCTGGCCAGCGCATACAGAATTGTGATTCATAGGCTGTTTACGCCTTTTCGTCAAGAAAAGACCGCAGGAGCGCCCTTCCGGCGGAGCACCCTGCCGTGCCGCAGCCGCTGCCCCGGCCCGGGGAGGGGGAAGGCACGGAGCGCTCCTGTCCCTGCGGGCAACAAAAAAGGCCGCCCCGGAGGGGCGGCCTGCAGCTGCGGCATCTGCCTAGAAGGTATAACGCAGGCCCAGCATGAATTCATGGTTGCAGGGCTGGTTCTTGAGTTTGGCCCCGTCAGGGAGATCGACTTCGTAGTAGCCCAGGTTCACATAACGGTAGCCCAGGTCCACGGCGAGGCTGTCGGTGATGTCATAGGCCACACCGGCACCCACGTTCCAGGCAAAGTTGGTGCTGTGCTCATCGAAGTTGCCGTGATAGCCCGGCGAGGAGAACGTGTAGTTGGCGTAATTGAAGGCCATGCCCAGGCCCGCGCCCACATAGGGCGTGAAGGCCGTGCTGTTGCGGAAATCATAGTAGAGGTTCAGGAACAGCGTGGACGCGTTCCAGGCACCCTTGAAATCCATCCCTCTGCCATAGTTCCAGCTTTTTTCGCTGTTGCCGCGCAGGGCGTATTCCACTTCAGCACGCACGGGCACGCCGAACTGGCTGTTGAAGTCATAGCCCAGGGCCAGGGCGCCGCCCAGGGTGAACTGGCTGTAGTTCTCGCCCGCACTCAGGGAATCAACTTCCATGGTGGGATAGTTGTTCTGGATGCTCATCAGGAACTTGGGGGCAAGGTACATGCCGGTACCTTCGGCCTTGGCCAGGCCGGGCAGGGCCAGGGCGCAGACCAGCGCCAGGACGGCAAAACAACGTTTCATCAGGTTTTCTCCTTTCTTTGGGAAGTTGGCTGCCGCTGTCCGTGGGAGCAGGCAGCATTCGGGATGTTCCTCTCTAGCAAGGAGAAGCGATATTTTCAAGAATAATTATTCTATGCCATATTTCATAACATATGAAATATATTTATTTTTCATTGCATGCTTCTTTCAGGATACGCTTCCGCCACAGGAACAAAACCCGTCACCACAGTGGCTGATACTGCATGACATGTCATCATTCCCGGGAAAAGGACTCTTATGTTTTTTTTATCACAAGGACTCAGATCACGGCATCAATGGCGCTCGTATCTCCTCCCGGAGGTATCCCTGCTCCCTTTCGTCCCGGATGCCCAATAATACTTTTTTACTATTATTAAGAGCGAAGCGGAACAAAAAAGGCCGCTCCCGGGGAAGCGGCCTTTTTTGTTTCGCGGGTGATGCGCCCTAGAAGGCGAAGCGCAGGCCCAGCATGAATTCGTGGTTGTAAGGACGGCTGCCCACCTTGATCTGGTCGCCGTTCAGGGCACCGCTGGCTTCGGTGTAGCCCAGGTCCACATAACGGTAGGCGGCGTCGATGTACAGGGCATCGTTCACGTTGTATGCCACACCGGCGCCCACGTTCCAGGCGAAGTTGGTGGTGCTTTCATCACGGGAAACGGCGCTGCCGTCACGGTGCAGGTCAAAGCCCAGGTAGTTGAAGGACAGGCCGATACCGGCGCCGATGTAAGGCACGAAGGCGCTGTCATTGCGGAAATCATAGTAGAGGTTGGCGAACAGGGTGGAGCTGTTCCAGGTGCAGTCCACGCTGCCCCAGTTGCTGCCCCAGCTTTTTTCGCTGTTGCCGCGCAGGGCGTATTCCAGTTCCACACGCAGGGGCACCAGATACTGGGGCCAGAAGTCGTAACCGGCCGCCAGGGCGCCGCCCAGGGTGAACTGGGAGTATTCGTCCACGCCGCCCATGCCGGAGCGTTCGATGGTGCCGGTTTCCTGAATGGTCATCAGGAACTTGGGAGCCAGGTACATGCCGGTACCTTCGGCCTTGGCCATGCCGGGCAGGACCAGAGCCATCAGCAGGGCCAGTGCAAGGATGGTGCGTTTCATTGCTCTCCTCCAAAGAGATGTTTCCTGCAGAGCAGGGCCTGTTCAGGCGGGTAAAGTTTAGACTTTCTCAAACGGGACTATAGAGACTTTCTAGCTGCCGGTCAAATGGTCTGTGCCGCGGACACAAAAAAAGGCGCCGCCCCGCGGACGGCGCCCGAAGATCTGCCAGGAAAGGGAACTAGAACTTGTATCCGAAGCTCAGCATATAGATGTTGGCCACGGTGTTCTTGGAGTTGCCGCCTGTGATATAGCCGCTGTCGAGGATGCCATGTCCGTCCGTATCGTCATAGCTGGTGGGATTGATCCACATGTGACAGTAGGCGAAGTCGATGGTGAAGTCGTTCCACTCCACGCCCGTGCCCAGGGTCAGGGCCGTGCGGCCGTTGGACGGCACCATGAAGTCGGAATGGTCTTCGTTGATGACCGGGGTCTCGTACCAGAAACCGGCACGCAGGCTCCACCAGTCCAGGGGCTTGTATTCCACACTGGCATTGAAGTTCCAGCCGTCGCTCCAGTTCTTGTGGCTGATGGAATTCGAACCGTTATCCATGTAGATGTTCAGGGAATTGTAGGTGGACCAGCGGGTCCAGACAGCGCCCACTTCGAAGCTCAGATTGTCCAGGGGCTTGTAGGCCACGCCCAGGGCCAGGGAATCGGGCAGCTGCACGGTACCGTGGGCATCACAGTCATCAAATTTGTTGGTAATCCCGGTAAGATGACGATCATACTTGGCCTCACCATAGACATTGGCCGTGACCTGGGTCTTGTAGGCCAGGCCGATGGACCACTCATCGTTCAGGCGGGCATGCAGGCCGAAGTGCCCTCCCACGCCCCAGCCGGAGCCCTGGACTTCAATATCGTTCTCAGGAATCATCCCTCCCATCATGGAAGGATACTTCTGCTCCGTGGTCAGGTTGATGTTCATGATCTCCAGACCGGCGGACACGGAGAATATGTCATTGATCTTCCAGGCCAGGGTGGGCACGGCGGAGATGGTCTGCAGGTTGACGCTGTACAGATTGTAGCGGCCGGTCCAGTTCTGGTCATAGCTGTTGCCCAGACCGAAGCGCGAGAACACGCCCAGGCCCAGCCACAGGCTGTCGTTGAGCTGCCAGCTGGCATACGCATGCGGCATGGCCCACACAGCGGGCTTGGTGGTGGTCTCCTGCTTGCCGTACGTCGTATCCAGCGAGAGGGTCCCCATGGGAGCGATAAGGCCCATACCGCCCATGACCTGGACGCCGGGCAGCTGGGTGATGCCGGCCGCGTTATAGGCGATGGCCGACACATCGTCGGCACGGCCCACCATGCCGCTGGCCAGACCCAGACCGCGTGCGCTCCACTCGGTCAGTGCAAAACCTTCAGCCATGGCGGACGACGCCACTCCCAGGACCAGGGCCATCCACAGGGCCACCACGCGCAAAGCTTTCATTCTTCCTCCCTTGACCGTGAAGCACCGGACAAACGCTTGCCGCCCGGTACTGACTCCTGCTCTGCCGTGCCCGGTTATGAGGCATACCGTCCGCTCCGGCATCAGGGCCGGTCAAAGGCCGCAAAAATGCCGGGGCAGGCACCACAGGGCTTTCCCCAGTAAAAAGATCCCGCCTGCGGGAAAAAATAAACCGAAAAATTAAAGCATATTGACAGGGTCAAGGTCAAGGAAAAGCCGCAGCCGACGGGCACATTGCTGCCGGGAGGCCTCATGGTACAGCGCCCTGACCGACTGCCAGTCCGCGCTTTTGATGAGGCAGGAAAAACGCCTGCGCCCCCGCAGCATGGCCAGCGGCGCGGGGATGGGGCCCAGCAGGCGCAGCCCCAGCTCCCGGGCCCTGGCCTGCAGCAGCCGGGCCAGTTCGCCCAGCGCCGCCGCACCGGCGGGATCTTCGGCAGGAAAGGAGATGCGCAGCAGGGCAAGGCGCACGAAAGGAGGATAGCCGTATTGCCGCCGCCGGGCCAGCTCGGCGGCATAAAAGCCTTCGTAGTCACCGCGCTGGACATATTGCCAGCAGTAATGGCTGGTATTGCGGGTCTGTATCAGCACCCTGCCCGGTTTCTCCCCGCGACCGGCCCGGCCCGCGGACTGGACCAGCAGCTGGAAGGAACGCTCCGCTGCCCTGTAGTCCGGCAGATTGAGGCCCAGGTCGCCGTCCGCCACGATGGCCAGGGTCACGTCGGGGAAATGGTGGCCCTTGGAAAGCATCTGGGTGCCCACAAGAATGGGGGACTCATGCCGGGCAAAGGCCGCCAGTATCTCTTCCATGCGCCCGGGACGCCGGGTAGTGTCCCGGTCCAGCCGCAGCACAGGCTGTCCGGCCAGCGTGGACAGGTGCTCTTCCAGCCTTTCAGTGCCTTCCCCCATGGGCAGGAAATTCATGCTCCTGCACTGCGGGCAGGGACTGGGAAAGGGGATGGCATAGCCACAGTAGTGGCAGACGAGCCTCCCCCGTCCCTTGTGATAAGTCAGGGCGATGTGGCAATGCGGACAGCTGACGGTCTCCTTGCAGTCCAGGCAGTACAGCAGGGGCGCGTAGCCGCGCCGGTTCAGCAGGACCACGGCCTGCTCCCCGCGTTGCAGCACTTCCCGCAGGGCCTGCTCGCTGCGGGCGGCCAGCAGGCCTTCCCCGGCCAGCCCGCTGGTATCCACCAGTTCCACCGGCGGCAGGGGGCGCCCCCCTACCCTCTCCGGCAGGCGCAGGAGATCTATCTGTCCCTGGCTGGCCGCATGGAACGTCTTGATGTCCGGCGTGGCCGACCCCAGCACCAGCAGGCCGCGCTGCCGTGCGATACGGGACCAGGCCAGCTCCTTGGCCTGATAGGGCAGGGACTCGTCCTGTTTGAACGAGCTGTCGTGTTCCTCGTCCAGGATGACACAGCCCAGCTCGGGCACGGGCAGGAAAAGCGCGGAACGTGTCCCCACCACGAGGCAGGGCTCCTGCCGGGCGGCAAGGCGGCGAAAGATCTCCTCACGGCGCGCCGAAGTCTGGTAACCGTGGTAGAAAAACAGGGGGACATGGGGCAGGACGCAGGCGGCATCCCGGCGCAATTTGCAGGCCAGGGCCACTTCAGGGGCCAGCAGGAGGACGCTCTTGCCCCGTCCTGTGCAGTGACGGATCAGCTCCAGATAGACGGCCGTCTTGCCGCTGCCGGTCACGCCGAACAGCAGGACCGAGGCGGGCCGCTCCGCCTCCAGGGCGGCGCGCAGGGCCTCCAGCGCCCGCTGCTGGTCCGCCGTAAGGGCAAAGGCACGGGGCGCGGGCGGGAGCAGGTCATCGGCGGGCTCATCGGCATCGGCGTGCCGCAGGGCCACCAGGCCGGCATGAAGCAGGGAACGCAGGGCCGGAGCACTGCCCGTGCCCAGCTCCCGCGCCAGTTGACGGCGGCTGACCTGTCCCCGTTCATGCAGATATTCCAGAATCTCGCGCTGCCGTATGGCCTGCGGCCGTACCGGCCAGGGCGGATCCACCCGCAGCAGACACATCTCCTCACCGGCGGCATCCCGGCCCGGTGGCAGGAGCCGGGCCTCGCCCCGGCACAGGGCCGCGGCCAGAGCCCGGCGCAGCTCAGGCGCCAGCTCTCCGGTCTCTTTCACGGTGCAGGAAAAATCCTTGTCCGCAGCCAGCCAGCGGATACGCAGCCCCACCTGGCGCAAGCCCTGCGGCAAGACATGCCCCAACACCCTCCCCGGCTCCAGTCCCTGCCGGATGGCCAGATCCCGTGCCAGGGCCCTGACCTCTTCCGAAAGCAGGGGAACGGTCTCCAGCGGCCAGACCGCCTCCCTGCAGGTGACCCCGTCAGGAAGATCGCTGTGCTCCCGGCATTCCAGGATGATGCCCGCCCGCAACGCCCCCCGCCCCAGGGGGATGGCCATGCGCAAACCTTCCTGCCAGAACGTCTTCGGGAAGATATCCGGCAGGACATAGGTCAGGGTACTGTAAGGCGCGGACAGCAGGGCGATACGGGCGAACATGGGACCTCGTGCAGGAAACGGAGCCTGTCCTCCCCCAACGGCAGGAACAGGGCACGCCCTTCCGGCGGGCTCCGTCAGACACGATGATGTGCGGTGGGGGAACGGCCCTCTCCGAAAAAGCAGACGGGGAACCGGCGGACAGGGACAGTCCCCGCTTGGCGGCCCAGCATAGGCGGTCGGCAGGGGCAAGGCAAGGGGCCGCCGCATGCCGGAGAGGACAGCCCCGGGCCGGAAAGGGCCCCGGCAAGGGGCGGCATCCGCAACAGGGGCCACCGGCAGGCATGGCTCCGCCCGGAAAGATGCCCGCGCCGGTATCAAAAACACCAGCCTGAGGCAGGGCCTGTCCCGCTTCGCGCCTGCCAGGTGCGAACAGGCTAACGCCATAATGCAAAAGGGGGGCTTGCGCCCCCCTTGGAAAGCATTCCGGTCGTAACGACTAGAAGCTGTAAGCGAAGATCAGCTGGGCCTTCCAGGCATCCTGCTTCTTGTAGGAATCGGAACGATAGCTGCGCTTCCAGGTGTCGTCGTCAACCATGTTCACGATGTAGCCCAGTTCCAGGTTGGCTTCCAGATTTTCGTAGATCTGGTAGCTGTTGACCAGGTTGAATTCCAGCAGACCGTCGTTGGTGGTCAGGTACGGACCTTCGGGGGTACCGTTATCCCAGCCGTAGGAGCTGGACACATACTTGGCCATGGACGGGCTGTTGGTACCGCCCCAGTAGGCCACACGGAAGGAGTGCTTCAGGTCTTCCACGAAGCTCATGTCGTGCAGGCGCAGGCCCACGCCCCAGGTGCCGGCATAGGTCAGGTTGCGGTCATACAGACGGCCGTCGCCCCAGCCATAGTTGCCGTCGCCCATGAAGGACATGAAGTTGCCGCAGCCGGACAGGGTAGGCATACGCTCGGAACCGTTCTTGACGTTGCCGTCGTCACCGGAGGAGTACCAGCCGAAGATGCCGGGGGTACCCCAATCCATCTTGTATTCCACCAGGGCCTTGACCAGCCAGCCTTCACGCTTGGTGTCGCCGCGGCGCCAATCGCCGGTGTTCTGCTGCTTCACGCTGTAACGGCCCATGGATTCGATATAGCCGTAGTTGATGTCCAGCTCGATGTTCAGCGGATCGAAAGCCGTGACGGAAATGGGCAGACCGGCCCAGAAAGCGGAACCGTAAGCCTTGCTGGTGTTGATATCCGTGATGTCCGCGTTATTGGCGTACGGATAGGGGCGCATGGTGTACTTGGGGAAGCTGCCGTTGCTGCCGTCCCAACCGGCGTCGATGGCGTCCCAGGCATTGTTGCCGATCATGCCGTACATGGCCCAGGGGGTCACCTTCACGCCGTCGAAGGTCAGGGGCAGCGTAAGGGCAAACATGTCCACGTTGTCCTGGTAGTTTTTGTAGCCATCGGGAGTCCAGCGCTTGGAAGCGGAGCTGTCGCCATCCCAGTTGTCGTTGAACAGGCGGGCCCACACAGCGGTCAGGCCCACGTTTTCATTGAACTGGTAGCTGGCCACGATGCCGGCGGCATCATCATCCAGCACGGCGGAACCACCGGCCACGTTGGGCATGGTGATGGCCTGGATACCCATGCGGAACTTGAGATCCGTATTGGGCACCATCCAGTCGATGTAGGCATTCTTCAGCTCCACGACGCTGCTGGAGTCAGCGCCCAGGGCGCCGCCGGAGGAATTCTGGCCCCAGGTCTGGTCACCGATTTCAAAGTACACGGTACCGGACAGGGCTTCGGAAGCCACGGCGTCCAACTGCAGACGAACGCGCTGCATGGCGCTGAAGGCGTCATCCTGGTCAACAGCCTGATTATGCTTGGAACCCTTTTCCTTGTGATGGCTCGTGAAAGAGCCGTCGCCGGCGGCAAAACCCATCAGCCACTGACCTTTGGCCTTGAAATCAATGGCGCTGGCACCGGTGGCGGCGCCCAGCAGCATGCCCGCAGCAAGAGCGAGGGTCATCAGCTTTTTCATGATAAAAACCTTCCTTCCTGAGAGAAATTTTCTGGCCCTGATGTGGGGCGTTCCTCCCCAGGGCAGCCTCACCAGCCAGATTCCAACAAAACTGTACACTTCCCATAAGAGTACAAATTTTGTTACTCCACCATACGCACGGCCCTACCTCTCGTCAAGAGCGAAAGGACAATTTTTTGTACCCCAATGGCCTGACAGGCCCGGCTCCGGGCAGGCGCACGCTTGTCTGATGCATCCCTCCGGTGAGCTGCAAAATTGCGGAAGGGAAGGTCCGGCCGCTGGGGGATCGGGCAGGCGCGCGCCGTGCGGAGGCGCGCCATACAAAAAAGACCCCCTCGC
>ERZ827469.646-NODE-646-length-37918-cov-6.979848_pt1 | contig 37918 bp, 30 predicted proteins | sample MGYA00519917_ERZ827469 | MGnify/ENA primary metagenome ERZ827469 (study PRJEB31778, sample SAMEA3449314) | human gut metagenome | biome: human gut; feature: human-associated habitat; material: faeces | place: United Kingdom | collected 2010/2012 ... | reverse complement strand
TGGATTAGGAAGATTATCTTCAACTTCCCTGTCCCGGTGAATGGAACAGAAGTGACAGAATTGCCCTTGGAAAATGAAACAATGGTCGAAACGGTTTGCCTGCTGGTGAAGTAAGGCGGTAAGTTTAAAACCTATTTGGCCTTTTTGCTATGCGCGGCCCTGCACGATACATGGCAGAAAGCGCTGTACTGTCCGATTCTGGTTGTGGACGGCACGGCGCTTCTGGACGAAACGGCAGCCCGCGTGGAGGAATTGCTATGATCTGCAAACTGACCCCTGAAGAAGAAGTCCGGATGCACATTCTTTTGAAAGGGATTGCCGATGACCCTAATGCGCTGGAGATGCAGAAATTCATCCAGCACGGCAGCGTCACGACCTATGAACACTGTATGCGGGTGACCCGCATCGCATTCTGGCTCAACATCCATCTGCGGGCCAACGCCAATGAGGCCAGCCTTGTAAAAGGTGCGTTCCTGCATGACTTTTACCTGTATGACTGGCACAACTGCCGCAACATCACTCATTGGCACGGCTTCAAGCACCCGCGCATCGCGCGCTATAATGCGGAGACTGTGTTTGCCCTGAGCGATAAGGAAAAGGACATCATCCAAAGCCACATGTGGCCGCTGACGCCCACCGATATTCCCCATAGCCGGGAGGCAGCGCTGGTCTGCATGGCGGACAAGATGTCGTCCGGCTACGAGACAGTACTGGAACGCAAGGCACAGCGAAAGGAAAAACAAGAGAGGTAACAACAATGATCGATCAATATACACGCACCCGCGCCCAGCTGGGCACGCCCGCGCTGGACGCATTGCGCAGCGCCCATGTGGCGGTGTTCGGCATCGGCGGTGTGGGGGGACAGGCCGTTGAGGTGCTGGCGCGCAGCGGGGTAGGGGAGCTGAGCCTCTTTGACAGCGACACAGTGGCGCTCTCCAACCTGAATCGTCAGCTCGTGGCGCTGCATTCGACGCTCGGCCAGTACAAGGTCGACGCCATGGCCGCCCGCATCGCGGACATCGACCCCACCATCGTCGTCCACGCAAACCGCATGTTCTACAACGCCGAGACCGCCCCCGACGTCGATCTTGCGCAGTTTGACTACGTGCTGGACTGCATAGACACGGTCAGCGCCAAGCTGCTGCTGATCCGCCGCTGCAAGGAAGCCGGGGTGCCGATCCTGTGCAGCATGGGGGCCGCCAACAAGCTGGACCCCACGGCCTTTAAGGTTGCCGATATTGAAAAAACAGCGGTTGACCCGCTGGCCAAGGTCATCCGCATCGAGTGCCGCAAGCGCCGCCTTGGCAAGGTCAAGGTCGTTTTTTCGGAGGAACCGCCCCTGCCGCCGCTGGCGGAGGAGACACTCGAGACCCCGGTTGCCGCACGCCGCACCGTGCCCGCCAGCAATGCCTTTGTGCCCGCCGCCTGCGGGCTGGTCTGCGGATCGGAGGTCGTGAAGGATCTGCTGCGCAAGGCGGGGGTCTATCGCGGTCAAAAATAATTTTTGTGCGCCCTGTTTCAGAAAAACGGGGCGTTTTGCATGAAAAACACTACTTCGCGCCCCGGTTCTTCTTGACAATTACACCAAAGCAAAGTAAAATTATATATAGGAAATAAAGAGCCAAACGGCAGGTCTGCCCTGTGCGTGGCTCCTTAAAGGGTGTCGCCCACCGGGAACGCCGCTTTTTTACGATATTTAACGTCCTGATGACGGTTTGTGTATATTCTGCGCGCAGGGGCATCGTGTGTCATTTTGGCCGACCTGCCGCGTTTTGTCATGCAACAATGTCATAGTGAAAAGCGTCCCGCTGCGCGCATCCTCCTATTTTGATAAGGAGTGAAACCGACTATGTCACCAATTTTGACCGTGGTGCTGGTCCTTGTTGCTGCCGCTGTTGCCGGGGCGCTTGGTTTTTACCTCGGCGGTGAAAACCGCAAGCGCACTGCTGAGGCAAAGATCGGCAGCGCTGAGGACGAAGCCAAGCGCATCGTGAACGATGCTATCAAGGCTGCGGAGCAGAAGCGTAAGGAAACCATCATCGAAGCAAAGGACGAAGCCTTTAAACTCAAGAGCGATGCTGACAAGGAGATCAAGGACCGCCGTGCCGAGATCACCCGTCAGGAGCGCCGCATCGACCAGAAGGAGGAGGCCCTCGACAAGCGCACCACCCAGATGGAGCGCAAGGAGGAGGACCTGAAGCGCCGCACCGAGACTGTCGAGGCTCGTCTGGACGAGCTGGAGCAACTCAAGCTGCGCCAGACCGAAAAGCTGGAAACCATCGCGGCCATGTCCAAGGAGGATGCCCGCGCCGTCCTGCTGAAGCAGGTGGATGACGAGCTGACCCATGAAAAGGCGATGAAGATCAGCGCCTATCAGGCAAACATGAAGGACGAGTGCGACAACCTCGCCCGCGAGCTGATCGGTCAGGCCATTGCCCGCTGTGCGGCCGATGCCACCAGCGAGGCCACCGTCAGCGTTGTGCCGCTGCCCAGTGATGAGATGAAGGGCCGCATCATCGGCCGTGAGGGCCGCAACATCCGCGCGTTGGAGACCGCCACCGGCTGCGATTTGATCATTGACGATACGCCGGAGGCCATCACGCTGTCCAGCTTTGACCAGACCCGCCGCGAGGTTGCCCGCATGGCCCTTGAGCGCCTGATCGCTGACGGCCGTATCCATCCCGCCCGCATCGAGGAGACCGTTGACAAGTGCCGCCGCGAGCTGGAGATCCAGATGAAGCGCGAGGGCGACAAGGCCGTTATGGAGCTGGGCGTTCACAGCCTGCACCCCGACCTCGTCAAGCTTATCGGCCGCCTGAAATACCGCACCAGCTTCGGCCAGAATGTCCTGAGCCACTCTCTCGAGGTGGCATGGCTGGCCGGTCTGATGGCCGGCGAGCTGGGCGTCAATGTCCAGCTGGCACGCCGCGCAGGTCTGCTGCATGACATCGGCAAGGCCCTTGACCATGAGATCGAGGGCAGCCATGTCCAGATCGGCGTTGACATCTGCAAAAAGTACCGCGAGAACCCGCAGGTCATCCATGCCATCGAGGCGCACCACGGTGATGTTGAGCCCAAGACTACGCTGGCGTTCATCATCATGGCCGCCGATGCGATCTCGGCCGCGCGTCCCGGTGCCCGCCGCGAGAACATGGAAAGCTATATCAAGCGTCTGGAGACGCTGGAGGCCCTCTGCAACGGCTTTGAGGGCGTGGAAAGCTCCTACGCCGTGCAGGCCGGCCGCGAGGTCCGCATCCTTGTCCAGCCGGATAAGGTCGGCGATGACGAGGTCATTCTGCTGGCCCGCAATGTCGCAAAGAAGATCGAGAACGAGCTGGATTACCCCGGCCAGATCAAGGTCAGCGTCATCCGCGAGAGCCGCGCCACCGAGTACGCAAAGTAAGGCTTATAACGAGCAAAACAACAGGCAGACCGTCAGAAATTGGCGGTCTGCCTGCTTTGTTCTTATGGAAAGTCTATATGCCGCTTCCCACGGTTCATATGGGAGGGTTTTGACCCTCCCGGGAACCCTGCGGCTGGCGCAATGCACCCGGAAGGGATGAATCCCTCCCCTACAAAATAATAAGCCCCCGACATAATACCGTACAGCGGCAGGCGTCGGGGGCTAATGTTCATCTACAATTGTATCGTAAATGAAACAGCTGCTTTAGAGTGGTTTGGGGGCGATTTTTTACAACTATATCTTAAATATAAGAAAATGTACAGCGGTATAGTTGCTCAAAATCTACAACTATATCGTAAATATGAGATTTTAGTGTGTAAGGGAATCTACAACTATATCGTAAATAAGGAAAAATTTACTGTACAAATAGTATTCGTGTAAAAAGCGGTAGATAAACCCAAAAACATCACACTAAATTACACGAATGATATCGAAATAATTGCACTAATCGACACGAATGTAAGAGCATCATCATACCCGCTGCTGATATGTGGGGGCTTTTCCATCTCTTTCTGCTTTCTTGCGTTCATATATGGATTCTGTTACTTCGTCAATGAACGCTTTTTCTTGTGATGTTGCGATGCTATATTGAATGTTGAATTTTCGGCACAGCTCAAAGAACGTATCAAAGAACAAACGGCTATTGCTTTCTGTGTCCAAATATTGTTGCTGCAAATCTTTTTCCATAGCTTCTAAGCTCCATTGCATGAAATTTTTCGATATGATATAGCTTTCCTTAAACTTAAACCTCTGGTTCATGGATTTCTACATTGCTTTCCAATGCAGCTTCAATCCAAGCCCGTTTTGCATCCGCCGCGTTCGCTATTGCCTTTTCTTTGGTATCCGCATAGGTAATACATCCCGGCAGGTCTGGAAAAGAAGCTACATATCCGCCGCCCTCGACATCAGGGGTAACTACCATTTTGTACGGCAGAGAATCATAGTAATCTGCGCTTTTCATTTTCTGACACCTCATTTTGGGTCACTATTCGTAGTTAGAGTTCAATCCGATATACCTTTACAATCTGCTCGAGTTCAGGACACTCCAGTGCCTTCTTAGGAAACGGACATTTCTCAGCCAGATGGGTTTTTGCGGCATCTGCTGCATTGACAATAAAATAAAGCGCTGCATATACGGACTCCTCTTTTAATGCCTCAATCATTGCCATCAGAGCATCATAACCATAGCCCTTTCTGCGGGCATCGGGCCGAATATATAGGATAACACTTGGCGCTGTCCTATCGGTCTGCATCAGTTGGAGGTATCCTACTGTTTCAGAATCGTCGATTGTTTTAATAATGTAGTTGCATGGCTGATTATCCTCGACCTTAGATAAAATCAAGGTCAAGTCAGTCAGCTTACTTTCGGCAAGGTCTGGGTGTTCTGCCTTAATGTTATCCACGGATAAGGTGTAATCCAACTGGTCGGGAAGAAGTTTGTATTCTTCTTTTATATGCCCGATACACTCCTGTGTTGCGGGCTCCAGCAGAACGAACTTACCTCTGATGCAGGATGGCTCTTTCACCTGCTGCATGGGTGGAAGAGTCCTGTTCTCTTCTGCTTTCTTCTCAGCTTCATCAAACATAAGCGCGATTTGGTCTGGGGTGATTCCAAAGGCAAGCAGAAACTTAGGGTCACACTTTCCGATGTTCTTTCCAAATGGTATCCTTGTGAATTCACGCAGCATTTCTGCTTTTGAGATTCTCCGTTCCCTTGCCAAGTCATCAAGAGCATACGAAATGAACTCATCGAAAAACAGCCATGTCTTGTAGGCTGTAATGTTTCCGCTGCCGGACGGGAGCGTGTATTCTGTATTATTCATAGCAATTTCCTTTTATTGTTTCAGTGTTCCATATTTTTTACGGTTTGGGTATGCAGAAACCTCTCTTTTGCAAAAAGAAATGGCCGCCCCCTGCGGGACAGCCGGAGTGGTGTGTATTTTGATGTGATGTTTGTATTTTGATAGTCATTGTGCGCTCTTTTTCATGCTAAACATCTTTTTTGCTTCCGCAATTACGCTATTGAGGTAGGAATCGAGTTCATCAAGAGTACATCCGTTTCGACCTTGCAGGCGGTCGTTTTCGACAGCAATAAGTTCATCCCGAAGTTTTAGCATCTTTTCGCGGCGGTCACTGGCTTCGATATCCATAACAGACTACCCTCTTGGTCAGGTCATGCGTACTTCTATGTGGTAAATACTATATTAGCATTTATCGCAGGAATAAGCAAATGGCTATATGCACAAAATTATGGGAATGAAATTGTAAGCTTGAAATAAAAGCCGAATAGCTGCTTTCGTGCGAAGAGTAGCCATTCTATTTGTCCTTACAGGTATTTAGAGGAGAATGCGATGCGAAAACACTTTATTGATGCATTCTTTGGTCAACCCAATTCTTGATAACACACAACAATATACTAAATGTTCAAGGATGACACCTGTTTGGGCAATATTTCGGTTTATAATTCGGGTGCGTCCATGTGTTATGTCATTTCTGAATTTGACAAAATTAGCGATATCCTTTTCGGTGATAATAAACTGTACAGGAACACTTATAAGGATTTCCCTGTAAGAATTGTAAAGATAAGTGATTTGGTCTGAAGAAGCCATTCCCCAGTGCCTAATATTAGCGAAAATCTTATCATAACTTTTTGGAGAAAGAGGAGTTTCACCGTTGCGATGACTCTTAACAAGATTCTTCACTTCTTTTGCTAATTTTTCGATTTCAAGAGTTTCATTGCTTTTAGGGATGGAACAAAACTCTACTTCGCACTCCATGGCAGAACAAATTGCCTTTACCCTGTCGCTGTTAAAGCGTCCACAATGTTTATCATCAATTGGAATAAATCCTAAAGAGTAGTTTACTTTGCTGTCTGTTGCGTCAAAAACCATTTGGAATAGATTTGTAGCGGATTCGTCTAAATCTTCAAAAGTTATACAACTGTAATTGTCTTTTTTGCTTTCATCAATAGGTGTGTTAATGTACAGTTGCCAGGTTTCAATACAATCAGAATCAATTTCCTTTACGCGCTGAAGTAACGCAACTTCCTCAAATGATATGGTTGTGCGGAATGTCATAAAAGAGAGGATAGTCCGAATGTTATTATAACAAGAGAAAATCTTTTCTATTGTTTGTGGCTTATCAAATTTTAAGCGTAGATGAACATTTGTGTTACTTACAGTCGTTCCTTCGATTGACCATGTTGTATTAGGAATTGAATAGATTGATACTGTGTAAGAAATTCCCTTGGACACAAAGGAAAAGGATATTGTATCATCTTTCTCGTTAAGTACATTTTTCCCGTTTTCAGAAATGATATTTAGGGATGATGGAAAGAACACTTTTGAAAGGCTTCCTCCGACAAATTCAATTCCATCAAACAAATAGTCCTGTTCACATTTTGGAGAGAATTGATTGATACTACAAACCATGTAGTTGTTGGTTCTCAAGTTGAGACATTCATGAATCGGTAACGTACTTTCGGCTATATAAGTAGCAATGCTATGAGCATCGTATGTTGTGGCATGCAGAAGACCATTTTCATCAGGTTTAATAGTTTTAGAAATGTATTTTTTGTTGGGAGACATAATATGAAAACAGAAATCTTGCAAAAGGAAAGTATAATTTTCATCGTCTACGGGAAAAAGGCCACTTAGATTTTTCTCTTTTCTAGCCATCGAGCACCCTCCTTATCATCACGAATTGCCCGAATATTTTCTTGGGTAAAAGAACTACATTCCATTGTGAAAAGCCATGAAAACCATTATGGTTCGTTTAATCGGAATACTTAATCCTAAAATAATCCAAATAGGCTTTAAACCTGTCTTGCGCGGTGAGGCAGGTATCCATCAAGTAGCCATGTTCATTGTTCCACTCATGCAAACCACGATAATAGAACATTTTTAAATCATCTTCGATAATGAATGGAACAATATTGTTTTTCAGGCATTCCTTGAAAAGAATAAGTCGGCCTACACGACCATTTCCGTCTTGGAACGGATGAATACACTCAAAATCATGATGGAACTCAACAATCTGTTCCAGAGGGTGCTTTTTGGTTGCATTATAAGTGTCTAGTAATGCACCTATCTTTGTGGCTACTTCCTCCGGCGCGGCAGTATCACGGCCACCTACTTCGTTAGGAACACGCTTATATTCTCCAACGGCAAACCAGTCTTTTCTCGAATCACTTGTACCGTTCTTTAATGTGAAGTGGAGCCGCTTGATAAAAGCCTCGGATAGAGGCTGCATAGCATTATCAATAACCATATCAATGCAGCGAAAATGGTTTGCAGTTTCAACAATGTCGTCCACATTTACAGCCCCGTTCTCAAAACCGATGGTATTGGTTTCAAAAATGTAGCGAGTCTGGTCGTGCGTCAGGCGGCTGCCTTCAATGTGATTGGAATTATAGGTCAAGTCAATTTGTACTTTGTGGTAGATGCCTCCCTTACGCTGCTTTTTCTTTTCATCCTTGAGAGTAGAAAGCAGGGCGTTTTCCGCCTTTGCATTTGTACGTTTCGGTTTATCTGCGTCTTCTGGAATCTGCCATGTCTTACCGGCAAGAACTGCATCTGGGATTTTGCCGATAGCGCAGTAGTTTCTTACAGACCTTTCAGATAAATCCCATTTTTTTGCCGCCTCTGCGACAGAAATATATACCATAGTACCACCTCTTTACAGTAATAGTGTACCACGAAATCGGCAAAAAGTCAAAGTACGAATGTTCGATTTTCTTATTTTGCCGATAGGACTATACTGTCAATTATCGTGGGTGATAGCACTTTACAACAATATAAAAGTAATGGCCACCCTCGTATTGAGGACGGCTGTATCACTTCACAAGTAGATAAGTTATATCAAGATTAGAATGAGAAAAATCAATAACGCCGAGGCAATAACGGCGGTGAGATGTTCTCCTACAGCGCTATTAACATAGGCGTTACGACTCTTGCGGTTGATTTTTCAGGTAGCAATGCCCAGTGCATCGGCCAACTGCTGTTGGGTCATGCCTTGCTGCTGGCGAAAGTATAATATATTTCGGCCAATATTCATAGCTGCGTCCTCCTGACGTTTACAGCATAACATATATAAATAAGTAAACGGCTAAAAAATGAGGATTGCGCATTGCTGCAAAATGCGTACAATGAGAAAAGGACCAAATAGCATACAATCAGGCAACAAAAAGCACGAAAAATGTAGAAAAGAAATTGAGAGTATGGTATAATTTACACAAATTGAAAATGCGGAAGAGGCGCCTCTTCCATTGCATGAGCTAGCTCATGCAATGATAAGCCTTGACCGCAGAGAGACGGGACGGGGTGGCGCATCTGGGCAAACTGATTGACTTGTATTCTTATCCGGTCAGAACGGCAATGCGGTTTCTGCTGGCAGATAAGACGACAGGTGAAAATATAATCTGGGCAACAAACACTTATGAACGATATGGCGATGGTTATCGGCAGGATAATCAAATCACGCCGGAGCTGATTTCCGGGGTATATGCCAATCTTATCCAGCCACGCATTTTGAAAGCGGAAGAAGAACAGGCGGCAAGAACGAAATCCAAAGCCGAGGTCTTTACGCCCTCTTGGGTCGTCTGCTACATGAACAATAAATGTGATGACGATTGGTTTGGACGCGAGAATGTATTTAATACGCTGAGCGGTGAACACTGGGAATCAACGAAAGAACCTGTTTACTTTAAAAAAGAGCGGGATTGGCAGCGGTATGTTGATTCTCGGCGGCTGGAAATCACCTGCGGCGAGGCTCCTTATCTGGTGTCCCGCTATGATGCCGCTACCGGCGAAGAACTTCCGATTGAAAACAGAATCGGAATTCTGGACAGAAAGCTGCGGGTCGTAAATGAGAACACCGACAATGAGGATGACTGGCTGAAATGGACGCGGCGAGCCTTTGAAAGCACCTATGGGTACGAATATCAGGGTGACAACCTGCTGGTTGCGCGTATCAACCTGCTGATGACCTTTGTGGACTATATGCAGGAGCGATGGCGGCGGGAGCCGACTGCCAAGGAACTGAACCAGATTGCCAATGTAATCTGCTGGAATATATGGCAGATGGATGGCCTGAAAGGGACGATTCCGGGCAAAGAACTGTACATATCAGACGACTACGAGCAGTTATCCCTGTTTGCAAGTGATTTTGAACAGGAAACACTGTTCGATGAGGCGGCTAAACAAAATAAGAAATACGAATGTAAAATCCGTGATTGGCGTGCTATGCGGACAATTACTTACAACAAAATGAAGGGAGAGAAATAACGATATGAAGTTCGATTTTGCCATTGGAAACCCGCCATATAATGAGGAGGCACCGGGAGAAAGCACGAGTGATAAACCTGTTTATCACACGTTTATGGATGCTGCCTTTACAGTTGCGGACAAAGTGGAATTGATTACTCCAGCAAGATTCTTATTTGATGCAGGCGGAACACCATCAAACTGGAATAAAAAGGTTTTAAATGACCCGCATTTTCAAGTCTTAATGTATGAGTCGGACACAAAAAACGTATTTCCTAGCGTAGATTTGCCGGGTGGTATTGCAATAACATATCGGGATGCAACAAAAAGTGGCAATCCAATTAGACAATTTATCCAATATAAGGAACTGGCTGATATTGTACATAAGGTTCAGCGCTTTGGAAGTGCTTCACTCAACACGATAATGTATCCTCAGAACAAATTCGACTTGAAAGAGTTATACAAGGATTATCCGAATATGAAAAGCAAAATCGGAAGCGAGGGAAAAGATAAGCGCTTTCGTCAAATTGTGATGGAAAGATTTCCAGAAATTTTTACAGAGCAAGATACAAGCCTGTGTGTAAGAACCCTTGGCTTAATTGGCAGAAAACGAGAATACCGCTACATTAAACGAAAATATGTTGAGCACGAAGATTGGATTGACAGATACAAAGTTTTTGTCCCGTTTTCAAATGGCGCATCAGGAACACTTGGAAGCGAAGCTGCAAGAATTATTAGTAAGCCTGCTATTGGATACCCAAACGATGGTATGACGCAAACATTTATCGGTGTTGGCTCGTTTAGTAGTAGCGAAGAAGCAGAAAATTTAAGGAAGTACATTTTATCTAAGTTTGCACGAGTGCTTTTAGGTGCTTTAAAAGTAACACAAGGAAATAAGCCAGAAACATGGGCGTTTGTTCCCCTCCAAGATTTCACCCCTGCCTCCGACATCGACTGGTCAGTCTCTATCCGCGACATCGACCAGCAACTCTACAAGAAGTATGGTCTTTCCCAGCAGGAAATCGACTTCATCGAATCCCATGTAAAGGAGATGGCATAATATGAGCACAAAAATCGTCATCAAAACAACGGACCGCGTTGTTCCGATGATTTATGCCTATACCACTCCTGAAATTGCGCGTCATAACGGTTGGACGAAAATTGGCTACACCGAGCAGGACGTAGACAAACGTCTGAATCAGCAGACCCATACTGCCGATGTGGAATACAAGGAAGAATGGCGCGGCAATGCTACATTCGAGGACGGCTCCGGCGATACTTTTACCGATAAGGATTTCCACCGCTATCTGCGCAAGCTGAACATTGAGAACGACCCCAAGAACGAATGGTTCCATGTGACGGGACCTGTTTCCCGCAACCACTTCTATGATTTCCGTGCGAATCGCGGTATCCTGCAATCTCTGACCGCCGCCACGCCGTATAATCTGCGCGAGGAGCAGGAAGATGCCGTAGAGAAAACGCTGGATTACAGCCGCCTGCATACCAAAGGTGAATACCTCTGGAACGCAAAACCGCGCTTCGGCAAAACGCTGACGGCCTATGAGCTTTGCAAACAGATGAACGCGGACAAGGTTCTTATCGTGACGAACCGTCCTGCGATTGCAAACTCGTGGTATTCCGATTATGAAAAATTTCTCGGTCCCGATTCCGGGTATCTGTTTGTAAGTGATACCAGTTCCTTGCAGGGCAAGCCCTTTGTTGTGACCCGCAATCAGTATCTGGATATGCTGAACAATGGCGACTACAAGTGCATCGAGTTCGTCAGCTTGCAGGACCTCAAAGGCTCCATTTACTTTGGCGGTGAATTTGAAAAGCTGGAAGAAGTCAATGACATTCATTGGGATGTTCTGATTATTGACGAAGCCCACGAGGGCGTAGATACCTATAAAACGGATGTGGCGTTCGACCATATTGACCGCAACTTTACGCTGCATCTGTCCGGCACGCCGTTTAAGGCTATTGCCAGTGAGAAATTCAAAGAGGATGCCATCTATAACTGGACCTATGCCGATGAGCAAAAGAAAAAACGCGATTGGCAGGGCGACCAGAGCGAGCAGAATCCATATGCCAATCTGCCACAGCTTAATATGTTCACCTATCAGATGTCCGAGGTCGTTCGGGATGAACTGAAGCAGGGCATTGAAATCAACGGCGAGACAGAAGAATGGGCGTTTGACCTGAATGAGTTTTTTGCAGTCAATCAGGCCGGAAACTTTGTGCATGACAGCGCTGTGGACAAGTTCCTTGATGCGCTGACTACACAGACTAAGTTCCCGTTCTCCACGCCGGAATTACGCGATGAATTAAAGCATACGCTTTGGCTGCTGAACCGTGTGGACAGCGCCAAGGCTCTGGCCCGCAAGCTGAACAACCATCCTGTTTTCAAGGCTTACAAGGTCGTCGCGGCAGTGGGTGACGGCAGGCTAAACGATGATGATTCTGCCAAAAAAGCGTTTGACAGCGTGACCGAGGCTATCGCCCAGAACGACAAGACAATTACGCTGTCTGTCGGACAGCTTACCACAGGCGTTACGATTCCGGAATGGACTGCCGTGCTGATGCTGAGCAGTATCAAGAGCGCATCCCTGTATATGCAGGCGGCGTTCCGTGCGCAGAATCCGTGCTTGTTCCGCGACAAAGGCAAGTTCTACCGCAAGGAGAACGCCTATATCTTCGACTTTGACCCGGCACGAACCCTTATGATTTTTGAGGAGTTCGCCAACGACCTGTATGCCAGCACTTCCGATGGTCGCGGTGATACCGAAACCCGCAAAAAGCACATCAAGGAGCTGCTGAACTTCTTCCCGGTCATCGGTGAGGATGAAGACGGCGAGATGGTGGAGCTGGATGCCGAAAAGGTGCTTTCTATTCCGCGAAAGATTCGCTCCACAGAAGTTGTGAATCGCGGATTTATGTCCAATTATCTGTTCCAGAACATTTCCAACATCTTCGGTGCTCCGCAGGCGGTTGTGGACATTATCACAAAGTTCACCCCTGTGGACGAGCCGAAAAAGCAGGAAGTCAAGAAAGAAGATTTGGACCGCGTCCATGTGGATGAAAACGGCGATGTCAAAGTGGATGAGGGCTATGTTATCGGTCTGGCTGATGACATTTTTGGCGATAAAATCTATGATACTGTCGGTGAACAGGTCACGCAGGCTATTGATAAAGTCGCCGTTGACAACCAGCCTAAGGATAAGGCGCTGGAAGCGTTACAGGAGGCTTTCAAGGCGCAGGCTGTTAAACCTATCGTTGCCGCTGCTACCTCCAATTACGGCACGGAAATCAAGGCTTCGGATGCCAAGCGCGTAGAAAAGAAGCTGGGCGAGGATGCGGACCGTCTGGTGGCGCGGACTTACGGTGACTACCGTATCGAAACCAACCAAATCGAAAAAGAACGCCATGAACAGTTGGCCGCTGCTGCGCCCCACGAGCAGGAAAAAATCAATCAGGAGTTCGACCAGAAAAAGGCAGAGGCTACTGAAAAGCTGAAAGCTGCTTTGAATGATACAGTCAGCAGTTTTGTGGAGGATGCCGCCAAAGAGACTGTCCGCAGCTATGAGACGCAAATTGAGGAGCGCAAAAAGAACGATGTGGAGGATACCATCCGCGACCATCTGCGCGGGTTTGCCCGCACGATTCCATCGTTCCTGATGGCCTACGGTACAGGGGATACCACCCTTGCTAACTTCGACCAAATCGTTCCCGATGAAGTTTTCCAAGAGGTCACCAGCATCACGCTGGAGCAGTTCCGGTTCCTGCGCGATGGCGGCGATTACAAGGATACCGCCACAGGCGAAACGAAGCACTTTGGCGGGAAGCTGTTTGATGAAGTCGTGTTTGACGATTCCATCAAAGAGTTCCTGCGGTTAAAGCGTGAATTGGCAAACTATTTTGACCCGGCAAACGAAAAGGACATCTTCGACTACATTCCGCCGCAGCGCACGAACCAAATCTTTACCCCGAAAGCAACCGTGGCAAAGATGGTATCGCTTTTGGAAGAAGAAAATCCCGGCTGCTTTGACGACCCGAACAAGACCTTTATTGACCTGTACATGAAATCGGGTCTGTACATTACCGAAATCGTCAAGCGCCTGTACCAGAGCGAGGGTATGAAAGCCGCATTCCCTGACCCCAAGGAGCGGCTGGAACATATCTTTGAAAAGCAGGTCTATGGTCTGGCCCCGTCCGAAATTATCTATCGCATTGCGACAAATTATATTCTTGGATTCTCTGAGGAGCATAGCAGAAAGCAGTATAACTTCCGTATGTGCGATGCGCTGCCCTATGCAAAGGATGGCACGCTGAGCGAGAAGCTGGACGAATTGTTTGGGTAAAACAGTATAGAAATATAACTAAGCCGCCAAGCGGGTGAAATCGTTTGGCGGCTTTTGCTTAACGCATAAGTTTGTGAATACAGAGTTCCTGTATGGCTACATTATCTAATCCGGCCCTTGAAAGGATTCGACAGTAGACCAATGCCTCTAATGCGTAGCAAGATTTACTGATTTGCATATTTCCAGTGCGATAGCTTCCGTGGGTTATATCGTTTCTAAATTTTATAAAATCTGCAATATCATCCTCGCTAAGAACAATGTGTGGTGGAATAGCCTTTATTGCGTCCTTATATTGATTGTAGAGATAGCAAACTTGGTCGGCTGTTGCCATTCCCCAGTATTGAATATTAGAGGATATTTTGGATTTGGTTTTGTTCGAAAACGGTGGGTTCTCACTGTAATATTTTTTTATAAAGTCTTTTACCTTTTTTGATAGTGCTTTAATACGTATTGCCTCTTCACTATCTGGAATCTTCGAAAAGGAAATTTCACATTCGAGCGAAGAACAAATTGATTTGATTATTTCGTCGGAAAAACGTCCGACATCGGCATCTTCATTAGGGATGAAGTCTAATAAATAGCTAGGCTTTTTATCTACATTACTATAGAGGAGTGTAACAAGGTTGCTGAGGCATGCACTAATATCAGAAAAGGTGATACAATTTATTGTACTTTTGCGAGTTTCACTTCCCTTGTCTTTTGCATAGAACTGCCATTCGTTATTGCGTTTTGGAGGTATATCATCTGATAAATTACAAAGACAAACTTTATCAAAAGTAATGTTTTTTCGAAACATCATGAACGATAAAAGTTGACGGATATTATGATAATGAGTAAACACATCCGACATGCGTTGCGGTGTTACAAAGTGCATGGAAAGACATATAGTGCTATTCTCAATAGATTTGATGCTAGCGGAATAACTTCTGGATATAGATGAATAAACCGAAACCTCGCATAAAGAACCATTATACATAAAAGAAAAGTCAATGCTATCATCCGACGTTTTTAAAATAGTTTCGTCTTTAGTTTCAGCTTTTACAGACAGTGCCTTGGGTGAAAACACTTTTGATAACGTACCACCATAAAATTCGATTGTATTAAATGATAAAAAGACATCTTGCGGATGAGGGCAAATATTGGCTTGTCGGATTAAATAGTTGTCAGTACGAAGGATTCGGTATCCATCAATATTACATTTGAAATTTGGGGCATAAATTGCTATAGAGTGCGCATCGTAAGTTGAACCATAGATTGCACCTTGCTCATCTGAAAACAGCGAACTGGATTCTCTGTTAGGAAGGAAGTTAATAGATTCCTTTGATGGGTCCATTATTAGAAATTTAAAATTTTTTAAAGCAAATGTATAATCTTTCTTTCCACAGGAAAAAATGCCTGTACGAAATTCTTCTTCATCTTTCATAGACGTCTCCTTTTTAGTACGGAATAGGTACTGCTTACAATTCTATCACCTATCCATAACACGCGCAAACAGCTATTTACAAAATACAATACATATGCATGCACACCTTGCAATGCTTATATATCATCAATTGAGCATAGTGAATAACTACTAATCTAAACAATAGCCTATCAAAGACGAGTAATTTATCGACATAAAAAACAAGTCGATAGATATATAGTATTTACTTACCGTTTTACCATAAAGATAACATGGATGCCGATGATACCACACCCACTCCTTTTCACATACTCAGAAGAACAATAAACGCAACAATAACAACCACTCCGATAAGAGTCAGAATGCCGCAGCCAGAATTATCTCCACCGCCATTGTTATTTCCATTATTCCGCTGCGGAGGTCTGCGGCCACCACCGCCGCCACCGGAACTACCGCCAAAGTTGCGGTCAAATGCCTGTTTGTAATGTGCATAGCCAGTGCTGCCACTGCCGAAATAGCCATAATCGTTTGCCATGGCGTGTACCTCCGTTATTCGTATAAGGGTAATGGTTTGCTGTATCGTTCGACCAACTCTCTTGCCGCATTGCGTTCCGATGCCAGAAAGAATCTCTCATCACTGCCCGGCTCAGCTCCATGCACCTTAGTAGACATAAGATTTTCATAGTGAAAAAGTGCCTTGCAGATGATGTCTATATCATACTTGCGAGTTGGGCCGAGGTCGTAGTAGTTGTTTTTGCCAGACGAAATTGTTGGAATACTCATGATGGCTCTCCCTGTTACCAATCGAGTTCATCCATTGCATCATCAACGCCGTCAGCGTAATCGGAATCACTATTGTAGCGGTCCCAGTCATAGTCATCATTATCATACACATCATCATAGCCATCATCGTACGAATTGTAAGATTTTTTTGAAGAGGTTTTGCTGGAGGACGACTTACTGCTCTTGGTCGAATAACTATAAGACTTGGATGTGGAAGAATCGGAATCAACTAATTTGCTCCCCGGACGATGGTAGATGCAATACTTAGAGTAAGTGCTATGAAGTCTGGTGCAGCCACTCTTTGCGCAATAGATGGTATTGGTTTTTACGGGCTCTGGCTTTTTCGGCTCATCATTTGGAGCATAATAGTTATCCCTATGTCTTTCGCAGAAAAAAGAACCTGCAACCCTCATTTTATAGCAACCATCTTTTTTGCACGGAGCGTAAAGTGCAAAAGCACTGCTGCACATTATGCTGGCGGCAATAACGACAACCAGAAGGCAAGCAAATAGCTTAGATACGAATTTTTTCATGGTATAACCTCCATTCGACTTGTGTTTCGATGGGTTATCAAAACGTTTTGTTTTTCTTTCTATCTCCATTCTACCATTTGTCAGTACCCATAATTTGGACTCCAAGACTTTATGCCCTCAAAAAATAGCACAAACTTCCATCACAAAAACTGTCGAACATATACAAAACAGCCTCCACTTACGGTTTCCATACTGCAAGTGGAGGCTGTTGCTTTACTTAATCAAGATTACAAAACTTATGAATCAGGGCTTTTGCAGCTTGCTGTTCCTCTTGGATGCACTTCTCTGTCCGATGCGCTTAATGCACCGGATTCCAGCTCGCCTTTGGTGTAATCACTGTACACCGCCAGTGCATTTCGCAGAACATGCAGGTCAAATGTGCTTATCGTTCCAACATTTACGGTTCGTTCTTGCATATGGATTCCTCTTTTGCGGCTGTCTCTTCCAACTTCTTATAAATCAGTTTCCGTTGATACTGTCCATTCGGGGGCATATGGGCGTCACAGTATTTGCGGTCATGATTTCCAACAACAAAGTATGTGTCGCAGCAAAGGCATTTGCGATAGGATAACCCATGCTGCAAATCCCACGACAGATAAGCGTACATCGCATCTACAATGGAATCAGCAACAAGGTATTGCTGGTCGGTGCCGCTGTCTATCTGCAGGCGTACACTGCTTAGGTGCGCGTTTACAATGTCATCCATGCCGCGCTTTACGCATATATCGGGGCCTGCAAGCACATAATCCAGCATTGCTTCTGCACTCGGCCATTGCGGACCCACACGAATCTGCTCGATTTTGGAAATGGCGTTCAGCCAACTGCCGGGGAATCTCTTTAGGCTCTGGATTTCAGCATCAGGGTCATCATTCATGTACTTTCGCCTGTAATAGAACAGACCTTTTAAGATGTATTGTCGTTGTTCTTCCAATAACTCGCGAATTTCGGGGATGGCTGCCGGATTGGACCACCATCGCAGAACACCAGCTGTACCCTTCCCGTAATCTCGGATTCTTAGGCCGTATTTCTTTTGCAGCTCGTCATCATGCTGCTGTTCAATGTCTTTCCACATGCAGCAGAGAACCGTAGCGGCGGCAAGGGCATTGGTGCATTGCGCCCACTTTCCTAATAATAGGTTGACGGCTTCATCGGTATAACCCATGCGTTCGGCAAGAAAGTCCGGTACACCATCTTCGATATAGTGCTTGGTCTGTTCCTCTCGCGTTTCGGTGGGCAGAAAGCATCCAACAGCTTCATGTAGGGCCTCGTATATCGCACCATCCTTGAGCGCAGCATAGCAACGCTTTACATTGCGATAGCGGTTGATGTCCTCGAACATAGCGGCTATCAGAGCCTTATCGCGCACACCGTCAAAGGGAACCGCATACCCATCCGGAGGCAGACGCTTACGGCCCAGCCATTTCGCCAGTTCACTAATCGAGCGAATCGTTTCTTGACAATCCGTCAGCTTGTCTTTGTCCAGTATCGTGTATTTGGTGGCCTGCCCATCTGCATCATCTTTGCCTTTTCGATACCACTTGTACACGATTTCGGTCTGGTAGAAGGTCGCCAAAACTTTCACATCCTTTCGATTTAATTATACAATATTCATCGTGCAACCGCAATATTTTTGATGAAAAAGTGTAGATTTATATGGAATGTATCAGTATAATTGAAAATCTGTTTGTGGTATAATAAAAGAAAATGCGAAAATTGACGATACAAGGAATATTTACAATATGTATTTGCCTGTTATCATTGCCCAGAAGAACGACGAAACAACTGCTTCGTGGATTGGACGCTTGACCTTGGCAAACGGATTTGACAACACTGAAGAATTTGCCCAACAATTCATCTGCGATTCTGACATCGCAAATGCGCAGAGATTTAAAGCTATGCTGGGTACGGAAGATTTTATCTCGTTATACAAAGCGCTCAATTTGCAGGGTGTCTCCATGTGGGACCTTTATATGAAAACATCCTGCTATGGCGGTATTGCTCCGTTCTTATCCGATGCGCGGCAAACCCATTATCTGAATACTGCGTTTCGGCTTGGAGCGTCGAATAATTCCATCGTGAGTGCATCAAACTCGCTCACCTCAGAACTTCGGTTCTGCCCACTATGCAAAAAAGAGGATGAAGTTGCTGGTGGTTGGTACTATCATCGCGCCCATCAGATGCCAAGCATTAAGGTTTGCTATAAACATGGCTCTATTTTACGTCGTTTTACGGGAAAATTCGGTACAGAACTTTCAGCAAGCCCCCAGTCAGTTTCGTGTACTAATACAGAGAATTCGTGGGAACAAGACTTTGCTGTGTTTGCAAAAGAGCTGTTGGATGCAGCACCAGATATTTCGGCCGAGAACACCAAGGCGGCTGTTCTGCGGGAAGTGAAGTGCCAAGGCTTCTATGCACCTGCATCCGAGTATGCGAAATTGAATACGGCGCTGAAAAATGCAGGTGTTTATGTTTCCAGCCTGAGTAGACTTTTTGTGCAGATGTATGACATGAATTATGTTGCGATAGATGACCTTATGAGGCTGTGCTGGTTTCTGTTTGGTACGGCCGACAAATTCATTTCTGCGTGTAAACAAGTGCAAAAGCCGACAGTTCCGCTGCAATTGCCAGAGGGATACACTGCTTGCAGCCCTTATCACCGCAACATTATGGAATTTGAACATTCCTGCGGAACACGTTTCTGCATCAATCCGGTTGGCTTTATGAACGGCTGGCAATGCCCGGTATGTGATGGCGCGATGTCGTTACAACAGCAATATGAAAAGGTGGTTCGCTGGACGGGCCACGGCGATTATACTGTTGAGGGCAAATTCAAGGGAATGGAACAGCCTATCATCCTCTGCCATAAGTGCGGCAGAACGATAAATCGACCCGCCAGAGACTTCGTATACGATGGTGCCCGCTGCATCTGCGAATCTACTCGTACATTTGAAGAAATGCAAGACAAAATCCAATCTTACGGCGATTTTGAACTGCTGAAATACGACCCAAAAACCGAGCGAGCCCAAATCCGCCACAGCAGTTGTGGAAGAAACTTTGAAATCGGCTATGCAAAATTTCTAAAGGTTCCTGTCTGCAAGGTTTGCCAGCCTGCAATTCGGAACAGCGAAACCTTTAAACGCGAAATCAAAGAACTGGTTGGCGATGAATACGAACTTGTCGGAGAGTATTCCGATAAAGACACAAAGGTGGTCCTGCGGCATAACCGTTGCGGTACAGAACAGGAATATAAGGTAGCCCACTTCCTGCGGGGGCAGCGCTGCTCTAAATGTAGCCGTGACATCCCGATACCACGCTTTGCTGAAATCGTCTCGGAACGGTCTTGCGGGCGATACCAATTTATAAAAATGAAAACTCAAAATCAGGCGCTGCTATTAGACAACGAAACGAAAAAGGAAATCTACATGGAGCGCTACTATGCTTTACAGGAATTGCTTCGGCCAACACCATCGAAAATTTTGCCTTGTGAACATCCCGTAGCAGCAGAACCTCTCAAATTAAGAAAAAGTGAAGTGTTCTTGTCGTGGTTGAGAGAGAACTATACTGCTGATTCCGAAATGACAATGGAAGATATGACACGGCGCAGCACCTTAGCCTATTCGGAAATCAAACGAATAGTACAGTCTCTAAAGGATGATGGCTCTCTTGTTTGGATTCGCAAGGGAACCTACTGTTTCCCGGAACATGCGGCACACCTAAATGCGGACGGAAAGCCTGTAACCAAGCTGGAAACGCTTTGGAACTGGATAAAAGACAACTATTCTGCCAAGGAGGTCATCACAAGCAAGGCTCTGCGTGAGCAGAGCAAAGACTATCTATCGCCGGAAACTTTGAAGCAGGTCATTATTCGGATGCGGAAGCAGGGGCTGCTGTTGGCGGTAGACAGAGGGAAATATATACGCGGAGATACAAAGGATGGTGAAATTGATTGAAAAAGATGAGTGACAAACGCAAACGGCAAGAAGGTCGTGGGACAGGAACCGAAAAGGATTATAAACCCTATATACAGGCACGCGAAGTCAACTCGATTGGAACCTGCTCCAACCCGATTGATTGGAAGACGGGCAGAACTGTTCAGTTGCTTTCCCAAGGCGAAGATGCGCTCTGGCATATTCTTCGCTGGAATGATGATATTATCGATATACGAGAGCAATATCCGCTTGACTTAAAGCGGACTTTCAAAATCGCAGGAGAATTTGGTATCCAACATCCAGGGAAAAATCCGATGACCACTGATTTTCTCGTCACAATGAGGAATGGTCAAATGATAGCCTACTCGCTAAAGCCGTCAACAGATGTTTTAGAGGACCAGCGTACCGTTGAAAAACTGTTTATGGAAAAGACCTACTGGGTCACACAGGGCGTTGAATTTAAACTGATATTCAAAACAGACATCAACACGATTCTCTGCAACAACATCCGCTTGGTGGTCCCATACTACAAAGCAGAAAAAGTACATGACGATGCATCAGTAATAAAACATCTTATTGCAACAAAAAGGATTCCCATTGATATGGAGTCCGCCCCGCTAAAGATTCGTTTTTTGAAGCAGGAATACGAAAAGGAGATTGCCTTATGGAGACAGCAAAATTCAAGGTTGGCGATATTTTAGTAGATAAAAAGACCTCTACACGCTATCGGATTATATTTGTCAGTGGGACGCAGGTCATTGTGTGTCAGATGGATTGCAACAAGCTTAACCTACTGGATTTCGATATTGCCATTATCGAGTCTCTTCTCGATACATTGGATTTAACGATTGCAAACGAAGAAGCGCCTGTTTACGACACAAGAAAACTTCCTCTTTCAGTTAAAGAGCGGTTTGATTTTTATTCCAGTGTAATTAAAAAGGTAAGTGCCACTTATGGACCAGATTATCTTGCACTTGGCAGTAAAGTTCCTAAACCGGAACTGGAAGAAATTCTTTCTGAATCAAAAATGGCGCGGGCGACTCTATGGAAAATCATTCGCGTTTATCTGCAAAGCGGATTTAACCTGTACAGCCTTATAGATAAGCGTACTGATTCCGGACGTAAGGAATGGAAGTACGAGAAAAAGCCGGGGCGCAAAACGTCCTACGGCTTATCCTTTGGCACAGTCATTGACGAAAGAACAAAAGAAGAGTTCAAGGAAGGTTTAGATTACTATAAGTCAGGACGTGCGAAAACATATGAGGATGCGTATGATTTCCTTTGTCTGAAATACTATGGCACTTATGAGCAAACACCGGAAGGGGTTGTAAAGACCCTGCTTCCGGCATCGGCTCGGCCTACATTCCGTCAGTTCTACTATTATTGCAAAACCAACATAACCCAAGAGGAGGTCGATGCTATAAAAACGAGCCGTCAGGAGCAACGAAACAATAAGCGGCTTCTGCTGAGTGACAGTCTGAAAGGTATCAATGGCCCGTGGGATTGCTTTGAGATGGATGAGGTTGAAGTAGCCCTTTCCTTGGTTTCTGTCGATGACTCTACAAAAGTTGTCGGCCGCCCGATTGTATATTTGATGCTGGATGTGTACACAAGGATGATTGCTGCGGTGTCGATTGCTTTTGACAACAACAGCGTTCTGGGCTTTACAAATTGTCTGATGAACTTGGCCGATAACAAGGTTGAATATTGTAAGAAGTACGGACTGACGATAACAGAGAACATCTGGCCGTCAGGCTATTTGCCGCTGCGAATCCGCTGTGACCGTGGTGCAGAATACCGAAGCAAGCGCGTAAATCAAATTTGTAGAGAACTTGGCATCAATATTCAGCTCGTCACAGCCGGAACTGGCTCGTTAAAGGGAAATGTAGAACAGCTTTTCCATATCATGCATTCCGCCCAAAATCCTGACCTTGAAAATAAGGGCCTTATCGAAAAGCGGTATGATTCCATGCACCACAAAGAAGCCAGATTAAATATTGACGACTTCACAAAGATGTTTCTAAACTTCGTTGTGACCTACAATCAGCATTATTTCAAGAACTATCCTCTAACAAAAGACATGCTGACCAATAATGTGCGTCCCATTCCGATAGAACTTTGGAAATACGGAACATCTGCAAACGGATTTCCTACGCCCATTTCCAACAAGAATCAATTTTTCTACGCACTTCTCACACCTGTGAATGCCAAGATTTCACGCGCAGGTGTTGTATTTGACGGTCTATATTATGTGAATTATGGTGACAGGGATTTTCTGCAAACCATGTATATCAGCGGTACAAAGAGGGTTCCTTTTGAGTGTCGAATTGATGAACGTGACATCACCAACATTTACTATCTTCGTGATGGGAAACTCTGCGCTGCACCATTAAATAGCGAGCGTACAGGAAACTCTGATTACGCAGGTTTGACATATGCCGAATATAGGGCATTAAAAAAAGAAAAGAAACGGATGGACTTTGAGGGCACTGAGCATAACCGCCAAATCCGTGTGGCACGTAAAGAGTTGAACAAGGCGGTTATTGATTCTGTCGACGAACGTCAAAAGGATGTCGTGGCGGAAGTCAATGATACCGAGGAACTTCGTAAGAATCGACGCATTGAGCAGCAGGAAATTGCAAATAGAAACAGTCTTGAATCTCATATGCCAGTCGCTACATTTGAGGACACCTCTTGGCAGGGAAAGCCAAGCGATTTTGTTACGGACATTGATATGGATGACTGGGAAAGCGCATTGGCGCTATTTGATTAAGGAGTTGATAAAGTATGATGGAAAAAATCGGCAAGGCAAAATACGAATACGAGGATATTCCCGTCGGAAACAATCAATACGAAGGTATCGATTTTCAAAATGAACTCTTTGTAGATGCAAAGTATGTTCATGCGCTGATTCCGTCTGATAGAGGAAATCGCTATATTGAAGCGCTGCCGCCACCCAGAACAGAAAAGGAAATCCTGCGGGATTATAAAAAGCCCATCCTCACGTATGACTTTGATAGGGAATCAAAGCTGCCGGATAGTACACGCCTTTATATGGTAGGACAACTGCGTTCATTGCGGTTACCTCTGCCGTTTCATAAAGAGCTGGAGCAGTCTTTTAGAATGGCACTGGAAGAGTCCTATCGCAACCGTTATATGATTGCGGATGACAAGTCAAAATTGAAAGTTACTGTAGCCGACATGCAGCAGGGACAATGCGGCAAGCTGGTTGCAGATACGTTCAGCAGCGCCAATGCCGGATTTTCGTTGTTGGGATGCTCCGGCTGTGGTAAGAGTTCATCTCTGCGGATTTTGCTGTCTCAGTACCCACAGGTTATCATGCACCATGATGACAAGTATGGTCGGTATCCACAGATTGTTTACCTTGTAGTCAACTGTGTTGCCAACAGCAATTTTGCCGCGCTGTATGCCAGCATTGGAAATGCCATAGACCGTGCGCTTGGGATTACGACAAGCGTATATCAAAAACTCATAGAGTCGCGCCGTTCACTTGGCGATAAGGCAGAAAAAGTACGGGAACTGGTTGAGACTTTTGCCATCGGCATGATTATCCTTGACGAAATTCAGCTTATCGACTTCCAGAGTACAAAAGAAAACTCCTTTGAATCGTTGATGACGCTTACCAATAGAACGAAAGTTGCGATTGCTGTTGTTGGTACAGAGGACGCATATTCTAAAATGTTTACGCACCTTCGTACAGCACGCAGACTCGGAAACATTATCTCCGGCAATCTATACTGTGACAATCGCGCCTATTTTGGTGTCCTTGCGAGGCAGGTATTTAGCTACCAGTGGTTTGATGAACCTGTAGCCCTGACAAGTGATATGCTCGATGCATTATATCGGAACACACACGGCATTATCGACCAGCTTATCGGCCTGTGTATGTATCTGAACCTCGATTACATATCAGCCAAAAAGCGTCCTAATGTTGACGCGGACTATATCAATAAAACGGCCCGTCGCCATTATCGCGGTATCCAAAAACTTATGGACCAACTGGACGATTCTCTTAACGAAAAGAAGCGTCAGCAAATAGTTGAAGAAGCCAACAAAAAGCTCGACAATCTATTGCAGGAACATAAACAGGCAGCATTCGCCGAGAAAATCACAGCGGATGAGGCCGCAGATAAGGAACTACTTCCTTTAAAAAAGAATGTCATCCGCAATATTCAGATGGTCATGGACGATTACAGTGCAGAAAAAATCGCCATTGTAATCGATAAGGTGTTTGAAACAAACAAAGATATTGACGAGAAGACGCTCACCCGCGTTGTCGTAAAGTACCTGACCGAAACAGACAAACCTGAGCCAAAGAAAGCGCCACGCAAAAAGAAAGGCAAATCTTTGACACCTGACATGGTAAAATTTATCCTTGACTAAAACAGTGGGGCATCTGCACAGTACAGCGCGGATGCCCCCACTTCTATATTCTGACAGCAAAAGGCCGTCTCCACTTTTCAGTGGAAACGGCCTTGCTTGTTTAAGATATAATTGTAAATCGCTCTTGCAAGCAATTTCCCTTATTTAAGATAGGCACTGCCTATTTAAGATATAATTGTAATTTCTCGTGCAGAGCGAAAACGCTTATTCACGATATAATTGTAGATTTGCTTGCAGGACAATTTCTCTTATTTAAAATGTTTTGTCTTATTTAAGATATAATTGTAGATTTACAGCTAAACTTATTCTATTACAGATGCAGCACTCGATCCTTGATCTCGGCGGTGCGGCCCTGGTTCCAGAACTGGGTGCCGATGTAGCCGCAGGTGCGGCGGGCGACGTTCAGCTTGTTCTGGTCGCGGTTGTGGCACTTGGGGCATTCCCAGACCAGCTTGCCGTCCTCGGGCACGATCTGGATCTCGCCGTCGTAGCCGCAGACCTGGCAGTAGTCACTCTTGGTGTTCAGCTCGGCGTACATGATATTCTCGTAGATGAACTGCATGACCTTGATAACGGCCTCGAGGTTGTCCTGCATGTTGGGCACCTCCACATAGCTGATGGCACCGCCCGGGGAGAGCTTCTGGAAGTCGCTCTCGAACTTCAGCTTCGTGAAGGCGTCGATCTGCTCGGTCACGTGGACATGGTAGGAGTTCGTGATATAATTGCGGTCCGTGATGCCCGGCACAAGCCCAAAGCGCTTCTGCAGGCACTTGGCAAACTTGTAGGTCGTGGACTCCAACGGCGTGCCGTACAGGCTGAAATCAATGTTGTGCTGGTTCTTCCACTTAGTACAGGCGTCGTTCATGTGCTGCATAACGTTCAGCGCAAACGGCTTAGCGGCAGGGTCGGTGTGGCTTTTGCCGGTCATATACTTGCAGCACTCATACAGGCCCGCGTAGCCCAGACTGATGGTGGAATAGCCGCCGTAGAGCAGCTTGTCGATGGGCTCGCCCTTCTTCAGGCGGGCCAGCGCGCCGTACTGCCACAGGATGGGCGCGGCGTCGCTCAATGTGCCCTTCAGGCGGTTGTGGCGGCACATCAGGGCCTTGTGGCACAGCTCGAGGCGCTCGTCAAAAATCTGCCAGAACTTATCAAAATCGCCGCCGCTGGACAGGGCCACGTCCACCAGATTGATGGTGACAACGCCCTGGTTAAAGCGGCCATAGTACTTCGGCTTGCCGTTCTCGTCGACATAGGGGGTCAGGAAGCTGCGGCAGCCCATGCAGGTGAAGCAGTGGCCCTCGCCGTTCTTGTCGACCTTGTATTCCAGCATCTTTTTCTCGCTGATGTAGTCGGGCACCATCCGCTTGGCGGTGCACTTGGCGGCGAGCTTGGTCAGGTAGTAGTAGGGCTGACCCTCATAGATGTTGTCGTTCTCCAGCACGTAGATGAGCTTGGGGAAGGCGGGGGTGATCCAGACTCCGGCCTCGTTCTTGACGCCCTGGTAGCGCTGGCGCAGCATCTCCTCAATGACGATGGCCAGGTCGGACTTCAAGCGCTGGTTGTCGCCGGCCTCGTTCAGGTACATAAAGACCGTGATGAACGGGGCCTGGCCGTTGGTGGTCATCAGGGTGACGACCTGATACTGGATGGTCTGCACACCGCGCTTGATCTCCTCGCGCAGGCGCTTCTCCACGATCTCGGAGATCTTCTCCTCGCCGGGGTCAATGCCCAGATCCTTCATCTCGGCCTCGACGTCGCGGCGGATCTTCTTGCGGCTGACATCAACAAAGGGGGCCAGGTGGGTCAGGCTGATGCTCTGGCCGCCGTACTGGCTGGACGCGACCTGCGCGATGATCTGTGTGGCAATGTTGCAGGCCGTGGAGAAGGAGTGCGGCTTTTCAATCAAAGTGCCGCTGATGACCGTGCCGTTCTGCAGCATATCGTCCAGATTGACGAGGTCGCAGTTGTGCATGTGCTGGGCGTAGTAGTCGGCATCGTGGAAGTGGATGATGCCCTCCTCATGCGCCTTGACGATCTCCGGGGGGAGCAGCATGCGCATGGTCAGATCCTTGCTGACCTCGCCGGCCATGTAGTCACGCTGTACGCTGTTGACGGTAGGGTTCTTGTTGGAGTTCTCCTGCTTGACTTCCTCGTTGTTGCACTCGATGAGGGAGAGGATCTTGTCGTCCGTCGTGTTGTGGGTGCGCTTGAGGCTCTGCACGTAGCGATAGGTGATGTACCTGCGGGCAACCTCATACGCACCGGTGGCCATGATGGCGTCCTCGACGATGTCCTGGATCTCCTCGACGTTCATCGCGTGGCCGCGGGCATAGCAGACCTCCTGCACATGATCGCTGATCTCGATGATCTGCTGCTTCGTCAGGCGCTGGGCATCGGGTACGACCTTGTTAGCCTTCGTGATGGCCGCAATAATTTTGGTAATGTCAAAGACAGCCTCGCTGCCGTTGCGCTTGATGATCTTCATGGTGACTCCTCTTTACAAAAAAATAAATACAGTGCGTTCAATACGAACTGTATAGAATGCAGATGAAATGCCGATTCGTAAATTGCCCGTTTTGCGAGCAAGACTATAATACCGCACCGGGGGCAAAAAGTCAATCCATAAAACTACAAGATATAGTGTCCGGTGAGAAAGCAGAAACAAAATGTTCCGTTTTTGTCGCCTCAACGTGCAAAAAAGCCCTGCCAAAAATAAGACTGAAATTTTGGTGATTTTGAGTGGTTCTACACAGTTTGTCGATGCAGCGTGAAAATATCTTCTTCGAAAATCATGCTCCCCCTTGCAGTATGCCCCCAAAGCTGGTATACTATGTCAGGGTTTGGGGGCGGAACGCCCGCCCGACACAAGATATGGGGATGTCCCCGCAGGAGAACACCATGAATTACGCAACCATTAAATATTGTGATATTGCCAACGGGGAGGGCGTGCGCACGAGCCTGTTCGTTTCCGGCTGCCGCCGCCACTGCCCGAACTGCTTCAATGCCGTGGCATGGGATTTCGGCTACGGTGCGCCGTTTACCAAGGAAGTTCGCAATGAAATACTGGAGAGTCTGGCCCCCGGTTACATCAATGGGCTTTCGCTGCTGGGCGGCGAGCCGTTTGAGCCGGAGAACCAGCGGGAGCTGCTGCCCTTTATTAAAAATGTAAAGGTGCTGTACCCCAACAAGACGATCTGGTGCTACACCGGCAACAATCTGGAGCACGAGATCTGGCGGCCCGGTCCCGGGCGATGCGAGGTCACCGACGAGTTTTTACAATATATAGATGTGCTTGTGGACGGCGACTTTGTGCAGGACCAGTACGACATCAGTCTGCGCTTCCGCGGGTCGAGCAACCAGCGCATCATTGACATGAACAAGACCCGCGCAGCGGGCCGGGTCGTTTTGTGGCAGGATGACCCGATTTTTGCGGATCACAAGATGTAATGGAAAATTGCAAGGGCGGATCGCATATCCGCCCGCGGGGCGTCGAGGACGCCGACCCCTACAAACCGAAAAGCAGAACTGTAGGGTCCGCAGATGTGCGGCCCGCGGCTTTCCCGCAAGAACCCATCTGCCTTACGCGCGAGGGCCGGGCATGCCCGGCCTCTACTGTGCAGTCACAATTAAAACAGGAGCAAAAACCATCCATCATGAGCACCACCTCAAAATCCAAAACCATGATCGAAGGGCCGCTGGCCAAACAAATTCTGCTGGTCAGCCTGCCGCTGGCCTTATCCAACCTTTTACAAATTCTGTTCAACATGTCCGACGTTGCCGTTGTGGGTCGGTTCGCCGGTTCCACGGCGCTCGGCTCCGTGGGCTCGACGGCGACGTTTGTCACACTGTTCACCGGCTTTCTGATCGGCTTGAGCAATGGCGTCAATGTGTTGGTCGCCCGCTTTTACGGTGCCGGGCACCCCAAGGACGTCAGCAAGACCGTCCATTCGGCGCTGCTGGTCAGCCTGGCCGCCGGTGTGCTGCTGCTGTTCGTCGGCCTGTTCGGCTCGCCTGCGCTGCTGGAGCTGCTGAACACCAAGGCGGACCTGCTGCCCGGTGCGATTTTGTACCTGCGGGTCTACTTTCTCGGTATGCCGGCGCTGGCGCTCTACAACTTCGGCAACGCAGTGTTCAGCGCTATCGGTGAGACAAAAAAGCCGCTGGCCTACCTGTCGTTTGCGGGCGTGCTGAACATCCTGCTCAACCTGTTTTTCGTCATCGTCTGCAAGCTCGATGTCGCCGGTGTCGCGCTGGCCAGCACGATTGCCCAGTGCGTCTCGGCAGGGCTGATCCTGCACGCGCTGACAAAGGTCAGCGACTGCTATGCGCTGGATTTTCACAAGGTAAGGCTGGACCTCAACATGACAAAGCGCATCCTGATGCTGGGTGTGCCCGCGGGCCTGCAAAACGCGATCTTTGCGATTGCCAACCTCTTTATTCAGGCGGGCGTCAACTCCTTCGACTCGCTGATGGTCAAGGGCAACTCCGCCGCAGCTAACGCCGACGCGATGGTTTATGACGCTATGGCGGCGTTTTACATGGCCTGCGCCAGCTTTATGAGCCAGAACTACGGCGCGGGCAAGCTGGACCGCGTCAAGAGAAGCTACTTCATCGCGCTGGCCTACTCGTTTGGCCTGGGCGCGGTGCTGGGCGGCGGACTGCTCGTCTTTGGGCGGCAGTTCCTGGCGCTGTTCACGACCGAGAGCGCTGTCATCGACGCGGGCATGAAGCGCATTATGGTCATGGGCTGGGCCTACTGCACCTCGGCGTTCATGGACTGCACGATTGCCGCCTCCCGCGGCCTCGGCAAGACGGTAGGGCCGACGATCATCGTAATTCTGGGGTCCTGCGTATTCCGCGTTGCGTGGGTCTACACGATCTTTGCCCACTTTCACACGATCCCGGCGCTCTACCTGCTGTATCCCTGCTCTTGGGCGCTGACCGCCGCCGCAGAGATCGTCTATTTTGTGTTCAGCTACCGCCGCGCCACCCTCCGTCTGCAGGAGCGCGATGCGCTGGCGCAGCTGTGAGAGCAGGGGAGAGGGCTGCTGTCATTTGCTGCATATCCAAAAAAATTGCTAAAACAGTCTGTCATGCATATTTTATATATCAGACATACAGAAAATACTTTTTACATACACCACTCCCACGTGTATAATAGTCGATGCAAGTAAAAGAGGAGTGGAAAGGTATGCAGTATACGGATCTGACAAGGAAGGAATTGCAGCGCGAGTACAGCCGCCTGACACGGAAGTACACGGACTTTATCCGCCAGCCGGTGGAGCTGGACCTGACAACGGAGGATCCGCTGCCGGGCTGCGCGAACCGCCGTGCGGTGAAGCATTTTGGCACTGTGCTGGACAAGGAGCTGCGCGATACCGGCGCAGCCCACCCCGCCCAAGCACCGGACGCCGTGGCGGCCCTGGCCACGATGCCCGGCTGTGCCCACCGCACGGTGGAGCTGTGCCGCAAAGCAGGTGTCCGCTTTGACGCCATCGACCACTGCACGGTGCTGGCGCGCACGATCCCGGAGGATATCCGCTCCGACGAGCTGACCCACGTTGCCAGCGTCTTTGCTGTCAGCGCCCGCATGGCTGCATTGGAGAGCCTGCAGGGAACGCTGATGAGAGCGTAAAGCTGTCTGCCGCCCCGTAAACCCAAAACCCGCATTGGCATTCAAAACCAATGCGGGTTTTTTATTGGTGCGCCCGGCCTTGCCCGTGGTGGGGATGACGGGCGGCTTGTAGGGGAACCGGTAGCGGATGTTGACATAGAACGGGTGGCCGTAGCCGCGGAACTGCCAGTAGGACGGCACGTCGAGCTTGTCAAATGCGACGGCGTCGCTGTCCAAGAATGAGGCCCTCTGCGCGGCTCTTTGCAAATTCTCGGCTGCGGAAAACCGATAAGAATGGAAATCCGCGGCTTTCCTTGCAATTTTCCGGCGAACATGCTACATTTAGTATAAAAACAAAAGGGGGCGTGCCGGGTATGATTCGTTTGGCCCTTGTCGAAGACGACGAGCTCTACCGCAGCCAGCTGCGCGAATATATTAACAAATACAGCGCGGTGTCGGGCGAAAAATTTACCGTGACAGAATTTTCCGACGGCGACGAGATCGCACTTGGCTATAAGGCTGTCTATGACATCATCCTGATGGACATCGAGATGAAGTTTATGGATGGCATGATGGCTGCCGAGGAGATCCGCAAGGTCGACACCGAGGTTATCATTATCTTCATCACAAATTCGCCGCAGTATGCCATCAAGGGCTATGCCGTCGATGCGCTGGACTATGTGCTGAAGCCTGTCAGCTACTATGCGTTTTCGCAGAGACTTGGCCGCGCCGTGGAGCGCGTGGCGCGCCGCGCACGGCACTTTTTGCAGATCAACGCCCACGGCACGGCACATAAGCTGGAGACCTCGGCCATTTATTGGATTGAGAACTGCGGGCATGACTTGGTCTTTCACACGGCGGAAGGGGAGGTGACCGCCCCGGGCTCCATGACGGAGACTGAGGAAAAATTGGCGCAGGACAGTTATTTCCGCGTAAACAAGGGCTGCCTTGTGAATCTGGAACACGTTGACCGAATGGACGGTGAGGATGCCGTCGTCCACGGAGACCGTGTGCCGCTGGCCCGAGCGCGGCGCAAGGCATTTCTGGATGCACTGAACGACTATATCAACGGGACAGGGTGACGATATGCCGCTGAAAATTCCTTATTATGAGATGGATATTCCGCGCCTTGTCACGGCGCTGGCAGACTGGCTGGCCTGCCTTTTGTACCTGCGGTTTCTGCCTCCGCGCTACGGCGGGGTCAAGCGTGCGGCGCTGTACGGTGGTGCATTGGCGGTATTGGCACTCTACCTTGTGTCCACCGACGGCTTTGACGGCTGGCGGTTCAATGTACTGTACGCGGTTTCTGTCGCACTTATGCTGCTTTTTATGGCGGCGGCCACCCGTGCAGACCGCTGGCAGGTGGGGTATTTCTGCACGCGGGCGTTTATTCTGGCGGGTTTTGCCGGGGCGCTGACATGGCAGATGTATGTATATTTTGCGCGTTACATCGCAGCATTGCAAAGTCTGCCTGCGTTGGTGCTCTTTATTGCGGCGGGGTTCGGCATCATCTTCGGCCTGATGTGGCTTCTGGAGGATGGCGGCAGCACGGGCAGCATTCAGTTTGACATTCGGCCCCGCACGACCTGCATCGCGGCGGTCATGGCGGCGGCCATCTACATTTTGTCCAGCATCAGCTATACGCAGCTGAACACGCCGTTTTCGGCCCGCGGCACGATGGAAATTTACACAATGCGCACGGTTGTCTACTTCGGCGGAATGGCGCTGCTGTTTGCATATCAATCGCAGCTGCGCGATTTATTGACGCAGCGCGAGGCGGATGCCTTGCGGAACATGCTGCACATCCAGTATGAAAACTACAAAATCCGGCAGGAGAGCATTGACCTCATCAACCAAAAATATCATGACTTGAAGCACCAGATCGCGGTGCTTCGCGCCGAGAGCGGCGAGAAGCGCAATGCCGTGCTGGACAATATGGAGCAGGAAATCAAAGCCTACGAGGCGCAGAACGACACCGGCAATAAGGTGCTGGACACGGTACTGACAGGCAAAAGTCTGACCTGCCGCACCAAAAACATTCAATTGACCTGCGTGGCTGACGGCACAGCGCTGGACTTTATGGACGTGATGGACATCAGCAACCTGTTCGGCAATGCGCTGGACAACGCAATCGAGAGCACCGACAAAATCACAGACCCGGAGCGCAGGCTCATCCACCTGAGCGTAGCGCGGCAAAAAGGCTTTGCGGCCATCCGCATTGAAAACTGCTTTGACGGTGAGCTGAAATTTGAGAAGGGCCTGCCCGTCACGACGAAAAAGGATGTCTTGTACCATGGCTTCGGTGTAAAAAGCATACAAAACGCCGCCGCAAAATACGGCGGTACCGCGACAATTACGACCCGCGAGGGTTGGTTTGAGCTGCGCGTGTTGATTCCGCTTGGGCAGCCGCAGCAAGAATAAAAAGTGAAGTTTTACGCCCCCTGTATCGGCAAACGCCGTGCAGGGGGCGTTGTTTGTGCGGAAAAAGTCTATGTTGGGATGCTGCATTGAGCAATGTGTACAAAAAGCAAGCGAGAAACCTTGTGAAATCCGACGAAACCAAAAACCGTTTGTGCAAAAAACAGCGCATTTCGTGCAAATGATGCGCCGCCGCACGATTCTTGTGGTATGGTAGGCTTACAGAAAAAAAGAAGAATCTCCGGACGGGCTGTCCGTCCGACGAAGGAGGAAAACACATGTTTGAAATCACACGCCTGACGGTGGAGCATCTGGCCGCCGGCTGCGTGACCGACTGCTCCACACCCCGCATCGGGTTTTCCCTGAGCAGTGACCGCCGGGGCGCACAGTTGGCCGACGCCGAGTTGACCGTCGGTGACTGGTCCGCCCATGTGACCAGCGGCCAGAACGCTGCCTATGTCGGCCCTGCGCTGCTGCCGTTCACCACCTACAGCGTGCACCTGAACGCCACTGACGACGCAGGCGAGACCGCCACCGCCACCACTACCTTTGAGACAGGCCGCATGGAGACGCCCTGGAAGGGCCGGTGGATCAGCGACCCGAGCTACCACTTCACCGAGCCAAAGGTCAGCCCCGTGCCGATGGTTTTCCGCAAGGAAATCACAACGAACAAACCCATTGCCCGCGCGCGGCTCTACGCCACAGCCATGGGCATCTACGAGGCCGAGCTGAACGGCCAAAAGCTGGGCGAGCAATACTTCGCCCCCGGCTTCACGAGCTACAAGTCCTATTTGCAGTATCAGACCTACGATGTAACGGCACTTTTGACAGGCGACGACACGCTGACCTTCACGGTTGCAGGCGGCTGGGCGGTGGGCAGCTTTGTGTTTACCCGCAAAAACCGCGTGACTGCCGACCGTCAGGCTCTGCTGGCCGAGCTGCGCATTGAGTACACGGACGGCACGACGGAGACCATCGGCACCGACGCTACATGGCAGGTCAGCGAGAGCGGCCCCGTGCGGATGGCAGATCTGTATGACGGCGAGACCTACGATGCCACGCAGGAAATCAGCGATTGGCACAACGCCGCGCCCGAGACGCTGAAAGTCACCCCCGCCATCACGGCAGACTACGGTGCCCCGGTCAAGGCCCACGAGGTGCGCAAGCCCGTGGCCGTGATGACCGCCCCCGACGGCGAGACGGTTTACGACTTCGGCCAGAACCTTGCGGGTGTTGTCCGCATCAAATTCAACGGCAAGGCCGGGCAGGTCGTGACCGTGCGCCACGCCGAGATCCTGAACCCCGACGGCAGCTTAAACACGACCTTCCTGCGCACGGCCAAGGCCACGGCGACCTACACCTGCCGCGACGGCGAGCAGACCTACAGCCCGCGGTTCAGCTACATGGGCTTCCGCTATGCGGGGGTCAAGGGCGTCGATGCGAAGGATCTGGAAATCGAGGCCGTGGCGCTCTACTCCGATGTGGAGCACAGCGGTTCCTTCCGCTGCTCCGATGAAATGCTGAACAAACTTCAGTCCAACATTACATGGGGCGCCAAGTCGAATTTCGTTGATATACCGACGGACTGTCCCCAGCGCGACGAGCGCATGGGCTGGACCGGAGACATTGCCGTGTTCTCGCCCACCGCGCTGTACAACTTTGAACTGAGCCGCTTTTTGGAGAAGTGGCTGCGCGACGTCAAGGCCGAGCAACTGCCCACCGGCGGCATCCCCAACACCGTGCCTGTGCAGGGCTACGGTTTCCCCGCCACAATGCCCGAGATGGCCGTGGACTGGTGGGGCGACGCCTGCGTGCTGGTGCCATGGGCTCTATACGAGGCCACGGGCAGCCTGGACGTGCTGCGCATGATGTACCCCACCATGCAGAAGTACGTCAAGGCGTGCTGCTTCTGGGCCGGGTTCGGCATCGGCAAGCACCGTTACATCTGGCACACGCCGTCAGTGCTGCATTTTGGCGACTGGGTCGCCCCCGATGTGCCGAAGATGAGTCAGTGGCAGGCCCGCAGCAAGTACACCGCCACGGCGTCCCTGTGCAACACCAGCGGTACACTGGCGAAAATTGCACGCATCCTTGGCAAGACCGAGGACGCCGCCAAGTACAAGGAGCTGAGCCGTAAGGTGGCCGATGCCTATTGCAGTGTGCTGACCGACGGCAACGGCAAGACGAAGGAAGAATTCCAGACCGCCTATGTGCTGCCTCTGTACTTGAATATGTTCCCCGAAAACGTCAAGGCAAAGGCTGCCGAGAATCTGGTCAAGCTGGTTGAGAAGAACGACTACAAGATCGGCACAGGCTTCCCGGGTACGCCGTACATCCTGTTTGCGTTGGCCGACAACGGCCACGCCGACACTGCCTACAAGATGCTGCTGAACACACAGTGTCCCAGCTGGCTGTATGAGGTCCGCGTGGGCGCAACCACGGTTTGGGAGCGTTGGGACGGTCTGGACGAGAACGGGGAGTGCCCAATCGGCGACGACGGCACCGACATGATGATCTCGTACAACCACTACGCCAGCGGCGCGGTGGGCGCGTTCCTCTACCGCCGCGTGCTGGGCGTGGAACCCACCGAGGCCGGGTACCGCAAGTTCAAGTTTGCGCCGGTGGTCGGCGGCGGCATCACCGAGGCTGAAGGCACGGTGGGCACGCCCTACGGCGTGATCAAGGCCGCATGGAAGATCGCGGACGGCGAGATGACGATGACCGTGGCGGTGCCCGTCGGCACCGAATGCACCGTCGTGCTGCCGAGCGGGGAAGAGAAGGTGCTTGGCAGCGGGGAATATACCGTTACGGCAAAGGCGTAAAGTCATAGCGTAAACAAATTGCTTATATACACAAAGAAGGAGTGACTCTCTATCATGTCAACCTCGAAATCCAACTTCTGGTCCTCGCCGCTGACGAAGTCCCGTATCACCAGCGACGACGTCAAGATGCCGGAAATGCTGCTGGGCTATTTTATCGGCCCCTTCGGCGCACTGCTTTCCTCGGGCATCTTCACCAGCATCCTGCAGAACTACTTCACCGATGTCCTCAAGCTTGATCTTGGCTTTTTGACGACCTTGCAGCTGGTCTCCACGGTGCTCATCGTGGCGTCCAACCTCATCGTCGGTCAGCTGATTGAGCACACCAAGGCTCTGGCCGGCAAGGCACGCCCGTGGATCCTGCTCTCCGCGCTGACCCTTTCCGTCGCCAGTGTGCTGATGTTTATCGTGCCGTTTGAGGGCATGGCCAAGATGGTCTGGATCGCCATCGCGTACAACCTGTACTACGCGGTCGCTTACCCCATCTACAACACCGCCAACTCCACCATGATCCCCGTTTCCACCCGTGACAGCAAGCAGCGCGGTGCGCTGGCTTCCTTCACCAACGTGGCGGGTCTGGGCGTTATGGGCTGCGGCTCGATGGTATTCCCGATGCTCGTTTCCTTCGCGCTGAAGGAGGACCAGCACCTGTGGTTCCTCACCATGCTGGCCGTCGCCATCTTCAGCGCACTGACCATCTACCTGCAGTTCCTCTTCACCCGTGAGCGCGTCACCGAGGAAGGCCGCGCCGACACCGAGACCCCTGCCAAGTCCGCCACGCTGGGCGAGCAGCTCAAGGCCGTTACCGGTGACCGCATGTGGTGGATCGTCATGGCGTTCTATATGCTGTTCCAGTGGAGCGGCGCAATGAAGAACGGCTCCATGAGCTACTTCTGCAAATGGGTTCTGGACAACACTTTCTTCGGCACGGCGGACGCATGGGGCGCCTCCCAGGGTCTGCTCAGCATCATGGGCGCTATCCCGATGGCCGTGGCTGCGGTCTTTGTGGTGCCCCTGGCCAACAAGTTCGGTAAGCGTCTGGTCTGCGGCGGCTTTATGCTGCTGGGAGCCGTGGGCGGCATCATCGCAGGTCTGGGCGGCGGAAACATCGTGCCAGTCGCCATCGGCGTGGCCCTCAAGTGTCTGGGTTCTTCCCCGGCCTGCTATCTGATCCTGGCCATGATTGCCGACGTTATCGACCACATTGAGTACCGCACCGGCATCCGCACCGACGGTCTGACCATGAGCATCTACAGCTCCCTTATGGTCGCCGCCACGCCGATCTGCAACTCCATTTTCAGCGCCATGCTGAACGGCAGCGGCTATAACCAAGCCGCCGACGTCGCTCTGGGCACCGCCGCCCAGACCGCCAGTGTGCAGACAGCGATCTCTGTCAGCTATATCTGGGTCGAGACCGTCTGCTATATCATCGGCGCCGTCATCCTGATCCTGTTCTGGACGGTTGAGAAAAACCTGCCCGAGGAGCAGAAGGCTATCAAGGAACGCAGCAAGAAGTAACGCGCCCTACACGCGATTACGATATACACAAGGATACACAAGGAGGAAAAACATGAGTAAGAAAAAATCCGGCCGCCGCGTCTGGCGCGGCGTGACCACAGCCACGGCGTCGCTGCTGGCGCTCAGTGTCTGCGCCTCAACCGTCGTGGACGGATTCCGCACTGACATTGACAAGTTCCTGGGCACCAAGAGCACCAAGCTCGTGACCGAGGACTCCGACGGCACTGACCTGTATACTTTCAAATCCGACTACACCTCCACTACCGAGCTGCTGCACGGCATTCAGGACGTGGGTGAGCGGATGAGCGAAGAGGGCAGCGTCCTGCTGAAGAACAACGGCGCACTGCCCTTGACCAAGGATGAGACCCAGAAAATCACACTGCTTGGCTTCTCGAGCTACTATCCCGTTCA
>ERZ827469.638-NODE-638-length-38149-cov-3.997664_pt1 | contig 38149 bp, 25 predicted proteins | sample MGYA00519917_ERZ827469 | MGnify/ENA primary metagenome ERZ827469 (study PRJEB31778, sample SAMEA3449314) | human gut metagenome | biome: human gut; feature: human-associated habitat; material: faeces | place: United Kingdom | collected 2010/2012 ... | reverse complement strand
ATAGTTGCATAAGAAAAAAGCCTGAATAATCAGGCCTATTTCTTATGCAAAAAAATCAAAAATTGTGTTGACATCTCTTAACAGGTCTAAAAAGTCCGCCCATTGTCTGCGGTTGTCGGACATCTTTCGCGGATTGTCAAAACGTGGAAAGACACGGAATCCGATACCAAACGCGGCATAGAAGAAATGCTCCCATTTTGCTTCAAAGGATTCCCGCCGCCGGTTGGCAGTCCGGAACCGTGCAGGTACAGATTTTTTTAAATCTCTGCCCACCACATTCCATGCCCCGGTCTTTTAAGCTTCTATCTTAGTCTACTCTCTTAATCTTATTGAGCTGTGCGTTGAGTCCGAGAAGATCTTCTTTCTTCCACTCAACCTTCGGTCCTGCCGCACCCATCAGGTTGATCATACGGATGACCGTAAATCCGCCCAGCATTTCCAGCATCTTCGGGTTCGCCATTGCTCCTGCTGCAGGATTTCCGTCATTTTTTTCATTACCCTGACTCATTCCCGCTGCAACTTTTGACATCAGTCCCATGAAGAGTGCTTTTCCCTCTTCGGACTTCATGATATCAGAAAGTCTGTCATTCAGTGAATAATATCCTTCCGGCTCTGTGATGTCGAACCAGTTGAGGATTGCGCCGCTCTCTTTCAGGCTGTACTCCTCGTTGAAGGTATCCACCTTGCGGATGTGGCTCTCATCCTTATACTCTCCGGCAACAGCCACCAGGGTGGATTCTCCGACATTCGGTACCTCAAAGTGGAAGAAATGATCCTCCGCCTGAAGCTTTCCTGCACTCTTGCCGTTGACAAACAGCTCTACCTCCGGCAGATTGGAGTATACAGTTACCTTCGTGGTATCTTCCACGCGGTCTACATAGCGTTTTCCGCACAGATGTACGAACGGCTCATCAGACAGCCATGCCTTGTATGCATAGAAGGAATCTTTCTTGTACTTGCGGTCGAAAGTTACCAGTCCCTTGTGGTTCTGACCGTTCTCACCGCCCTCGTTTCTCGCATCTGCACCGAAATCGAACATGTTCCATACATGCGTTGCCCAGATATACTTTCTGGTGAAGAGCTGCTTGATCATCTCCTCATGATAGTATGCCTGATACTCCTCGGTGTAATCGCCCTGCTTCGGATCAGAGGTATGCCAGTTCAGCGCCTCACATCCGTACTCGCTCATTCCAAGCGGGATATTCGGGAACTCTTTGTGGAAGTTGTCCATCCACGGTCCGTTCATGGATACGTCTCCGCCGTACCATCCGAAGTAATGGTTGTAAGAGATCACATCCGGAATCTGGATGTACGGATCGTGAATATCACACATGGATACCACCGCGATCGTGGTCAGTCTCGTGTGATCCATCTCATGAACCATGTCATTTAAGATTCTGTGGTTCTCAAGCAGATCCTCATCCGAGCTTCCTGCCATCGTGATCTCGTTGGAAAGCCCCCAAACCACGATACTCGGGTGATTGTAATTCTGAACAACCAGCTCTTTCATCTGGGAAATGGTATTCTCACGTCCGTTCGGCATGTGAGAGGAAATGTACGGAATCTCAGCCCAGATTACAAGACCTCTCTCATCGCACAGATCGTAAAAATACTGATCGTGCTGGTAGTGAGCCAGGCGGATCGTTGTAGCACCGAGCTCGCAGATTAAGTCAATATCCTCTCTGTGATGCTCCGGAAGCAGCGCATTACCGATTCCCCATCTGTCCTGATGACGGGATACACCGCGCAGCGGATATTCCTCTCCGTTTAAGATAAATCCTCTCTCCGGATCAATCTCAAAGGTACGGCATCCGAAACGTGTGCTTACCGCATCAACGGTCTCCTCTCCGGATACAAGCGCCACCTCTGCGGTGTACAGATACGGATCTTTCTTTCCGTTCCACAGATGAACTGCCGGAATGGAAAGTACCGCCTTTGTCTCGCCGGCTGCGGTCTCTGTCTTTGCAACCTCTTTGCCCTCTGCATCTTTTACGGTATATACAAGCTTCTGGTCTGCAGCTGCATTCGTCAGGAATACCTCTACCTCCACGCTGGCATCCGCGCCCTTGATCTCCGGTGTCACCTTAATGCCAGGTCCGCCGTAGTAGTCCAGATCAAAATGGGACTTATTTACCGCAATGATATTGACGTCACGGTAAAGTCCGCCGTAGAATGTGAAATCTGCATTCTGCGGATATACTCTGTCGTTTACGCCATTCTCCACAGCGATCACAATCAGGTTCTCTTCTTCTGTGAGCTCTTTTGTGATGTCTACACGCCAGGTGGAATATCCTCCGTCGTGATGTGCCACTGCCTTGCCGTTCACATAGACGTCTGCGGAAGCGTTTGCTCCTCTTAACTCCAGATAATAGCAGTCTGCCTCCGGCAGTTCGCTCTTCTTTAACTGTTTTGCATAATAACAGGTTCCGCGGTAATAATCGTTGCCGCCGTCCTGTCCGTCAATCTCATTCCAGGAATGTGGAAGTGTTACCCAGTACCACTTCTCCGGCATCTCCTTCGGCACTTCTGTGGCTTCCTTGGTAAATGCCCATTTCGTATTAAAATTGATTACTTCTCTCATGTGTCGCATCCCTCCATAAAAAATATCGTCATCATTGATCTGTCTGCATCGTAACACAGAACCGCACTTTTTTCTTTAGATAGTTTTTGGCAAAAATGGCACAATATTTAGCATTCTACCTTTATTTTGAAAAACAAGTTCAATTCTTTGCCTGATATTTCAGGATCAATACGGAAAAAACCAGAATGCCCACGCACGGAATCAGATTGCAGAACATTCCGGTCACAAGCCCCACACGATCAGCAATCACACCGATCAGCCACGGCATCACGATCGCGCCAATCCCTGCCACCGGCAGCATCACACCGAGACTCGTTGCATTCATCTCCCTGCCGGCTCCCGCCACGGCGATCGGATTGACCCCTGCCATGGCGAATGCAAAGGCGAACAGCATGGCGATGGCTCCCGCCGGATGCTGCATGTATACAAGCCCGCAGTACAACACGCTGCAGCAGCCGCCCATCCACACAAGCGTGCGGAAAATATGATGCACCGGAAAAACGAACGCGATCAGAAGTCTGGCGATCAGAGTCGCCCCCCACATCACCGTTACCGTGTATGCCGCAAAGGAACCCGAGAGAATTCCCATGTCTTTATAGTATGTCACAAGCCATCCCGTCACACTCGTCTCCGCCGCATTCTGGCAGAATAAAAGCCCGGTAATCAGCCAGAATTTCGGATCCTTCAAAAATGCAAACGAGATCTTTCCCCGTTCGCCGTTCTTCTCTTTGACCGCGCCCGGAAGTCCCGCCGTCAAAAATATCATCCACAAAAGCAGCCCCGTCACCGCCACTCCCACCATCGGCAGCGTGTCGTTGATTCCAAGAAGCGACGCCGCAAGAAACGGACACAGCAGCGCACCACACGCATAGCAGGCATGTAGTATGTTCATGCTGCGGGTACGGTCGGCGCTGTTGTCTTTTACAAGGATCGTGCAATTATTGAGTGCTCCTCCCTTTGCAAATCCGACCAACAGAAATGCCGCCATCAACACGCCCGGCATTCCGGTCACCGCCATCAGAAAGTACCCCAGGAAATAACCGCTGCAGAGAAGAAGTACTGTATTCTTCACTCCGATTTTCTGCGGCAGAATACCCGCCGCAAAGGACGCCGCCATATTTCCAATGCTCATCAGTCCGAGCATCGTACCCGTCATGCCATAGTCAAATTCATATTTTCCCTGCAGAATACTTACAATAATCCCGCTCGATATTGCGCAGATACCGCTCAAAAAGAATGTAATATAGCCGGTGTTGCGCCATCTTCTGCCCCAGTCCGTTGTATGATTCATCTGTACCTTCTCCCCTATAACCACTTACAGAGAGCCGCAATACGGCTCTCTGTAACAATACTTCCTGTGTTCCTGCTAAATGTTTATCTGTTTTTACCCGCACCGAACTTGTCGAGAATCGAACCGTCCGAAAACTTACGGATGTATCCAATCAGCTCGTCCGATACGCTGACGATGTGCGCTTTTACGCCATCGCACTCCTTCACCACGCCGCGGAGACGTCCCATATTATCTGTGGTGACCTCTGCGCTCTTCGCATTCTCATCTGCCGAAGCCGTAAGGGAAGTGACCCCGTTCTCAATGACGCTCTTGTGATTCTCAAGATCGCCGACCTCCGTGCCGATTCCGCCGATAGCATCTCCGACCTGTTCGATTTCTCGGTTCAATGATTTGAAGATCTCCTCCGTGTCATGAATCTTCTCATTCTGTCTGGAAAATGCCTCCGATACCTGCTCGGTAATCTGAACGCTGTTGCTTGAATTATCCAGCAGGACATTCACGACATGGTTAATCTGCTCTGTGGACTCTCTGGACTGATCCGCCAGTGTCCGGATCTCCTCCGCGACCACAGCGAATCCCTTGCCGTGCTCCCCTGCTCTGGCAGCCTCGATGCTCGCATTAAGGGCCAGAAGGTTGGTCTGGCTTGAAATTCCCGCAATGATCTCAGTCGCCGTCCGGATCTGCTGCGCGGACTGATTCGTCAGATCTGTCTGCTTTCTGACATTCTCGATCGCAACGCCGCTCTCCTCACTGATGGCAATCAGCTCCTGCATAATCTGCTCCGCCGAACGGTTATATTCACGCATGGCCTGCGCACTCTTCGTCAGATCCTCAATATTGGAAGAAATATGATCGATCGACACGCTGATCGCGTCCACCTTTTCCTTCATATCCGCCGTCTCAGACGCCTGGGACACCGTATTGCCGGTGATCGTATCGACAGCATCTGCCGTCTGATCCATCGACTCCGACATTTCCGAGAAAATCTGCTGGAAATCACCGGATACCCCTTCGAGCTCATCCACAGCCTTGCGGATTCCTCCAAGCACCAGCTCAATCGATGAAACGGACGTCTCGATGGAACGCACCATCTCCCCGATGCCGTCTTCACGGTCTGCCAGCTTTTTCGCCTTTTCCGCAACTTTTGTATTCTCCGATACCTTTCCGTTAATCACGGATCGGATCTGATCCAGAATCGACTTGATCACCATGAAGATTCCGCCGAACACGGCAGCCACGATCACGCAGATCAGAATCATCGCCATGACTGTTCCGATCACTCCGCTTTCCAATAATTTTAAAATGATCAGAAACGCCACCAGCACAATGGCAAGAAAGCCGGCAAGCGGTGCCATCACTTTCCCCCACATCTCATTTTTCTTCGTATCTTCCACGCAAATCCCTCCGCTTTCGTATGGTAATGTATAACACTTGCCTTCATTGTACCATAATTACCGCAAAATACAAACAGCTTTTACGGCTGCCCCATGGCAAGCTTTGCCTTCACGATACGCGTCACGGATTCATTGATCCGCTCCTCGGTGATCGTTCCGTCATTCACCGCATTCAGAATTCCTGTATAGGCGGTATTGTAGTCCGCCGGCATCAAAATCATGTCTGCCCCGGCTGTAACTGCCAGAACCGCCGCCTTGTCCGAATTGTAGAATCCGGTGATCGCTTCCATATTCATGGCGTCCGTAATGACAATTCCGTTATATCCCATCTGTCCGCGAAGCACATCGGTAATCAGCACCTTCGACAGCGTAGCCGGCGCATTGTCTCCAGTCACATTCGGAGCCGAGATATGTCCGACCATCACAAAATTCACGCCGCCGTCAATCGCACTCTGGAACGGGACGAGTTCTTCCGCCATCAGTTCCTCCAGGGTCTTGTCCGTGGACACCGCCCCGTCATGAGAATCTCCGGAAGTGCCGCCGTGTCCCGGGAAATGCTTGACCGTACCGTACACTCCCGCCGCGGAAAGTCCCTGCAGTTCAGACGTCACCATTCCCGCGACCGTCTGCGCGTCCGACCCGAACGAGCGCTGTCCGAGCACCTGATTGTCCGGGTTGGTAAGGACATCCGCCACCGGCGCGAAATCCACATTGAATCCGAGTGCCGCAAGATAGCTGCCGATCGTGCTTCCCGCATTGTATGCATTCTGCACATCCCCGCTCGCTCCTATATCGCTCATATTGCCAACGTCCGTCACCCCGAAGGCATCATTGCCGGCGATGCGCGCGACACTGCCGCCCTCTTCGTCCACACATAAAAATACCGGAAGTCCGGTGCGCTCCCTTGCAATCTCCTGCATATTGGAGAGCATGGTGGTCGTCTGCTCCGGGTCGGTGAGGTTGTCTGCCATATACACAATTCCCCCCACCGGACGGCTCTGGTAAGCTTCCTTTGTGGTGTCCCCCGCAGCCGTCACACCGCTTGCATATCCGGTCAGCGCATTCGGCGTAATCACAAACATCTGCGCGATCTTATCCTCAAGCGTCATCTGGGACACAAGCTGCGCCGCCTGCTCCTCCACCGGATCGGTCTGTACTTCCGTCTGCGGCTGCTCCGTTACTTCCTCCGTCGCCGCGACATTCTCTCCCGGCAGCTCGGTTCCGTCGGTACCTTCATTCTGTCCGCCTCCCTTTGGCAGCAGGCGTCCCACAAGAAATACTCCTCCCGCGACCAACACGAGCAGGATCAGCACGACTATCACACACACAATGACCGCACTTTTCGTATCTTTCTGTCTTCTCTGACGTCTCTCTTCCTGATTCATATGCTTCCTCTTTCCAGGTGTTCTCTTTTTCTATGGTCTGATTATAGCAAATCTTTTCCGGAACCGAAAGAGCTATTTTTCCCTTAAGCCTACGCCGGCACCGTGGATACCACCAGACTCATCTCTCCCTGCATCTCCACCTCGCCGAATCCGCACGGTAAAATAAAGTGATCTCCCTTTTTCACCGGCTGGCCGTTGACGATACCGCTACCTTCCAGCACAGACATCAGCAGGAACGGATGATTCTGTGCAAAACTGCATGTTCCGTTGACATCCAGCTTGTAAATCTGATAGTATCCGCAGGCGTACAGCTCGTTCAGCCGGTTCTCCGGCAGTCCGAGTGCAGACGTTACACTGTCCTCGACGGATTTCGCCGGAACGGTGATCACGTCGATGCTCTTCTCAATGTGAAGCTCTCTCGGCCTGCCGTTCTGCAGTCTGTCATAATCGTACACACGGTAGGTAATATCGCTGTTCTGCTGTGTCTCCAGGATCAGAAGCCCGCCCTTGATGGCGTGGACGGTTCCCGGATCAATCTGGATAAAATCTCCCTTTTTCACCGGAATCTCGCGGATAAATTCGCTCCAGCGTCCCTCGTGGATCATGGAGGCAAGCTCCTCTTTCGTCTTCGCATTGTGACCGATCACGAGCGTGGCGTTCTCGGGCGCATCCATAATGTACCAGCACTCCGTCTTGCCGAAAGAACCGTTTTCATGTTCCTTTGCATAGGCGTCATCCGGGTGTACCTGAATACTCAGATCCGCCTTCGCATCGATGATCTTTGTCAGAAGCGGGAAGCGGTCGTAGGCGAGGTTCCCAAATACCTCCGGGTGCTCCTCCCACACTTTTGACAGCTTCATGCCGGCGTACACACCGTTCCTGATGCTGCCGTCGCCGTTCGGATGTGCGGAGATGCCCCAGCACTCGCCGATGTCGTCACCCTCCACCGGATAGCCGAACTCCGTTCTAAGCCGGGTACCGCCCCAGATATTGTGCGTGCACACCGGATCTAAAAATAAGATTTCTTTTGTTGTCTGATTCATTGTCAACATCCTTCCATTCGTCTCGATTATTTTCTGATACCAGAAAGCGGAATCCTTCACAATCCGCCTCTGGCTTGCAAAATCCACATAAACAATGCCAAACCGCTGCTTGTATCCGTCCGCCCACTCGAAATTATCCAGGAAGGTCCAGAGGAAATAGCCAGCTACATTGGCGCCCTCATCATATGCCTTCTGCATCGCCCCGATATAGGAATCCAGGAAGGTAATGCGGTTCGGGTCATGTACCCTGCCGTCACTGCTCACCATATCATGGCAGGACATACCGTTCTCCGTAATGTAGAGCGGCAGCGGATAGCGCTCCGTCAAAAACTTAATGCCGTAGTAAAACGCCTCCGGCGTCACCGGCCAGTCCGATCCCGTCTTCGGGAACCCCGGCGCACGGTCTACAAATTCCGGCTCGCCGTCTGCGCCGGCGCGGACGTAGTACCCATTATATATATTCTGTCCCATAAAATCAAGCGGCTGATAGATCAGCTCCATATCCTCCTGTGTGATCTCCGGAAGATACGGCGCAAATTTTTTCAGCCCCTCCTCGGGGTAATGTCCAAGGAATACCGGATCGGAAAACCACGATACATTCCAGGTCCAGTTATCGATCGGATTGTAAAATCCGAAATACACCTTTTTCGCCGCCTCAATGTCCTCCGGCCGGTCGGTGTACGGATATGCCACGCCGCCGGTCGGAGCGAAACCGATCTTGACCGGTCGGACCGCATATCTGCGCAGGTTGATGACCGCCTGCCCGTGCGCCATCAGAAGATGATGCGCCACCAGAAACGTCTGCGCCACGGGAAGTTTCACGCCCGGAGCATGGACACCGCTCAGATGTCCGAGGCCGACCACGCACTGCGGCTCGTTGATCGTAATAAAATATTCGCAGATATCACTGAAATTCTCGGCAACCACCTTCGCATATTCTCCGAACCACTGTACTACGTCCGGATTCTGCCAGCCGCCCCGCTCATAAAGCGCCTGCGGGAATTCCCAGTGAAACAGTGTCAGATACGGTGTGATGCCGTTCTCCTTCATCGTGAGAATCATATCACGGTACATGGCGATCGCTTTCTCATTCACGCGCCCGGTTCCCTCCGGCAGAATCCGCACCCAGTTCAGTGAAAAACGGTACGCCCGGATCCCCAGATGCTTCATCAGCGCAATATCTTCTTTATAATGATGCATATGATCGCAGCTTGTGTCTGCATTCTGATGTTCAAACACCCTGCCGTCCGCCGCAAACATATCCCAGACGCACGCGCCTCTGCCGTCCGCCGCGTCCGTTCCCTCTACCTGATAGGCGCTGCTCGCAACACCCCACACAAAATCCTCTCGAAACATTCTTATAACCTCCTGCTCCTGCAATCGCAGTGTCTCTCTCTATCTTCCAACATTTTTTCTGATTTTGCAATCCTTTTACACGCACATTCTGCAAAATAGGCTGTCTCTTGCCGTCAGTCTCTTCCTCTTCTCCCCGCCGCAATCACGGACACCAGATAAAACGGAACCGCATCGTCCTCATGCGTCTCTGCGAGTCGGATCGTGACGGTATGCCGCCCCTCTTTTCCGTGCTCTAAAAGCGTCGCAAGTTCCAGTTTGTCTCCCCAGGTCTCATCAAAATTTGCATCCAGACGCACCGCATGCTCCGTATCGTCATCCACGACCGCCAGTGCAGCCGGCGCAGGAAGCTTTACCGACTTCCGGTACTGCACGGCAATGCAGCTGCCCTCCGCCAAAAAGGTGATGGCATCCCCCGTCTTTTTCGCCGTCCAGCCATAGCGGAAGCAGTCCGTGATTTCATTCTGCGCGGTCTCATCGGGCGTAAATCCATCCAGCGTGGGCTGCTGCAATCCTGCCATATCCGGTGCCGCGGCATTGCGAATGCGGACGGAATCCTCGTAGGCATTTTTTGTAAGCGGAGCCGGAAGCTTTGCCCCCGGTGCAAAACTGGTATTGCTGCCGGTCAGTTTTCCGCTTCGTACCTGCTCCAGAAAATAAGTAATCACCGACGCCACCAGCGCATGCCCCTCATCGTTCGGGTGCAGATCATCCGGCGTGATCGCGCGGTTTTCAATCCGTCCTGCCACCACCTCCGGGTAAATAGAGCTCTGCATGCTGACCGACGGCAGATCATAATGTCTGCCGATTGCCGCGTGCATCATCTGCGCGTTGGCTCCATTGTGGTAAAACACGTTGTGTACCAGAAGAACCGCCGGATTCCACGCGGCACCAAGGATTTTCCGCACCAGTCCTTCATAGGTCTCCTTAAAATGCTCCGTGCTCTCATCATTGACGGAAAATTCCACAATCACAAAGTCCGGTCTCTCCGCCAGAAGATCCGTCCCCACACGCGCCGCGCCGAACTCCGATGTCGTGCCGCCGATTCCAGCATTGCAGTAGACAAACTCCGCCTGCGGAAAGGTCTCTTTCCACCATGTATACACACGATAGGCGTAGCACGTCTGCGGTGTCGAGGAAAGGCTTCCCTGCGTGATCGAACCGCCGATAAAACCGATTACCAGACGCCCCCCGCGTTTTGCGCGCGCCATGACCTCCCTGATCCTGCTCACATCTCCCACATTTGCAATTCCCTTTTCCAGATCAATCTGCATATTCATATTTCTGCTCCTTCTCTCTTTCTTTTCCCTTTATTGTCTCTCAAACATCCCAGATTTCATCTCCGAGCGAACGGATATAGAAAGCCAGCTCCTCCGACATCTCCTCCGCCTCCGGAATCCGGATGTGTCCGGGCGTTCCGGAGCCGTTTCTCCGGTACAAAAAGTGGTGCACGCGCTCACTTGCAATCTGCCCACACACCGTCTCAATCGCCGCATCCCAGTTCGGGTGATGTTTTAAGATGGTTGTCGCAAGAATGATCTGTGCCTTTGGATAGTGCTTCATCAGTATCTCAATGAATTCCCGGTAGCGCTTCCGCCAGTGCTCTGCCGCACTGCCCTCTGGATCCGCTGCCATATAGTCCACCGGATGATTGTCATTCTGCCCGATGGCAACCACAACCACCTGCGGCGTATAGCGTGAAAAATCCCATTTCTTTACCTCTCCAAGATCCGGATTATACTCTAGCTTGTCGTAACAGGACTCCACACCGTAGTATGCCGGCGCACCGAACCATCCCGTCCCGTCAAGCAGCGCAATGCCGCCCTGTGAGGTATCGTGAAGTTCTGCCCCAAGCTTTCGCGCTGTCATCCAGGCATAGGAATACCAGCTGTTGGAATACTGTCCGTCGTGCACCGGATCCTCTTTTCCGACATAGTCGACCGCCTCCGACACCTCGCCGCACGAGACACTGTCACCAAACACTTCCATCCGGCGGGCGGGCTTTGGCTCCGGCGGCAGGAGATCTGCGCCGTCATCCACGGTAAATCCGTAGAACGTCACCGTATGGCAGGCATCCATGCGCTTGAACAGCATCAGTTCATGCCGCGCATCCGGCAACTGCTCCGCAATCTCATAGGTTTTCTTTTTTCCGTCATTCAAAAGGCGGATGCGCCCCTGCACCCCGTCTAAGAGATAGCCCATCTCATTTGTCCAGTACGCATGATGGTTGGCAAGCGTGACTGCCACCGATGTTCCGGTAAAAATCATTTTCACCCAGCTTGCCGCATAGATAAGCACCGGCGCCTTCGGATCGTCGTCATCGATTCTTCCGCTGTACTGTAACATCGGATCGTCCGGCTCGATATTCCTGACCATTTTTTTTGCTGTCATTTCTTTTCCCCCTCTGCCTTCCGGCTCCCCGCCGGATACGCAGCAGGGCTGCGAAAGCCCCGAGGTGTTACGCACACAATGCGTCCTTCTCTTTCCGGCTGCCGCAGCCCCATCATTCCAGTTCTCTGTTATCTTTTTCCGATCTCGGTATCGGTTGTCGTCACCACACTGTGTTCCTTGATGTAATCGATGATGTCATCCAGTTCCGTGAACGCCAGTCCCACATAGCTGTCTGCCGCTCCGTAATAGATTGCAATCTTTCCGCTCTCCGAATCGTGGATTGTTGCACACGGGAAGCATACGTTCGGCACGAATCCGCGCTCCTCATACCACTCTTCCGGAGTCAGAAGAAACGTCTCACAGCGGTACTTCACGATGGAAGGATTGTCGATGTCTAAGATCGCACCGCCGATCGAGTACACATATCCGTTGCAGGTGCCGCTCACACCGTGGTAGAACAGAAGCCATCCCTCGGATGTCTCGATCGGAGCTGCACCGCCGCCGATCTTTAAGGACTCCCACCACTCGGAACCCTTGCCCATCACATGACGGTGTTTTCCCCAGTAGGTGAGATCCGGACTCTCACTGATAAAAATATCGCCGAACGGTGTGTGGCCGCTGTCGGACGGTCTCGAGAGCAGCATGAAATTGCCGCCGATCTTGCGCGGGAACAGCACCGCATTCCGGTTAAACGGCAGGAACGGATTCTCGATTCTGGTAAATGTCTTAAAATCCGTTGTCTTCGCCATACCGATCGCTGCGCCGTAGAAATCCTGACACCAGATAATATAGTAGGTATCCTCCACCTTCACAAGTCTCGGATCATAAGCGTAGACCGGCATGAAGGACTCACCGTTCTCGTCCACAAAGTTAATCTTGTTTTCCTCAAAATTCCAGTGGATGGCATCCTTGCTTCTTCCCAGATAGATATACGGAATTCCGTTCGTCTGTTCTCCGCGGAAGACGCCGATGAACTCATCCCCGTACGGCATTACCGCACTGTTGAAGATTCTCGCCACGCCCTTCACCGGATTTCTGCCGATGATCGGGTTCTCCTTGTATCTCCATACTGGTGCTCCGTTTAACTCCGCCGTGCGCTCCTGCCATGGCACATTCGGTACTTTGGGGCTGATCATTTTATATTTGCTCATAACTTCTACCTCTTTCTGCCGCCGCCGCGGCTCATTTTTCTATGATGACCGTATTTATTCATTCGCTTTTAAAAATGCAAGATTCTTCTCGATGAGACCGCACCGCTGTGCCACACACTCCACCGATCTTCCCGGATCGGACGGCGTATGGAATACGTAGTCCACCAGCTTCTCCACCGTCGTGGTCGCCACATGCATCCGTGTATCCGAGGATGCGTAGTAAATAAACACCTCGTTTTTCTCATTGACGACCGCTCCGTTGGTGAATACCACATTGCTGACATCCCCGACGCGCTCCTCACCTCTCGGTCCGATCAGAAGCCCGGACGGCTCGGCAATCACCTTCGACGGATCTTTTAAGTCCGTTGCAAACGCATAGATGACATAACGCAGTCCCGCTGCCGTGTTGCGCACACCGTGAGCGATATGAATCCATCCCTTTTCCGTCTTGATCGGCGTCGCACCGGCTCCGTTCTTCGCCTCCGTGATCGTATGATACTTGCGCAGACTCGTCATTTTTTCCTCATCGATCACAGCGTGTGTGATGTCCTCGCAGAGACCGAATCCGATGCCTCCGCCGCTTCCCGTCTCGATAAAATCATCCATCGGTCTCGTGTAAAACGCATATTTGCCGTCGACGAATTCCGGATGCAGCACCACGTTTCTCTGCTGCGGGGAACGCAGCGTGATGAGGTTCGGCAGGCGCTCCCAGGTCTTTAAATCCTTCGTGCGGACGATTCCGGCTGCCGCCACTGCCGCCGAGAGATCGCTCACACTCGTATCCTTTGACTCGGAGCAGAACACGCCATAGATGTAACCGTCCTCATGCTTCGTTAAGCGCATATCGTAGACATTCGTCTCCTCAGGGCAGGTATCCGGCAGAAGAATCGGGTAATCCCAGAAACGGAAACCGTCGATTCCGTTGTCGCTCTCCGCCACGCCGAAGAAAGACTTTCTGTCATTCCCCTCGATGCGCGCCACCAGATAATATTTCCCGTTCAGCTCGATCGCTCCGGAGTTCATCACGGCGTTGATGCCGAGACGCTCCATAAAGTACGGATTGGTGTCCGGGTTTAAATCGTACCGCCAGGTCAGCGGAATATGCTCTCTTGTGAGAACCGGATACTCGTAACGGTCAAATACGCCGTTGTAAAAATCCGATTTCTCGTTTTTCCGTGCAAGCAGTTTTTCCTGCTTTTCTTTTTCTATATAATATCTCTCATGCAGCATAACCAATTCTCCTCAATTTTCCTTGATGCGTCCCAGTACCTCAATACACATGCGCCCGTTGTGATACGGACATTTCCACGGCTCCACGATCGGCCGGTCTAAAATCGGGCTTCCGTCCTCATACACTTCCCAGTACCACTCGCTTCCCCTGCGAGGATCAATGACATGTTCTTTGATGAACTGCCACTCCGCCAACGCCGCATCCCGGTACTCCGAATGATCCGGCATCTGTTCACAGGCATTTAAAAATCCGACTACTGTCTCCGCCTGCACCCACCATACACGGTGTGTATTGACTACGCCCCTGTCACACTCATTTGCCAGGGAGTGTCCGTCAAACGCCGTCTCATAAATATGTGCCGCAAGCGCCTGTGTGATCGGACCAATTTTCGCCTCATACGCCTCATCGCCCAGCACCTTGACGCCGCGGTCCAAAAGCCACGCTGTCTCAATGTCATGCCCGTAGGAATGCAGATCTAAGATTGTGTGATACCCGGCATCGAAAAACACTTCCTGTCTCCGCTTCGCCGGATTGTATACTTTCTCTGCAAACACATCCATGATCCAACGGAGGCGCTCCCCCACGGTCTCATCCCGCGACACACGGTACAGCTCTGTGTACGCCTCAAAAACATGAAGCAGGGTGTTCATCGTCTTATCCGCAAGCACGCCGTTCTCCGACAGCTTCTCGTTGGATTCCGGCTGGAACTCTCTGGTAAAAGCCTCCAGGTATCCGACCTCATCCGTACACTTCTCTTCGATCAGGGAAAAGAGCTGCTTCGCCAGTGCAAGCGCTTCCTCGTCGTGCGACGCCTCATAGTAGGAGGACAATGCATAGATGCAAAACGCCTGGTTGTAGGTGTGCTTTGTCGTATCAAGCGGTGTCCCGTCATAGTTTAATGACCAGTAGATGCCGCCGTACTCCCGGTCGATGCAGTGCTCTTTCAAAAAGACGTAGCCGTGTTTTGCTTCCTCCAAGAGCGCCTCTCCGGTATAGCCTGCGCTTCTACAGTCTTCCTCCGTAAAAAGTCCCTTTCGATATGCCGTGTAGGCATTAGAGAAAAACCATGTGATGCGGCTGTTTAAAATGCATCCTTTTTCCGCTTTCTGATCCAGTGCAAGATCATAAGACAGCCGTAATAGCCGCCGTAAGTGTCGTCACGCAGTGCACGCCAGAAGGGAATGATATGTGTGAGAAGTTCCGTTTTAACTTCTCCTCGCATGCTTTCTAATGTTTCCATCGCTGTTCCTCTTTTCCTGTAATCAGCCCTTGACTGCGCCTGCCGTAATACCGCTGTAGATCTGCTTCTGGAATACGATAAACACGATAAGTGCCGGCAGCAGGGAAATGATAACACCTGCACAGATCAGGTTGTACTGGCTTCCAAGCGGTCCGGTAAAGGTATAGAGAGAAATCGCCATCGTCTTTAAGTTTTCCTTGGTCAGATACAGGTTTGCCGAATAGTATTCGTTGTACACGCCCACGCCCTTTAAGATGCAGGCGGTCACAATTGCCGGCTTTAGCAGCGGAAGCATGATCTTCCAGTAGATCTTCCAGTAGGACGCTCCGTCGATGATTGCCGACTCATCCAGCGACACCGGAATATTTTCCATGTACTGGATAAAGATGTAGATGGAGATGACATCCGTTCCCATCATCATGATGATGTAGCCGTACAGATGATTGATAAAGCCAAGATCATGCATGATCTGGTAGACCGTTACCTGCATGGCAACACCCGGAAGCAGTGCCGCGAATAAAAACAGGTTGCGGATCAGCCCGTTGCCCGGGAACTGGAAACGGTTTAACACATACGCAAGCTGTGTACCGATGATGATGGCTCCGATCAGGACACAGACCATAACGATCACGGAATTCACGAATGCCCTTCCCATGTTCGCACGCTGGAACGCTTCCACAAAGTTGTCAAAATTGAACCAGTTCTGCGGCAGTGTCATAACATTCGTCGTCTTATACTCTTCCTCCGTCTTGAATGCAGTGATGACGCAGGAAATAATGGGAATCACGGCGACAAAGGAAAAAAACACAAGCGATACATATTTAAAAATGATCCAGATAATGGCTCCTGCCGAATACTGTTTTCTGCGCTTTTTCATTTACATCGCCCCCTTTGCTGCTTTTTTCGCCGCTCTCTGTTCTTTGTGAAGCTGTTTCAACCGCTTTCTCTCTTCCCTGGTCATGACTTCATCGTCCTGATCCGCATTGCGGTATACATATTTAAAGAACAGTTTCTGTAAGATCGTACATGCGAAAATGATAAGAAGTAACACAACCGCCATCGCCGACGCGAGTCCGACCTTCTGGCTGGTATGTGCAATATTGTTCATGTTGATAAAATACGTTGCCGTTCCGTTGGAACCTCCGGTAATTACGAACGGCTGCTCGAATGCGCTCAGTGCTCCTGTGATGGATAAAATCACATTCAGCGTCACAATCGTCTTGATGCTCGGCAGTATGATATGTACAAACTGCTGAAATTTATTTGCACCGTCCAGCTCCGCCGCCTCGTACATCTCGGAATCTACAGACATAATCGCTCCGATAAAAAGCACCATGTTGTTGCCGAAATATCTCCAGACAGAAGTTGCAACCAGTGACCAGTTGTTGATCTTCTGATCGCGCAGCCAGTACGGAAGACTATCCAGTTCAAATCCAAACCATCCGAGGATGGAATCGAATACAAATCCTCTTGTGTAAAAATATTTAAAGATAAATCCGATCGCAATACCGCTGATCAGATACGGGAAAAACATCAGTCCCTTAAAGAGATTGCCTCCCCTTGTCTTAAAGCTCAAAATCGTTGCAAGGAACAGCGCAAGCGCAAGCTGTACCACCGAACCTACCATGTAGTAGAGGCTTAACCACAGGGATGCAAAAATATCCTTGTTGCGGAATACCTCGATATAATTCTTCCAACCCACAAATACCCGTTTATCTACCGGCGTGGAATATTTCATTTTGTAAAAACTGAACTTCACCATTTCAGCAAATGGCACATAGGTAAATGCTGCCAACAGCACAAGCGGAATTATGGTAAATGCCAGTATAATCAGTGTCTGCTGCCCCTTCCTGCTTTTTGCCCACTTCAGGAATCCACGCCTGGCTGTTTTATTTTCTACTTTCTTTACTGATGTCGCCGCCATATCCAACCTCCATCTTTTTCACCCTGTTTTTAAAATAACGGGACCGGAAACAGATCTCTCATTCCGGTCCCGTCTGTGCATGATGTCTTATTTATTCTGCCGTCACGCCATTGTCTTCCTGTGCCTGTGTCCACTTCTCATTCCACTCAGCCATGATGTCATCGTAGGACATATCACCGTTAGAAGCATGCTCAATGATCTCCTGAACCTTCTCTTTTCCGCCTGCATTGATGTTCAATCCGGAATCAGCGTTCAATGCATTGAGTAAATCTTCCTCGCCCTCTAATGCGGACTCGTCGGATACAAATGTCACATCACCGAACTCTGCGTATGCATCCGGATAATCGTTATCGTCTGCAGCGATCGGGATACCGCCCTCGTTGTATGCAAAACCGGACTCTTCTGTCATCCATTTTACGAATACCATTGCTGCTGCCTGATGATCTGCATCCGATGCCGCATTGATACCGAAGCTGTAGTCAGCGCCTGCGGAAGCATACTGCTTGCCGTCGATCGTGATCGGGAATGGCATGTAGCCGATATCCTCGCCATGAGAATCAGCGTCTACCATCTGGGAATATGCCCAGGAGCCAAGTACCATGGTCGCGATCTCGCCTCTGTTGATCATGCCCTTGGAATCTTCCCAGGACGTTGTGGTGAAGTCATCCTCTGTCAGTCCGTCTGCCACTGCATCGTAGAGTACCTTGTACAGTGCATACGGATGTGTGTTATCGCCGTAATCCTGGAACGGATCCTTTGTGTGAAGAAGCTTCTGGTTCATATAGGTAGAATCACCGGTTGTCGTACCTGCGATCTGTCCGTCCCACTGCTCCATCGGCCATCCGTCTGCATAGTTCGTGTAGAGCGGAATGATGGAAGAATCGTAATCCTTGATTGCCTGCAGTGCCGCGATGAACTCATCCGGTGTCTTCGGTGTCTCTGCAACGCCGGCCTCTGTGAAGACTCTCTTGTTGTATACAATACCCTGTGCATTGCCGGTAGAAGGAACACCGTATACCAGTCCGTCGTAATCCCAGGTATTTGCGAACTTGATCTGTCCTTCCATCTCATCGAGTGTACCGTACGGCAGGAAATACTCACTTAAGTCTGCCTTGTCAACTGCCGGGATCATCATGATGTCGCCCCAGTCACCGCTCTGTAAACGAAGCAGGGAATCGTCGGAATAATTGGTATCCGTCTCAACCTCTACGGTGATATTCGGGTACATCTCATTGAAATCAGCAATGTAAGCTTCCCAGTTCTTTCCCGGATAGCTGTCCTCGGACATATCGGTTCTCTGGTTGAATACATGGATGGTTGTCGTGATATCGGTGTAATCCTCGCCCAATTTGATGCTTGCATAATTCAGAGCACCATCTGTGGTCTCTGCTGCATCCCCACTCTCAGTTGTGGTTGCTGCCACACTTCCTGTTGTCGCATCATCAGATGCTGCGCTGCTGTCAGATGAACTGCCGCCGCATGCTGCCATGCTCAAAGTCATTGCTGCTGCCAGGCTGACTGCCAGAACTTTTTTCAACTTCATAATAAAAATCCTCCTTTTTTATAGCTCATTTTGTAGCTTAATTTAATTATATATTTTTTCTATTTTTAGTCATCACATATTATTGCACAATATATTATTTTCTTGCGTTTTCCTGCATTTTCCACATGTTATACAAATTTTATATCCTGTTTTTAGTCATTTTTCATATTTTTAGCCTCTTCTTTTTCTCTCTTTTTCCTCTTAATTTAATTTTAATTACTTAATTTTTGCTATTTTTTAACCTAATAATCAAGAAACCTATTGTATTGCAAAATAGTTCCGCTATAATATAGGATAGTTATGCAGAAAGGACCGATTCTTATGGAACCCATCACGATCAAGGCACGCCTGAATCAGGCTTATCACTTCTCCGGGGCAGCCGGAAACGGCATTCGTTTTTCCGATCTTTCAGACGACCCGGCTTTCGTTTTCCGCGAGGACACATCGGCTGTACACAACCGTTTTGTCCCTGCAGGAGGGCGCATCAGCTACGCGTCCCCCGTCCGTCTGACGCGGGATGCGCTGCCGTACCTCCTCTTTCTCTATGTCGAATCCGGAAGCGGCACTTTAACGACTGCCGGCGACGCTGTGCAGGAGCCGGAATCCTGCCAGCTTGCACCGGGGGATCTCATGCTTCTTCCGGATCAGACCGCATACCGGTTTTCCACGACGCATACCCCTTTCTGCTACCACTGTTTTTATCTGTCCACAGAGTATTTTTCGGAATATCTTCCGTTTTTGTGTGCGAACGACCGCATTTTTCATACGAACCGGACCGAGGCGGATGACATCGTATGGCGTATTCTGCCCTGCCTCTCCCGCGAGCTGCTCTCCGATGAACCGGTTTCCTCGCTTCATCTGACCGCCATGCTCTCGCTTGTCCTGTCCTCCCTCGCCGCTTCCCGCCGTGCTGCATCGACGCCTTCCCTTCCCGCGCATGTGGCACACATGAAAGAGATTTTCGACACCGATTACGCACATTCCCACTCTCTCGCCGCGCTCGAGAGTTCTCTCGGAGTCAGCCGCTACCGGCTCTGCCATGATTTTTCAGACTGCATCGGTGTTCCGCCAATCCAGTATCTGAACCGGGTCCGGCTGAAAGCCGCACGCACGCTGCTGCGCACGACAACCCTCACCATCCGTGAGGTCAGCGCCGCCGTAGGGATTGAAAACACGACACATTTTATCAATCTGTTCAAAAAAGATGCCGGAATCACACCTCTGCAATTCCGGCAGTCTTCCCTGCACTAACCCATATTTTTTCTGGCTTTTACGCTGTCCTTTGTGACCATATGTCCCTCGACGATACAGATTCCCTGGCGGTACGGTTCGCCTGCCATTTTCTTGATCAGCGTGTGAACCGTCTGTCTCGCCATCTCCTTCATATCCACCTCATAAGTGGTGATCGCCACATCACAGAGTCCCGGGAAAAGATAATTGTCATATCCCACAACCGATATATCCTCCGGCACACGGTATCCGTGCTCATGCAGCCTGCGGATCAGAAAACTCGCCGTCAGATCACAGTTACACACAAAAGCCGTCGGCATCTCCTTTGGCAGCTGCAACAGCCGGTCCATATCAATCTTGCCCGTATGGATGTCGCGGTCTGCGATCGTCCAGTCCCCCCTCACCGCAACGCCGTGCTCCATCAGGGATTTCGTATACCCCAGATAGCGGTCCGTGATGGATCCCGTTGCAAGCAGGGTTCCCACATAGGCAATCTCCCTGTGTCCCATGTCGAACAGATAATTCGTCATGCGGTAAGCACCGTAATAGCTGTCCGAAATCACCGCATCCGTATCTGTCTTCTCGTCACAGAAATCCATATACAGAAGCGGAATTTTTGCTTTTTCATTCAAAAACTTCAGATATTCTCCCGTCAGGCGTCCGATGATAATCAGACCGTCCGCCTTCTGCTCCTGCACAAGCTTCGGCATCTCGCAGGCAGTCTCCATCTGTGCGCTGACCACTTCCATCAGCGTAAAACATTCCTTCGCCACCGCGCGCGTCGCCACCTGCTGATACATCTGCAGATAGAAGGAATCATACTTATCCAGCCAGTGCTCGGCAATCAGCACACCGATATTATAGCTTTTTACCGCGTGTTCGCGCCGCCTGGCGGACGGCTGTTTGTATCCCATCTCATCGGCAAGCGTTTTTATCTTCTCCCGCAGTTCCTCGCTGACGCCTTTCTGTCCGGACAGCGCCTTCGATACGGTAACCGTACTCACGCCAAGCTGTCCCGCAATATCTGCCAGCTTTACCGCTTTTGCCATTTTTTCATCCTCCAACTACTGTTCATCAGGCACCTCGGATAAGTGTATCAGTGCCGACTGGAAATCTCCCCACATCGCCGGAACATTCAGTCCCGCATGCAGGAGGGTATCTCCGCAGTACACTTCCCCCGTTGTCTCAACACGATATTTTTTCTTCTCATCAAGTCCCGGTATCCGGATCCGTCTGCTGTGCACATTCGGTCTGCCAAGCACCTGAACAAAGGTGATCAGCGCCTCCGACTGATCCTTTGCCACCACCTCATAACAGTCAAACGAATCATTCTGCGAATAGGAAGCGATCCGGTAATAGTCGCCGCTTCGTATCAGCGCATGATATTTGTGGTACAGCGCCACCTGCCCCGGAATTTTCGCCCGGTCTTCCTCCGGAAGCTTTGTCACATCCAGCTCGTAGCCGAACGTACCCGCCAGCGCCACATTTCCTCTGGTCTCAAACGGAGTCACGCGTCCCACCGTGTGGTTCGGGCAGTCGGACACATGCGCGCCGATCGCAGAGAGCGGATACAGCAGCGCCGTTCCCTCCTGAATCTTTAAGCGCTCTATGGCATCCGTGTCGTCGGAGCACCAGATCTGCGGACTGTAATACAACATTCCCGGGTCAAATCTCGCCCCACCGCCGGAGCAGTTCTCGAGAAGCAGCTGCGGAAATTCGGTGATCAGACGCTCCTGTAATTCATAGACGCCCAGTACATAGCGATGCAGCAATTCTCCCTGCTTTTCCACCGGAAGCACACCGCTTCCCAGATCGGTCAGCTGCCGGTTCATATCCCACTTGACATAAGCGATGTTCGCGCTGCGCAAAATGGATGCCACACACTCATACGCATAATCCCGCACTTCTTTTCTGGAGAGATCGAGCACATACTGATTTCTCGACCGGCACGGCATTCTCCCCGGAAGGGCAATCGCCCAGTCCGGATGCGTCCGGTACAGCTCCGAATCCGGCGAGATCATCTCCGGCTCAAACCAGATGCCGAACTTTAATCCGATCTCATTCACCTGATCGACCAGCCGTTTTAATCCACCCGTAATCTTCTGCTCGTTTACCTGCCAGTCGCCGAGACTTGTGTTGTCATCGTTGCGGTGGCCGAACCATCCGTCGTCCATGACCAGCATCTCGATTCCGGATTTCTTCGCCTCTCTCGCAATCGCAAGCAGCTTCTCCGTGTCAAAGTCAAAGTAGGTTGCCTCCCAGTTGTTGATGAGCACCGGGCGCTCCCTGTCCTTATACGGGCTACGGATCAGATGCTTCCGGTAGAGATCGTGCAGCGTTCTCGTCATCCTGCCAAGCCCGGCATCCGAATAAGTCATCACAACCTCCGGTGCCGTAAATGTCTCATCCTGCTTTAATTCCCACTTAAAATCCTGCGGATGAATTCCCAGCACCACGCGCAGGGAATCAAACTGGTTCTTCTCCACCTGCGCCAGGAAATTGCCGGAATACACAAAATGGAATCCGTACACGCGCCCCTGCTCCTGTCCGGCGTTTGCGGACACCAGCGCCACGAACGGGTGCTCCTGATGGGAAGATTCACCGCGGCAGGAGCCAACAGACTGTTTTCCGTAGCCGATCTGGCGGTATTCGATCTGTCGCTCTCTCGCCCAGGAACCATGCAGCGTCAGCATCCGGTAATCCTCCGCGTCAAGATCCAACGCCGTAGAAAATACCTTCGTAAGATACACCGGTTCTTTGGCATGGTTCGTCACGCGCACGCTCCGCGTAATGACATCCACGTCATAAAATGCCGTGTAGTACAATGTGACCGTAAGATCCAGCACTTCATCCGCCAGCACAATCTCAAGCGTCTCACACTCTTCTTCGCTGCCGAACGTGGCCGGAAGTCCCGGAAGTCCCGGTTTGCCCGCATAGATCTTATGCTCCCTGTAAAGCGGCTGCACCGCCGTATTGCCGTTTTTGTCCGATACGGAAATCGCACTCTCCCTGTAATCGCCGACGCCGTGCCCCGGATACTCCATCGGAAACGCATCCAGAAAAGAGCTCCGGTCGCGGTTGTTCTGTGAAGGAACAAACGGTGCCTCCCCGGTGCGCATCAGCGCACGGACGTCATAGTCCGTGATCTTTGCGCCGTAATAGATATGTCCCAAAAACTTTTCTTCATCCACGATACCGATCAGATAACTGGTATGTGGTGTATCCAGTTTAAAAACCCGTTCTTTTTCGTAATAATGAATTGCTCCCATACCATCTCCCGCTTCTTATTTCAACAGATCTTCCTTCAATGCCGCAAGCTTTGCATCCGCGTCTGCAAGGGAAGTCCCCTTTACGCCAAAGTAGTATTTGATCTTCGGCTCTGTTCCGGACGGGCGCACACAGCACCATGCATTGTCGGAAAGTTCATAATAGAGCACGTTCGATGTCGGCAGTCCGGTCTTTGTCACCTCACCGGTAGAAAGATCCTTTCTGGTGTCCTCCTTGTAGTCGCGTACTGCCAGTACCTGATGACCGCCCAGCTCCTTCGGTGGGTTCGTGCGGTACTCACTCATCATCGACTGGATCTGTGCCGCGCCGTCGATTCCCTTTAAGGTCTTTGTCTCCAGTCCCTCTCTGTAGTAGCCGTACTTCTCATACATATCCAGCATTGCATCCCACAGGGTCTTGCCGTGCTTCTTGCACCAGGAAGCCACCTCGCAAAGCATCATGACCGCCACGCATGCATCCTTGTCTCTCGCGTAGGTTCCTGCCAGACAGCCGTAGCTCTCCTCCAGTCCGAATACATAGTGATAGGTATGCTGCTGTTCGAAGAACTTGATCTGCTCTCCGATATACTTAAATCCGGTCAGCACCTCGATCAGCTTCACGTTGTAGGCTGCCGCAATCGCTTTTGCCATATCGGTCGTCACGATCGTCTCCACGAGCGCCGGGTTCTCCGGCATGGTTCCCATCGCCGTCTTCTCTCTTAAGATGTACTCTGCAATCAGCATACCGGACATATTTCCGGTAAATGTCACATACTCGCCGGTCTTTGTGTCCTTGCAGTACACGCCGAGACGGTCTGCATCCGGGTCTGTCGCGAGCACGATGTCCGCATCGACTTCTTTTGCCAGCTTTAATGCAAGTTCAAATGCCTTCGGGGACTCCGGGTTCGGGTAGGATACCGTCGGGAAATTGCCGTCCGGCAGCTCCTGCTCTTTTACCACGTACACCTGCTCAAATCCAAGCTCCTTTAATACGCGGCGCACCGGAAGGTTGCCGGTTCCGTGGAGCGGTGTGTATACAATCCTGATGTCCTTCGCCATCTCCTTGATGACTTCCGGATGAATCGACTGCTTCTTCAGTTCCTCCATGTAACGGTCGTCGATCTCTTTTCCGATGACCTTGTAAAGTCCTGCCGCAACGGCATCTTCTTTCTTCATCGTCTTCACCTGGTCAAAGGATGTCACCTTCGCCACTTCCGCCAGGATATTCTTGTCGTGCGGCGGTGTGATCTGCGCACCGTCCTCCCAGTATACCTTGTAGCCGTTGTATTCTCTCGGGTTATGGCTCGCCGTGATCACAATTCCGGAAATGCAGCCGAGTTCACGCACGGCAAAGGAAAGCTCCGGTGTCGGACGCAGGCTGTCAAACACATACGCCTTGATGCCGTTTGCGTTCAGGCAGAGCGCCGCCTCATCCGCAAATTCAGTGGACATGATTCTGGAATCGTGGGCGATCGCCACTCCCTTCTCCTGTCCGTTCTGGGAGAGAATGTAGTTCGCCAGTCCCTGTGTCGCCTGACGCACGGTATAAATGTTCATGCGGTTCGTTCCCGCTCCGATCACGCCGCGCAGTCCGCCGGTTCCAAACTCCAACTGACGGTAAAAACGATCCTCGATCTCCGCCGCATTGTCCTTTATTGCAGCAAGCTCTGCCTTTGTATTCTCGTCAAAATACGGGTTTGTGCACCACTCTTTGTAAGCCTCCATGTAACTCATGCTTTTTCCCTCTTTTCTTTAATCTTTAATCCACTGCGCCCAGTTCTTCCGGTACTCTTCCGGCGTCATATTTTCATTCTCCCGGAACAGCTGGTAAAATAAATCTTCATTGCCGATTCCGGATTCTGTAATTACTTCACTCATCGGCTGAATCGTAAAACGCAGTAATTCTTTTGCCGCATTAAACCTGCGGTTTAAAATATAGTCCCGCACACTGATACCATAACTACCGGCAAACTTCTGCTCCATCAGACTCTGCTCCATGCCAAAGCGCTCCGTCAGCAACGCATAGATACCAGATTCCGTATAGTTCGCATTAATAAACTCGCGAACCTCCTCCATGGTATCTTTGCCGGTCGTCTCCTGCAGACATCCCGTAACCAGCTGCGTCAACATACTGTGAATTGCCAATTCGGACACATTGTCCTTTACACCGTCAAGAATCTTCCCAATCAGCTCTGCGACATCCGCTTTCTCGCTCGCCTTAAAGACAGGCACCGCATTTTTTTTATGAAACAACTCATAGAACTCCGCTGCACAGTTTCCGTTAAAATGAACCCACGCCAGCTTCCACGGCTCATCCTCGCTGCTGACATGTTCAAAGGTCTTGTGACAGTCGATCCACACGCACTCACCCTTATGCAGTTCGATCGTCTGTCCTTCCGTGGAAATACTTCCCTTTCCTGCAACCACTTCAAAAATCAGATAAGAATCCAGATTCTCCCGTCTGCACACATGCGGTACGAGACTTTCCAGTCTTCCTACCTCCTGCACATAGAGCAGATGATTTTTGGCAAACATTCCGGGGGTGTGAAGCATACGGTCTGACTTTGTAACCCCTTCCGAAGAAAACATCTTTTCCATTCGCTCAATCTCCTCCATCACGCTATACTCTCTCCCGCCAGTAATCCAGTGTCTCCTGAATCGTCTGCTCCAACGGAATCTGCGGTTTCCAGCCGGTCGCCGCGTTTAACTTTGTAATATCTGCTTCAATAATCGGAACATCCACCGGCCGGATCTTATTCGGGTCAATCTCCACCCGAATCTCCCTCGGAGAAAATGAAATAATCAGATCCAGAATCTCCCGGATCTCATGGGCATGTCCGCTGCCGACATTGTAAGTCTCTCCCGGGGTTCCTTTCTGCACCAGAAGTGCATACGCGCGCACAACGTCTCGCACATCCGTAAAATCCCGCTTTGCCGCCAGATTTCCGACATACATCACAGGCTCTTTCTTTCCCGCCTCGATCTCCGCTACCTGTTTGCAGAAATCCGAGATGACAAAGATCGGCGACTGGCAGGGACCGATGTGGTTGAATGCCCGGACCATCATCAGCTGCATATCATACGCCTGCGTATAGATGCTGGCGATCATATTCTGGCAGACCTTTGTTGCCGCATAGATATTGCCCGGTCGAAGGTAATTATCCTCCTTGATCGGCGTCTCCCCTTCCCTGATATGCCCGTACTCTTCACCGGATCCGATCAGAAGCACCCGCGGTTTGTAAAAAAGCTCCCGCACCGCATCCATCAGGTTCACGCTTCCCTTGACATTGATGTCAATCGTAAGCCCCGGATTCTTCCATGCCACACTCACGGAACTCTGTGCCGCCAGATGAAAAATGTAATCCGGACGCACCTCGTACAGCAGCGCAACAATCTCATCCTTATTCAAAATATTCAGGTCGTGGATTGCCACCCCGGGTATCTCCAGCTGTTCATGCGCCAGTTTTGTCGCATGGACTTCCATTCCATGATTATTCTTTAACTCACGTGCCAGATAACTTCCTACGAAGCCTGCCGCACCTACAATCAATGCTTTGCTCATATTGTCATTCCCTTTTATTTATAAATGATAACTTTCTACCATATTTGCAAATTCCTGTGAATTTGCAAACCCCCAGAATACCTGTGTCCTGTCCATCATACCAGAGTTCAGTGCATTTGTCCAATCGCTTATTCCCGCATCATCTCCCTCTCTGTCAAAGCATCCGCGGTACAGCATTTTTACATATTCGGTATTCGACAAATTCTTGTTACTGCACTCTGTGGAAAAGACAAATCCATAGGCAATCTCCTGCATGGACTGCGTATGATGGTTGATTGCTTCACACCAGTGATTCAAACCGTCTGTATCATAATTCCTGCTTAAAAACTGTGTATAATTTCTGGCAACGAAACATGTAACGTTATAGTTCTGGTCGCGCTCTTCCGTCAATGAGACATCGCCCTTCTGGATCTCATACGTATTGCACAGCTGCTGGAATTCCTCTGAATTGATAAACTGGCGGAACACATAAAGTCTGGAGGCTCCGTTTTCCAATGTCTTGACCCAGCCCGCTTTTCCATCCGTATCCGATGCACGTCCCATCAGGCTTAAATACAGATGCTCGACATAATCCGCATCACTGTAATTCTTATTCTGGAACTCCTGACTGAAGATAAAACCGTAAGCAACCTCAGCTCCGGTACTTCCATTCTCAAGCCGCCCTACCCAGTAATCAATTTCAGACTGTGTGGCAGTGCGATCCAGCACATACTGGTACAACAGTTTTACAAACGGTGCCGATTTGTGCTGCGTTGTGGTGTCCGTCGTATCCGGTGTATCTGTAGTTCCTGTCGTTCCTGTCGTTCCTGTAGCTGCCGTCACACTCTTGCTTGCCACATTACTGTCCCAGTAGGTATCGCATACCGCCACCGCCTTGACTGTGCAGCTTCCGCCCAGTGTAAATGTCGACGAATATTTCTCCGATCTCGTGTAAGCCGGCGTCGGTGTATCTCCATTTGTTGTATAATAGATGATCGCATTCGGCGTACTGCTCGTTATCGTCACATAATTGACATTGTTGTTCGCCGTAACCGAAATCTGCGGCTGTGCGGTCTGCTGTGTAATCGTCGGCAAAGTGCCTGGATCAGAGTAAGTTGCCCCACTATCCAAGGTACACGCCGGAAGATACTCATTCCAATAGGATTCTTCTGCGTGAGAACTTGCATAGCTTGCCAGATCCGCATCATATACGGCGTCGCTTCGTTCAAAATATTCATAGTCGATGGTGCTCTGATCTGCCCAGGTACAGTCTACATTATACCAAGAGTCGTTGATACGCACCTTATTCCACTCATGGTCATCACTTGTCACCGCAATACAGTCAACACCCACACCGTTGCACATCATCTCAAACGCCTGCGCATATCCAGCGCAGACGGTCTTATCCATGCAGAATACGCTGTATACCGACTGTGTGTATGCCGTATCTTCATTAAACGAGTTGCCATAAATATCCGTATTATAATCCACTTTCTGCACAATGAGATCGTGAATCATTTTTACTTTTTCCGCCTCAGAGCTAAGTGAATTGACCGTATTTTTCCAGGTATCCACCTGATTCTTCACACTCTGTGTTGCAGTGCTTCTCGCCGTACCATTCTGAAAGGCAGAATAGACACCGAATGCCGCATACCATCCGCTGCTGTTGCCTCCCTGATACAAAGACACATTGATAAAATAATACTGCGGATTCATGTAACGAAACATATATGCCACATACGTAATTCTGTTTGAATTCAGGCTTCCGCAGGATACATACGGTATATGTCCATCCGTCAGATTATCCGTACCAAGAAGCACCTGTCTGCAGGATGCATCCAGTCCATCCCAGAATTTGCGCTCTTCCGTCGAAAGCATATTATACACGTAATTGGACGAATAAGCATCCCACGCTGCTGCATATACACTGGAACTCTTGCTGCTGTCTGCCTCTGTTTCGTCTAAAACATCATCTTCTGCAATCGTTCCGACATTGATCACGTTAAGATCCATCAAACCTGTCGGATGTGTAATCTCCTCTGCGGTCGCTTCTGTCTCGTTCTCTGTTGTGTCGGCAGCTGCCGCTTTCACAGGCTCCGCAGACTCCGTGCTTTCCGCAGTCTCCGTATTTTCCGCAGTCTCCGTATTTTCCGCGGTCTCCGTACTCTCTGCTGCGGCGGTGTCCACAGGCGTCTCTTCAGATGTCTGCTCTGTTTCTGTTTCCGTCTCCGTTACAGTTTCTGCCACTTCTGCTGCGGATACCTGTGCCTGTGTCCCAATACTTCCCATTACCATGCATCCCAACAGCAGTATTGCTGCAATCCGTTTCTTCATACCTAATGCTCCTTTCTATAATCATTACAGGCCGTAGCTTGCGATGATATTTTCAAACTCCTGTGAGTTTGCAAATCCCCAGTATACCTCTTCTCTGGAAGTTCCCTGCTCCAGCCGGCCGACCCAGTCTGCTTTTCCGGCAGCCTCAGATGCTCTGCCCAGGCACAGGTTGTAAAGCATTTCTGTGTAATCCGCATTGTTTCGGTTCTGGTTTTCAGATTCCTGTGAAAATACAAATCCGTACGCCACATTCTTCGGCGACTGTGCCCCCGAAAGAATGATGGAACACCAGTAATTGATACCGTCTGTCTCTCCGCTTCTTCCAAGCGCCTTCTCATAGCACCGGTTGACATACTGCGTCACCTTGATGTTTTTATCTCTCGCCTCTGTAATCTCCGCCTGTCCCGGTGTGATTCCATAACCGGAACAGATATTTCCAAATTCTGTCGACCCCGCAAAACCGTTGATAACATAGACATAGGAAACACCATCATTTAAGGTTGAAAGCCAGGTATTCTTTCCGGTCTCGTCCGAGCTTCGATCCAGCATTGCCGCATAGAGGATGTCCACAAATTCCGCATCAGACTTGTTCAGATTACGAAACTCTTCGCTCATTACCAGATCTTTTACGATCTCAGCTCCACCGTTACCGGCAATCAGCTTGCCTGTCCATGTATTCAGACCGGACACATCCGCATCCCTGCTAAGGATCTTGCGGTAGCAGCGCATCACGTACGCCGTCGCATTGTAGTTCTGATCACGGTTCTCCGTCAGGCTCACTGTTCCCGGTGAAAACATATAATAGGAACACACTGTCGCAAACTCTGACGACCCAATCAGCTGCTTTAACACATATTTCTGTGAGACTCCGTTGGACAGAACCTCCACCCAGTTGCTGACTTCCGAATCCTGCGGACTTCTGGCAAAAAGTGCCGCGTAAAGCTTCCGCACGTACACCTCATTCGTGTAGTTCTTATTCTTAAATTCACTGCTGGAAATGATATCAACCGCAACATCGGCAGCGGTCATCGTCTCCTCCGAAATTGCAGCGGCATATGCATTCATGCCGCTTGCATCCGGCTCACGCTCCAGAAGGCTCTCATACAGCCTGGTCACATACAGCTGTGCATTCTGATAATTATCTCTTACATAGAAGAAATTGCAATCCACGTAACCGCTTATACCGCTCACGCCGCCCTTGCTGCTATACTGCCATGCGTAATACTCGCCTGCATACGTCGTCTGCGTCGTATAATTGGCAAGCCAGATCTTATAGTAGTCGTCCAGAATTTCACCTCTTATGTAAGACTGCAGCATGGTCTTATTCGCATAGACCATCGGCGTATATCCTGCCGACTGCACCGTGGTACAAAAAGCATTCACAACTGCCGTTGCCGTATCAATATCCAGATTAGCATCCGCAAGACGTCCACTATGGTTTGTGCCGAATTCATAATCTATGACCACCGGCAGTGTGATATTGTAGCCAGAGATTCTATTTAAAAGATAATTTGCCTCTTCCGCTGCCTCCGCCTGTGTGGTTGCCTGTGAGAAAATATAGACACCGACTCTCAATCCGGCATTCAATGCGCCCTGGATATTGGCCCGATACTTGGAATCATCGAACAATCCTCCGTTCGACATTCCGCGGTATCCCACACGGATCAGCGCGTAGTCAATTCCGGCTGCCTTGACCGCCGACCAGTTAATATCTCCATTGTGATAAGAAACGTCGATTCCGTTCACAACCTTATAACCACTGTCGTACCGCCCGTTATGTATATAGGAGCTTCCGGTATATCCACTGTAAGTCGCCGATGAGCTTTTGATATTCGATGTGCTCTCCGGCTCCTCATTGCTCATGGAGGTACCCGCCTGCGGGTCTTCTTCCAACGCTTCCTCTGCCACAGCGCCGGATGCCTTTAAGCGCCCTGTCTTCTCTACTGCTTCCGTCTCTTCGGTTTCTTCTGTCTCCTCGGTTCCCTCTGCCGCTTCGGTTCCCTCTGCCGCTTCGGTCTCCTCTGCCGCTTCGGTCTCCTCTGTCTCTGTCGACTGACTCTCCGAGCCTTCTGCCACATCTTCCGTCTCTCTCTCTGTCGACGTCTGCGCTTCTGTTTCCGTCACAGATGCCGCTTCCGTTTCTTCCGATGTGCTTTCCGGATTTGTTTCTTCTGCCGCCATCTCCGTTCCGGTTTCCGTAAGGCTCTGTGCCATCGCTGCCTGATCTCCCGGTATTCCGGTTGTCAGAAGCGCTGCCGCCAGTATACACGCTAGTACTCTTTTCTTCATCCTGATCCTTCCTCTGTCTAAATAACATATTTCTACCAATTTTAATTATACACGTACCGGGGGCAACGTCAATTTACAAAATATGTATATTTTCTTAATTTTTCCGGTCATTCTTCCCCAGGATCTGACAGACCTGTCTATGACCAAAAAGGCCCGCGCTGTCAAATCGACAGCGCGGGCTCTTTCTTCCTCTGTATGAAACTGTATGTCCTACCGGGACGTATTATTTACTTTAATCCGTATGCACGTACAATGTTGTCAAACTCTGTACTGTCGGCAAAACCGTCAAATACGCTCTGGCGGCTGGTACCTGACTGCAGTCTGGTTACCCAGTCATTCAGGCCTGCCTCATCCGGCTCTCTGTCCATCATCGTACGGTAAAGCATCGTCACATACTCCTGGTTACTGAGATTCCGGTTGGCCATCTCCTGTGAAAATACGAATCCGGATGCCACCTGCTTCGGTGTCTTTGTCTTCGCCAGCAGCTTGCCCGTCCAGTCATTCAGACCATTGACATCTGCGGCACGGTTCATTGCGATCGTATATAAGCGGTTCACAAATGCCGTTACCTGCGGATTCTTATCGCGGTTCTCGGACGTCGTTATGGTTCCCTGCCGAATTCCATACACGCTGCAGAGATTGTTGAACTCTGACGAATCGGTAAATCCTTTCAGCACATACGCACGGGACACTCCGTTATCCAGTAAGCTCACCCAGTTTGCCTTGCCCTCCGTATCTGCATTGCGGTCAAACAGCGCCTGATACAGAATGTTCACATACTGCTCGTTTGTTGTATTTTTATTGCCGAACTCCGGGCTGAAGAAAAAATTCCATGCAGTCGTCGCACCGGTCGTCGTTCCGTTGTACAGCTTGTTGCTCCAGTCATTCAAGCCTGCTGTATCGGCGGTTCTCTGGAATACTTTCTCGTAGAGGCGCTGCACAAACTGTCTGTCCAGAATCAGGCGGTAGTCCTCCAGTGTTACCGTAAACATTTCCTTCTGATTAACTACATCCCCGTTTGTAGAATTATAAAATGAGGTACAGCTGATCGTATAGGTTCCCGGCGTGTATTTGCTGTAATCCGTTGTGTCCCAGCTGTATGTAATGTCGGATGTTCCCTTTGTCGTATTAAAATCCGCATTCTTTCTTGCAACCAGATTTGCCGAGCTCTCTGTACTGCCCTTGAAAATACGGATCTCATAGCGCTCCATATCATTGCCGAACGTTCTGACGTTGAAGAGCAGGTTGATCTTGGTATTGTTGGAAAATGTTGCATCATACATCGTCGGATCCGGATAAATCGATGCATGCGCTCCTGCCCCAACCATTCCCTCTTTCATCTCCGTCTGCTCACTTGTCACCATCGTAAGCTCGTCCGCATCTGCCTCCGCACCGAATGCCGTCACGGAAAGTGCCAAACTTAAGACAACGGCAGCCGTTACACTTTTCACCCACTTGTTAAATTTCACTACATTTCCTCCTTCTCTATGTCACAGCATAGCTATTGTGCTTTCATTATAACTTTTATTGTCTGCACTTGACAATCGAAAGGCCGAAAAAAATTCTTAATTTTTCTTTTATTTTGCAAAGCCGATTCTAGTCCACGCCGTACTCAGCCATCAGGTTATGGAATTCCGTACTTCCCGCAAATCCATGGAATACCTGCTCTCTCCCAACTCCGGAATTCAGCTGGCCAACCCAGTCATTGAGCCCTGCCTGATCGTATTCACGGTCTAAGAATGTACGGTACATGATCTTGACAAACTCCTCATTGGATGTATTTTTGTTCAAAAATTCCTGTGAGAATACGAATCCATGCGCTACATTTTCCGTCGTATCCGCTTTTGTCAGGATCGTTCTGCACCAGTTTTCAATTCCTTCATCCTCTCCCTGACGATCCAGAAGTTTCACATAAAGCCGGTTTACAAACGACGTTACCCCCTCATTCTGATCCCGGTAGCTTCCCAGTGTCACCGTTCCCTGGATCACGCTGTACTGGCTGCACACATTTGCAAACTCCTGTGAATTTGCAAATCCGCGGTATACATACTCCCTGCTCATTCCGTTGGAGAGCTTTGCAAGCCAGTCTGCCTTTCCGCTGTCATCCGCCTGTCTGTCAAACATTACCTGATACAGAAGGTTTACATACGCCTCATTGGAGAGATTCTTATTTTTGAATTCATCGCTGAAGAAAAATCCCTGTGCAACTTCTGCGCCCGTTTTCTCTCCGTTGCGCAGCGCCTGATACCAGTAGTCGATCTCCGAATCCTGATAGGAGGTACGGCCCAGCGCATCCTCATACAGACGCACCACAAACGCACGCAGCGCCGCAGCTGTCGCGGTATTGTCCTGATCGTCCGGCGAAGGGCATGCTGTTGCCGGCATATTGTTGTATACCGGGATTTTGAACACAAACGGATTCTCCAGCGCGTTGGTCTGGCTGTACGCTGTCCGGATCTTCCCGCCCTCCGTCATCGGTGCTGTGATATTCTGCTGATACTGATGGGAATACAATCCGTTATAGGAAGCGTCCACATCAAATTTCTGCAGATAAAGGGTGTCCTGTCCTTTTAAGATATAATTTTGCGAGATATACTGTGCACCACCGGTCAAGGCTTTCATTCTGGTATCCCAGCCTTTATTCTGGGCAGTTTTCAAACCGTTGACGTAGACGTCCGTCGTTGTCGTTCCGGTTGCTCCGATGTTGTAGTAGTTGTAATATCCCTCATACCCAGGATAGTTTCCGGAAATCAGCGGCGATGTTCCCGCGCTTCCCTGCTCTTGATAAACTCTGCATGCCAGGAAAAACGGGCTGACTCCGAGACTGTTTCCGATGTCATAAAATGCCTGCGCATAGGTTGTCCCCGCTCCCGGCACTTCTCCCTGCATAAAAGAGCCGGACACGATATTGGAAACCGCATCCACCGTGTGGTACTGCGCATTGTATGTCAGCTGCTCAAACATAAATATGTAGGAATCGTTGGTAAAATTCCGCGGATCCAGACAGTATTCCACTGCCGACTGCGATGCAATATACCATCCGCTCTGTGAAGCCGCCTCTGCTTTCCAGTTGTCTCCTTTGCTCTGATGTACCCAGCTTCTGTTGTTCTGCATCTCTGCACTCACAACACTGCTCCACTCCAGATTCGTCTGCATCGGTACAAATGTCCAGTTCGGATGGGACGCCTTAAGCTGTGTGAGTGCTGCCTGGTAGGACTCTGGGAACGCAAGGATGTCCTGGTTGCCGCTCTTTTTGAGCTTCTCACCTGCCGCTTCATCCGCATCGCCAAGCTTCTCCTCCCAGGCTCTGAAATCCGTATCACTCGTGACAAGATGTGATGCTTCGATATAGCCGTACCGCTCCTGCCCGTCCACTGCAAACATGACATAGTACCAGACGCTGCCGCCGTCAATCGCTACATCCTTAAGCAGCACCTGACTACCGGACGGCAGGCTTCCCTCTACGGCGCTGTCTGCATCCGGCTCCTCGCGCACCTCATAGAGATCTGTGAGATAGACCGTCGCCATGACTATCTTTTGCTCCAGAAGCTGCAGTAATTCCTGACGCAGTTCATCTGTTTTTGTCTGCGTCTCCTCGTTCTGCTCTGTTGTCTCCTTAACCGCTTCTGTCTCATCCGACTGCACGGCTATCTCTTCTGACTGTTTTGTCCCGTCCGACTGTTCCGTCGTCTCTTCGGTCTGTTCCGTCTCTTCCGTCTGTACGGCAGCTTCCTCAGTCTGCTCTGCCTGTGCATACTCTCCCGCTGTCCCGTTCAGTTCCTGTGCGGCAACAGCCACACCATTCCCCGAGATCAGGATCGCCGCTGTCAGGGCTCCCGATAACAGTTGTAGTAATTTTTTCTTTTTCAAAATTCATTCCCCTCTGTTCTTCCTGATTATGGTTATACACATAAAAACGCTATACTAAAGTTACACTTTAGTATAGCGTTTTTAACCTTAGAACACAATATTTAATCACCATGTCCCATATATTATACTCATTTTGTGTCTATTCGTCCGCTTCATTGTGCGAATGGTTTCTACTTGACATTGCAAGCATATGAACCATTAATACTGTTTTTTCCTTTTTCTCTTTAACGGTATCTAACATATTCAACAAAAGTGATGCTCGCTCCGTCTTCTGCTCTAATGGCGCCGTCATGATAAATCGCATTTTCTTAATATCATCCAAACGCTGTCTGGTAATATCCGCAAATTCTTCATTTGACATCTTTATCCCTTTATCTAACTGGAAATATGGAATGCGCATATCTATCCAAATATAGTATAATGCAAAAACTTTAACTTTTTCCTCTTTTAATATAGGGTTGTCAACAATAGCTCCCCAAAGTTCTTCATAAAATTCATTCACTGACAAATTCTTGGTCAACAATGCTGCAAGCATTCCATTTATCATCTGCCCATACATCTCTTCTAACTCCAAAGATTCTTCTTTGGAAAATATAGCTTTGACCCTTTCTTCATTGCTTGGCTCTATTAGCTCGGAATTTTCCAAAAAAAAGCGCAAGGCTTCTGCTTCCTTCCCTAATGTTGACACTATCACCTTATATATCTGATAGCAGACATCAAGCTGCTCTCCCCTATATACTTTTAAATCATGCATGATCTGTTTTTTTGTCTCATCTAAAGACTGCTTTTTGCACATATCCATCCCCCTCTTCATTATTTGAGATTTCCGATTTCATCCAAAATGCCGCTACTTGTTCCGGGCGGCCAGAAGTTGTTTCTGAATTCCTATAATATATTCTGTATATCTCTCTTTTTCCATCAAAAGACCTAGACATCTTATATGAGCCATCCTGTAAAAGCATGTTCATTTCTCTATTTATATTCGTCTTTGTCCCTAGAAATCGTGCATATTTCTCTCTCCTTGGTCTTGGTTGCATGTTTTTCATAACTTCATACAACTGTTCACCATATTCTGTCAAATAATAACTCTTCTCCCTACCAAATCGGCGATATATATATATCCCTTTCCATTGATTTTTATTCATGAACTGCGATAGAGAAGATTCTGACTTTTCTGCCCTTCGTGCTAATTGTTTATGCGTAATTCCTGCATTTTCATGTATCTCTGCAAACACTTTATACCAATCTTTATATTGTTCTGCATATTCATTTAGAGAACTCCTTTTTTTCTCTTCCTCTTTTTCCAACGAAAGTAAACTTGTCAATGAAAGCAATCGTCCCATCTCATATAAAATTTCTTCCTGATTACTCACAAAACTTTTTGCTCTCCAGTAAGATTCTACATATCGTTCTAACTCACTATACTCAAATGGTAATTGTTCCACCTGCATCGTCTGTATCATCTCTCTTGTCGCAACAGTAAACTCGTATAACCACTCTTCTGGTATAACCATACCTTCCCGCAGGTACTTAAGTATTGTTCTAAGCAATCTATCCATAATAATTTCACCTCTTATAAATAGTTTATAAATAGTTTAACATGCAGGAGAAAAATTTTCAACTCTCCTCTTCTCCAGAAACCAAATATTTATGAACCGTTATATCATTATCCTTGCATCCCGAAAAAGTATATTCCATAATATATAGACACACACCTTCTTTACAACATCCACCCTCACATGAATATCGCTGTATTGACCGAATATTACAGTCTGCAATTGTATCTTTCTTCACTACGATACTCCCATTTCCAATTTTATCCTTTTTGGCATCTACAGCTCCACAGGCATTACATAATACGGTACTAGTAAAATATTTACATGCATATTCTCTCTGCCTCACTTCAAAAGATGCTACCGATGAACTCCATGCTGCTATCATTATAAATACAGGTAGCAATGTTTTTATCAATTTTTCTGTATACACTCCATCAATAACATCCCGACAAATAGCCGGCAAAATCACCCCTATATCTTCTATCGCGATTAAATCACACTTTTTCCCCGGATTGCTAAGTGCCTCATAGCATTCATAAGAATGCGTTCTCTTGTCTTTTTTGAATCGAGTAGGAGGAATTTCTCTTAAATAAGAAATTCCGACCTCTCACACCACCGTGCGTACCGTTCGGTACACGGCGGTTCAATCAACTTAACAAGTTGTACACCTTTCGGTGTAGTAATCTAACATTGAGACTAATCCGAATGAGGTTAGTCTCTTTATGCTTATAGCCTTTTGTATCCATCCATTATGACACATGTGTGCATAACGATTTCCTGTATTTGCCACTTTATGTGCCGCCCATCTTGGAACACCGAGCTTAACTAAATTCTTCTCTTTGTTTTGTGGTGTTTTCCAATGTTTCCAAATACACATGCGTAGTCTATATCTAATGTTTCCATCAAGTTCTCTACAGAGAGTTTTCATACTACCTATCTTAAAGTAGTTTATCCATCCTCTGATAAGCTGATTAAGTTTCCCCACTTTATAGCTGTTGCTAACGCCCCAGCTACGGCAAGTGAGTTCCCTCATTCTCTTCTTAAACTTGGCTACTGATTTTGCATGTGGTTTTGCCTTGAATTGCTGTGCACTTGTATCGTAGTAGAATCCAAACCCAAGGCATTTTAACCCTTGCGGTCTATCTACTTTGCTTTTAGTCATGTTGACCTTAAGTCCTAGTTTCTCCTCTATGAATCGTGAGATATTTCTCATAACTCTATTCGCAGACATTTCACTTCCGACCATGATAATACAGTCATCCGCATATCGCACAAAGTTGAGTCCTCGCTTCTCCATTTCCTTATCTAGTTCATTCAGCATAATATTCGCCAATAGTGGCGAGAGATTTCCGCCTTGTGGTGTTCCCACAATAGAATCCTCATATTCGTCGTCAATCATGATTCCACTGACAAGATATTTTCTAATAATAGAGATAACATCTCCATCTTTAATTGTTCTTCCAATAATCGTCATCAGTTTGTCATGATTTACTGTGTCAAAGAACTTTTCCAAGTCAATGTCTACAATCCAGTCAT
>ERZ827469.622-NODE-622-length-38846-cov-7.675337_pt1 | contig 38846 bp, 36 predicted proteins | sample MGYA00519917_ERZ827469 | MGnify/ENA primary metagenome ERZ827469 (study PRJEB31778, sample SAMEA3449314) | human gut metagenome | biome: human gut; feature: human-associated habitat; material: faeces | place: United Kingdom | collected 2010/2012 ... | reverse complement strand
ACCTATTTTCAATTTAGGAACGCATTATTTATCGTCCTACTAAAGTATAGCCCTCAGGAGCAAATTCAAGCTTTGTGACCTTTTCCGCAAAGCTTGCGGCCCATGCGTCAAAATGAGCGAGATTATTTTTTCTCAGTAGATCCGCCTGTAAATATCTCTGCATTGTAAATATCTCCGATATGCTGTTTGACACAGGCGTGCCTGTAGCAAAGACGATTCCTTTTCCTCCGGTCAGCTCGTCTATATACTGACACTTCATGTATAAATCCTGAGTTTTCTGTACCTTGGTATTTGCAGATACTCCGCTTATGTTTCTCATTTTAGTAGACAGTCCGAGATTTTTAAACATATCCGCTTCATCTATAAAAAGCTTGTCAACTCCCAGCTGCTCAAAGGTAATGACGTCGTCCTTTACTATACGGTCTGAAAGCTGTTTCAGGCGTGTTTCCATGTCTTTTTTAGTTTTTTCCATTTCCTTAATAGTAAAATGTTCGCCGTTTTGCCTTTTGATTTCAGCAATATCATCCGTAACCTCTTCAATCTGCTGTTTTATAAATTCCTGTTCACGCTCCGGAGATACTCCTACCTTTATAAGCTGAGAATGACCGATAATAACCGCGTCGAAATCTCCGGTTGAAATTTTAGCGCAAAGCTTTCGACGGTTTTCTTTTCTGAAATCCTTTTCGCCTGCAACAAGAATATTTGCATTGGGATAAAGCTCTATAAAATCATTAGCAAACTGTTCGGTTAGATGATTAGGTACTGCAATCAGCGATTTACTGCAAAGTCCGAGACGTTTGCCCTCCATAGCGGTCGCTATCATTTCATAGGTTTTTCCGGCGCCTACTTCGTGTGCAAACAGCGTGTTTCCGCCGTAAATCGCGCGGGCTACAGCGTTTTTCTGATGAGGTCTCAGTTCTTTTTCAGGATTCATTCCCGCAAAGGTAAGATGAGAACCGTCGTATTCTCTCGGACGTATGCAGTTAAACTGAACGTTGTATTTTTCTACAAGAAATTCACGTCGTTCACGGTCGCGGAATATCCATTCACGAAATGCATTGTTAATAGCTTCCTGCTTTTGGCGTGCGAGAACCGTTTCCTTGTGATTTAATACATAATGGATTTTACCGTCGTCATCAAATTTTGGATCGTTTACTGTCGTATCTCTCTGATTCAGCGAATCCTCTGCTATTTCATATGCGTTTTTACGAGCCGTTCCGTAAGTTACGGTCGCTTTTATGTTACCGCTGTCAAGGCTTTTGTTTGTGATAACCCATGAAGCGGTTTTATTTGAATGCTGAACGTCTATACAGAGACCGCCATTATTGACCTGCAAATTAACCGGAGTATCAAGAACTTCATAAATAAACTGCGTTATGTATTTTTCATCAATCCAAGGCGCGCCCAGCTTAACCCTTATGTCTCCGGCTTCGATACGTTCCGGTATAACGGATTCAAGAGCCTGAACGTTTTCCTTATATATATGATTGTCTGCCGCCGCTTTCTCAGCGGCGGTAAGCTTTTCCCGTATATTTCCCGATAAATATTCGGCTGCCGTTTCCCATCCGGACAGTTCATCGCCGCCCTTTTCAGGATTTTTGTATATAACGCCCTTCAGGTCTGCTTTTATCTGTTCAGTCTTTTCAGAACCGCCCATAAGCGAAGCCATAAAGCCAAGATCGACGCAGGCTTTTTCCGATATGGAAACTGCGAGAGCCTCGGCCGCTGTATCAACATGAGTTATACTTATCTGAGGTCTTATAGTGCGTTTGGTAAAAATGTCGGCTTTCTGCACGAGCTTTCCGTCTTTGACTTTTTCAAGAGCAATAAGCAAAGGAAGCGAAACGTCCTCTTTAAAAGTGCTTTTATTTACCTGAGAATTCAGCAAGCCGTACTTCTTTGTAAAAGAGGAATAAATACTGTTAAGCTCTGTCTGCTTCTCCTTTACAGCTTCATCAGAATATCCGGAAAGCTGCATATCAAGCAGTTCTCTTACGCATTTATTTATTGCGGTCATACCCTTTATACGTTCAAGCTTTTTTCCCTTAAATGAGATTTCAGTCATAATAGAATTTTCACGGTAGAATATTTTACCGTTGATTTCAGTATATGTAAAGTTCTTGACGCCGGGATCGGCCGGTAGTACCTCCGGAACGAAAGCGGATTTTTTAGTATTGCTTACGTCGGCTATAACGGCGCTCTCTTTACCGTATTCTCCCTTTATTTTTAGAACGGCTTTTTGCAGTTGTTCCTTCAGATCGGAGTTTTCAAACGGAATTACCATAGTACCTTTTCCGTAAAGCTTGTTGCCCTCAACGGTTTTTCCCAATATCATATCGGGATTATCTATGAAGTAACGATTGCAGGCAAAACCATTGCCGTCCGCTTCGGTGTATACCCATTCGGGAGCAATATCTATCATTCTTTCGCGTTTCTGTAAAAATATTATATCGGAAGTAACCTCCGTTCCGGCATAAGACTTGAAAGCGGTGTTCGGAAGTCTGACTGCGCCTAAAAGCTCCGCCCTTTGCGATATATATTTTCTTACCGACGGATTTGCCTTATCCAGCGTACCTTTTGAAGTAATAAACGCAACGATTCCTCCGGGACGTACCTTATCGAGAGTTTTGGCAAAGAAATAATCATGCACTGCAAAATTGTATTTATCGTATCTTCGGTCGGGTACTTTAAAGCCGCCGAACGGCACGTTTCCCACGGCAATATCAAAGAAGCTGTCCGGAAAGTCTTTCTTTTCAAACCCGGTTATTGATATATCCGCGTCAGGATAAAGCCGCTTTGCAATCCGACCTGATATACTGTCAATTTCAGTACCGTAAATACGTGATTCCTTATACGTTGATTCAGGCATTTTTCCTAAAAAATTTCCTGTTCCCAGCGCAGGCTCAAGGATATTTCCGCCATCGAAGCCCATGTTCTTTAATGCGGAATATATGGATTCAATTATATACGGAGGAGTATAGAAGGAATCGAGAACAGAAGCCTTAGCCGACTTATATTCTTCTTCTGTAAGCAGCTCTTTAAGCCGATTATATTCCTCGGTCCACTTTTCTTTGGAGCTGTCAAAGGCTTCGGAAAGACCGCCCCAGCCCGTATACCGGGACATGATTTCTTGTTCTTCAGGAGCTGCATAACGATTTTCAATTTCAATTTTCTGCAATGTTTCAATTGCCGCTATGTTAGCCTTAAATTTTGCTTTTGCGCCGCCGATTTCAAGATCGTTGTTAATATGATAATTCTGCGCTTTTATGTTTTCAGTTTTACTGTTTTCATTAAACTTGTTGAAAAATTCAGGAATATCGGTAAATCCAAAAGTATCAACATAATATGCGCTTTCATTTTTGCCGTTTTTAACGGTAATAACGTCGCTTACTGAAAGCGATCTGCCCTTAAAATCCTCCGGCTGTTCGAAATTGAAACGGTCATACAGAGTATTCAGTTTATCGTCAAATGAATCTCCTTCGACATCATTAAAATTACCCTCATAAACAAAGTTATAATCATTAATTCCAAGCTGAATACCTGATTTCTGAAGCGTCGCTCTGTCCTCAAACCGTATTCCATGATATTTTTCATCGCTCTTCAGTTGGTAAATACGATAGATATTCTGCGGGTGGTTGTTAATTGCCGTTTCAACTTCCCCGTCCCCAAACGAACCATATTCAATCACGCTGTAATCTCCGTTTGCCCTGTCCCGCAACTGCTGTACCGTGTAATCATTCATCAGCGTTTGAACATCATGTGTAAAATCTCTTACAGCGTCCCAACCGTCAAGTCCAATTTCTTCCTCATTCTCATTCTTCGGCTTCCACATGAGAAAATCATCAGAAAATCCGTCAACCTGTGCGGGTTCATACCCCAAAGCGTCCATATTCATAATAGCCCCTCTGCGGTCTGCAAGTTCCTCGGTTATATATTCTCCCTGTTCGCACAGCTTTGAAATACGCTTTGCCGCTTCTTTCCATGAAACGGTTACTTTTTCGCCCTCCTCGGATTCATTAGTACGCGGCAGTGTAATCTGTATACCTTTTCCGTCGTGGCTCGTCCATGAATAATTTACATCGTCGCCGCTGTGACCGCCGATACCGTATTCTTTTTTCAGCATTTCGGCAAAATCATTTATAGAATGGTTTTTATCGGCATAATCCGCTATACGGAATTTACCGTCTGCAAAGCCGCTGCCATACATTAAAACGGCAGTTATTGCTTTTTCCCGACTGCTTTTTACAGAAACCTGTTCTGTCGCTTCTTTCTCACCGAACAGCGACATCTGCTCCATTTGCGGCTCTGCACCGTAAACATACAAATCTTTTCCTGAATACTGTGAATCATAATAATCTCTTTGGGCAAATTCCAGCATATCGTCTATTTCAGAGCGTTCCTGAATTTTATCATTATAAAAGCCGGAAACAACTGCATTCATTGTTTCAAGCTCTTCAGGAGAAAGTATATCCTGTGCGTTAACATAAACCCATCTGTTGCCGTATTTATCCTTTATTTCAAATCTGTTCCAATCATCGCCATAAGTAGAAAAGCTTATTTCTGTCTGTTCGTCCGACGGTTTAAGACCGTAAAGCTCAAATCTTCTTCGCAGCTCGTCGGACGCCTTAACCGGAATATCTACAGACCTGACGGTTTTACCTTTATTTCTGAACGTATTAACGTCGGCTCTGTCAGTATCATAGTTATCTTCCGTTATTAAAGGGGTATACTTATATTTGCTCTTTTCGGTAAAGTCTTCAAAGAGCGGTATTAATTCATTCAGAATATATTTATAATTTCTCTTGTTTTCATCAAGCTCTTTTTCATCGGAACTGAAGCTTTTAATAATATCGTCCTTCAGCATATATTGCGCATATGATTTGATATGTTCTGTCAGAGAGCCGTCTCCGTCGCCGATATCGTATCTTCCCTCAAATGTGTTTTTTTCGCCGTTTATACTGTATTCTACAGTAAAATCCGTTTTATGATACCAGCCGGAGTTTTCATATAATTCATGGTCGGACCGCTGCTTTTTATCAAGCTCGGCCAATAGTCTGTCAGCCTGTGAAATAGGGAATTTCATTCCTTCGCTAAGCTCGGGATGTTCTGAAAATCTGACGGTTACTATCGGCTCTCCGGGCAAAGCCTTTTCAGGTTCCTGAATGCTCATGGATTGATTATTTTCATTATCCTTTAGAAATTCTTTTTGAAGCTTCTCGGATTCGCCGTTGGCAACCTTGTCCTCGATCTCCTTGAATTTATCTAAGTCAAATTTAGAAATAGTCAGAGTAGTACTTTCACCGTTGATTTTACCTGAAAATTTAACTCCGTTATTTTCAAGCTCCGACGCTATTTTCTTTGCGGTTTCCGTATCGTATTTATGATATGTCTTTTGCTTTATATATCTGTAAACTGTATTTCCTATAATATCAGAACTATTTACTCGCTGTAAATTATCTCCTTTAGTATCGTTTCCTCCGCTATTTTTCCGTATGTTTCCGTCAGCCGTACCATTTTTAGGAAGTCCGCCTGTTCCTCCGCCTGCTGGTATTCCTGATTGTTTTCTTTCAGCTGCTCTGTTATCATCTCCATCAGTTCGTGCGCTCTCTGATTTATTTCCGTCAGATGATAATTCAGACGTCCGCTTTCTTTCAATTTTAGATACGTCTCCGGAAGATGATTCATCAGATAATTCCGGCGCAGCGTTATATATTTCCCGTGAAGATTCTCCGGTACTTCCTCTTCCTGAATTTCCTTCCAAAAGCCCTGTTCCGTTTTGTAATATCTGTGAGCCTCCTCCGGCGGTATTAGACTGAATTCCGTTTCCGTCATTCCGTATTTCTCCAGCCGTTCCTTCGTTTTCATGCTCGCTTCGTCCGCCTGCCTGAAAATCTTGTCTTTCATTTCCCTTGTTATCTCCGACGGCTTCAATTTGCCCGCCGCCAGAGCGTAATACGTCATTGTTTCCGAGCGTTCGTCCAGTATCCAAGTCAATCCGTTTTCGTACTTTATTTCCGGAATCCATTCTCCCGTCTGTACGCTTAGCGTGTGATTCATTCCGTTGATTATTTTCTTTTCTCTGAAATGCTTTGTCATTATTTTTACTCCTTATACTTTCATATTTTTTTACTCTTTCTGATTTGGCTATAGCTTCTATTTCCGATAAAATTTCCGAGCTGACGCCGCATACCGCTTCCGCGATTTTCTCAAAATCAAATTTATCCAAATGAGAAAGATTCTTTAGGGAAGGGTAAACCTCGTCGGGACAGCACCTGTGCATAACGCAGTATGCGGCCGATTCAGCCGTAAGCCATGCAAAAGCGGATTTTCTGTCGTTTAGATATCGGGCTGTTTTAAGAAACGAAAGCTCGTAGAGCTTATCAGGCAGCTTGTCTGATTTAAGTCTATACTTTTCTGTCAGATTTTTACTAACCGCACCTTCATAGCTTGCGTTTAAGGTCTTATCCTCTACCGACCATATCCAAGGATTAACGGAACTTCCGTCCTCCCTGGATTCCGTCTGAGCGATGTCGTAAAGATAAACAATATTACCGTTTTTTAAAATCGGAATACTGTTTCCTGATACGGTATTTCTTCTCAGATTAGTCCATACCATAATATCGGCGCAGGCCTTTGCAGATGGATTAAAGGCGTGTATCATAACCTGATCGTCTACCGAATGCTTATAGTGATATGCTGAAACCTCCAGAAATGAAAGCCATTCTGAAACGTCCGTATTCAGTTTCTTTTTTTCATTATTAAGAATGTTTTTTACTGTGCTTATATTCATAGCTTCTCCTTTTTCAATAATCGTTTGTATTTATAAGCTTGCCGCCCTGTTCTATGATAATATCTTCAGGAGTTCCGGGGTCCTCAGGACCGCTTGAAAAAACGTCGGTAACATAATATCCGTTTTTTTCGATGTCATACTGCATTTTAATATGCAGCTTTATAATATCACTGTCTTTTAAAAAAGACAGTGCAGATACAAATCCGTCTTCATTTCTCCTGTCTGTGTATATATACACGTTAAAATCGTCTATGGAACGTTTATTTTCATAATCAAGGCTTTCAGAACGGCAGTGCATATAAAAGGAATTTTTTATTGTATTAAATGAATTTCTTTCATAAAAATCCGGAAAATATTTAATATATGCCTGTTCGTCAAATCCTGCTATTGATTCGGTAATACGTATCGCCATTTCCTCCGGAGTTTTAGCATAGCTTAAATCTTCCGGTTCAGTTACAATATCCGTTTCCGGCTTTTCCTTGACCTTTTCAGTACATCCGAGCAATACGGCGCAGCTTATAAAGATTGCTGACGACAGTATAAATAATTTTTTCATTTGAAACCTCCGTTAATAATTTAATTGAATAAGCATAAAATAACATTGCGAATTTGTAAAGCAAGTAGTTGACATTAGCTTTACAAAGTGCTATAATATAAATGAAAGGAGCTGATAACTATGGCACAGGCTATGGTGAATTTTCGTATGGATGAAGAATTGAAAAAGAATATGGAACAAACCTGCAAAGAAATGGGTATTACTATGACGGCGGCATTTACTATGTTTGCAACAAAAGTAAGCAGGGAAAAGAGAATACCTTTTGAAATAACTGCTGATCCATTTTATTCTGAAAGTAATATACGATATCTTAATTCTGTTATTTCAGATATTGAATCCGGAAAATCAAAGCTTCAGGAACACGATTTAACAGAGGACTGATATATGAAATTACTATGGGAAGAACGTGCATGGAATGAATATTGTTATTGGCAGTCACAAGACAAGAAAACGCTTAAAAAGATAAACGAGCTTATCAAAGACATTCAGCGTAATTCATATGAAGGCATTGGAAAGCCCGAACCTCTTAAAGGAAATCTTCAAAGCTGGTGGAGCAGACGAATCAACGACTGCGATCGTATTGTTTATAAGGAACACAATGGAGCAATAATCATAGCTTCATGCAAAGGACATTATAAGGATTAATTTATAGTATCATTTCATTACTTTGAGGCTGCCGTTTAATACCGGCGGTCTTTTGTTTTTGCGCAGGTATTATCTGCGGCTTATTAATTCCTGTAAATCTTTCAGCTTCCTTAGCGGCAATAGCTCTGACCGTATTCAAATCTTGTCTGTTTACTGTAAAAGTAGTAAGCTTGCCGCACATCTTTCCGGAAAACTTTATCCCTGCAGCATTGAGTGAGTTTTCTATCTGTTTTGAAAATGCGCTGCCGTATTTAAGATACGCCTTATCCTGAATACTTTTATATGGCGTATTTCCGATTATCTTATAATTTGGTTTTACTGCGTTATCATTCCTTACCTGATCAGGGTTATTTTTAATTGTCTGCGTTTTTTCCGTATCTCTATCTTTTCGTATTTCAAGCAGCCGTTCGGCTATTTTAACTATGTAATCTTGATTATCGTTCAGAAATTCCATACGTTCGTTTATCGGATTATGCATAAGCTCAATCTGACGGTTCAGAGTATAATCAATCTGTTCAAAATTTTGAAGATATTCTATAAAGCGCTTATCTGGTACTTCATATTCCGTTTTAGGCGCTAATTTGCTGTAATCTCGAAGTACGCTGAAATACTCTGAAAAAATCTGAAACGCCTGCTTGTCCTTCTGTTCAAATTCTATTCTTTTCTGAACGACTGATTGAGCCGACCTGACCTCTGATTTTGTAGGCCGTTTATCCGTCTGAATTCCAAGACTGAAATCTTCATTTATTTTATGAGCCGCTTCAAGTGTGTTATTCAGATTGAAGTACTTACGTACAAATTCAATAGTATCTCCTCCCTCGCCGCAGCCATAGCACCTGAAGCCTTTATCGTATATTTTCATACTTGCCGTTTTTTCAGCATGAAACGGACATATACACATATCGCTTCGATTCAGCTCTATTCCATAAGCACGGACTATTTCTTTTAACGACAGCCTTTCTTTTATTTCCTGAAAAATATTCATTGTTCGTCCTTTCTAATTCGCCGTTGGCGAATTTTTTTATTGTCTTAATCCTTCTTGAATAATTTATTGTATTTTCTTAGCTTAACAAGCAGAGAAGGCTTTATGTTGATAAAGGTTAAATATATTTCCTCATAACATGCTACAACATTATTACTTTTATTGATAAAATTAATATCGTGGCTGTTTAATTTACAAAATCTTATATATTCTTTTAATTCTTTATTATTCATCTTTAAAATTAAAATTTTATGTCCATTTCCATCACCGCCAATAAATATATTATTTAAAGTTTGTTTTTCATCAAAGTTCTTTTTTAACATATAATTTCCTTCCCAATTCTCCATTGGCGAATTTTTTTATTGTCTTAATCCTTCTTGAATAATTTTCTCATATTTTCTTAGCTTACCAAGCAGAGAAGGCTTTTTAGGCTTCCGTACTTTAACTGCGCTTTTACTTTTAACAGCCTTTTTCAATTGATAATCGGAATTCAGACCTAATATATTTTTCAGTCCGCTGATAAACTTATTTTGTTCCATACTTTTATTCTTTTTGTAAAAGCTGATAAGTTCGTCCCTTATCTCAAATGAGTAGGAATTTATATATTTTACAGATTTATTAATCATATCCGCTATATCGTACTTTATAATCTCATCGTTTACATATTCCACATCAACAGGACTTGCTCTTTTTAATGCTAATCCATATCCTTTTACAGATAGCCTGTCCGCCAACAGCTCAGCTGCCTTTATATCGTTTGAAGCATTATACAAATTAGTTACAAGCATTATTTCCTGTGCACAGAGCTTTTCACGATATGATGTCAGTAATTTTTCTATCATTTTTATCACCTTCTTTTTAATTCGCCATTGGCGAATTAGCATATTTTATGAATCTTTATAATATAAAAACTGATGTAAAGGTTAAGAATGTATATATTTCATTTGCAGCCAAACCGAAGAAAAATGGCTTTTTTAAAAACGGAAAATTAATTCATTCAGATTTATGTATTATAAACAGGATATAACATTATAACCATTTATTTTATTATTCTCTCTGAGGTCTCCAAACCACCAAATGAACCACTCATATTCAAAAAAGAAATCCGATAATATTTGTTTATCATAATTTATACTATTTAAATCAATAAATATATTTCCGTTAGGTCTTATAATTTTTATAGAATTATATTTAGTCATATAAATCAATTTATCTTCATTTATTTTTTTAAAATACAATTGGCCATAACATAACTTATTATTATCTATTTTCACAATATATTTTTTACAAATATCTCCGAATGGACATTTTAATTCACATGTTTTCGTTCTCCATGCTTTATTACTCCATAATTTATATCCAAACTTTTCAGAAACCAAATTAAATAATCTATATCCTTCTTTAATCATCAGATTGTATTTAAATTCAAATTCAAAAGAATCTGACCCCGGTAAATCAGGACATTGCAGTAAGGTAGAATTATAAACATCATTTTGCAAACTTTTTCTTTCATCGTCAGATATATATATCAGCGATTTAAACTGTTCTATCACATTTTTTCCTTTCCAATTCGCCATTGGCGAATTACTTAAACTTAAAAGACAGGGTAAAATCATCGTTCATAACCAGAGCCGCGTCGAATTTGCCTTTTCCGTCTTTTTTCTTGAATCCCTTGAGCTTTGCGGTATGTCCGAGATCAAGCAACGATAATACGGCGCCTTCAGGAAGGCTTTTTCCCGATATGGTTTTCCAGATTTTAAAACCGCAGCTTTTTCTCTTTTCACAGCCGTACATTTTGGAATATTCGACTACGTTCCCGCCGCATTTAGGACACTTTCCAAAAACCTTTCGGCTAATGCTGATGTCGGCATTTGAATATTTCTGAATAAGCCTACATACAAACCCTGCTATCCCGTTCATAAACTCTCCGGAAGTCATATTTCCTTTTTCAATTGCCTGAAGCTTTTCCTCCCATTGAGCAGTAAGCTTAGGAGATTTTATTTCTTCAGGTACTGTGTTTACAAGACTGATTCCTTTTGCGGAGGGTACAAGACTTTTACCGGTACGCTGAACATATCCTCTCTTTATTATGGTTTCAATAATTCCCGCACGGGTAGCAGGCGAGCCTATGCCTTTCTTTTCAGAGGCTTTGTCTTCATAATCCTCATTTCCCGCACGTTCCATTGCGGCCAACAAGGTACTTTCCGTATACCTTTTAGGCGGCGAAGTCCAATGCTCGTTTATTCTGCTTTTAACGTTTTCAAATACGAGCCCTTCTGTAATTTCCGGAAAAATCCTTTCCTGTACGGTAATTTCTTTTCCTGTTATTTCAGGAAGTATTCTTGTCTGATATCCCTTCCAGCCCATTTCTGTTATTTTCTTACCCTGAGCAGTAAAGCGGATATCAGCACAGCTTACAGTAACGGTTGCCGCTTCAAATATATGCGCCGGAGAAACGGCGTATATAAGCTGGGCGCAGATAAGCTTTAAGAGCTTCATTTCAGCTTCCGGTACAATATCTGTTTTATCCTTATCAAACGCTGACATAGTAGGCAGCAATGCATGATGGTCCGACACTTTTTTGTCATTTATCACATTATCAATATCCGGTTTGAAATCGCTTTCAAAACAGATATTCATAATATCCGCCGCGCCTTCCGTAAGCTTAAAAAGATTGTCCTTCATACTTGCGTTGACATACCTGCTGTCTGTTCTGGGATATGTAATAATGGATTTTTCATACAGGCTCTGAGCATAATTTAATGTTTGCTGCGCCGTATATCCAAGCGAAATATTAGCGGTTTTCTGCAAAGCTGTCAGATCGAACAGCTCAGGAGGTTTTACCTTTTTATTTTCTGTGACGATTGATTTTATAAATGCCGTATTTTCGTCCGTATTTTTCTGAATTCTCTGTGCTGATGAAAGCTCCGTTATTTTTTCAGAGCAGACGGAAAATGCTCCGCAGTTAAGCTCAACCGTATAATATTTCTGTTTCTGAAAACTATTGATTTCATTTTCACGGTTTACGATCATGGCAAGCGTAGGAGTCTGAACACGCCCGACAGACAAAAACGCTCCGGAAGCCGCTGAAAAAAGACGGGTAGCGTTCATTCCGACAAGCCAGTCCGCTTTGGCTCTTGCAAAGCCTGAACTGTAAAGATTATCATATTCTCTGTCGTCTTTCAGATTATCAAATCCCTGACGTATGTCGGATTCCTCGACAGAGGATATCCATAATCTTTTTACAGGCTTATTACAGCCGGCAAGCTTGTATACATAGCGAAATATGCATTCTCCCTCTCTTCCGGCGTCGGTGGCGCATATAATTTCATAAACGGTTTCATTTTGCATAAGCGATTTAAGAATGCCGTACTGCTCCTTTGTTTCCTCAATTACTTTGAATTTCCACTTTTGAGGGAGTATCGGCAATGTATCCAATTGCCACGGTTTTACAGTATATTTAACGTCGTAGGCTTCCGGTTCGGCAAGAGCGATAAGATGTCCGACGCACCATGAAACGATATATCCGTTGCCCTCAAGGCAGCCTTTTTTCTTATTTGAAGCTCCGAGTACGTTTGCAATACTCCTTGCAACCGACGGTTTTTCGGCTATTACAAGCTTATGCGGAGTTGGATTAAATGTAGAGTCGCTTGAAAAATCATTGGTTTTAGCCATATTTTCATCGTCCTTTCAAACCTTATTAAACATAAATTTATTTCTTGTCTGTTTTATCCTTATTTTCATCTTCATCAAGCCAATTTTCAAATTTATCTTTAAGCTTAAGAAGAAGCGTTAATGATCCCATAACAGCTCCGGTAACGATTATATTAATTAACAATTCTTTTATTAACATCATTTTCACCTCTTATTTGATTTTTTCTTTTAATTCTGATATAAATAAATTTATGAAAAATATAGAAAAATACAAGGACGAACAAATTAACTTTTACATTAAAATACCTGAAATTTTTCCTTGATTAAAATATCAGTTTTATATAATTCTAAAAGAAATCGGTACTTAGCGGATAATCTGAAATCAATAATTCTAATTTTTTTATTAACAGCAAAAAACTCTTTTCTTGAAACGATATTCAACTCATTTACGTCATAACGGCCTTTTAACGCTATATTATATAAACATTCATTGAAATCAGAATTCGCACATAATTTTTTATTCACCTATATAGATTCCGTAATAATTTGATTAATGCCGTTTATTATAGTTTCAGAAATTTGCTGAATATTAATCCAATCGAAAATACGCTTTAATTCTTTTTCCATTTCATCATTAAATAACGGCAGTTTAAATCTATTTTGTATGAAAGCGGGTTTATTTTCAAAATTTTCATTTGAACTATTTATATTATTCACTCCTTTACAATTTTTTCAAACCTTATTAAACATGAATTTATTTCTTGTCTGTTTTATCCTTATTTTCATCTTCATCAAGCCAATTTTCTATTTCATCTTCATTATTCTTTCTAAATCATCTTCATCAAGCCAATCTACACCGCCCCTTAAAAAATCATTGGCTCTATATAGTTCCGAAAGAAATCTATGTAAAAAGTTTTTATACAGATCATTATTTGAATTTAAATAAAATATTTTTCGCACTGAATATCGCACAACATTTTCCGTATGCTTTGTAAAAAAAGGTCTTTTAGCAGAAAATTCGAAATTTATAGTTTTGATTTTTTTATTTACAGCAGTAAAATCCCTTCTTGAAATTCTTGAAAAATAATTTAAATTACTTATGTCATATCCATATTTTAATTTAGAATTAATTAAACATTCATTAAAATCAGTATTAATACATAATTCCTTATTTATTTGTATAGCTTCCATAATAATATCATTAATGATATCAATAAAAATTTCAGAAATTTGCTGTGTACAAATCCAATCCGTAATATGCTTTAATTCTTTTTCCATTTCATCATTAAATAACGGCAGTTTAAAGCTATTTTGGATGAAAGCAGATTTTTTTTCAAAATTTTCATTTGGGCTTTTTATTTCAGTCTCTCCTTTATAATTCGCCGTTGGCGAATATATTTTTGAATTATCAGTTCGTCCGACAAGATAATCAATAGAAATGTTAAAGTATTCTGCAATTGCAATAAGTAAATTGTAACTGGGGCGGCGGTAATTATTTTCTAAATGTGCGATCGTTCTTTGACTGACCTGTAGGATATCTGAAAGCTGTTTTTGCGTAATTCCTTTTTCATTTCTTAAATTTTTAAGATTGACAGAAAATTTATCTTTAGCCATTTACAAACACTCCTTAAAGTAGTATAATATTTTTAAAAATATGTAAATAATTGGGTGGAAATCAAATGAATTTTGACAAATCTTCTTACCGTGAATTTTTTTCAGTAGAAGAAGCTAATGCATGGGGAAATGAATATTACGGGAAATGGGCTAAAGAATACAAAAAGAATATTAATATACTTCAAAACTATTATGAAACTAATGAAGCTGTTGCTTTAGATTATTATTGCGGTTATGCTCATAAAGAAATGAATTCTATTTTACGAAATATTACTATACCTGATTTATCAGACAATAGACTAAATTTCTTAAAAACTATGATAAAAATTTTAGAATTTTCTATTCTATTTGCCCCCCGAATACCTGAAAACATTATAGTGTATCGAACTGTAGACGATAACTTTATGGATGCATTAAATAAAGCTGATCTTAATTCTGGCGGATGTGCTAAAGAATGCGGATTTTTAAGTACCAGCTTACTTAGCAAATATCCAATAGAAAATAATTATGGTCATTTGCTGCGTATTTATGTTTCTAAGGACGAGCCGGGAATGTATATCCCCAACATAATAGGAAGATCTATTGAACAGGAAATACTTTTTATGCGCAATAGTTATATACGGCTTTTAGATGATCCATTAACTTCTTCGCATAGCTGTGTAAATATTAATGGATATAATTTTTATGAATGCGAATTAATAAATTTAATCCCTGACTTATAAACTTCGAAAAAAGAAATCGTCATTTATTCTTAATACTTATGTGAATTCGCCATTGGCGAATTTTATATACCTTTTAGTTTGTCCAAGCATTCATGGCATATGAAGTTATCCCGAAACGCTGTCAGGGAATCAAGGTTTTCACAGAAAACGCATGAAACGTTATGCTTTTTAATTATAATTTCATTGCCGTTTTCGTATATTTCAACGTAATCGCCGTTCTTTATTTTAAGATTATTCTTCATATATTTAGGAATTTGAATTCTTCCTACATTATCTATCTTTTTTACTTGAGCTGATTTTATATTTTTCATAACTATTTCCTTTCAAACTTATACGTTTTCCTCTGCTTCTTCAAAATCATCGCTGTCAATATAAGGCTGTACGGTTTCTTCAGCTTCCGTCGGTTCATTTTTGGATTCAGTCTGAACGGATTCCTGTTCCTCCGTTTCAGCTTCATTATACGGAATTATGTTTGATTCCGGTTCCTGCTGCGTTTCAAGAAAGTCGTCGTCGTATGCGGCTCTGTTATTTTTCTTCCGTTTTATATATATAATAATTGCGGTAGCTGCTCCTACAACGGCGATTGGAATAATTGTGGACAGTATGTTTTTCTTATTATCTGTTTTTTTATTATTTACTGTTTCAGTCTTAGACTGCACTGCTCCCGATATATCGGTTTCAGTCTCTGTCTGCCGTATATTTTCAAGCGCCGATTGATTTATCTCATTGCCCGCCTTCTGCGAATCCTCCGACAGTAATGCGGTAAGGTCCGACGTGTCCACAGAATTTAAGAAATAAACGCTTCCGTCCGAGCTGTTTATTATAAGATAGAAAACGTCTCCGCTTCTGGAAGTAATCGTATACATACTTTTCTGACTGTAATCAATAACGCTTTTATCTATCGTCAACCCATTGTTTTGAAGATTTTCGTCAAGCTGGGGAGCGTTTTCATCCCCCACATACTTAAGAATCTCATCGTAATAGCTCGGCGTTGTAACCGGAGGTTCTGTAATAGGCGCCGTTACCGTTTCGGTTTCAACAGGCTTTGTTTCCGTCCGCGTCGTTTCCAAAGCTTCCGTTTCAGACGTTTCAGCCTTTGTTACCGCAGGCGCTGCAAAGCAGACTGACGATCCGGCTATGTAAGCGCATGAAAGTAATATCGGAATAATAAGCTTAAATTTCATTTTCTTTCTCCTTTTCAGCCGCTTCAAGCGCGGCGAATTCTTTTTCAAAATCATCGTTTTCCTTTTTCTTTGATAAAGCCGATATGTGTATTATTACATCTTCAAGAGAAAAACCGGTACTGCGAAACGTTGTTACAATTTTCTGATTTTCAAGTTCAACAATCTTTTTTTGTATTTCAGAGATTTTTTCGTTATACTCCTTTATCTTTTCTGTTATTCTTTTTTCATCAATTTTCAGCTTTTCGATTCTTTTATCAAAATCCTGCATTATTATATTCTCCTTTATTATGGACTGTAAGGCTTGATAAACGTCATAGGATCTATATACTCGCCGTCCTTTACCATCTGCAAGTGCAGATGAAATCCGGTTGACCAGCCTGTGCAGCCGGAATACCCTATAACCTGACCGTTTTTTACTCTTTGACCATTTGTTACGGCAACCTGCGACATATGACCGTAAAGTATTACCGTTCCGTCGTCGCAGATTATTTCAACATAATTTCCGAATCCTCCGTTGCAGCCGCAGCTTCCGTTTTTAGGATAGTTATGCTCACAGCCTGTTCCTACGTTTACGACGCCGTCTGATATAGCAAGTATTTCGGTACCGTTGGCAACTCCGAAATCAACTCCCTTATGAAATTCTGTACTTCCGTCGTCCCACTGCCTGTAACCGAACGGACTTGTTATCATATTTGTCCAGTCAAAAGCGAAAGGACTTGAAAAGGCTTTTATTGCTCCGCCTTTTCTTTCATAGTATCCGATATAGTTTTCCTTCTGAATATCGTTGAGATATTTATTTACTATATCGTCAAAGTTCTTGTTTTCTCTTATAGAATAATTAAGGGTTACAAATTCTTTTATTTCCGAAACGGAAACAACGGCAATTTCTGTTCCGTCGGATTTCTTATATTCAGACATAACCTTATAATTGACCGGCAGCGGGGAAGGCAGTTCTGATTTATTAATCTCTATAATTGACGTCAATGTTTTCTGCTCCGAAGTAAAGCCGTATTCGATAACGTACATCTCGTTGAAAATCTGCGTCATAAAATTACGTACGTCGTCGTTAAACTCCCACTTCAGGTAATATGCCGATAAAAACGACAGTATTTTATGGGTATCGTCCTCTATATCGCACTTTTCTGTTTTTGTATAATCAAAACGCTGTCCCTGTTCCGTTACCATGTTAGGTATATTTTTATACCTGTTGTTTAACGATATAATGAGAGACTGCCAATGAATAGTAGCTCTGGTAATGTCGTTCTCATCCGCCGGATATGCATACTGCATGTCCGCAAGCGTTTCAGAAATGATCCCCGGAGAAGACGTTTCCGTAAACATTATAATAAACATTACCGGAAAAACGACAATAAAAAACATACCTATAACTATTCCCGAAGCGGCTTTCAGAAAACTCAGCGCAATATCCTTTAACTTCTTTTTCGCCCAATTTTTAACCTTACCCGGAATAGCCTTTATATTATGTATAACATTAGCTTTAATGTCGCTGCATTTATTCTTAAGCCTTTGATAAAGCTTACGGCGGTTTTTCTTATATAAATCAGTCTTAGGTCTTTTAATAAGCTGCGTCTGCGAACGCACCGACTGATTGATCGCTCTCTGGTGGGACAGATATCTTCCTTCGGGAGTCAGATTTTTTGTTATGCTTTCTTTAAGCGATCGCTTGACATCCTTCATATCAATTTTTTCGGTCTTAGGACTATGACTTATTCTGCCCGACAGCCTGATACCGGCGGAAGCGGAAGATGTTAACGCGTTGACGCCGGCGTTATCGTCCTCGTTGCTTTTTTCCGCTGTTTTGACCGCATATAACGCTCCGGCAGTTTTAATATTATTCAGCCGGCTGTTTTTATTTTTCTGATATATTCTTTTTCTCTGCGCCCTTTTAACGGCGTCTTTGTTAATTGCCAACAGCTCACTCCCTTAAATTCGCCAACGGCGAATTTTTTATGCAAAGTCCTCTGAAGCTTTTGTAGTAATAAGCTTGTATATCTGCGTATTTTTAGGAAACCTGTCCTTAAACGGAATAATCGTACCGTTAAAGTATATAAGTCCTTCGCCTTCTTCCGAATCTGTTACATACTCAAGCTGCTGAGGAGAAATATTAAGCTGTGCCGCAAGAATATCTCTGTCGCCGGAAGCCTGTTCAAGCATATATACAAATTGCGAATTCTGCAGTATGCTCTCAGCCTGGGGAGAAATAAGAAAATCGGATACGTTTTGAGTAATCCCCGTGGGAAGAGCATTCCATTTTCTGAATCGTTTCCACATATCCTTTGTATAAACGGCTGTAAGCTTATCTTCAAGTATTCTGTGAAATTCGTCTATGTAATACCATGTGTATTTCTTTCTGTCCCGTCCGTCCGACACCTTGTTCCAGACGAAGTCGGTTATAATCAGTATTCCTATTTTATGCAGATGTTCGGAAAGCTTCTTTATATCAAAGCATACTACCCGATTATCTATATTAATATTGGTTCTGTGATTGAAAATACTGAGAGAACCTGTTACATAAAGCTCCAGACCGTCCGCGACATTCTGCGCGTGCTTGCTTTCCGTATCTCTCAGTTCGTTGTACAAATCTTCAAAAATAGGCATATTCTCCGGAACAGGATTAAGAAAGTATTTATCATATATTTTTTTTACGCAGCGGTCAATCACTGATTTTTCTCCGGCGCTTATTTCTCCGATAGCGGCTTCGCACACGGACAGTATAAACTGTGATTTAACGGCAACCGGATCGTCGCCCTTTTCATAGCTTTTCAGACTTATGTCGAACGGATTTATATGATTCTTTGAAGTCGCGGAAATATCTACCACCGCGCCGCCTAACTTTTCGGTAAGAGCCACATATTCCGATTCGGGATCGCAGACAATAATATTGTCATAGGTTCTGAAAAACGTATCGAGTATCTCGCGCTTTGCCGCAAACGACTTTCCGCCGCCCGGCAGTCCTAAGATCAGACCGTTTCCGCTTTTTAAAGACTTTCTGTTTAGAAGAATCATATTGTTTGAAATGGAATTAAGACCGTAATAGGTTGAATACGGCATGAAAAGCTCCTGAGTTGTAAACGGCATAAAAGCCGCAAGCTCAATTGTCGTAAAGCAGCGGTTTATTTCAACCTTGTTTATTCCTATAGGCAGCGAGGACATCGCCCCCTCCTCCTGCATATCGTCAAGAGGTCTAAGCTCGCACTTGTATTTCTGCAAAACAGCGGAAATATCTCTTTCAATACCGGACAGCTCGGACGGATTCTTTGAATAAGCCGTAACAAGCAGCGTGGTAATAAAGAATCGGTTATTTCTTCTTGATAAATCCTGATATACGTTCTGGGCAGCGGTAATATCGTTAATTAAATCCATAGAAAGGATATCCCCGTCATGACCTTTCTCCATAGCCTTCTGCTGTTGTCGTATCTTTACTTCGTTGGCGTTGGTAAGCTTTTTACTGACAAATCTCAATGCCTTCTGCTGATCCATTGAATGTGTGTGAATATTTATATGAATATTACTGTCAATAGCCATAATATCCTCAATGATACGATCGGAAATTTCGGCCGCGTCTATATATATGTAATATGCCGCGCCGTATGCGCTTCCCATTCTGAAGTTTCTGAGTCTGCCGAAATCAAGAGAAGTAGGAGCAATGTAATCCTTAACGGACATTCCCGACTGATAACGTCTTTTCCAGTCAAAGCTGAACGGAACGTTTTCGCATGGGTGCATACTTTCTTTTAGCAGCTTAAGGCGCTCATAGCCGTTAAGAGTATGTGAAGTCACCTTCATAGTTTTGAAAATCTTTATTATTTCAAGTTCTGTTCTTTCAAGCATAATCTTTGCTTTTTTAAAATTTGATTCATGAACGCCGAAGGTCAAATATTTAATTTGCTTAATGCCGTTGCTGCCCTTTTCAAGCTGATCATGAAGCATTTCTTCATATTCATGTCTGATATCGGAAAACTGTTTCTGATCGTTTCTTTTCGCAAGCTCTATATATTGGCTGAATTCCTTTATATCAATAATCTTATTCTGGAAAGAAAACTGTATATCAACGTCATGTTCAAAATGATTAAGGAAATTGCAGTATTTTGCGTATATTGTTTCCTGTTCCTCCTGTGAAGCAAGCTTGTAATTAATATCGTCAAACTGCATTGTTTTAGTGTAGTAATCGCCCTTTACCATGCATATACCGTCTTTTCTCATGTCCAGAAACGGTATGCTTTGCTGAACCGTTTTCGGGAGCGCGCTTCTGAGCTTTTTTACCGACGGTATTTTTTGTTTTACTGTTTTTGTAAGAAACGGCAATTTGTTTCACCTCTTGTTTTTTAATTTCCTTTTCTATATGAGCGTAAAGGTTTTCCGTTTTATACGGACGTACCTTGCCGCCGATAAGGCGTTTGATTTTATAAAATAAAACCTTTTCGCATTTCATGCCGTTTTTATTATAGAAAAGAATAAATCCGGGAATTAACATATATATAAATAAAAGATAAGCTGCCGACTGATAGGTTACATGGCTTTTAAAAATCTGATAAAGGATAAAACCGGTTATTGTGAACGCTCCTCCGACGATCAGTTCTCTGACTGTAACAAACCAGAAAAACGTATTTCTTATTTTATTTATATCCTTTGAAAATTGTATATACATTATTTCGCCTCAGTTCTTAATTCGCCAATGGCGAATTTTATATAATTCTTTGATTTTCAACGCTTACATCAGGTCTATTATGAGATTTAAGCTTATTTTCATTCCGGCGCAGCTTTCCGATAAGAGAACCGGTACTTTTTTCAGCCGGCCTTTTATCTTTATCCGTAAGCGAATAATCTTTTTGCTTTTCAATATCCTTTTTCAGAATATTAATTACATTGGTTTTTATTAAGCTCTCATCTTTCAGCACGGGATTCTTTGCATAATCTGACGAAAGCCGGGTTTGTCCGTCTATATGCTGCAATAAGTCGACCGCGCCCACGCCGGCGGGTTCAAGGTCGTATCTGTCTGTCATGTAACTTACTCCAAGCATGGTGTTTACATGCCTTGGGTTTTCTGAAACAGCCTTTTTATACTCGGCGCGGGCTTCTGAAAAAGTAAGATCCGCTTTCATATCGCCGTAATTTTTATACTCGTTTTGGGAATCAAAGGCTATAACGTAAAAATTATAATGGCAATTGTCTCCGTTTGTATAATTATAATTGGAATTCATTTTTTTCCTTTCCAATTCGCCATTGGCGAATTTCTAAATTAGTGTTGACAAAGTACATTATTTGTAGTATAATGTACTACAGAAGGGGGCTGATATTATGGCATTTTCAATAAGATTAACAGAAGAAGAAAGAAAATTGGTAGACAGCTATGCCAAAATTCACTCTATTTCTGTTGGCGAAGCCTTTAAGAAAGCGTTATTTGAAAAAATTGAAGAAGAATTCGATATTGCCGTTGCTGACGAAGCATATAATGAGTATGTAAAGAGCGGTAAAAAGAGCAGACCTATAGAAGAATTATGGGATGAGCTTGAATTATGAAATACAAAATAGAAACTACGCCTAAATTTGATAAGGAATTCAAAAAACTCGATAACTATACTAAACGTATGATTAAAGCGTGGATTGATAAGAATTTAGTCAATTGTGATAATCCCCGTCAGCACGGCAAGGGGCTGACAGCTAACAGAAGCGGTCAATGGAGATACAGAATAGGCGATTATAGACTGATCTGTATCATTGAAGATGATAAGCTCATTATTACTGCATTAAATATAGGACACCGCCGTGATATTTATTTATAAGGTCTTTGCTTGGGCAAAGACCTTTTTTCGCCATTGGAGAATTTATATTGCAAGCTGTTCCTTGTCAACGGATTTTTGTTTCTGTTTTTCAGGCTTCTGCTTAACAGTCTTTTCATTTTCTTTAAGCTTATTTAAAAGTGAGGGCTTTTTCTCGGCAGTATTATTCTTTTCTAATATTTTTATCTGATTTTTTTCAGCGGCATTAATCCTTGAACTTGATTCAATACTGTTTTCAACTCTGATATCCTTAGTTTTTGACAAGGTATCGCGTATAATATCAGCATTATTCGTTAAAATTCTGTCAGCCATCTTATCCGCAAGTAGTGAGGAAGATATATTTTCTGCCGCAAGCTCTGACAGAGAAGGTAAGTCGGCTTCACTTTTATTCATAATATCCTCAATCTGATGATTATGTTCCATGGGCAAATTTGAATTGATATTGTTCATATCCGTATTAAGCTGCATGTACTTATCAAGCTTTTGAGTCTGTAATTTTACTTTGTTCTCAAGGCTCGAAATTTTGCCTTCAAATTTCTCCGTTTTGGCTTCTATCCAGTCTCTTGTGGATTTATCTGTTCTAAGCGTATTTTTACTAAGAAACTGTGTTTTTTCTTTCAGCTCTTCTAATTTTAAGATATTACGCTCAAGCTTATTTTGCGTTTTGAAAACAGCCGAATTATTCATTGATTTCAGGCAGGATATAAAGTTATCATGCCGCTGCTCTGAATTACTGATTGAAAAGCTGTCAAAATAGTTTTGAATATTCTCATAAGTCTTTATTTTCAGATTTCGCTTTTCAATTTTTTTATCAAGCTTCTTTATAGAGGCGTTATGCTTATCTATCTTATCAAGCCGACAGGGGATTTTCTCATTTTTTATACTTGATATTTTTTCCCGATTCTTATCTATTTTAGTTTTCAAGATCTCTGATAGCTTTGGGTATGCCCTCGCAACAGCTTCAAGGAATTGACTCTGCTTTTCAAGCTTTACGATTTTAGTCTTAAGCTTGTCAATTTTACCGTAGTGTCTTTGGATTTTATCATGCAAAACCGAAATCTTTTCATTAAGGATGTCTATCTTATTCAGTTGGTTTTCTATCTTTGATTCTATAATCAAGGACAAAAATCCCTTTGGATTTGCGAGATATTCCTCTTCATTTTCGTTAGTCGCCAAATCTGCGCTATCCGGACTGTTTTCCATATTGTCCGGATTGACATTAACTCTGAGGGTTTTCAAAAACTCATCGTTATATTCCATTTATCTTTTTCCTTTCCAATTCGCCATTGGCGAATTAATTTTAATCTATTGTTTCCGCGTTAAAGGGAATCCACATATCAGGATTAAAATTAAGCGTATATTTATAGTTGCTGACGTCTTCCGAAGTAATATCTTCAACTACATAGGTAACGTTATTGCTGAGGCCGATAAAGTGCTTCTTATATTCTCCGTTTTCGTCCTCCACAATAATTTCAAGCTGATTATCTGACGTATCTGCTGTGATAGACATCTTGCCTGTCATTTGAAACAATATGTCTCCCTCTATGCAGTTAATCACCGTAACCTGACTTATGTCGTTGAAATTATCAGCTTCTTTAGATAAGTTATAGGAAACTCTTTCCGCCTGGTTACATCCCGCAAATGTGATTGATAAAACCAAAGCCGCTGCAAAAGCAGTAATCATTTTTCTGATTTTCATAATACTTCTTCTCCTTTATTCCAAATTCGCCAATGGCGAATTATTTATAAGAATCGTCTTTCTTCTTTTAATTTAAAGCGCGTTAAATATGGATTTAGAAATGCTGCCGCACTTAAACAGCATAAATATAAGTACCAAGCTTAAAGCCATACATTTTATAAGTGAAAAATTCAAGGAATCGGTATTTGAAATAACTATATTATTGACCAATCCTGAATAAAGTCCGACGCATATCATCATGAAAAACGCCTGAAACGACAGAGCAAATATATTTTTTATATAATTTGTTCCCACGCTGCCCCATTCTCTATTGGTAAGGGTTGCAAAGGGAATAGGCGCTGCTGAACAAAAAATATATATCTCAATCATTCGTGCAGTTGTAACCGCAATTACGGCGGCGGATACGGCAAGGGATATAATATTTATAAATGTTATTTCAATTAATGCAACCAAAAGACTTCCGGCCCCCATATCTTCTATCTGATGAGAATAGGCGTTATATAAATCCGCGGTAATTACCGAAGAATCTCCGAATATTTCAATTGCCTTGTTTACGACATTCTGCCCCATTGCAAATACGCCCATTGTAATATCAAAGGTATGATTCAGGATAAATATTCCGATAAACGCCTTAAAAACAAACTTGATAACAATTTCAACGTCTATGTCTCGCGTACTTTTATCAATAAATGACGATATAAGATCATAACAGACTACTAACGTTAAAATGATTACGGCAATGGGAACAACTGCGTTTATTGAAACATTACGAAGTAAAGAAAACATTCCGCTGTTCCATGTTTCCGGGTCCTTTGACAATTCCTTACCGGCATGGCCTACGCTGCCGTTTATTACTTCAAACATGCCTTCAAGCTGAACCTTTACAGCCGGACGGAGCAAATTGGCAATAGCGTCGGATATCGCGCCTGCTATATCCATTTATTCTGTTTCCTCCCTTATGATATATTTATTGAAGTTTCAATCATAGGTATCAAAATTTTTCCAACCAGCATTACGCCGGCGCCGGCTGCCATTCCCAGTCCCGCATGATTCTTGGATTCTGCATTCTGAGAATTCAGCGATGTAAATACCCCGACAACGTTATACGCTAATATAAACAAACCGGCTAAAAAAACTACGTTTCCTAATATTGCTACTCCCTGAGTCCAGATTTCCATTTTAAATTCCTCCTTTAATTCGCCATTGGCGAATTTTCTTTTATTTCCGTTACGGTATCGTTATCATTTATTTTAAAATCAGCATTAGACCGCATTTTCATTATGTATTTCTGTACGTTGAATTTGTTCCGCTTGTCAAAGCTTCCGAGATACCTATAATTAGGGTGCTTTGTTATATCGTACTTATGAGACAGCCACGGATTAGCGCCTCTGATCGTTAATATACATTTTTCACCGGGTATTTTGAATATCTCCGCTTCGTCAAGCAGTTTTCTGTTTCCTTTCTGAAAGTTTGTTGTAGAGCTTTTCTGATTTCCATATGTTTTAGACGAAGTGATTATATCTATCGTCTGAGAGCCGAGAAGCTCTGTCATATCCTTTAAGGTAGACTTTTCCTGTCCTCCGAGAAAAATCGTAGAATCACAGCCGCCTGCAATAGTTTCAGCCGAATCCTTATAAACTGCTTTCAGCTGAGATTTTGTCTGCAAAATAGGACATGCGGATATTTTTCTTGAACGAATCGTTGTTATAAGCTGTTCAAAGTGAGGTATTTTTCCAAGGTTTGCAAATTCGTCGAATATACACCGCACCGGAATCGGCAGTTTCCCTTCGTATTCGTCGTCTGCCTTTGTACACAGCAAATTGAACATCTGAGTATACAGAAATGAAGCTATAAAGTTGAGAGACGGATCGGTATCCGACGTTATAACGAACAAAGCTGATTTTTCTTCGCCAAGCTTGTCTATTTCAAGCTCGTCATAATCCATAAGCTCCATTATCTCCCTGATATCAAAGGGAGATAATCTAACGCCGCAGCTAAGAAGTATAGATTTAGCCGATTTACCTGCGCCTAACTTGTATTTCTTATACTGACGCACGGCAAAATGGCGCGGATCTTTCTGTTCAAGCTCCTCAAAAAGCATGTCCACGGCGTTGGCATAGCCCTCGTCCTCACTTGTTTTTGAAGCGTTTATTATCTCAATTAGAGTATTCATGTTCTTTTCTTCTTCCGGAGCCTCGAAGATTATAAGGCCGATAACGGCAGAATACAGAAGCTTCTCAGCTTCTACCCAGAAATCCCTTTTTGCGTCTTTCGACTGAGTAGAATCGACAAGCATTTCTGAAAATTTTAAAACGTCAAGCTCTGTGTGTAAATATGCCAGAGGATTATAATGCATTGATTTTTTCATGTTGACAAGATTCAAAACTTTTATTTTATAATGACCTTTCCTATAAAGAAGGCTGCCTATATCGGGAAGTATCGTGCCTTTAGGATCGGTTATAACATAGCTTGAATGCATTTGCATAAGATTCGGCAAAACAAAAAATCTTGTTTTTCCCGTACCCGGACCTCCTATTATAAGGATATTTTTGTTTCGTCCGTTTGTGGGATTTCCGATATAGTCTTTCATTGTCAGCCCCTCTGTGGCGGTTAATATACAATTGTTACGGAAATTCTTATCCTGAAATTTTTCAATTTCATATTTATCCGCCCATTTTGCAGAGCCGTGTTCTTCTCCGGTACGGAATTTTTTCTTTGGCGCACGAGCGAAAATCAAAGCGAAAACTATTATTCCTACAAGCAGAGAATAAAGCAGATCTTCACCGTTAAAACTGATGAACTTTCCAGTAAAAATTCTGAAAGGATTTTCAATCAGAAAATATATTTTTTCAAAAAAATCTCCCGGTAAAATTCTGTAAAAATAGCAGAATTTATTGACTGAATAAAAAGATAAAATTCCAAAAAATATATGACTGTATTTCGGAAAATTTCTTATAATTTTTTTTATATTAAAGCGATCTTTCTTCATTTTTTAAATCCTTACCGGACAAATTTTTATCGGATTTTTCAGCGTTGAGCTGTAAATCTTTCCGCATTTCTTTTACGGCTTTTTCTTTCTCGTTAATTTTATTTATAAGGGATTGTTTTTTTGAATTTTTATTAAGCTCTTTTTTAGCAAACTCATCATAAACAGCCGCAAGTACATCATGATCCTTTGCCTTGAAAAATATAAGATACTTATTATTTTCAGGATTTTTCTTGACCGCAAAATCAACGCCATGCTTTTTAGCAATACTGTTAAAAGTCCTAAGACTTTCGTTTGTGGAAATATCCACGCTGTTAAGCTGTTGGTTATGCTGCATAAGCTGACGGACAGTCTGCTTTCCCTTGTATGGTTCATAAAGCTTCATACGTTCTTTTTCAATCTTTACAGCATTTTTTACTTGCGATTTTTCCCGCTTATAGTTTTCATATTTATTTTTTACGAATGAAGCAAGGGCTTTAAACCCCTGCTTCAAAGTATTACAGCTGATTACCAGAACTTGTTTTCCAAATTCTTCGTTATTCAATATCGTCACCCCACGGAGTTTTTTTCTTTAATTTTGAAGTAATGAGTATAGCCGCCAGCGCAGTTATTCCCGCTGCAAAAATTGTTATAGGAAGTCTGTCGTCTCCCGTTTTCGGAGCGGACGGCGACGTCGGAACGGCAGGTATTGTAACCGTTGTGTTCGGAACTGTTGTAACCGTTGTGATCGTAGTTGCCGGAGTAGTAGAGGTCGAAGTAACCGGAGTAGTCTGAGTTGCAGTTGTAGTTGTTGTCACAGTCGTAGTTGTGGTTACGGTAGTTACAATTGTTGTGGTCACATTATAAAATTTATCACCCGATTCGTTGTTACCGATTTTTACAATTTCACCATTGTTTTGTATAGTAAAATCATAATAATTTTCATCAAGCTGATATCCTTCCGGAGCTATTATTTCTTTCAGAAGATAGTCGCCGGTTTCAAGACCGTCCAGCTGATAAATTCCTTTCTCTGTTTCTTCAAGCGTACCTACAGTTTCCTCATCGGAATCATATTTTTTATTACCGTTTTTATCCCGATAAACTTCAAAAACTGCGCCCGAAAGTTTTTCATTCGTATGCTCGTCATATTTTTCTATTCTGACGCTTCCGCGAATTTTTTCATTGCTGATTTCAACTGAAATTGTTTCTCCGTCCTCGTCAACAGTTACCGGAAAACTTTTTTCCGTCAGGATATATCCCGCAGGTGCTTTAATTTCAGCAACGGTATACTTTCCGAAAACAACGTCCTCGAAAGTAAATTTACCGTTTTCATCAGTTAAATCTGTTTTCAGCGCGTTGTTTTCTGTAAACTCTGATTCGCCGTCGGCGAACAATCCGATTAACGCGCCGGAAAGCGGTTCGTTTGATTCTCCGACTTTGATTCCTTCGATTTTACCCTTGACGATATTGTTATAAAACTTATCATCGCCGTTATTGCTTATTCTTACAGTTTCTCCGTCGTTTCTGATTGAAAAAGGATAATATGAATTATCGGCATTATACCCTTCAGGCGCTTTGATTTCTTTAAGCAGGTAATCTCCGTAAAGCAAATCCTTATATTCATGGACTCCTGCCGCTTCTGTCAGATTTCCGATAAACTTATCCGTACCGCTGTATTTTTTATCCGAATCCGTATCCTGATAAACTGCAAATACGGCGCCTTTAAGAATCTGTTCAGGTTTTTCAGCATCATGCTTTACAACCATAACGTTACCCTTTATCGGTTTGTTTTCAATTGTAATTTCAATTATCATACCGTTTACAGAAATATTTATGGGATAAACCTTATCAGAAAGCACGAAACCTGTAGGAGCTTTGATTTCAGCAATCTTGTATTTACCGTAAATAATATCGTTAAATGCAAACGAACCGTCTTTGCCGGAGTTTACCGTTTCAATTGCGTTTTTCTCGGTAAATTCTGTTTCATCTGCTGTAAAAAGACCTATCAACGCCCCGCTTAACGCCGTTTCACTGTCTGAATTTATTTTCAGACCTTCAACATCTCCGCGGATAACGTCGTTGAGAAATTTTTCGCTGTCATCATTACTGATTTCAACTGTTTCATCCTGATTTCTTATTTCAAAATAATAATAATTTTCATCAGCGGCAAACCCGTCGGGAGCTTTGATTTCCTTTACAAAATATCCGCCGTATTCAACGCCGTTAAGCCGATATACTCCCGCCTCTGTTTCGTTCAGGTACCCGTAGGATTTATCAGTTCCTTTATCAAATTTTTCATTGCCGTTTATATCTGCAAAAATTTCAAAAACCGCGCCTGAAAGCTTTTGTGAAGGATTAATTAAACTTGCTTTTTCAAGCTTTACGTTTCCTCGAATTTTTTCATTTTCTATCTCGATTGAAATTGTTTCTCCGTCCTTTGAAATCGTTACCGGATATACTTCTTCTGTAAGTACGTATCCTTCCGGAGATTCTATTTCTGCAATCTGATATTGTCCGAAAACGACGTCCTCAAAACTGAATTTTCCGTTCTTGTCTGATATAACGGTATCGATCGCGTTTTTCTCGGTAAATTCTGTTTCAGAATTGCTGAAAATACCAATAACAGCGCCCTCAAGAACCGTACCGTCGTCCGCGTCAGTCTTTAGTCCGTTTATCCTTCCTTTTTTCAGAATATTTTCAATCGCGGCTCCGTCGTTTACAGCAATCTCCTGCACGGAAGTTTCCTGTCCTGCGTATGAAAATTCAACGGGATATTTTGTTTCGTCGACAACGTAATGCTCGTCCGTTGAAGTTTCCCGAACGTAATAATTTCCAAACGGAAGCTTTGTATTGAATCCGGTTGTCATGTTCTCTGAAAGATACGCCGTTTCAATCAATCCGTCCTTTGGAATTACCGATCCGTCAGCCGCCGTTATTTCTTCAGCAGCAAATAATCCAAATGCGATATTCAGATATTCGCCGTTACTTCCAACGCCGTATTTTTCAGACTGCTCAAGATATTTTTCAAGAGAAATCTTTACGCCCTGATAGTTATTACTGAAGCTTGCGGCTGCGTTTGTTATTTCAACGTTTTGTCCGGCATACTCTATTGTCGCAAGAAGTTCGCCGGTTTCGGTTACATAACCGTAAGGAGCTTTGGTTTCAATAATCTGATATGTGCCGAGATAAAGCTCCTTTGATGAAGCCGTACCGTCTGATCCGGTTATTATTGTATCCGCTAAATCGCCTTTGGCGATTCTCAGAGTTCCGTCAGGAGTATATATATCCTCCGCCGCATAAATTTCAAATTCCGCTCCCTCAAGATTTGTTTCGGAAAAAACAGGCGTATAAACTCCGTTATCATTGCTTACGGTTGTAAACGCTTCTCCTGTTTTATTTACAGAAATCGTTCCTTTCTGCGGAGAATTATTTTTTTCAACCGTTACAACCGCGCCGTCTTCAGTCACTGCGAAATCAACAGGCTCGATGTCTAAAACATACCCCTCCGGCGCTTCTATTTCGACCAGCTGGTACGTGCCGTATGTAAGCTTTTCAGGAAGCTTGATTTTTCCGGTTTCGTCGGTGTAAAAAACGCTGACTTTATTTCCGTCCGAATCGGTTAATTCAATCCTGTTACCGTCGGAATCAAGTATTTCAAAGCCTGTTCCGGCTGCCGGTATTGTCTTTCCCGTTTCTCCGTCAAGCTTGACGATGAGAATCTCAGAACGTTTCAGCTTGTTTGTAAAGCTGTAATCCAGCAGATTCATATCTCCCTGATCAAGAAAATTTCCGGCAGGCTTTAAGTCTGCAAATCTTGAAGGCTTTCCGGTTTCTTCAATCTCATAGTAAATCCTGTTGTTGCCGCTTGTATACAGCGGCAGGTTATTCCATGTGACTATACCTGTTTCCGGAACAGTGGCCTTCAGCTCTGACGAGACTTTCTTGTTTCCGTTTTCGTCATACTGTACTATGTCGATTTTTGTCATAGACGTATCTGTCGGATTATATTCATATGCCCTAAGAGTAAAGGTAATATTGCTGATGTTGTTGTCCTCCGAGGACTTGCGAACTGCTACCGCTCCTTTTTTCAGGGAATTTCTGAAGCTGACGGACGCGGTCTGTCCCGCAGTAACCGTTACGGTTTTGGCGCTCTGTTTGTTATATCTTGCAGGCATATACATTTCCTCGACGGTATAATTTCCCGGTTCAAGATTAGGAATTTCAATTTTACCGCCGTTTTTCGTAGTTACCTGTGTAGTAAAGCCGTTCGGACCGGTGATTTTGAATTGAAGTCCGTCCACTACTCCGTCATCGGAGGTTTTCACAAGGCTTAGATTTCCTGTGTCAAGTCCGGTAACAAAGGCGTAATACTGTCTTGGATCGGCTTTAGCTTTAGTCATCGTCTGCAAGCCGGATCGAAGCAGTACTAAAACTCCGCTGCGTTCGTTTTCTGCGTTCGCCTTATTCTGAACAAGGGTGATTTTTGCCTTTTTGTTAGCGTCGATCTTAACCTTCAGCTGGGAATCGGTATGAGAAATTACAGAACCGTTTGTAATATTTACGTCGTAATTTCCCAGCTGATTATTTTTGTCTGTGAAGGTGTAGGTTCCGTCCGCGTTTACCTTTGCGATATTGCTGTTTGCGTCTGATTCGTACAAGAAAGCACAGGTTACTTCCTTGCTGTGATCCTTTATCGCCTTTTCATACTGGTTGTAGTAGGTCTGGATTCCGGAGGGATTAGACATATTTCCGCTTTTGAAAAGGTCGCTTACCGGAGTATAGCCGTTGTTTATTTTGTTGAAATCACTGTCGCGCTGACCCGCCATAACCTCCCATACCAGCATTTGAGTTGCAATGTACTGCTGCCGGGAAGCGGCGCTTGCATTTGGGTTTCCCTTCGTGTAGCTGTAAAGAAATACACGGCCAAGCAGTTCCAGTTTTGAACCCGTTAATGCTGCCCATGTCCCTTCGGAATATGACAGCTTATCCACAGCGCTGTTCAAATCGGCTCCCGGTTCAATGCAGTAAAGCGGTTCGTTTGTGTCGGAATCCGTAATAACTGCCCAGTCTGCAAAGTGAAGTACGGCGTCAGGTCCGATTTTAAGCTCGCTCTGTCTGCGGTATTCCTCGTAGTAAGTTACCGTCCTCTTGACTGTTACTCCCGCGGCGGAAACAGCCAATTGTACAGGCAGCGCCGAACACAATACGGCTGCGGCAGTAATCAGCATTAATATCCGTTGATAAAATCTTTTAAATTTCTTCAAATTCTCAACTTCCTTTCTTTTCGGCATAGCCGATATTTGCAATTACAGGCCCTTCTCAGCCTGTCCGGAATCAGGCATATCCTATCACTCCCTTCGCTGCTTCACGCCTTACAGAGCCTTGCAGACGGTTCTGTGAGCGTTTTATTTCAAGTTTCAAAAATTATAATGCGCTCTAAGAGCTAAAATAAGGCTGTTTTAAGACGTTTTAATTTTTAGGGTATTGTTTTCTGTCTGAACGTGCTAAAATCGATTCTGAGGCTTGCTGATAGCCTCTATGGCGAAATTGAGAGGAAAATTTTTTTGAAAATGTAAAATCATGGTGAAATATCCGGAAAATTGTTTACAAACATTTTCATTTCGTTTAGGTCGTAGCTGTGTTCAGCTTCGCTTTCCCTATCGGGCTTGTCCGGCCGTTCCCTTGCGGCATAATAGCTTTCCATCGTTACCGGGGCGTTGTAAAGGGACGTCAGAAGATATTGGCGGATATTTCTTATTCCGTTACCGCTCTGGTTCTGAATGCATTCCAGCACATACCGGATATGATTATCCGTCAAAGCTGCAAATCTTACCTTTACGCGCTGTGCTTCTAGATTTTCTCCGGCAATTTTGATTCTCTCCTTTTCCGACTTGAATGTCTCCGTCATAAGACCGACGATGTTATCAAGCTGCTTTTCGTCAAATTCATTTTTCAGCTTCTCATAACCGATCCTGTTTTTTATATCAATCTCATCAATCGAATCCAAATCGTCGCATCTATATGTATTTATATTAATATTATTTATATTATCTTGATTGATAGATTGATTAATATTATTTAGTAATTTATTATTTAGTATTTGATTATCTTTCCGATTGTCCACATCTGGAAAATCGGTAAGTGGGTTTATCTCCACTTTCCGATTTTCAGTAACTGGACTTTTATCTCCACTTTCCGATTTTCGGTAACTGGTAATTTTACCAATCTTCTGATCTTCAGCAACTGGTATAATTTCTTTGTTCATTTCTTGATTTTCACGAAAGATAGGGCTTCCGCTAATATCATATCTCCAATCAATAACCACACCTTTTTTGTTGGTTATTCTTGTTCTTCGCAGATATCCTGCCTTTTCAAGTTTTTTTAGTGTGGAATAAACTTTTGACTTACCGCAAGGTAATATAGAAGCTAAACCTAATCCTGAAAAATCCCAACCGTCAGGTAGTGACAGCATGGTTACCAGTAAACCTCTCTCCTGAATGTCAAGAGTAATATCTCTCAAGCAATCGTTTTCAATATGTGTAAAACCGTTTCCCATTTCAAAACGTTTAATTACCGGCATTTATTCATTCCTTTCTATCACTTGGATCTATCCAGTGCATTTTTTTTACAAGTGATATTTTATTTACAACATATGCTCCGCTTGAATCTTTAAAAATATAATTTTTACGTTCAAGTTCTTCAAAAACCTTTTTTAATTCCAATATGCTGCCTTCCGGAAATTGCTTATGAAATTGCTTAACCGTTACGTGATCGCAATTCGGAAGATTAACCATCTGACTTAAAACGCCTTGTGCTTCAAACGATAAAGTTGGAATAAATTCAAGTTTGAGTGAAATTATTCCATGTGATAAACGATTTTTAATTTTCATTTTTTTCTCCTTTATTTGATTTATCATAAACCTTAAGATTAGTTATTTTTTAAATAGCGTTTTTAATAAACAGTTCTATGATCTTGACTGCTTATCAGGACTATTTTTTATTATTGAATTATTCATAATTATCCCTTTCTTTATATTGAATTGTATAGTCAATTATGATATAATAAATAAAACAAAATTGACAATTTTCGACAAATATTTATTTATGATGAGAGGTGAAATTTTTTATTATGGTCGAAATAAAATATAAAAAAATATCGGAATCATCGCTGAATTATTTTTCAAAAATTATTTATTCAGATATTCTAAAATACTACATGGATAAACAAAGATCAGATATTAAAAAAACAAGTAAATTTGAAAATAAAAATCGTGAGAGGCAGAAAAAATGAACGCAGTAATTTATGCAAGATATTCCTGTGACAATCAAAGAGAAGAAAGTATTGAAGGTCAGATCCGAGAGTGCAGTCAATTTGCTGAAAAAAGCGGCATGAACGTCGTTTATGAATACATAGACAGAGCGTTTTCGGCTAAGACCGATAACCGTCCCGAATTTCAGAAAATGATCAAGGACAGCTATTCAAATAAATTTCAATCAATCATTGTTTGGAAGCTTGACAGATTTGCAAGAAACCGATATGACAGCGCAAGATACAAGGCAATTCTTAAGAAAAATAATGTTGAAGTTGTTTCCGCTACCGAAATTATTTCAAAGGGGGCGGAGGGCATAATTCTGGAAGCTGTTCTTGAAGGATACGCTGAATATTATTCTGCCGATCTTTCAGAAAAAGTAATCCGGGGAATGACAGAAAATGCGTTAAAGTGTAAATTCAACGGAGGATCTGTTCCGATCGGATACCGTATTGATGGAAATAAGCATTACCAAATTGACGCGCTTACGGCTCCGTATGTAAAAGACGCTTTTCATATGTACGATTTGAATGTTCCCATGAAGGAAATAGCGGAGTATCTGAATAACAGGGGAGTGAAAACCGTAAATAACAAATCAATCAGTATACGCTCCATGTCAACTATTTTACGAAACAGAAAGTACATCGGAGAATACAGATATAGGGATGTTGTTATTCCGGGAGGAGTTCCAAAAATCATTTCAGAAGATTTATTCAATTCTGTTCAGAAAAAACTTGATTCTAAACAGCGCAATTCCAACTCTGAAACGGAAAAACATTATCTTCTCACTGCTAAAATGAGGTGCGGCAAATGCGGTTCGATTATGTGGGGTGAATACGGAACAAGTCATAACGGAGTTATTTACAGCTATTATAAATGCGCTTCTGTCAAACGACATCTTGGATGTAAGGCTAAAAGCGTCCGTCAGGAATTGATTGAAAAAGAAATTTTAGAAAGAGTTGTAAGTGAAATTTTTACAGAAAAAAGTATTGATTTAATCGCAAAATCTATCATAGGACTTAATAAAAAAGAAAATACATCTATGCTGTTTTTAAAAAAACAACATAAATGCATTATAAAAAATATAGAGAATATTATTGGCGCTATTGCAAATGGAATTTATACTGATTCGGTCAAAGAGAAACTTCTTGAGCTTGAACAGCAAAAGGAGGATTTAGAAAAGCAGCTTCAGATTGAACAGGATAAATTATCAAGTAAGAAATTATCTTTTGATCAAATTAAATATTGGCTTCATAACATCCTGGCCCTAATTTCTGAAGAAAATAAATCACTGCTTGTTGAAACTTTTGTAGATGAAATTGTTTATTTTAACGACGATTAATCACAAGAGGTTCGAGTTAATGGAAGTTCGGTGAGCCAAGAAAAAGCCCGTAAACAAAGCGTTTACGGGCTTTTTTACTTACTGTTTTTGCTGGAGTTAAATGTGCAAGTATATAAGCGTTGTTGTAAATATGCATAAGTTATACTGTATAATTCAGTGCAAAACGCCGATTTTATGACGAAAGCTTTTAAGGATGTTTACCGGAAAATCTTTGATATATATACCAGTACATAGCCGATTATTCTCAGAATAGTCGGCTTTTTTAATGTCAGAATGAAAGGAGGGAGAAAGATGTCAAAGGTAATAGCCATATGCAATCAGAAAGGCGGTGTTGCAAAAACAACTACGGCGTTTAATTTAGGAGCCGGTCTTGCGGAGCTTGGGAAAAAGGTTTTGCTGATTGACGCTGATTCACAGGCGTCGCTGACCTATGCTATGGGCTTCAGGAATACGGACACAATGATTTCAATTACCGACGTTATGAAATCTGTAATCGAAAGAAACAGCATGAGCAGCGGCTTCGGAATTGTGAAAGGACCCGACGGAATGGACCTTGTTCCGTCTGACAAAGAGCTTTCGGGAATGGAAGTATCTCTTGCGAATATAAAGGGGAGACATAACGTATTGAAAAAATACCTTGGTGAAGCGAAGAAAAATTACGATTATGTATTGATAGACTGTACTCCGTCGCTGGGTATGGTTACAGTAAACGCCCTTTCAGCAGCAGACAGTCTGATAATTCCGTCACAGCCGAATTTTTTGTCCGCAAAGGGACTTGATCTTCTTATGCATACCGTTGCCGGAGTGAAAAGAAATATAAATCCCGGTATTAAAATAGACGGGATATTGATAACCATGGTAAACGGCAGAACAAGAAACGCCAAGGAAATAAGCAGAACTCTTAGGGAGCATTACGGCGTCAAGATAAGGATATTCAAAACCGAGATACCATATTCGGTAAAAGCGGCGGAGGCAAGCGAAAAAGGAAAAAGCATACTGAGCTATGACAAAAGAGGAAAGGTCGCCGCGGCATACCGAAATTTAACGCAGGAGGTGTTGGAGATTGAACGGCAGCGAATTAGGTCTGACAGGGTACGATGATCTGTTTGAAACTGACGAAAGCCGGGAAATAAAAAAGCAGCCGAAGGTCGTAAAGTTAAGCATTGAAGAAATAGCCGATTTTCCTGAACATCCATTCAAGGTCAATGACGATGATAAAATGAAAGAAACCGTTGAAAGCATAAAGGAAAACGGAGTTCTTGTGCCTGCAATAGTGCGGCAGACTGAAAACGGCTATCAGATGGTATCGGGGCACAGGAGAAAATATGCGGCCCGGCAAGCCGGATTAAGCGAAATACCCTGTATAGTACAGGAGCTTACGGACGATCAGGCAATAGTCATCATGGTAGACAGTAATCTGCACAGAGATAAAATTCTTCCGTCTGAAAAGGCGAAGGCGTATAAAATGAAGCTGGAAGCCATGAAGCGGCAGGGGAGAAGGTCGGATCTGACTTCGGCTCCAATGGGACCGAAGTTAAGGTCAAATGAAGAACTGGCAAAAAAATCAGAGGACAGCGTATCGCAGATAAAAAGGTTTGTACGTCTTACGGAGCTGATACCGGAGCTTCTTGAATTGGTAGACGAGGGAAAAATAGCTTTCCGTCCTGCTGTGGAGCTGTCATATTTGTCGCAGGAGGAACAGAAAGGACTGTACGACAAGATATTGAGCGAGCAGTCCTCGCCGTCTCTGGCACAGGCGCAGGAGCTGAAGAAACTGTCAAAGGAAGAAAAGCTGAACGACGAGGCGGTATCGTCAATTATGAGGACGGAAAAGCCAAATCAGAAACAGCAGATCAGGCTGCCTAAAGAAAGCATAGCAAAATATTTTCCGTCCGGCGCGTCGGATCAGAAAATAATGGAGACTATATTAAAAGCGCTTGAGCTTTACCGAAAACGGGAAAGAAGCAGGGAAGCAAGGTAATGACTGACAAGGGAGAAATGCGCCTGTACAGCGGAAAGGGAAATTTTTTTGTCCCCCCTCTCCGCACCTCTCCCCCCGTTACCTGCTGTACCAACTGAAAAAAGATATATATTAAATGCAAAAAAATATATTTGCACACTTTACAGAATGTTATATAGGTTGTATAATAACTGTAAGGGAGTGATATTATGACAAAAAATATATTTATTATACTATCGGCTTTGACTGTTTTAACATTGGCGGGCTGTTCAAAAAAGAGCGAGGCAGAGAAAAGCATAGAAGCAGGTAAAAGCGCGGAGGTACGATCTTCTTTTTCAGAGGGTAATGTTGTAACGACTGCGCCCGTATCAACGGCTTTGTCAGTTAAGACGACAACTTCCGTAAAAACAACATCCAAAACATCAGCAAAAACAACGGTAAAAACCACGTCTGAAAGTACGGCGAAAAGCACGGAAAAGAAAAGCGGTACCCAAAAGAGCGGAAGCAGGAAGGCCGACGTAACTACCCAAGCGCCGCGGTACGGTAACGAACAGGATAATAACGGCAATTATCAAGCGGGAGGAAATAACGGCGGTCAAACTCAGCCGCAAAGTCAGAATACGACAGCTTCGCGGAAAACCGAGAAGCCAAGCCAAACGCAGAAGAAAACCACAACTGCAAAGAAAACCGAAAAGCCAAAGCCAAAGCCGACAGAAGCTCCTGAGCCTCAGCCGCAGGGACTTTCACAGGCAGATATATCAGAGATAAACGGATATATTATGCAGGAAGTTTCTTCATATGGAATTGCAGGAACTAACTTTTTAACAGGAAATGTTGATATATGGAATGAATATTCGTTTAACGCACCAATAAATACTGATATATGCAGTTCAGTTTCATCTATCAAAAACAGTGTATCTCATGACATAAAAGCTATGTATGATGAGTGGATAAGAAATGGTGAAACTAAGGAAGATATTTCAGAATGTTATTATGTAAATGTCTATTGGGAAAAAGACGGAGATAAATATTGGCTTTATCTTATGTGGTAAAATGAAATAAAATAAGTATATGGACCGATGATAAAAACATCGGTCCATTTTTTATGCGGAAAGGAAGATATAAATGAAAAAAATCAGAATAAGAGCATTATCCCTTATAACGCTCTTTGCATTGCTTGTAACAATGCTGCCGACAGGATTTGCGGTAAGCGCCGCATATGAAGCGAAAATACAGATAGAAAACGCCAATGAGCTAGGAATCAAAAAGGACCTCATAATCGGAAACGGGTATAGGATAAATAAGGCTGACTACTGGACAATGATCCATACAGCCGACAGTATGAAAGCCGTTTACTGTCTTGAAGCCGGAGCTCATGTTTCAAGCGGCGATTCGTATACCGAGGATTCGGCAAATAAATATCTTGAAAGTCTTGCGACTGCCGAACTGGATGCAGATGATATACGAAATTTAATAGGCAGAGTATTTCTTTATGCATTTACCGGAGAGCTGACCAGTGTTGAAGCATACTATAAATACACTGCGACGCAGCTTCTTGTATGGGAAGCGCTGGTAGGTCAGAGAGATATAAATTTCAATAGAGTTGATAACGGCTATACCTC
>ERZ827469.606-NODE-606-length-39727-cov-5.732759_pt1 | contig 39727 bp, 26 predicted proteins | sample MGYA00519917_ERZ827469 | MGnify/ENA primary metagenome ERZ827469 (study PRJEB31778, sample SAMEA3449314) | human gut metagenome | biome: human gut; feature: human-associated habitat; material: faeces | place: United Kingdom | collected 2010/2012 ... | reverse complement strand
GGCCCCAGCGGATTCCGGTTCACCATAAACGGAAAGGACGGCGACGAGTGGTTCAAACAACAACGGAAGGAGTTTTACCAGAAAATAGGAATCGACATTGAGCGAACGGAGCAAAGGCAGGGAATGAAGATTTAACCACGAGCGGGACGGAACCGAAAGGCCGTCCCGCTTGCGGTTTTAAACCAAAATAGATGGCCCCAAATTGAAATAACATTGTTCAGAATCAATATTGATTTTCAGAAACTTTTTGGCGTAATTTGCGATTGTTTTTATATGAGTGTTGTTCAATGTGAAAATTATTTTCTATTTTTGTCTTGTCGCGCAAGCGGCAGACATACAGAAAGTGTTTTCGCACTGTCCTAATCTGAAAATGTGGCAATTTTCAACGAATCAAGGACAACGAACGGCACTCATTTCTTGTTAGCATATGGCAAGGCGTATTTTTGTGCGCCTATATCCCATATCTATCAAGTGTGGGGTATTGCATCTTCGTTTATTTGATTCGGGTTCGCCACAACCTTCAGATTGATAAACGAAATCGGCTCCACACTTTCTTTTTTGTAAATCGGCTGAATTGGCGCCTGTCAGCAAGAAATTTGATTGTATGATGGAAGACCGCTGGAAGTGTCAAAACTGCGGAAATTCCGTGCCGGACGGATTGACCGTATGTCCGAAATACGGATTCGGACTGGTTAAAAGCGGATTCGATGAATTGCCGTGGCTAACGGCAGACGGTTTGGAGAAAGTTGAACAGAAAGTCAAAGTAGAAATTCCGTTTATTTTGTATTTGGGGGCTGTCAGTTCTATTATTTATTGGCCATTGTAGTTTATAATTTATGTAAAATTAAAATTATGAAATCTTTCGTTTATAGGTATATTTTATACTTAATCGTCGTTCCTTTCATCTCTTGTAACTCGGATTTGCGTATCGAAGGAACGTATGATTGTGCTGATTCAAATGATCCGATGAAAAGCATCATTATCTCCGAAGCAGATCAAGCAGGATTTGTTTCCATCTATTACGTAATGGGATCTCCGTATTCATCAAATGTCGAGCAAATAATTTTCGCACAAGATAAAAGCAAACCTGGCAGAACATCCGATGGCAGGTTATTGCTCGAAAGTGAATGGGGACAATTGATCTTCGAAAAACCTCAATCCTTCATATTCGTTATTCCGTCCGGGACGGAAATAAATTTCGGAAATGCATTCAGCATAACCGCACCATATGGAGAGCAACGCCTCGAATACCGCAAAACGTCGCGTCCCGAGGCGGATAAACTGGCTGGGACGATGATTTCCAACTTTAAGAATACGCTCGAATTGGCTCAACGGCGCGAATTGGAAGAGCGGAAACGACGCGAGTCACAAGCGATAGTAGTCGAACCTTACCTGTGTAAATTCGAACTTGATCGTTATGACAGAGTTATATTCAGATTCAAGGCCGACCTTCGGAATGCATCGCAAAAAACATTTATCGATGCAGAATTTTATGAAGAATATATCGCAGGAAAAAATTGGGTCGGGGAACCTTACACCCGCGACCGATTGGCTACATGGGTTTCCTTTTACTTTAATAAAGAATATGTTTTACGAGGTGATTATAGTCGCGCATGGGTGGATTCCGGGATTCCCCAAGTTTCTTTCGATAATCCGTGGAGACCGCAAGAGGCAAAGCCTTTCGAGATTACCTTGTCGGTTTATGACGACGATGCCGTAACCAAAGGTTTTACAACGTTCGAGGCTAAAAGTTGCATCCTTTATTTCAATTTAACGGTCGAAGACCCCGATGGTCGAAAAATTCCTATGAAAATGAAATTCGATCTGACGGATACATGGCAGGATTTTATTAACAAGTAGGTATTGGCGGATATTATGAAACAGTTCTATTTTTCAGTGTTTTTATGTGTTTGTTGCATAATTACCTGCAAAGGACAAAAAATATTTGTTGACTCTTTGATGCCTTTAGTCTTTCAGGAACATTACACGGATACTCGTGCTGACGGCATAAATAAAAAAGCATATATCGGATTGCGGGTCTTCATTTCCCCGCAAAGTCAAGGATTTGCCATTTGTGGCAAAAGGTTGAACAAGTTGACTCCGATTACTCCTTACACGAATAAATATTATCGTATTCTGGATGTAGTATCGTCGAATACTCTGCGCAAAGAGATGGAAAGCCGCCAAAGTCTTTTTTCGTTCGGAGCGATGTCGTCGAATGAGTGGCCGGACAAGATTGGATCGGATCGGGATATCGTCAAGTTGCAGGAAGAGGAAAGTGGCGAAATAATATATTATACGGAACCGAATAATCTGATTTCTATGGCTCTTTTCGAAAATCGACAAAAAAAGTATTCCGATAAACAATATGTCTATGTTGACAAAATCTCTTCTGAATATCATGATCCGTTTACGAAACAGGTCGTGTCCGTAGCACCTCAAAGCGAATGGTATAGCTTATATACCATCCTGTTACAACCGCAAGGTACACCTCAAGAAGGTGCTATTCTGAAGAACGATGCCGGAAAATCCATTTTTATCAATAGTTGCTCGCTTGGGGTATTAGAGAGAAGATTTAAAGAAAAACAACTCATTCGTGACAAACGCCAAGAGACACAGAATCAAATAAGAACACTCGAAGAAAATACGAGTTATGAACTGGTTGAACCTTATGACAGTTTAGCTCCGATTGAAATATTTTACGGTCACGATAATTCTTCAACGAGAAAATACATCGGACAACGGGTATTTCTGCCTTTGCATCATGCAAATCAACAAGATAGGGCCAAATACGACTTATTTACGAACAAGTATACCTATTTTGAGTTTGGGGCGCCTTATTGTGATACCGAGATTTTTTACGACAATATAGCTACTTATTTATATAAACCCGAAGAGTTGAACAAAAAAATCGTCCATGGCAATAGCAATGCAGGAACCCCAACGAGAGGATATGCATATTATCAATCAAATTTGGATAGTATAAGCAATCATTATTATTTGATCAACGATATTATTCCTTTTAGGAATCAGACTAAATTACAAAGACTCAAGATAGCGTATTTACGGGAACTGGAGCGTAATGCAAGTGTAATATATACTCCGAATCGTCATTATGCAACATTGATAAAAGGAAATGATTGGCATATCATTGAATTGATTCGCGAAGATACGCGAGACACGGTTTATACTCTAAACATATTTCAATTCGTATCGGATGGCTATTTGACTAAAATACGAGATGTTTTTGAAAGGAAGAATCTGATAGCAACCAATGTGTGCCGTATTCATGATTTGCTATCCGGCAATACGCTTGAGTTTGACAAATCCGAAAAGATATATTGTCAATCTATTGAGATATATGACGGAAAAATCATCGGAAAGTTTGTGGCGGATGTCGATGGTCAACAGAAACAAATTGCATTCAATATCGAACCTCGTTTAAATGATGTTTACCTCGACCGTATTTTAGATTTCGAAGACAGGAGTATGCTTGCCGTGAAAAGTTTTTCCATTGAAGATTTCGTAGTGGAAAAAGTTGTAGATGATGTCGCCAATAAGATACGAATGGAAATAGCAAAGAGAGAACAACAGAAACGAGAGAAGGCACAAAGAAAGTTACAGCAGAAAGAGGCCGCTAAAAGAGCTATTAACTTAAAACAGATTCAATAAAATGATTTACACTCCTATTTGTAACGAAACCGGAAAATCGCAGAACGATCATCGGTTCGTGCTGGAGCAACCCGGCAAAAAGATGCTGTTGGTCGTCGGCCTTAATCCGAGCACTGCGGACGAAACACATTCCGACCCGACGACGCACAAAGTCATGGGATTCGCCGAGGGCGGCGGTTACGACGGATTTGCAATGTTGAATCTTTCATCGGAACGAGCGACGGATAAATGGAGTTTATCGGCAACATTGGACGAACCGATGCACCGGAAAAATCTGGATGTCGTGGCCGATCTGCTGCAACGTTATCCGGCAGCGGACATATTGGTCGCTTTCGGAAACGATATTTCGGCGAAACCTTATCTGAAACAATGTTTTCGGGATTTATACGACGTGTTGCGTACAAGTCGGGGCCAATGGTTCCAAACCGGGAAACTCACGGTGAAAGGAAATCCCCGCCATCCGCTTTATGCCCGATACGACTGGGGATTAGTGCCGTTCGAGGTAGAAAAATATATGACAAAATTTAAATAACGATTGACAATGAAAAAACTGTTTTTTGCAAGCCTGTGGGTTTTGGCTTGTTTGGCCGTAGCTTGTTCCGATGAAAAAGATGAACCGAACGACGTGCCCGGATCAATCATCGGCGAATGGGTATTCCAGAAGAACGAATATTACCGGAACGGGAAATTGATTGATAGTTTCACGGCCGTGGAGGACGAGGATAAGATGGTTGCGATTTTTCGGGAAGACGGAACCTATCGTTATTACGATTATCCGCCCAAAGGGTTTTACGACGGGACTTACTCCTATGATGAAACGGCGGGAATATTGACGACCGATGACGGAGATAATCGGCAAATCTGTCGCGTCGAAATGTCGGGTTCGACGATGAAATGGATTTACGATGAAGGCAACAATGAAGAACTTATCGAATATTATACGCGAAAACAATAAATTCGGAAAAGTTGCCTAACGAACTTACTTTTATATTTCACTCCTGCCAGACATACTTTTGGCAGGGGTTTTTAATATCTACAAAATTAGTTAAGACAAGGAATTTACTTTGAAAACTAAAGATATTTTTGTATCTTTGTGTTAACCAAGTGCAACACAGGGTGAAACGATGCAAATCGGCTGTGGGCTATTCGGTGTACTTAAAGTGAGGTCAAAGTATAAAAGACTGATATACGGCGGAATACGGGAAAGGTTCATTTTCCTCTCTTTTCGTAACTTGCATAAAACCCTTTAATCTTATTGCCTGTTTGTCATCGAAGCCAGTCCTGAAAAAGGTAAGTAATAAGAAATAAAAGAGAAGAAGGTACGAGGCTCATAACCTCGTGCCTTCATTTTGTATTTAGCACTTGAATCGAATATTTTTGCAAGTTCAAAGAAAATTGCTATCTTCGCATAAGTTATTTAGAGGAGTAAAACACAGTGCAAATATCGGAAAAATGAACCGTTGCTTAATCGTTACCTCTAATATTCTCTTTTTACGCAAGCTACATATAATCAACGAGTAGCACCTATCAAACGGTTATTTCAACGGAAATAACGGCTCCATTAGAGATTATATAGAATCTGACATTTAGGTCATTTTGCAAGAGGCTCCCTGAACTTAATCTTCAAATATGCAGCCAGTCTCGATAAAAAATACTAACTTTGCATTTGTCAATTAATTGCGTTGATAGCTTTAAATAAATTATTGAAACAGGATGTAAACACTTTCACTGTCTGATGGGCTTCATTTTGCAGATAGTAGAAGTGTTTTATTTTAATAGAAGTAAAATGTTATGGGTGCGTTTAGTGAAGATAGCAGAGTAAAATTCCCCACTCTTATGCATCTCATGAGGATGGGGTATAAATACATATCTCAAAAGGGACTGTTCACTAAGTATGTGACAATTCCGAAAACGGAATCCGATGCTCTTACGAACATCTTGCTACAACCGTTTTCAGAAGCTTATTTGCGCCTGAATCCTCTGTCTACACAAGGAGATGCAGACGTTATGCTTCATCGTATTCAGAAGTCGCTCAACAACGACGATCTTGGCCGGCAGTTTTACAAAGAAATACTGCTTGACACCACGAACAAAATAATCGACTTGTCTTCTCCCGCGAACTTCATTCGCAACAACACGTTCCAAGTGGCAACCGAAATGACTTGTGGAGATTTGTCAGGCGATAACTTCCGTCCCGACATAACCATTTTCGTCAATGGCTTGCCTCTGGCTTTTATTGAAGTGAAAAAGGAGAACAACCATGAAGGAATCGATGCTGAGCGTAACCGTATGAAGACTCGGTTTGCCAATCCTTGTTTCCGCCGTTATTTGAATATCACGCAAATAATGGTATTCAGTAACGATATGGAATACGACGAACAACTGAAACAGGGAGCTTATTACGCTACTATCGGCAAAACCGATACCCTCTATAATTGCTTTCGCGAGGAAGGACAAGATAGTTTCCCTATTCAGAAAAGATATAACACGGTTTCTGCCGAGGACGAGGAGATATTGCTGCGTGACAACAATGTGCCTCAATACAAAAACAATAGTGAGTACAAAACGAATTGCAAAGTCGAGACGCCTACCAAGCGCATTTGTGAGAGTTTGTTCAGTTTTGAACGTTTCTATTTCTTCTTGCGCTATGGAATAGCCTATGTAGACCATCCCAATGGACTACAAAAACACATTATGCGCTATCCGCAAGTATTCGCAACAAAATCGATTGAGCGACACCTTGATAAGGAGGAACGTAAGGGTATTATTTGGCATACCCAAGGTAGTGGAAAGACTGCGCTTGCGTATTTTAATGTCAAATATCTGACCGATTATTATTCTGGCCAAGGCATAGTCCCGCAATTCTTCTTTATTGTAGACCGTATCGATCTTTTGGAGCAGGCACAAAAAGAGTTTACCCGCAGAGGATTGAAAGTCAATCCTATTCAAAGTAAAGAAGACTTTGCCAATCTGATAAAGGATGGTGTGACTACACAAAACCAAGAAGGCAAATTGGAGATAACCGTTGTCAATATCCAAAAGTTTTCCCAAGACAGCCGGGCACTCGCTAAAAATGCGTATAACGTCAAGGTGAAGCGCATTTATTTTATTGACGAAGCGCACCGTAATTACAATCCCAAAGGCTGTTTTTTGAAAAATTTGATTGCGAGCGATGAGAATGCAATCAAAATAGCATTGACGGGTACACCCATAATCGGCGAGGGATATAATACCAAAGATATTTTTGGTGATTATATCCATACATATTATTATAACGCCTCTATTGCAGATGGTTACACGCTTCGGCTCATACGCGAAGACATCGGGTCGAACTTTAAGATAACAATGAAAGAAGCCCTTAACAGCATAAGGGTAAAAAAGCAAACTGTTAAAGAAGTCGATGTCTATGCCCACGAGAACTATGTACACCCTTTACTCGACTACATAATCAATGATTTGCAGGAGTTCCGAAGCAAATATTCCGACCCATCATTGGGCGCACTTGCCGTATGCAACAGTAAAGAACAGGCGATAATGATGTATCGGCTGTTTTTGGAAAACTATGCCGATGAATCGGAGCTCGACAATTATACGGGCGAGGATGGGCAAATAATCTACCGCAGTATCTCGGCTAACGAAATTGAGGTCAAGAAGACCTCGCCTCGAAAAGGACGTTACCGCGCAGCCCTTATTCTCTATGACAGTTTCGATAAATCCACCCGTTCCAAATGGATTGACTTGTTCAAAGACGGAAGAATCGACTTATTAATCGTATTCCAAATGTTGCAAACGGGTTTTGACGCTCCGCGATTGAAGAAATTGTATCTACACCGCATGGTCAAGGAACACAATTTGCTGCAAACGCTTACGCGTGTTAATCGCCCGTATAAGGCTATGAAGTTCGGGCATGTCGTAGACTTTGCCAACATCGAGGAAGAATATAGCAAGACACATAAGGACTACCAGGAAGAACTTGAAAAAGAGGTCGGTCAAAAAAACATTTCTTCTATGGATAGGCTGTTTGTTACCATTGAGGAAGCAATGAGAAATGTCGCAGACGCTAAAGTAACTTTGGCTGACTACGATTTGACCAACCCTCAAATTTTTTCTCGCCAGCTCAATTTGGTGGATGATCTTGCCACCGTCCGTTCCGTAAGCAAAAGTTTGGAAATCCTGCGCAGTATGCAGAATATGCTAATCTCACAGGAAAGTCCGGAAGTGAAAAAGATTGTCGATATACCCGAAATATCAAATCTTATCAAAGCGGCGCGCAATCGCCTTGACTTTCTCTCGTATGAGCAGAACTCGAACGACCGCGAAAGCGTGAAACAGCTGCTGAATTCTGCTTTGGAGAACATACATTTCTCGTTCTATAAGAAAGGTGAAGAGGAACTTGAACTTCGAGAGCAATATAGACAATCGGTGGCTCACGCACGTAACCAATTGAACGCTTGCGTTGACCCCGATGATCCGGAATATCGTTCTATCCTCGCAGACTTCCTTGCACTTTTCAAGAAGAAAGAGATGGAATCAGAAGGTGAGTTCAATATGCACGACCGTGTCCAAAACATTAACGGCATACTGAAACGCATTCGCCAAATGAACGAACGCGATGCATTGAAGGCGATCGCCTATAATGGAGACACCAAGTTCGTGCGTATCGAGAAACGTTTGACCGAACAGGCGGACAGAGAAGAACGGGAGCATATCGAACCTCGTACCTATGCTTGGACAAAGAAGAAAGAGCAGGTGACGGCTGTCTTGCTACTCATAAAAGAAGATGTAGACGATGCTTTCTTCCACAACGAGGCGATTGTCGAGACTCCGGCCTACTTTACCAAAAACATATTAACTTACGTCACCCGTCGTTTTAAGGATGCGCAGATTTCCACGGAGCGTCCGGCTCGTAAATATGTTAGTGACATTATTTTCAAAGAATATCAAACCATATACTGATTATGGCTATCAACACCATAAAGCAACAGACAAAAGACCTTATCGACCGTCTGAAAAGTACGACAAACAATATTGGCCTTGGTAACAGCGGAAATGAATATACGGTTATCGTAGAAACATTTCTATACAAGTTCCTCAATGATAAGTTTATCTATGAGGCAAAACGTACACTGCCCGAACTTGCCAAAGCGAAGGATGTTTATGAGGCATTGGAGCAACTGTCCGATGATGAATACGAAGAAATGTGTGATATGATGCTCGACACCATTGTATTGAAAAAAGAGCATCTGATTCCGTATCTTGCGAAACGTCAGAATGAGGATAATTTTGCGACTTTATTCGATGCGACATTGGAGGCTATCGCCGACACCAATGAGGAGATTTTCTACATTCTCAACGAGGACGAAACCCGTATTTCCATTATGAAACCGCTCTCGGAGGTGGTAACAGGAGGCTCTGCCAAGAAAAACGGCTTTTGCAAATCGTTAATCGGCGACGTGGCAAGTTTTTCTTTTGAGGCAGCTTTTGCCGCAGGGTATGATTTCTTCTCCACCATCTTTGAATACCTGATCAAGGACTACAACTCCAACGGTGGCGGCAACTATGCCGAATACTATACGCCACACGCCATTGCCTCTATTATGGCTCAATTGCTCGTTGATAAGAACGAGAATGTAAAGAGTGTGACTTGCTACGACCCCTCGGCAGGGACAGGTACGCTTGTTATCGCACTTGCCCACCAAATTGGGGAGCAGAACTGTACGGTCTTCACGCAGGATATTAGTGACAAGTCTTCGACCATGTTGATGCTGAATCTTATATTGAACAGCATGAGCCATTCTCTGACGCACGTCATACAAGGCAATACGCTGAAGCACCCTTATCACAAAGAGGGACACAAGCTTCGTAAGTTTGACTATATCGTCAGCAACCCGCCTTTCAAACTCGATTTTTCCGAGTACCATTCCGATCTCAAAGCCGACCATTACCGTGGACGTTTCTTTGCGGGTATTCCCAACATACCCAATAAGGATAAGAAAGGTATGGAAATCTACCTATGCTTTTTTCAACATTTGCTTTACAGCTTGAAAGAAACAGGTAAAGGGGCTATCGTTGTGCCTACCGGATTTATTACAGCCAAGAGCAGTATTGCGCTCAAAATCCGTAAACACCTCGTAGATAATAAGATTCTGAAAGGTGTGGTAAGTATGCCGAGCAATGTATTTGCAAACACAGGTACGAATGTAAGTGTGGTTTTCATTGATAAGAACAAGCCCGAAAAGCCCGTGTTTATTGATGCAAGCAAACTTGGCGAAACAGTCAAAATAGGAAAGAACCAAAAAACGAATCTTCGTCCTTATGAGATCGCGCAGATTGTAGATACTTTCCGAAACGGAAAAGCGATAGACCAATTTTCGGTTACTCCGTCCTACGAAGAAGTAGCGGAAAAAGGGTATAGCTTCTCAGCCGGGCAATATTTTGACATTAAGATTGAATATATCGATATTACAGAAGAGGAGTTCAACAAGCGTATGGCGGACTACGAAAAGACACTCACCGAACAATTTGCGGAAAGCCACCGGCTTGAAAAGGAGATAATGGCACAGTTGAAGACATTGAAATTTGGCCAATCGTGCGATGCTTGACAGCTTGACTCAATGGGCTACTCTTTCAAGTCCTATAATTAGTGTAATTGCTATAATTGTTGCGCTAAGAGTTGCACGCAGTTCATCAAAAGATGCACGGGACCAGATTAAAGCTATTCGCCACTTGCTCGATGTATTTGTGGCGGCAAATAATTTGGACATAGTAGAAGCACAGCGAAAATATCAGCGGCAACTTGCTGAATTAGACAGCCAAATTGAAAATGTGCAAATGGAAGTCGATACCGTATATCCTTTTGTTGGCGGAGCAAAAATTGACCACATCATTGCCGCACAAGAAAAGGCGGAACAAAAAGCGCATCTCAACCAGTTATTGGCCAAGCGTAAAAAGATTGAGGTAAACCTATCTCTGATTCAAGACTATATTAAAAAGGCAATACGGTAAATGAAGTTAACAAAATATAAATTGGGAGAAATTCTTGACGTTACAAGAGGCGCAAGTCTCAGTGGTAAGCACTATGCCACTGAGGGTAAGTATGTTCGCTTGACTTGTGGGAACTTCGACTATCAAAACAACTGCTTTAAAGAGAATAAGTCTAAAGACAATCTTTATTATATCGGTGATTTTAAGTCCGAGTTTTTAATGGAGGAGGGAGATATTGTAATGCCTTTGACAGAGCAGGCTATTGGATTACTTGGCTCTACCGCTATCATTCCCGAAAGCGGCAAATATATTCAAAGTCAAGATGTGGCAAAGATTGTTTGCAAAGAAAATTTGTTAGATAAGGATTTCGCATTCTACCTTATATCCTCCACCATCGTAAAACAACAATTAAGTGCTGCCGCTCAACAAACAAAAATCCGGCATACATCACCGGATAAAATCAAGGATTGCACCGTATGGATTCCTGAATTGAAGGAACAAAAACGCATAGGTAGATTACTCCGTACCATTGACCACAAAATAGAACTTAACCGTGCGATAAATCAGAATTTAGAGGCGATGGCGAAGCAGCTCTACGACTACTGGTTTGTGCAGTTTGACTTTCCTGACGAGAGTGGAAGACCATATAAGTCAAGTGGCGGTGAGATGATTGGGTATGAGAAGTTGAAACGAGAGATTCCGTCTTGCTTTAATATTGCCAACATGGGAGAACTGTGCAAATTTAGGAATGGCATAAATTATTCTAAAGATGAAGCTGGCAATGATTTCCAGATTGTTAATGTGCGGAATATATCCTCTTCAAAGATCTTGCTTGATGGAGAAGATTTTGACACTATAACGGTGCCGATGACCAAAGCTGAAAACTATTTGTTAAAATCAGAAGATATAATCATAGCACGAAGTGGCTGCCCTGGTTCTACACGATTGCTTATATCGCCAACAAACACACTTTTCTGTGGCTTTATAATATGTTGTACTCCCCATAATAGCAGTATGCGCAATTATTTGACATATTGCTTAAAACAATTAGAAGGTACAAATGCGACAACTTCAGGTGGCTCAATTTTGCAGAATGTTAGCCAAGATACTTTGAAAGGATTACTTATCGTTGTTCCCAATAAACAGATTATTGATACATTCAACGAAACAACAGAGTTAATATTTGCTCGTATGCTTAACTGCCTAAAAGAGACAAAAACTCTGACTAAGCAGCGTGATGAACTTCTCCCGCTTCTGATGAATGGCCAAGTGTCGGTAAATTCTGATTTATCTGACGATTAAGACACTCTTTCTGCTCGATCTTGGATAGTAATTTCAACAATGCGATCGATTTTGCTGTTCAAGAGTATAGTTTGATATCTCGATCGCCTTTAATGCGGTATGTACCGCTCAGTGTTTTCACAGATATTTCTTATTTGTGTTATAGGTGGACGGTTATTTCGTAGGTTTTACGATAACCAACGAATCCAACGGTCGTTGAATGAGCGGCAGATTATCATCAGCCTATCATCTCTGTTGTTGTGATTGGAAGTTAAATTCGAGTTCACACGCCTGTCAGAAATATCTGTTAATATCGACCTAAAAAAATTATTTAGTCTGTTTGCCACTTCAAAATCCGTTTTACATCGGATAATCCCTTTGCACCTGCTTGCAGAGTACGTGGCAACCGTCCCGACGGCAAGTGTCGATCGGGGTATTGAGCTACCCCAAAAGAAATTTAGTGGGCACCGGGCAAGTCCGAACAAAAATAGCTTCGGCAAATGTCTGCCATCTGAAAAAATACGAATCGCAGACAAATGTCCAACCGAATAGCTATATTTTCAAACGACGATAAAAACTAAAAACGGGTTTCAAATCCCAAATCGAGTGCTCCTGATAATTCTATTAGTAATAATATTGTTAGTAATAAATATATTACTTATCTTTGCGGAGAATAATAGTTGAAGATTTATGGAGAACAAACCTTTTATATTCGGCGTTGCGACCTCAGGTGATAACTTTACCGACCGTGAGAAAGAAACGGAACGCCTGTTGTTGAATTTCCGGCATGGCGTGAATACGGTGCTGATTTCACCCCGTCGCTGGGGTAAGACCTCTTTGGTGCAGAAAGCGTCTCGCCTGGCTCAGTCCGATAAATTGAAAATCGTTTATATCGACATTTTCTCATGCCGCAGCGACCGGGACTTTTACGATGCCTTTGTGTCCGCCGTTCTCAAACAAACCTCCTCGAAAGTGGACGAATGGCTGGAGCATATTAAACAGTTTCTTTCCCGTATCAGCCCTAAAATTTCGATGGGGCTGGATCCGATGACGGATTTCTCCATATCGCTCGAATTGAATCCCAAGAGCAGCGACATTGACGAAATCCTGCAGCTTCCCGAAAAGATAGCGCAGAAAAAAGGTTATAATATCGTCGTCTGCATCGACGAGTTTCAGCAGATCGCCGAGTTCAGGGATTCCAAAACATTCCAGAAGCGGCTGCGCTCCGTATGGCAGTTGCAGAAATCGGTCTCTTATTGTTTGTTCGGCAGCAAGAAACATTTGATGAACGAGCTGTTCGAGAAAAAGAGCCTGCCGTTTTACAAGTTCGGCGATGCTATTTATTTGCAGAAGATAGGAACAGCGGACTGGATCGACTACATCTGCGGCCGTTTCGAGGCCACGGGCAAACATATCTCGAAAGAGCTGGCCGAAAAGATATGCCAAAAGGTTGATAACCATTCTTCGTATGTGCAGCAGTTGGCATGGCTGGTATGGATTCATACGGACAAAATTGCTACGGAGCAGGATTTCGAGGAAGCGTACCAAGATATTATCGACCAGAACACGCCGCTGTTCGAGAAACAGACCGAGAGCCTTACGACCTATCAGATGAATTTCCTGCGAGCCATTTTAGACGGGATTCATAGTGAATTTACCACGCAGGAGGTTTTGCAGAAATATCAACTCGGTTCGTCGGCCAATGTCAGTATCGTAAAACGGGCGTTGGTAAAAAAAGAGCTTATCGAGATCGAAAAGCGTCAGGCGGTCATTCCCGATCCTGTAATGGCGGTATGGCTGAAACGGGAATTAGGGATGTGATCCGCTTCGGAGAAAGAATGTCAGTAACTTGCCGACGCTTGAACGTGTTCGGGGAGCAAGTATAGGTTTTGTGTCCCGTAAAACCGCCGGACAAGCCGGGAAGCTGCCGGACACCGCAACGGAAAAATATCGGCACGAAGTCCCGGTTTTAGGAAGGAACGGACAGGAGGAAAAAACAACACAATCCGCTCCGATTCTATGTCTTTCCCCCCCCCAAAAAAAAAGATACTTTTTTCCGAAAAATTCGTATATTTGTAACAACCAAATGTTATCTAGGGAAAAACGATGCATATCGGCTGTGGCCTATCCGGTGTACTTCAAGACTGGCTATTTGGTAATGTATTGAAATATAGGAGAGTATTGGTAAAGTTCGAATCTCGTATTCTCCACAAGGAAACCCTGCAAACACCGAGGTTTGCAGGGTTTTTCGTTGTCTGTCCTGAATCTTTTGCATTCGTCGCCTCCCTTGCCGCGGGGCATCTGCCGCCCTTCCTCCCGGCCGGTTCGTTTCCCGCAGCCGTCCGCCGCACCGAAGGTTATGCCGCTTGCCGATTCCGGACCGTCCCGAGCGACGGACGGCCCGGGATATGTCCCGGCGTCCGGTGCGATGTCTCCGAAAAATCGTTATCTTTGCTGAAAAAGAGGAGGATTTGCAAATGGACCGTCGCACGAAGAGAATCATCCGGATAAGCGCCGTTTCGGCGGGAAGCGTGCTGCTGTTGCTGCTCGTCGGCACGGCCGTCGTGCTGAATTTCGTTTTCACGCCCTCGAAGCTGACGCCCGTCGTGGAGCGGATCGCCGACCGGAGTCTGAACGCCCGGCTGCGGATGGGCGGCGTGGAGCTGACCTTTTTCTCCACCTTTCCGCGGTTCGGCGTGAAACTGACGGACGGCACGCTGGTTTCGACGGCACTCCGCGACACACTCTGGCAGCGGACCGACACGCTGCTCACGTTCCGCAAGGCCGTGCTGGTCTTCAATCCGGTCAGCTACCTGAGACACCGGAAAATCGACATACTGAAACTCTCGTTGGACAGTGCCGACGTCTATGCCTTCCGGGACGGGACGGGGCGTGCGAACTGGGACATCCTCCCCTCCGCCGACACGCTTGCGTCCGGCACGGCGGCGGATACAACGGCGGATACCGTGCGGACCGTCAGTGAAATCTCCGTCCGGCACGTCGCGCTGCGTCATGGTTCGGTGACCTTCGACGACCGCGAAACGAAGGTCTTCGCCAATATCCGGGATGCCGGGCTGAGGCTGAGGGCCCGGCTCGGGGAGGGACACTCCATGCTGGCGCTCGATTTCCGGAACCGGAACATCCTTTTCTGGCAGGACGGCGAACTGCTGGTCAATCGCGTGGCCACCCGTCTGCGCGCCTCCGTCGAACTGGACCGGGCGCAGCGCACGCTCACGCTGCACGACGCCCTGCTCGGTATCAACGGTACGGAGCTGGACCTGACGGGAACCGTGCGGCGCGACACGGCGGCGGCCGGGGCGCTGCTTCTCGACCTGCGCTACGGGCTGCACGCTCCCTCGCTGGAGACCGTGCTGCACATGATTCCGGAGAGCGTGCTGAAACGCGGGGAGGTCGCCGCCGACGGCGAGGTGCGCATCAGCGGTGCGGTGAAGGGCCCCTATGGAAGGCAGGCGCTTCCGCTCGCCACGCTCGATGCCGAGATAAAGGACGCTTCGGCGCGCTATGCCGGAATGCCCTACGGGGTGGATGCGTTGGATGCCCGTCTCGTGGGACAGGTCGATCCCATGCGCCGCGAGCCGTCGTTCTGCAATCTGGAGATTTTCCGCTTCAAGGGTGCGCACACCGATATTCTGGCCGATGCCGAGGTGAAGAACCTGCTGGACGATCCGCTCGTCTCGTTCCATACGAAGTCCGCGGTGGACTTGACGGCCCTGGCGCAGACTTTCCCGTTGCAGGAAGGGGTCGCCCTTTCCGGAAAGCTGGAGGCCGAACTGCGGATGAGCTGCCGTCTTTCGGCGCTCAGGAACCGCGACCTCGGGCGTATCCGGGCCCGGGGACGGGTGGTCATGGACAGCCTGGCGCTCTGGGATACGGCCCGGAAGTTCGAATTCACGAGCAGCGCTTCGCTCTCGTTCGCCGGGGACGACCGCCTGGACGCCGAAGCCGAGATACGGCACGCCTCTCTCCGCTCGCCGCGGCTCTCCTCCTCGATGGAGCGGCTGGCGGCGACGGTCCGGACGACGAACCCCCAGGACACGACCCGTATCGCCCGCATGGAGTGCACGATGACGCTCAACCGGCTGAAGGCCGCCGCGGGCGACTCCCTGAGTCTTTTCTGCGGTCGGGGCACGGCGACCGTCCGTCTGCAACCCGGGAAGCGCGATCCCGCGAAACCGAAGGTGGGGCTCGCGCTCGAGGCCGACACGCTGTTCTGCCGCGTCGGGGATTCCCGGATGGGAATGGACCGGGCCGGAATCGGCGTGACGGCCGAGAAGCTGCGCGATTCGGTGTGGATTCCCGAAGGGATCGTCGGATTCAGCCGTCTGGTGGTCTCCACGCCGCAGTGCGCCCTGCCGATCCGTATGGAGAAGACCTCCGTGACGGTGGGGAACCGCGCCGTCACGCTGCGGAACGCCACCATGCGCATCGGGCGCTCCGACCTGACGGCCAGCGGCGTCGTGCACGACCTCTACGGCGCCATGCGCCGCCGCAGGCCCCTGCGCGCCGAGCTTTCGCTTTCGTCGCGGAATCTGAACTGCAACCAACTGATCCGCGCCGTCTCGTTCCCGGCCGACACCCTGCGTATCGAGGCGGACACCGCGGCCACCGATCTGAAACTCTTCGTCGTTCCGAAAAACATCGACTTCGCGCTGCACACCGACTTCCGCCGCGTGCGCTACGGCAAATTCGTTTTCGAGGACGTGCGCGGCGCCGTGGACGTCCGCGACGGGACCGTGCACCTGAAGGGCCTGGCCATGAAGGGGCTGGATGCGGTCATGCACACGACGCTGCTCTACCAGGCCGTGCGGCCCGAGCGGGGATACGTCGGATTCGATTTCCGCCTGCGGCGCATCAATGTCGGAAAGCTGGTCGAATTCACCCCGTCGCTCGACAGTATCGTGCCCATGCTGCGGTCGTTCCGGGGAACGGTCGATTTCGATGTCTCGGCGGAGGCCGATCTGGACTCGGCGCTCAACATCCGGATTCCGACCCTTCGTTCGGCCATCCGCCTCCGGGGCGACAGCCTCGTGCTGATGGACGGCGAGACCTTCGCCGAAATCTCCAAGAAATTCTTCTTCAAGAACAAGGAACGGAACCTGATCGACAGCATTGCCGTGAATATCAGCGTCAAGGACGGATACGTCACCGTTTATCCCTTCGCCGTCGCCATGGACCGCTACCGGGCGGCCGTGGGAGGCACGCAGGACCTGGACATGAATTTCGACTACCACATTTCCATCCTCAAGTCGCCGATTCCCTTCAAGCTGGGGCTGAACATCACGGGCAATCTGGACGACATGAAGTTCCGGCTGGGAAGGGCCAAATACAAGAATCTGGTGACGCCCGTCGAGATTCACAAGGTGGACAGCACGGTGTCCGGACTGGGCCGGCAGATCGTGCGGGACTTCAAACGCCGTATCGGAAGGATTCCGGAGGAGCGGCGGCCTCCTGCCCGGGACACCACCCATTCCTCCGGCCGGAATCCCCGCCCTCTTTCCGGCCTTTGAGGACCTCTCCCCACCGGAATATCCGCAGGCACTCCCGGCCGGGCGGCCGTTTGTCCTGCCGCCGCATCCGCTACTCGGCATGCACGACCGGCTGTCCGTCGGGAGTCAGCCCCTCGATGTCGATCCGGAAGTCGGCCGGGGCGTCGGAGGTCCGGAATCCGAAAGCCGCCCGGCCGTCGGCATTGGTGCGGATGCAGGGATTCCAGTAGAGCGTCGTGCGGAAATCGGGCGTGTGGCTGTCGCGGCTCTCCGGCGTTTCGTAGGCCGGGGAGTAGAACTCCGCAGGCGTCTGATAGCCCAACGGCGAGACGATTCCCACGTCGATACTCTCGCCCGTATCGAGAGCCGAAATCTCTTCGTAGGATTTCAGCGTGACGGCGATGATGCCGTTATCGCGTCCGGACAGGAACCGGCCGGAGAATCGGTCCAGTATGTCGATCCGATCGACCCATTCCAGCGGCAGATTCACAAAGGGAGGCAGATCGGAATATTGCCCGATGGGCGCCGCAACGGCCTGCGCGAGATGGGTATCAGAGGCATTGGTATCCGAACCAGGCCCCGAGCCAAGATCCGAATCAGTATCCGGAACGCCAGGCCCCGCCATATTTATTCTTTTGACGGTGCGATTATGGTCGATCGCCGGCGGAGCGGAGAATGCCGGGAGCGATTCTTCGAGGTCATCGTAAAGCACTCCGTCGCACATGAAGAAAACGGCCCGTCCCTGATAGAGAAACACGTTCTCCCGCCTGCGTATTCCGGGCATCCGTTCGATGCAGTCGAGGATCGTGTGGACTCCCGTATCGGCGATCCGCTCCGCATTCCAGGAGTAAACCGCCTTGCGCTCCTCCAGCGTCCGGGGAATCTCCCGCTTCGCCCGCACCTCCACGGGGTCTATGAGCACGTTCCGCAGGTCGGCCGAGCCCATGTATCCGACGTAGGCCAGCGCCGTGCGGAACAGCGCCTCCGCATTGCCGGCTCCGGCGGCCGGATAGGGCGCCGGAATCCCGTTCTCGGGGAAAGTCTCGGGATCGACCTTCACGAAGGCATTGCGCATCCGCCCTGTCGTCGCCTGCGGCCGCAGCACGAATGCCGTGCTGTCGGGGAAATCGAAACCGTCGAGATCGAAGCATCCGTCCGCCCGGACCGGAGCTTCGGCCAGGTAGCCGTAACGGGGCACGATCATCGCCATCCGGTACATCCCGAGCCGCTTGCGGGTGTTCACCAGCCCGGCCCGGACGATCCGTCCGGAGATCTGCTGTCCCGCTTCGAGCGCGTACTCCGGCTCGGCGTACTCTCCGCGCAGGAGGGCCGGCACGTCGTAGCGTCTCCACCCCTGCGTCAGCATCAGTTCGTCGAGTGCCGCACGGGCTTCGGGATCGTCGCTCCGGAAATAACTCCCGGGGCATTCGACATAGCCCCGCAGGTCGGAGGTGAGCAGCAGCGTTGTGCGGATGTCGCCTGAAACGGGGTCGGGCACGGCGTTGCGGTCCGTCACCGAAACCGAGAACTCCCCGCGCAGGGGATTTCCCGCGCCGTCGGTCAGGCGGACCGAGAAATCCGCACGCTCCCGGCGTCGCGGAGAGGGATTCTCCGCCCGCAGCGAGACATGCACTCCGTCTGCGCCCTCATTGAACAGCAGCCGTTCGGAAAGGGCGTTGCCCGCCGCATCCAGCAACAGCCATTGCACTACGCCCGCCGGCAGATCGGAACTGCGGAAAAGCAAGCCCGGTTCCCAGCCTCCGTCGTAGCAGCGGTTGCCCCGGCAGTGCACCACCAGTCGCAGCCGTGCGGGCAAGGATCCTGCCGTCAGCACGTTCACCGCGATGAATCCGTCCCGTTCCGCGAGTTGCAGCACGCACGCCGCGGCATTCGGCACGGGGAGGTCGAAGCGCTTCTCGGCGCCCGAAGGGGTGCGGCACACCGCATGGTAGGTGCGGCCCGCCTCGGGAACCATCCGGAAACTGCCCATTCCCGCACGGCGCGTCCGCACGGTGTCGAGCGTCGTGCCCCGGTCGTCGCGGAGCACGGCTTCGACAGCCGTCGAACGGCCTGCATCCGTCAGGGCCTTGAAGGCCACGCGGCACGAACGGCCCGGCACGAGGTAACCGCCTTCGGGGTGGAACGTCACGGCGAAATCGCCCGTCGCGGGGCGGGGCCGCGGCTTCGGAACCTCGCTCGCAGCGCCGCGGTAGGCGGCGATCCGAAGGGGCTTGCGGAAGAAGTAGTCCGCACCCTGGTTCCGCATGAAGCGCGTGTATGCCGAGAAGGTGTAGTCGCCGTCCGGAGCGTCCGTCGGAACGGGAAGATAGCCCGCGTAGAGCGAATCGCGGCGGAGTATCTTGATCCGCCGCACGAGCGCGCCCGATTCGTCGCGGAGTTCGGCATAGACGTAGCGGCTCGCCGCCACCGGACGGTGCGAGGCGGCATCGACGCACCGCGCACGCAGCCAGATCGTGTCTCCTGCCACATAGGTGTCCTTGTCGGTGTGGATGTGGAGCTTCTCCTGCGGGTAACGCAGAACCTGTTCCGCGAAGGGATTGGACGACTGGGAGGCGGCCGGAAGGACGGACAGCAGAACGGCGGCCGGAAGAAGCGTGTGCACGAGCGGGTTCATGGGCGGGCGATTTTTGGATGCGGCCCTTAAATATACGGATTTTTCCGGAAATTCCCGCCGTTTGTGTCGAAGGACGATTGTCTGTCGGGCCGGATTCCGGCGTATGTACGCTTCCGGGAGGTGCGGCCGTGGCCGTCGCCGGAGCCGCGGAAAAAGATTCGCCCCGCGCGAGCCGGGCTCGCTGCGGGGTGAATCGGGAAAGGCAGGTCAAACGACCTCTGATGCGGAAGCGGATGACTGTTACCTGTCCAGTTTCTTGAATTTGCCCTCCTTGTCGAAGTAGAGCGTCAGGCCGTTCGTGAGCCCGACCTTGTAACCCTCCTTCATGGTCGAGAGCCGATTGACCTTGCTCTGGGAATAGTTGTCGGCGACGTAGGTCTTGATTCTGACGGGAATGACGGTCGCGGGAACCGCGCCGTTCTTCATCACGATCTCCGACCAGTCTCCCTTGCCGCCTTCGAACGATACGCGGGAACCGCTGTTGAAATAGACGGTGTACTTGTCCCACGACGCCTCGCGGTCCATTTCGGTGTCTTTCACCACCTCGCGCGGGAAGTTTTTCTGGATGAACTCCTGCGACGATTTCGGCAGTTTGTCGAACCCGATCTTCTCGGGTGCGGCGCAGACGCCGAGCGCGGCCGCTGCGCAAACGAACGTAAGCAATAATTTTTTCATGATAGAAAAGCATTAAGTGAAACACTCCGGTTTCGGCTTTTACAAAGAGAGTACCAGAATCGCCCGGGAAAATGAAAAAACGCCCGCTCCGGGCCGCTTCCGAAGCGGGTCGTGATGCGTGTAGGGTTTGGCCGTCCGTGCCGCGCGGCCGGAGGGGTTGCCGGTGTACGGTCGGGAACGGACCGCGGGACAGCCCGCCCGGCTCCGATTGACCGGCTCCGGATCGTCGGAACTCCGGCAGGCGGGACATGGCGCCCTCCGCATCGCGTCCCGCGGTCTTGCGGCGGCGGCTTCGTAGCCGGACTGGACCGTGTGCCAGGCGGAGTTGGCCGGGGCGCCGCCGGTGTTGCGTCCTCCGGGCGGTATGTCCCGGACGACTTCGCCCGGCCCGGCGGTGTATGCGTGTCGCATGATTCCGAACGATTACGGGGCATTCGAAAAACAGCCGGATCTCCGCGATGGAGACCCGGCCGTGCGTTTTGCCGAGAGGCGCGTCATTTCACCTCCCATGTGGCTCCCGAGCGCAGGAGATCGTCCACGCAGCGGATTTTGCTCGCGGCCTTCACCTCCTCGACCTGCCGTTCGACGGCCGCATCGTACACGGCGTCGTCCTCCACGGCGCGGATCACGCCCAGCGCCACCGGGTAGTCGGGATACTTCATCGCGGCGAGCATCACGTGCAGCGTCGTGTCGCGCTCGTGGGCGTCGTGCGTCAGGATGTCGTCCAGCGTGTAGCCGTCCTCTCCGACGGTCACCACCTTCAGCCGCATGTTCTCGAAGACGAGGCCCTTCTCCCGGTTGGCGCCGAAGAGCATCTTTTCGCCCTGACGGAGGGTGATGGTGTGTTCCGCCCGCACCTCCTTGTCGCCGGCGAACGCCTTGTGAGTACCGTTATTGAATATCATGCAGTTCACCAGCACCTCGATGACCGACAGGCCGTCGTGCTTCGAAGCGGCCACCATGCACTCCGTGGTCAGGTTCACCTCGGCGTCTATCGAACGGGCGAAGAAAGTGCCGTGGGCACCTATCACCAGTTCGCCGGGATTGAACGGACGCTCCACCGTACCGTAGGGCGACGTCTTGGTAATCTTGCCGAGCTTCGACGTCGGCGAGTACTGTCCTTTGGTGAGACCGTAAATCTCGTTATTGAACAGCACCACGTTCAGGTCGATGTTACGGCGGATGGAGTGGATGAAATGGTTGCCGCCGATGGCGAGCGAGTCGCCGTCGCCCGTCATCACAAAGACGCTCAGGTCGGGGTTGGCCGTCTTGAGACCCGTAGCGATGGCGTTGGCACGGCCGTGTATGCCGTGGAAACCGTATGTGCTCACGTAATAGGGGAAACGCGACGAACAGCCGATACCGGAGACCACCGCGAAACGCGAATGTTCCACGTCGGCATTGGCGGCTATCTGCGGCATGGCCTTCTGGATGGCACTCAACACGGCATAGTCGCCGCAGCCGGGACACCACTTAACTTCCTGGTCGCTTTTGAAGTCCGCAACCGTATATTTGAGTTCGCTCATGACTACTTTTCCAATAATTCGTTAAACTTATCGACCAGTTCCTCTTTCGTGAACGGAAGCCCCTGTACCTTGTTGAACTGTTCGTACCGGAGCTGCGGGAACGACATACGCATGTAATTGGCGAACTGTCCTTCGTTCAGCTCGCATACCACGATTTTCCTGAACCCGGAAAAGATTTCGTACACGCCGTGCGGCAGGGGGTTGATGTAGTTGAAGTGGCAGAGGGAAACCTTCTTTCCTGCCGCCCGCATCTCCTTTACGGCCGATTCGAGATGGCCGCGGGTACCGCCCCAACCAACGACGAGCAGGTCGCCTTCCCGGTCGCCCAGCACTTCCTGTTCGGGAATGAAGTCCACGACACGCGCCACCTTCTCGGCACGCAACTCGACCATCCGCTGGTGGTTCTGCGGATTGTGCGACGGCGAACCCTTCAGGATATCCTTTTCCAGACCGCCGATGCGGTGCTCCAAACCGGGCGTACCGGGGAATGCCCAACGGCGAGCCAGCCGCAGTCCGTCGCGCTTGTAGGGCAGGAAAGTCTTTTCGTCCTCCGGCAGCTCCCTGATTACCGGCGGATGTATTTCGGGATAATCCTTCATGGAGGGTATCTTCCAAGGCTGGCTGCCGTTGGCGATGAATCCGTCGGAAAGCAGCACGACCGGCGTCATGTGTTCCATGGCGAGCTTGCCGGCCATGAAAGCGTAATGGAAACAGTCGGACGGAGTACTTGCCGCAATGACTATCATCGGACACTCTCCGTTGCGGCCCCAGAGCGCCTGCAGCAGGTCACCCTGTTCGGTCTTGGTCGGAAGGCCGGTGGAAGGCCCGCCGCGCTGTACGTCCACGACGACAATCGGAAGCTCGGTCATTACCGCCAGACCCATGGCCTCGGACTTCAGCGAAAGGCCGGGACCGGAGGTGGTGGTCACGGCGAAGTGGCCCGCATACGAAGCCCCGATGGTCGTACAAATGCCGGCGATTTCATCCTCGCACTGTACGGTCTTCACGCCGAGGTCTTTGCGCTTGGCGAGTTCTTCGAGAATGACGGTCGCGGGGGTAATGGGATACGAACCGCAGTAGAGCGGCCGGCCGCTCTTTTCGGAAGCGGCGATGAATCCCCATGCCGTCGCCTGGTTGCCGTTGATGCTGCGGTAACGGCCTTTGGGCAGGTCGGCAGGCTGCACGTCGTACGTATTGGCGAACGCATGCGTATTGTGGGCATAGTTATGACCGGCCTTGAGCGCGAGGACATTCGCCTCGGCAACGACCGGATTGCGTTTGCCGAACTTGTTGTTGATATATTCCACGGCATGCTCAAGCGGCTTGTTGAACATGAAGAGGCACATGCCCAGCGCAAACATGTTCTTGCACTTCACGACGCTCTTCACATCCAGGTCGAGCCCCGCGAGGGCCTCTTTGGTCATGGTCGTGATGTCGGCGACGATGATGTTGTAATCCTCTATTCCCAGCTCGGCGAACGGGTCACCCGTCGTGAATCCCGCACGGGCCACGCTCTTCTCGTCGAGCGTATCGCCGTCGATGATTACCGTGGCGCCTTTCCTCAGCCAGCAGGCGTTAGCCCTCAGGGCGGCCGGATTCATGGTCACCAGCACGTCGCAATAGTCACCCGGTGTCTGTACCGGATGGTCGCCGAAATGTACCTGAAATCCCGATACACCGGCCACAGTTCCCTGCGGTGCGCGAATTTCGGCAGGATAATCCGGGAAAGTCGAAATGCCGTTGCCCTGCAGGGCCGCGGTGTCGGAGAACAGAGTGCCCGTCAGCTGCATTCCGTCCCCGGAGTCCCCGGAGAACCGGATAACCACGTCATCCCTCTCCGTAATGCTTGTGTTTTCCATAATGCCTTCAAAGCAACGGGAACCTTCAGCGTACGCCCACGTACCTTAAGTTCCCTGGTTTTTTAAATATTAGTAGTTGATTTATATATCAAATTCACTTAACTTGCGTCATACGTGACAATACGCGGAACACGGCTTCAAGCACCATATCCCGGCATCCGGTAAATAAGCCCAATATTCATCCGCAAATGTAATGAATTCTAATGTAGGAGCAACCCATAAGGAAAAAAATATTTATCTTTGGCTGACGAAGTTTACAAATCGTAACAAAAAGCCGGAAAAAACCTTCTGCGGCACAGAAAGCCGCAGCCTCCGCACCCCTTCGACCGATACAACAAAACATATTGCAACCATGAACCATCCCATCAGATTCACGACACCCGAAGAGGCGGTGAAAGTCATCAAATCCGGTGACCACGTCCACCTGAGCAGCGTCGCCAGCGTACCGCAGATACTCGTCCGTGCGATGACGGCACGGGGCGAGGCCGGGGAGTTGCAGCACGTCCATATCCATCACCTCCACACCGAGGGCGAGGCCCTCTACGCCGTCCCCGAAATGGAAGGGATTTTCCAGCTCGACTCGTTCTTCGTGGGAGGGAATGTCCGGAACATCACCCAACAGGGTTTCGCCGACTACATACCGGTCTTCCTGAGCGAGACGCAGCGCCTCTACCGGGACGGCATCCTGCCGTGCAACGTGGCCATGATACAGGTCTCGACTCCCGACAGACACGGCTACGTCTCCCTCGGCACCTCGGTAGACGCCACGCTGGCGGCCGTGGAGTGCGCCGACACGGTCATCGCGGTCGTGAACCGGCATGTCCCGCGGTCGTTCGGCGATTCGTTCATCCACACCTCGCAGATAGACCTCTTCGTCGAGGACGACACGCCGCTCATCGAGGAGCACTTCGCCGAACCGAACGACCTGGAGTGCGCCATAGGCCGCAACTGCGCAGCGCTCATCGAAGACGGAGCGTGCCTCCAGATGGGCATCGGGGCCATCCCCAATGCGGTGCTGTCGCAGCTGGGCAGCCACAAGAACCTCGGCGTACACACCGAAATGTTCGCCGACGGCGTACTGCCCCTCGTGGAATCGGGCGTGATAAACGGTGCCAACAAGAAGATAGACAAAGGGAAGATGGTCTCCACCTTCCTGATGGGCTCACACCGCGTTTATGACTTCATTGACAACAATCCCGGCGTACTGATGAAAGACGTCGGATACACCAACGACCCCTTCGTCATCGCCCAGAATCCCAAGGTGACGGCCATCAACTCGGCACTGCAAATCGACCTTACGGGACAGATATGCGCCGATTCGCTCGGTACGCGTTTCTACTCCGGCGTCGGCGGACAGGTGGATTTCATCTACGGCGCCTCCCGTTCGGAAGGCGGCAAAGCCATCGTGGCCATGCCGTCGGTCACGAACAAGGGCATCAGCAAGATTGTTCCCGTTCTGGCCGAAGGGGCGGGCGTGGTGACCACCCGTGCGCACGTACACTGGATAGTGACCGAACACGGAGCGGTAAACCTCTACGGCAAAAGCCTCCAGGAACGCGCCCGTCTGCTGATAAGCATCGCCGACCCGGCGAGCCGCGAAGAACTCGACCGTGCCGCTTTCGAACGTTTCGGCCCGCACCACCACTATATCAAGTCGCGCTGCGGCATCTGACACACGAGCCGGCATACTCCCCCACGATGAAAGGCAGTACCGCATTGCATTCATGCAATTCGGTATTGCCTTCAACATACGCGAACCGGCCCAGACACCGAAGTGCGGGACAAAGAAGCAGCCTCCCGACCGATTCGCATCTCCTGTTCCGGTCCCTCCATCTCACCAAAATACAGGTTCCGCCGCCGCATACCGGCCAGCCGACCGACCCGTACCATGCTTTTCAGCGAATATATTACTATATTTGCGGATGCCGTAGGCGGCCTTACTCAGAAAACGAAACATACCATGCGCTGCAAACCATCCACGAACACGAAGCTCACCCTGTTCATCGTCCTGCTGCTCGTCATAGACCAGGCGGTCAAATTCACCGTCAAACTGAACATGGAACTCTATCAGAGCATTCCGGTCTTCGGCAACTGGTTCATCATCCACTTCATCGAAAATCCCGGGGCGGCATTCGGCATGCAGCTCGGCGGAACCTGGGGTAAGCTGCTGTTGAGCCTCATACGCATCGCGGCCATCGTGCTCATCGCATGGTATCTGCACCGGCTCGTCAAAAAGTCGGCTCCCACGGGAGTACTCGTCGGCGGGGCCCTGATACTCGCCGGGGCGATAGGCAACATGATAGACAGTGCTTTTTACGGCCTTATCTTCTCCGAATCAACACCTTATGCGGCCGCCACACTTTTTCCGGAAGGAGGGGGATACGCACCGTTCCTGCACGGCAAAGTAGTGGATATGCTCTATTTCCCCATCATCAACTCCACCTGGCCCGACTGGATGCCGCTGATAGGCGGCAGGGAGTTCACCTTTTTCAGTCCCGTATTCAACATAGCCGACAGCTACATCACGGTAGCGGTATTCTATATCATTCTCTTTCAACGCAAATTTTTCCTTAAATAAGGACAGGAGCCCGCTCCGGAGCTCTCTTCGCAGAAACACGTCACAATACAGCCATGAACAGGTTCATCACAATGCTTCTGCTCGCTACGGCAGTATGCACCGCAACCGGAAGCGTTTCGGCACAGGAGGCCGACAGAATTCTCGGTATCTACAAAGTGGAGGGAGAGACCACGCACGAACTCTCCAAGGTACGGATATATAAGACGGGCGACACCTACGAGGCACGCATCATCTGGCTCGAACACCCCAACGACGAAGCGGGGAATCCCCGGCTCGACCTGCTCAATCCCGACCCGGCATTGCGGAGCGGCCGGGCCGACGCCATTGTACTCGTGCGCGGTTTGCGTTACGATGCGAAAAAGGAGCGGTGGACGGGCGGTACGATATACAACCCCGTCGATGGCAAAGTGTACGACGTACAGGCGGAATTCGATGGTCCGCAGGAGCTCCGGGTCAGGGGGTATATCGGAAAGCCCATGTTCGGCAGAGACCTCGTCTGGGAAAAGCTGGAGTAACGCATACCGGCCGACGAACGGAAAGAGAAGGGGCACCGCACGCGGTACCCCTTCTCTTATTTTCCCTGCCGAGTCCACCGCATCATCACCGGGACACGACACCCTTACGGCACACGCCCACGCCGCATGGGAGCAGCAACGGACGGAATGTGCCGAACCGAACGCCAAGGAGACGGCAACAAAAAGCACCGTGCATTCCGGGCCCTCCCTACTGCACCGGCAATACCGTCCGGACCCGCGGCAGGCACATCCATTCCGTCCGACTCCAGCCTGAGACACGTACCAGACCCGGCATACGGCTCCGTTCCCGCCATTTCGCTCCGGTGGGCCGGAGCAATCCCACCCGACCGCATCCGGAACCCGCAAGCCGGCCATTGCAAATACGGCCCCGAAACGACTGCGGCGGCCCTTTTCGGGGCCGCCGCACACTTACCGATACCGAAAGATTACTTCAGATAGGCTTCGGTCGTACCTATCATGTAACCGTCCATATAGACCTCAACCCGATAAGTGCCGCTGGTAATTCCGGCACCGTTATAATAGAGGCCTACTTCAAGGTCTTTGTTCTGGTAATCTATCTCGCGTACCGCCGAATAGGTCAGTTTGTCGCCTTCGTAGTCGAAAAGCGAGGAGATGTCGCTCGCAAGGACATAGCCGTCCGGGCCGGTGATGCGCACATAGACATTCCGTTCGCCCGGCGTAGCCAGGTCATTGGCTGTCAGGATGAAATCCACCCGGAGCCGTTCGGCGCGGGAAGCACGCGGTACGACCCGGTCATTGGAGTTCAGCGCGGTCAGGACAATATCCCTCGCCCGAACGATGGCTCCTACCTTCACCCGGTTGGAGAGTTCCGAAGCACGTTCTTCGGCCGCCTGCGCACGGATACGCTCGTCGTTCACCTGCTGACGGAACGCCACGTTCTCCTGCGTCAGGCTCCGGTTAAGCTGGTTGAGCGAATCTATCTGCTTGACGTAATGGCGCATGATGTCGCGCATCGTACCGAGCTCCTTCTCGTACTTGCGGATGGTAGCGCGGTTGATGTTGCGTTCGTTCTGGAGACGCTCCATCAACGAATCGGCCCGCTGCCGTTCTACACCGAGATTATAGCTTATCGAATCGTTATCGACCTTGAGATTGTCCAGGTCCACGATGAGGTCATTGATATTCTCCTCAAGTATCGCCTTCTCGGCCTTCGCTTCGGCCTTTAGGCTCTTCACCTGTCGGAAATAGATGAATGCCAATACACCCAGCACTACCACAAGGAGGATAATCACTATCTGGTATCCCCTGATGGACTTGGAGGTACGCTCGGGCGCATTGTCTCCCTGACTGTTATATTCTTCTGCCATAAGATAAAATATTTAAGGTTAATATTCGCAGTTCCAGGTTTTCCGGGCGCCGCGCTTCCGCACAAATATAACGATTATTCGATTGGAAAAGCCCAACCCGCAGCGGCAAAGCCGATTTTCCGAAACAAAAATAAATATATTCGCCGAAAACCGAAAGCGGTTGCGGGACGGTAACCCGGCCCACAGTTCCGGCGCGCCTCAGCGGCGCCAACCAAAAACATCAAAGCGCCCCCGAATCGTACATCAGTCCCCCGTATTCTACCAGACGGGCCCGGACACTTCCCACCCTCAGCGGCGATTCGAGGAAAACCGGTACCTTGTTGCCGTCGTCCGATATCCATACGAAGAACTCGCTGCCCTCCTCGAAACTGTCGGCCACATCGTTCACAAGCTGGCAGGAGAATTTCAGCGTATTGACCCTGCCGAGCCCCCGTACTTCCCTGACCTCCCGGCCATGATAGGTATATTTGATGAATCGTACGGTATCTTTCAGCAGCAGGGCGAGCGTTTTCGACTGCCCCGGTTCGTACGCCGCTATATCATGCATCCGGAGCGTATAAAAGAGCGATATGCCGTCCATCGCCTCGCCCGCGAGCTCCACGGCGACCTCTGTAGCCTCCGGGTTCCGGTGGTCGCGGAAAGCGTTGTAGGAGACACCTTCGTCCCAATCATAGACGAAAGCGCTCGAAAAGCGGTAATCCCCCTCCAACAGTTCGGCCTCAGCCTTCACCGGCCGCATATCCGAACTGCGCAGCCAACTGTGGTAACGGTCGTCGAGCTTATAGAACCAACTGAACATGCCCTTGACGGTGGCACGGGCACTTATCCGCAAAGCGGGTACACCGTCCGCCTCATCCTCGTCCACGGTCAATACGACGGTACCCATATCCGTATTCGGCCACATGGCGGCCCGGTAACTCACCGTATAGACCAACCGCTCCCCGCCGCCGAAGGCGGGAGTCGTCCGGTCATCCTGCGCCCGGCCGGTCATCCAACAGAAGACGACCGCCGCAAACATCGCTATTTTCCCTATCATTCCGGTAATCATAAATCAATCTGCCGTTTACGCAGGAGAAGTTCCGCCGGACAAACCGCCGCGGCCATCCGCCCTCTCGCGCAACAGGCTTCAATCGAAACACAAGATAGCGTTTTCCCGCATATATCCGTACCGTCGGAAGCGACAAATCACGAAATCATCCCGAAATCCGTCTCTCCCCGGTTCACGTACCGTTCCTTCAGCCTGGCCAGCAGGGCATTCTCCGGCAGGGTCAGCGAAGGGTCGGCAGCCAATATCTCTTCCGCCGCACGCCGCGCATACTCCACCACCGCCGCATCTTTGGCCAGCGATGCGATTTTGAGTTCAAAAGCCGTGCCGCTCTGCTGGGTCCCCCCTATGTCACCCGCACCGCGGAGTTTGAGGTCAAGCTCGGACAGACGAAAACCGTCGTTCGTCTCCACCATGGCGTCGAGCCGTGCCCGCGCCTCGCGCGAGAGCCGGTCACCGCTCATCAGGATGCAGTAGGACTGCTCTCCGCCGCGCCCGACACGACCGCGAAGCTGGTGCAACTGGGAGAGTCCGAAACGCTCGGCACTCTCTATCACCATCACCGTGGCGTTCGGCACATCCACGCCGACCTCAATGACCGACGTGGCGACCATTATCTGCGTCGTCCCCTCGCGGAACGCCCTCATGCCCTCCTCCTTCTCCTCGGCCGGCAGTTTGCCGTGAACGACCGACAGCCGGTACTGCGGTAGGGGAAACTCCCGCGACATCGTCTCGAACCCGTCGTACAAATCCTTGTAATCCATCTTCTCGGACTCCTTAATGAGCGGATAGACCACATAGACCTGCCGACCGCGGGCTATCTCACTGCGCAAGAAACCGAAAAGCTTCATGCGCTGGGAATCGTACAGGTGCCGGGTAAGGATGGGCTTACGGCCGGGCGGAAGCTCGTCTATCACCGAAACGTCGAGGTCGCCATAGAGTGTCATCGCCAGCGTGCGCGGAATGGGTGTCGCCGTCATCACGAGTACGTGGGGCGGTCGGCTGTTCTTCGTCCACATCCGTGCCCGCTGCTCCACGCCGAAACGGTGCTGTTCGTCTATGACCACCAACCCGAGGTTGTCGAACTTCACGCGCTCCTCGATAAGCGCATGGGTACCGATAAGAATGTGGAGTCCTCCGGAAGCGAGCTCTTCGAGTATCCCGTCGCGCTCCCGTTTCTTCGTCGAACCGGTCAGCACCGCCACCCGCACGCCCACCCCCTCGACCATCTTCGTTATCGACGAAATGCTGGCGGGCCAGTATCTCCGTAGGTACCATCATGCAGGCCTGAAAACCGTTGTCGGCAGCCAACAGCATGGCCATAAGCGCCACCAGCGTCTTGCCGCTCCCCACGTCGCCCTGCAGGAGACGGTTCATCTGGTGCCCCGTGACCGTATCGGCTCGTATCTCCTTTACCACCCGTTTCTGGGCTCCGGTCAGCTCGAAGGGGAGCTTCGTCCGGTAAAACCCATTAAAAAACTCCCCCACGCGGGGAAAAAAGAAGCCATCGGCTGCAGTGGTACGGGTGACGCGCCGCGACAAAATAGCGAGCTGGATACCCAGCAGCTCCTCGAACTTAAGGCGGTACTCCGCCTGCCGGAGCAGCTCCTGCGACTGCGGAAAATGGATATTGCGGAGCGCCTCCCCCAGCGGCAGCAGACCGTGGGCGGCGACTACCGCCGGCGGCAGCGTCTCGGTAATATGCCCCTGCACCTGTTCCCACAGATTGCAGACGAGCTTGTAAATCCCCTTGGAACCGAGCTGGACACCGGAGAGCTTCTCGGTAGTGCTGTATACTCCCTGCAACCCACCGCCCGGCCGGTTCACCAACGCTTCGACGAGGTCGATTTCCGCATGGACGAAGGAGAGTTTGCCGCGGAACAGTGCTGGCCGCCCGAAAACGATGTATTCGCGCCCCGCCTCGATGCGTTTCTCTATCCACTTCGTACCGCTGAACCACACCAAATCGGCTGTGCCCGAACCGTCCGAAACGAAGACGCGCAACCGCCGTTTGCGCCCCTCCCCTTCGTAAGCCATCCCGGTCACACGGGCCCGCACCTGAATATAGGCAGGCGCATCGGGCCCGATATCGCCTATGCGGAAAAGTTTCGTGCGGTCGACGTACCGGAACGGGAAATAGTAGAGCAGGTCGCCGAACGTACGGATACCCAGCTCGCGTGCGAGCACCCCCGCGCGCTTCTCACCCACGCCGGGCAGGAACTTTATATCGTAATCGAGTACGGTAGCCATCTGCCTGCAACCTGTTTCCGATACCAAAAGTAGTAAGAATTTCCGGCAAAACGCACCACCGTTCCGCCGGGAGGCCGGCAGCGGCGGACCGCACCGGCCAATCCGCCCTCCTGCGACCGCCGGCGCCGGGGCATGAGAGCGCCGTCCCAGTCTCCTGTCCGCCCGTTATGTCGCGAAAAAGAGAGCACATCTGCGGCTTTTACACTATTTTTGCAGGTGCGGGCCGCAGGCCCCGATACTATCGAGAAAAATGGACGACGGAAAGAAAGAGAGGCTCAGGCGGGCCTGGGCGGAAGCGACAGCAGGAAACAGGCGCCGGAGCCGGGAGGTAAAGATAGGCAGCGTCGCCATCGGCGCCGGCCATCCGGTGGCCGTACAGTCGATGACCGACCGCAATACGAACGATACCGAAGCCTGCATCGCGCAGACCGGACGCATCCGGCAGGCCGGAGGCCGTATCGTGCGGCTCACCACGCAGGGGCTCCGGGAAGCGGAGAGCATGCGTATCATTGCAGCCGAGGTACGCCGCCGGTGGCCCGATACCGCACTGGTGGCCGACGTGCACTTCGTTCCCCAGGTGGCCGACGCCGTAGCAGCGTTCGCGGACAAAGTGCGGATAAATCCCGGCAACTACAACGACCGCGGCGGCAGCTTCGAGGCGCTGTTGGAGAAGTGCCGCCGAAGCGGTGCCGCCCTGCGCATCGGCGTGAACCACGGTTCGCTCTCGCCCAAGATGGTAGGACTCTACGGCGATACGCCGGAAGGCATGGTGGAGTCGGCCATGGAGTACCTGCGCATATGCCGGCGGGAGGGTTTCGACCGGGTGGTCATCTCCATGAAGTCGAGCAACACCCGCGTCATGGTACACGCCTACCGGATGCTCGTGGCCGCAATGCACCTCGAAGGGATGGACTATCCCCTCCACCTCGGGGTGACGGAAGCGGGCAGCGGACTGGAAGGACGCATCAAATCGGCCGTCGGCATCGGGGCGCTGCTGGCCGACGGCGTGGGCGACACGATACGCGTTTCGCTGACCGAACCGCCTGAAAACGAGATTCCCGCCGCACAGGCCATTACGGCCCACTTCGCGGCCGCAACGGCTTCCGAAGGCACGTTTCGCAGGGGACAGGAGGCCCTGCGGGAACCGTTCGCCTATTCGCGCCGCCTTACCGCATCCGTCGGCCGGATAGGCGGGGACAATCCCCCCCTGCTTCGGTCGGAACTGCTGGCCGACGAAGCCGACGCCCTGCACGACGGACGCATTGCCGTCATCGAGGCCGTGGGACCGCATCCCGTCGAGGAGTGGCGCGAGGCGATAGTCCGCATGGACGCCGCCGGCGACCGCCGTCCGGTCATCCTCAAGCGTACCTATCCGTCCTGTGACCGGACGGAACTCGCCATGCAGGCCGCAGCGGACTTCGGCGTTATGTTCATCGACGGACTGGCCGACGGCATCTGGATAGAAGGCGCGGCAGGAACGCCGCAGGCCGACACCGACAGCATAGCCCTCGACATTCTCCAGGCTTCGCGGGCCCGGATGAGCAAAACGGAATTTATCTCGTGCCCCGGGTGCGGCCGGACGCTCTATGCCCTGCAGGATACGCTCGCCGTCGTCAAAGAGCGCCTTTCGCATCTGAAGGGGCTGAAAATCGCCGTCATGGGCTGCATCGTGAACGGTCCCGGCGAGATGGCCGACGCGGATTACGGTTACGTGGGAGCCGCACCGGGCCGGATCACCCTCTACCGCGGCAAGGAGCCCGTCCGGCGCAACATTCCGCAGGAGGATGCGCTCGACGCGCTCATCGCGCTGCTCCGGTCGGACGGCCGCTGGACGGAACCGGAATAGGAGCGCAGACGCGGGCCGCAGCCGAGACCGCCGCCCGGCTCCCTTCTCGAAGGGACGATACGGCCCGTCCCGGACGAAACACATGCAACCGACAAGCCCATGCAGGAATGAAGACGATATTGCCGCTGACATACCTCGGCAGCACGGAATACTTCCGCTGCCTCTACGACGGAACGTGCGTGATAGACCTCTACGAGCACTACGTGAAACAGAGTTACCGCAACCGCTGCGACATCCTGACGGCCGGGGGCCCCGCGTCGCTCACCGTCCACGTCGTCAAGGGAGGCAGCATCCGCAAGCGGCCCGTGTGCGACATGCGCATCGACTACTCCAAACGCTGGCAGCACCAGCACTGGATGTCCATTCTCTCCGCCTACAGGAATTCCCCCTACTTCGACCATTACCGCGACCGTTTCGAACCCTTTTACAACCGGGAGTTCACTTTCCTGGCCGACTGGAACATCGCCCTGCTGGAGACCGTCACCGGAATACTCGGTACTCCGCCGGCGCTCCGCTTCAGCGACTCCTACATCGAGGCCGACACGGACGACCGCGACCTGCGCCCCGCCTTCGAACCGCTCCGGGCCAACGGGCGCACCACGGCAGGCGGCGTATACGAACAGGTCTTCGCCGACCGCTTCCCCTTCGTTCCGAACCTCTCCGTCATCGACCTGCTCTTCTGCGAAGGCCCTGCGGCGAAAGCGTTCCTCACGCAGCCCTGAACGACGTCTGTCCCCCCCAAAAAAATCCGGCACCCGTCTGCGGATGCCGGACCGTTGTTTCCGTCTGTTCGCCTATTTACCGATGGGCGGCGCGATATACCAGCTGACATACGTGACGCCTCCGGCCGATGCCATGGGGAAAGAACCGATAACGGACTTCCCGTCGGGTGTCACATAACTGATAAAACCGCTGCCGGGAATGATGATACCGTACGTATCGTAAACCCAGTCCGCCATGCTGCCGAGGTCGGTGCCCGTATTCAGGTCGTAGACCATACATGCGGTGACGCCCAACGAACCGAGTCCGATGAAGGCGATGCCGTCGTCGGTCACGTGCGTACCGGAACCGCTTCCGTAATCGTTCACGATGACGGTCGTTTCGGTCTCGGTATTGTAGAAAGCGGGGGTTTCGGAGGTGTACATGGAGATACCGTCGTCGGATACCGAATCCTCACAGTATTTGGTGGCTATCCATTTGCCGTTGGGACTCACTTTCGTATTTTCGGCAGTACATTTACAACCTTTGACGAGATGCGTTTCGTATTCGGTGCCGTCGCCCATCTTCATGGTGACGGGAACCACCTCCCGCACATCGTGGCCTACCCATTTCGGTGCCGCAGTGTTCTCTCCGTTATTGACCCAATAGAGCATACCGAAGTCCCAGTTTTCCCAAGAGGTCCCGTAGATGATTTCGCCGTTGGCGGAGATGCCGCGGGCCATGCCGCCGTACCAGGTGGCTTCATCGCGGTAGTTGAGTTCCGGCCAGGGCAGTTCGTGCGGCACACCGTCTATCCACAGCAGGGCTTTGCAGGGGGCATTGTCTTCGCCTACCCTGCCTTTTACCGCATGGCCTACCCAATACCTGCCGTCTGCCGAAACACTCTCTATGATGGGGGCGCCACGGTAGCCTTCGTATGCATCGAGCTTGGTGACATTGCCTTCGGTATCGACGATAATCATTCCGCCGTTGCTGCCGTCATGGATGAACAGCACGCCCTGGTCGGAAATACACATGTTGTCGGTCATGTAGTAAACCGCCTCCGGATAGGGGCCGAATTCGTAAACATCTCCCGTCTCCATGTCGATGATGGTCGGGGAATACTGCCACGAATCGTCCGGGGCGATGGAGGGCACGAATCCGCCCACATATTTGCCGTTCGGAGAGATGGCAGCCCCGGACTGGAAGGTTTCCAGCCGACGGTAACGGGCAAACTCATTATCCTTCGCCAACTGGTTTACCGTAATCTGCTGCACGGCCTGTCCGGCCTCGACGGTAACGGTCGTACTCCGTTCGGCACCGGTTTCGTTGTCTTCGACGGTCAGGGTAAGCGTTTTCCCGTCTTCGCTCTTTTCCGCTTTCAGCCACGAAGCACCGGGAGCGACCTCATAATCCGCAGGCGAAGCCTTGACGGTGATTTCGAGCGGCTGATTCTCTTCGCCGAGAAAAGTACACAATACCTGGCTGAGATTCACATAATGGAACGTCTCTCCCCCCGTAGATTTGCAGCCTGTGCATGCCGCCAGGGCCAGTACGACGGCAAGGACTTTGGATAAAATTCTTTTCATAGCTGGATAGGTTATCGGTTAATGTAAAGTTCGGTAAGGTCGGAGTACGGAGACCGCCAACCTTACTTATACAAAGATACGGAATAAATTATACATAAATACATTATGTTAAAATAGTAACGTATTTACACTGGACCGCATATCTACCCGAAAATAACAAAATATATACGCAGAACAGAGGCTATCCCCCTCCGAAGCACATAATCATGCAGTCCGACGCAGCGAACAAACTTCAGACAGTCACCGCCGGCCGCCTCCTGCAATTCGAGTAAAAGGGAGGCGGTACTCCATTTCTTGGCACGAATCCCGGCACAATGAATACGGCCGCCCGCCCATACCCTCTGTGCCCGGAGGGCAGCACAGGAACATACCCGGCGCCGAAAGAGAGGAAAGCCCCTCCCGGCAGGCTCTGTCGGGAAAACGGCCGTCGGACACACTCCCCGCCCGACACTGCCAAAAGGGACGGCCGGAAGATTGTCATCTTCCGGCCGTCCCGTCAATATAAGGTTTGCTGCAATCGTATGTCTGCCGCTATTTCGCCAACGACGGAGCGAGGTACCAGTTCGGCGCAGAAGCTACGATACCCTCCGTCTCGAACGTAGCGCCCCACCAAATCTCCTTGTCAGGCGTCAGGTAAACGAGGTATCCCGAAGGCATATAGATACCGTACAGGTCGAGAATATACTGCTGGAGCGTACCGAGGCTCTCGCCGGTCTCTATCTTCACTACCTGGCAGCTCGACGTGTACAGACTCGGCGTACCGATGAAACCGATGCCGTCGTCCGTTACTACCATACCCGAACCGTCGCCATACTCGCTCATGATGTAGGTCTTGTTGTTCTCTACATCATAGAATGCAGGAGAAAAAGCCTGTTCAATACTGTTGCCGTCATCCACAGCGGTTTCGGTACGGAACGTACCTGCAATCCACCTGCCGTTGGGGCTTATCTGATACTGGCCTGCCCAGCTAATCATACCGTCCACGATATTATAGTCGTAAGTTCCTCCGTAACCGTCGGGGCGCTGGATGGTGGTCACTTTGCGGACATCCTCACCCACGAAATGTACGTTCCGGTCGGCATCCCAATAAATCATACCGAAATCTTTGTTATCCCACGTGGTACCGTAAATGATGGAGTGGTCTTCGGAAAAACCGCGGGCCATGAGGTCGAAATCATCGCCGTCGTAGGGAACATCCCTGAAATCCTTCTCGGGCAGGGGAAGCATAGTCGCTGTTCCGTTCTCACACACGTAGGGCCTGTAATGGCTGTTCTCCATCGCCCAGCCTACCCAGAAACTGCCGTCGGCGGATATGTTGGAAATACCAATCGCAGCGGTATTCATACCGGGAACTTCCAAGACATAATAATCCTTTTCATTCACATCGAATACCTTTATGCCGCCGTTAGCCTCTATTCCATACAGAATTCCGGTATCGGTCATGCAAACGACCGAAGTCAGGAATACGAGTGATTCGGGATAGGGGCCCAATTCGATACGTTCGTCCGTTTCGAGGTTGATGAATACGATATAAAAGAGCGCTCCGGCAGATTCGTCACCGACCGAATAGTAACCGCCGACCCACTTGCCGTTCGGGGAAATCACCGACGAGTGCAGGTCGGCCAACTTACGGAATCGCATGGGGAGGTCGTCGTCGCTGAGCTGAATCACCGTAATGGTCTGCTCCGCCTGTCCTGCGGTTACGGATATCGTGGTGGTTCTCTCCATACCGTCCGCATTGTCCGCTACGGTAAGCACGAGGTCATTTCCCGATTTCTCGGCGGTTACCCACGAGGCACCGGGCGTAACCGTCCACTCCGCCGGAGAGGTTTCTACCGTAATAGTAAAAGGTTCGTTGCCAGCGCTCTGGAAAGTACATGCTGCATCGCTCAGATATACGTACTGTTTTTCGGAAGTTCCGTTCTCCGTACATCCTGCCATGACCATGGCCGTAATGCCAAGCGCCAAAACTGTTTTCGATAAGATGTTTTTCATAGTCTGATATTAGTGTAATGGAATTGCTGCTCTAACCTGATGCCTCTTCACGGAGAGGAACGGCGCAAATGTAATAAGAAAAAATAATATTTAAAAACACTTATGCCCGAATAAGAATATTTTTAGCGAAGTATTGCACGGTTTTTACATGAATAGATATTTATAACACACCCACCAATATTATATATTTATCCGAATGCGGTTTGTATAAATAAAACGGTGTGACCGCTCCGAATAGTATGCAAGGAAGGATAAAGTGTCGGGCACGGCGGCAACCATAGCATACGAAAAAACGGGGCCGCTGACAGCGGCCCCGTGATTCATGCAATACCTGTTCGGATTATTCCGGGAGATAGAACGGTTCGCTCAGAGCAACTTCCTCTGCCCAACCGCCCTCTATCGGGCCGTTCTCGTTCATTGCGAGCACGCCGATGTAGAACGTAGCACCGGGAACAAAGTCCTCTATGTTCGGGTTGATAGTATAGTCGTTCTCGATAGCCTTGCCTGCCGGGTTATAGCACCATGCGAGATTCAGATAGTCGGTAATCATTTGATTCTTCAACGCTGTCATATCACCCTCAATCTCGTTCTCCCAATAGTTGCCGCTCACGACATCGTAGAAGAATGCTCTCGTATTATCGGAAGTGTAGCTGATGGAGATGTTGAAGCCCTCCATCGTCACATCCGTTACCTTAATCGTGAAGTCGGATGCTTCGGGAAGCGCCGCGCTGCTGTTGAATGCAGGAGTCGTGTTCTTGAACTTCTTCACGAGGAACGGCTTGTACATTTCGTCGTAAGCTATTACATAAACATCCAGCGGATTCTCGAGTTCGCAGTCGGTAGTAGTGGCTGCTGCCTCCAGCACCTCATTGGTAGCGGACGTGATATACGTCCCGGCCTCTACGGCACCGATGTTGATGTCCTTCCAAGCATCGAACATGTCGAGCGTCAGACCCTTCCAGTTGTTCACGCCGAACATCGTTCCGTCCGCAGCGCCTTCGGTCTGCTGATAAAGAACGAGCTGCTTGCAGAGCGCGTTGGGAGTTACGGTATAGTTCTGCATGTAGAAGTCCTTGGCACCCTCCGTATATACGAAGTTCGGTATCTCGTCGCTGCCCTCTGCATAGGTGGTGAACGGAATTTCGAAGAGCTGGGTATCGCGGCCGCTGCGGTCCTGACCGACGCAGTAGAATACATACTCGGTAGCGGGCTCAAGGTCGAAATAGTTCTCGGCCCAGTCGAATACCTCCGACTGCGTCTTGATGCTTGCCAGTTCGTCGTTCAGGAAAGCCTCCTTGTCGGCTGCTGTACCGAGCGCATACTTGTAGGTGTAGTAGTCGTTCGTATTGGTGATACGGAACGCTGCGCTGTTATCGCCTATATAGTAGGTTTCCACAACGAAATCGGAAGAAGCCGTCTTGAAACCGTGAGCGCTCACGGGACCGGCTGCGCCGTCTTCGTCATAAGCCATCGCATATACGACATAATATTCGCCGGCCTCCAGGTCTTTCCAGGTGTGAGTAATCTCCTGGTTGCTCGTTTCGGTCTGCATACCTACGATGTCACCGTTCTCGAAGTTCTCGCGGTCCTGCTCCGAGCCGATAGCGTAGTTGAACTTGGCAGTCTCTTCGGTAGGCACGAACTTAACGGTTACGTCGGAAACGCCCGGAGTACCTACGAATTCGATAGACACGGTCGGTTCGCCGATAACTGTTACGCCTC
>ERZ827469.584-NODE-584-length-40496-cov-5.101852_pt1 | contig 40496 bp, 48 predicted proteins | sample MGYA00519917_ERZ827469 | MGnify/ENA primary metagenome ERZ827469 (study PRJEB31778, sample SAMEA3449314) | human gut metagenome | biome: human gut; feature: human-associated habitat; material: faeces | place: United Kingdom | collected 2010/2012 ... | reverse complement strand
GTAGCCCGGGCAAGGCGCGTTAAGCGCCGCCCCCGGGAGCAGAGCGCAGAGTGGCTGAATTTCCCGGTGGCAGCGCGAAAAAGGTGAGGGCTACACCCGCCACTCGCTCCTTTCTTCACCGTTCACCAGCAGCCTGCGTTTTTCCCCCGCCGGCAACGACACCTTCAGCGCTTTCCACGCCGGACGATAATCGCCGCGCGCGTTCACCTTCAGGTTGATGCTGGCGCTATCGCAAACCATTTCCCATTCTACCCACAGCGCATGGCCATTCTGATAGCCCCAGCTTTCGCCATCATCTTCAAACAGCAGGCCGCGACGGGTCCCCACGCCCTTCAGCGGGAACAGCTTCAGCTCGCGGCAATCGTCTTTTTGCGCATCGACGTGGCGGATACGCTCGCTCAGCGGCAGGCCTGCTCCGGCGCGAACCAGCAGCGGCAGTTTTTCCAGCGGCGCATCAAGGACGATCCACTGGCCTCCCGCGAACCACTGGTGGCTATCAAAGTCGTACCAGCCGTCCTGATTGGCCGGCAGCCAGACGCGGCGCTGACGCGCGCCGGGTTCGACGACGCTGGCGACCAGCAGATCGCGACCCAGCAGGAAGTCGTCGCATTCGGCAAACGTCTGCGGATCGTGTTCGTGATCGAGGAAGGTCGGACGCAGCATCGGTTCATCGTCGGCGTGAGCCTGCCACAGCAGCGTATAGAGGTACGGCAGCAGACGATAGCGCAGCTCAATGGCTGAACGGATAGCCGGCGTGACTTCCGGGTACATCCAGGCTTCGTTGACCGTCTGGTCGTCATTCCACGAGTGAATGGTAAAGCGCGGATGCATAACGCCGTTTTGTACCCAGCGCACGAACAGCTCCGGGTCCGGTTTATCGCCAGAGAAGCCGCCAACATCGTGTCCGACGTTGAACAGCCCGGAGAGGCTCATTCCCAGCCCCATGCGGGTGTTATAGCGCAGCGTATCCCAGTTGGTACGGTTATCGCCGCTCCAGGTCTGGACGTAGCGCTGCATCCCGGCGCAGCCGGAGCGAGAGATCAGGTACGGTCGTTTGTGCGGCGCAAAGCGCTGCTGAGCCTCCAGCGACGCGCGCATCATCAGCAGCGGCATGACCGGGCGAATATGTTTAATGGCAATTTCCTCGCCAAACCCGTAACAGCGGGCTTCACCGTCCCAGACTTCATACTCGTTATTATCGTTCCACGTGGAGTCGATACCCATCTCCAGCAGCTGGGTTGTCACGCCTTCCTGCCACCAGGCGACGGTCTGCGGGTTGGTAAAGTCAAGGTGCGACCCTTCGTCATCCCAGAAGCTGGAGCGCTCGGGAGCATCCGCCTGTGAATCGCGGATAAAAAGCCCGCGCTCCGCGACCTCGTTATAGCGCGGATGGTCCTGCAGCAGGCAGGGCTTAATATTGGCGGCGAGCTTCAGTCCGGCATCGTGGAAGGCCTGGCTCATCACCTTCGGCTGCGGCACCTTGTCGTTGTTCCAGTTAAAGACGTAGCGCTTGCCGTCAATCGAGGTATAGCCGGAAGAGAGCTGGAACGAATCGCACGGAATGGCGTGTTCATCACACAGGCGGATGAAGTTCATCAGCTGGTTTTGTGCATCCGGCGCGTCGGTGTAGTGCATCGTCGAACCGCTGTAGCCGAGACTCCATTTCGGTCCGAAAAGCGTTTTGCCGGTCAGGCGTACGAATGCTTTGGTGATATCCAGTACCCGTTTGCCGGAAAAAAGATAGTAATCGATGTCGCCGGCTTCCGCCTGCCAGCGGCGATAGGCGGTATGGTAATTATCGATTTCGTTGCCGAGATCCAGCCAGCAGCTGCTCAGGTTGTCGTAAAACAGACCGTAGCTGACATCGCTACGCTGCGCGATGGTAAACGGAATATGTTTGTACAGCGGGTCGGTGCTCGCCGCGTTATAGCCCATGGCGTCGAGGTTACGCATCTCATAGCGCTTCCCGTTACGCTGCAGATCGCCGGCTTTTTCGCCCAGACCGTAGAAGCGTTCGTCTTTGCGTCGGCTCAGGTAGTGGGCAACGCCGTCGCCGTGCGCATTCGCCAGGTAGGCGCTGGTGGGGCGGTCGTTAACCAGCGGCTGCCACTCGCCGGCCTCATCGCGATAGCTCCATTCCAGCCACAGCGGCTGGTGGACGGTGACGCGCAGCTGGTCGGTGGCGATGCTCAGGGTATCGCTATGCTCCGTGAGCTGCCAGGCGGGGAGGCTAAAGCCGCTCAAATCTTCGCGCGGGCGCCCTTCCCAAGGCACGTCCTGCTGGGGAGCGATACTCCAGGTGCGATCCAGCGCCAGCTGGCCGTGCCGCTTTAGCAGCACGCGGAACATATTCTCTTCCAGCACGTACAGACACAGGGTGTGCTGGCCGTCTACGATCAGCTCAACGTGGTGGTCCAGCCGTTGGTGCAAAGTCCAGTTTTTCAAAGTTTTCATTTTTTACATCCACTCTCAGGCGCGTTTTGCGCGACGTTCAGCAATAAATGCCACCAGGAATACCGCGCCAATCAGGTCAAAGAACCCCATGGCGATAAATAGCGGGTTGAAGCCGATTTTGTCGGCGGTGACGCCAATCAACAGCGAGAACAGAAAGCTGGCGATCCAGGCGGCGGAGCCGCGCATCCCGTTCACGGTCGCCATCTGTCCTTTATCGAACGACTCCACCACCAGCGCGCTGAGCATGCAGGAGATGATCTGGTGGCCGAAGCCGCCTATCGAAATCAGCACGATGGTGATATAGGGATCGCGGGTGATCGCCACGGTGGCGAGCGAAATCATCAGGAAGGCGCCGGTGACGGAGCTGGCGACCACCGAGTTCACCCGCGAACAGCCGAACCAGCGGGTATATAGTTTGGTCAGATAGCCGCTGGCGACGCTGCCGAGGTCGGCCGCCAGAAACGGCAGCCAGGCAAACATGGCGATTTGTTTTAAATCCATGCCGTGCTCTTTCGCCAGGTAGAGCGGTACCCAGAAGCTCAGCACCGCCCAGGCAGGCTCAGCCATAAAGGCCGGAATGGCGATACCGTAGAAGCGCTTGTTTTTCGATACGGTTTTCAGCGCGGTAAAGAAGGGCAGTTTGACCGGTGGCGCTTCATTGTCCTGCTGGATCAGCGCCAGCTCAGCTTTACCGAGGTTAGGGTGTTTTTCCGGGTTATGATAGAACGCCCACCACAGCACGACCCACAGCAGCGCCAGCGCGCCGGTGAACATGAATGCCCCCTGCCAGCCGAACGAAGCGTGTGCGAAGTAGATAATCGGCGGCGCCAGCATGGCGCCCACGGAGAAGCCGACGCCCGCCCAGCCTGCCGCGATCGGCCGCTCGGATTTTGGAAACCACTCACCCAGCGTTTTGGCGTTGGCTGGCGTCGCCGCCGCCTCAGCGCCACCCATGAAAAAGCGCAGAATCGCCAGGTGCAGCCAGCTCCCCGCCCCGGCATGGGCGATGCAGGCGATGGCCCACAGGGTGGCGCAGATCATAAAGCCGAGCTTGAGGCCAATAACGTCGATAAGCCAGCCGCAGAGCGGCTGGAAAATGGTGTACGCCAGCTGAAAAGCGCCGACTATCCATGAGTACTGTTCAGTGGTAATACCCAGGGAGGTTTTTAGTTCCGGGGCGATAATCCCCAACGAATTACGCGTGATGTAGTTAACGGTGACGCCGAGTAAAAACAGCACCAGCATCCACCAGCGCAGGTTCTTCACTATGCGGCGCGATTTACTGACCGCCATATCATTATTGAGGCCTTGGCTCATAGAACTCTCCACGAGACATGTAGTAGGGAAAATTGACCAACCCGCTTGCTGAGTTGTCGCTAAAATTTTCTATTTCGTTGTTTGTTAAGGTTGATGTCTCGACACTATTGGTTGACTAATCTCAAAGGTGTTGGACCAATTCAGGCTAAGGGAGAATGCGAGCGGGCAATAGCGACAATTCTGCAAATATTTTCATGGAACGATCCAGATCGCAGTATGACATCGCCAAATCGCTTAAAAATATTCACATTCTCAATATGAAAATTTTTTCATGAGCTAAGTAGAGCGCGATCACAAAATGGACAAAAAGCTGAAAGTGAGCGAAATCGCGGCGCGTACCGGGCTGTCGGTGAGCACGGTATCGCGGGTGCTGGCGGGGAAAGCAAATACCAGCGCCAGGGCTCGCCAGAGGGTACTGGATTGCGCCCGCGAGCTGGGCGTGATGGAAGGTATCGCCGCCGGGCGAATGCTGCTCAATAATCTGGTGGTCTTTGCCCCTCAGCGCGCTTTCGATGAACGCACGGATATTTACTACTATCGGGTGATTCAAAGCATCAATAGCGCCCTTATGCCGCATGAGGTACACCTGCGCTATTGCGCGCTGGAAGAGAACGACAGCGATGCCAATTTGTTTTTGCAGCGCATGCATGAAGCATCGACCCAGGCCGCGATTTTACTGGGTATCGACGATCCGCATATTCACGATCTGGCGGCCGATCTGGCGAAGCCCTGCGTGATGATTAACTGCCACGACGCGGGAATGCGTTTACCCTCCGTGGCGCCGGATCATCGGCTGATCGGCCAGTTCGCCGCCCGGTATCTATTTGAGATGGGGCATCAGGCGATCATGAACGTGATGTGCCTGCGCCGCTATACCATGGAGCTGCGTCTGCTGGGCATTAAGCAGGCGTGGCGGGCGCGTAATCTCCGTTTCGTTGACGGCAGGGATTTACTCGCTGTGGCCAACTTCAGCGCCAGGGATACCGAGGAAAAAGTCGGGGAGTGGCTGGATCAGCGCGGCGATGGCCCGCTGCCGACGGCATTTCTGGTGGGCGGTGATTTTATGGCGGCAGGCACGATCGCCGCATTACAAAAACGCGGTTTGCGCGTCCCGCAGGATGTTTCCGTCATGAGCATCGACGGCTTTAACCTGGCGGCGATCCAGGATGTACCGCTAACCGCCGTCCACGTCCCACGCGATGAATTAGGGGCCGAAGCGGTACATTTATTACAGCAGAGACTGATCCGTCCCGATGCGCCGCACGGCGCGTTACTCCTGCATGGGACGCTGGCAGTACGCGATTCGGTACGGCGGATACGCGCCGGTAACCGCCGTACCGCCGTTGAAGCGAAGGGGCTATATGATGATTAATTCGCCATCCCCAACGCGCGCTTACCGTGGATATTTAAGTCATCCAGCGTAAAGCGGCCTTCCCAGTCGCTTTCATAATCCTCGCGGGGGAAATCTCCCGGCGAAGCGCCGCGCGCCAGCGCCGCTTTGACCTTCTGCGCGTAGGCGAGGTTTTTCTCGCACATTGGCGCGGCGGGAATATACATCACGTTGCCCCAGCCCTGCTGATTTTCCACCGGCGCGACCGAGTGGATCACGTCGCAGTGCCACCATACCGAATCGCCCGCATTCAGCGCCGGAATAGAGCTTAAGGCTTTGATCAGCAGCGGGTGCCATTTTTCCGAAATCGGCAGCACCTTGCCCGGCGCGACGCCGCACAGCTCATCTTCCGGGACATCATCGAGCAGCGGACGCAGCAGCACGTAAGCCATCGCTTCCGGGATCGGCACCACGTGCAGCAGGCCCTGATCGGGGATCATATCGGAGAGCGCGGTCCACCCCTGGAAGGTGCGGAACACCGAGCATTTGGTGGTGTTGTCGACCGTATACTCTTCGACTTCGGTGCGGTGCGCCGCGTCCCACGGGTCGTAAGCATCAATGTTGCCGTTAAACACGTCGGCAAACACTTTCTGATAGGCCGGCAGCAGCCAGCGCTCCAGGGCGCCGGAATCGGTATGCGCCCCCAGACCTTTCGAGGTGGTTCCCGGCGGGCGGCGGCGAATGCGGTCCGGGTAAATGACGCTGACGTCCGGGTCGAACCACTGTTTGCCGTCGCGGTTAAAGGTCCACAGACGGTTGAGGAACGACTGCACGGCGGCCATTTCATCGCTCTGTCGCGCCTGCATCTGCGCCTGGGACCAGTAAATCGGATAGATTTCCGGGCGCGAAGCTTCCAGCGAGCCGAAAAAGGTATCGCCGGGACCTTTATAAACGTCATCGAAATGGTTGCGGTCGAGATACTCGAGCATTGCGTTGTCCCACGCCAGCGCCTGTTCGCGAGAAAAATGGCCCTTGATAACGGCGCAGCCGCGACGCTTGATGAGCTCGCGCTGGGCTTCCGTGACCTGGCCCCGGGCAATATCGGCGAACGGGATCGTTGGCCAGACGTCCTGACCGCTGGCCTTAAGGGCGTCAATCTCTTCCAGACGCGCGGAGATACGCGCCGTCAGCCGATCGAACACCGCCTGCACGTCGCCAATTTGCGCCCGCAGCTCCTGTTTAATCCGGCGGATGGCCGCTTTGGGGTCGGCGGGTAAAGTTTCACAGGTATGGGTAACAGCCATAATGACCTCTCATCTTTCATTCGAAAGTAATTTATCTTACATATGATAATTTAAGTTAAAATTAAGTTAATGCAAGTTTAAAATTATGCGGAGGTGCACAAAACGGGAAGCCGGGGCGGTAAACCCCGGGTGGCGTTACTCGTTGAACGGGGCGGTGTGGTCGAGGACGGCCTGAATGACGTTCAGCGCGCCGTCGTGGTTGTTATCATCGGTGGCAAAACGCGACACCGCCTTGATGCTTTCGGCGGCGTTGGCCATCGCGAAAGAGTATTTCACCAGCTTGAGCATTTCCGTATCGTTAGCGCTGTCGCCAATGGCTACGCAGGCCTGCGGCGAGAGGTTCCAGCGCTTCAGCAGGCGGCTGATGCCGTTGGCTTTATGCAGGCCGGGGATAATCAAATCGACGAAGCCGAAGCCGCTGGTGACCGGCTTCATAATGCCGTCCAGCGAGACGTGCAGCTTGTCGATAAGCTGCGGGATTTCGCTATCCGGCAGGTTAAGGGAAAACTTAAACAGCGTGTCGTCGATGTCATGATAGCTGCTAATGCGCTGCAGGCGATGGTAGTGCTTTGACATCAGGGTGACGAACGCCTCGGGCGCGCGCTCGCTGACGTAAGCGCTCTTGAGGCCGCAGGCGACGAAGTTGAGCTGCGGGTCTTTCAGCAGTTCGCCGATGACGACCTGGGATTCATGACGGGTGAGTTCGCCGTGGAACAGCTGTTGACCGCGTTCGTAAACCAGCGCGCCGTTCTCGGCAACAAAGGAGATTTGGTCCCGGATTTCCGGGAAAAAAGAGATCAGCTGGTAGTACTGGTTGCCGCTGGCGACCACGAACTCAATACCCTGCTGCTGGAGTTGCGCAAACTGCGCGAGAAAACGCGAGCGGTCATACTGCTTGGCGTCATTGAGAAAAGTTCCGTCCATATCGGTGACGATAACTTTAACGGTCATAACACATGCTCCTGGCTTAACTTCGACCAGTAACATTCTAATTACAATGTGATGGGGAGCACAAATTTATTTCGAATGAAAGTTTGCGTTCACCTCTGTGCAGCAGAAAACCCCGGATTGCGGCGTAACGCCTTACCCGGGCTACCGGCCCGCAAACGGCTTCGAACCTGTAGCCCGGCTAAGCGTAGCGCAAGCCGGGGGATGAGATTTACAGCGTATGCTCGGTACGGGCGATAATATCGTCCTGAGCATCCGGCGACAGGGCGGTAAAGAACGCCGAGTAACCGGCCACGCGGACCACTAAATCACGATACTGGTCTGGGTGCTTCTTCGCTTCCAGCAGCGTCTCGCGCGACACGATGTTGTACTGAATATGCCAGCCTTTATGCACCTCGAAGAAGGTGCGCAGCAGCACCATCAGTTTCTGCTTATCGGATTCGTTCTCCAGCGTGGCCGGGTTCAGCTTCTGGTTAAGCAGTACGCCGCCGAGGATTGAGCCGGTCGGCAGTTTGCCCACCGAGCTGATTACCGCTGTCGGCCCGAGATGGTCGGTACCGGAGGCCGGGCTGGCCCCTTCCGCCAGCGGCGAGTGCGCTTTACGGCCATCCGGCGTCGCCATCGTTTGGGCGCCAAACGGCACGTTGGCGGAGATGGACGAGGTGCCGGCGTAGTAGTTGCCGCCGATCGGGCCGCGACCGTAGCGCGGGTTATGATACAGCTTCAGCTCGTCGATATAGGTCTGGTAGGCGCGAGCCAGCAGCATATCCACGCTGTCTTCATCGTTACCGTATTTCGGCGCGCCGTTGATTAAGCGCTGGCGCAGCTGCTCGTGGGTCAGGCCTTCGAAGTCTTCAGCCAGCGCCTTTGCCAGCTCCTGCTGGCCAATAACGCCCTGATCGAACACCAGCTTCTTCACCGCCGCCAGGCTGTTGCCGAGGTTAGCGATGCCGACCTGCAGACCGGATACCCAGTCATATTTCGCGCCGCCCTGCTTGATGCTCTTCGCGCGCTCGATGCAGTCATCGACCAGCGCCGAGCAGAGAATATCGTGCACGTTCTCTTCCAGCATGGTGTCGACCACGTACTCAATCTCGATAGATTTGCGCGTGTAGTAGCGGATCTGCGTATCCCAGTCGGCCAGAACCTGTTCAAAGTTGTCGAAGTTACCTTTTGACAGCGCATGTTCCTGCGGCAGGAAAACCTGGCCGCTGGTGGCGTCGCGGCCGCCTTCCAGGGTTGCCAGCATGACGCGGGCGAAGTTGATAAAGCTCATCCCGGTGCAGCGATAGCCCCATTTACCGCCGACGGCGGTTTCGATGCAGCCGATAGCGGCATAGTCGTACGCGTCCTGCGGCTCAATCCCCAGCTTGATAAATTCCGGGATGACGATTTCATCGTTGTTGAACGCCGGCATACCGAAGCCGCAGCGGATCACCTGCACGCAGGCGTCGAGGAAGTCGTTGCTCATGCCCGCGTGATAGCGCACGCTGAGGTTAGGCTGAGTCGAACGCAGCCGACCGCAGGATTCCAGGATGGCGTAGGAGAGCGGGTTCACCGCGTCCTGCGCGTTGCCGTCCACCAGATTCTGGCCGCCGATGGTGACGTTCTGGTACAGCGGGCTACCGGCGGAAGCCTTAGAGTGCGAGCCGGAGCGAATTTTGTTCACTTCCAGCAGCTTCAGCCAGCAGCAGTGCAGCAGCTCGATGGCATGTTCGCGATCCAATGATTGCGCCAGCTCAACGTCGCGGCGATAGTAAGGGTAGAGATACTGGTCCATACGGCCGAAAGAGACCGAGTGACCGTTGGATTCGATCTGCAGAATCAGCTGGATGAAATAGCACAGCTGCAGCGCCTGCCAGAAGGTTTTCGGCGGCTCGTGGGCGATAATATCGCAGTTTTCGGCTATCGCCAGCAGCTCGTCGCGGCGGGATTCGCGGCTCTCCGTCGCGGCCATGCTGCGCGCCAGCCCGGCATAGCGCTTACAGTGTTCGCTGACCGCTTCCAGCACGATATCAATGGCTTTAAGGAACTGCTCGCCGTGCAGATCTTCCAGCACGGTCAGGTTAATGCGCGAACGGCGCTCGGCGACTTTCGCCCGCATGCCGTCGAGGCCTTTTTCCAGCAGCAGCGGATAGTTGACCGCAAGGTGAGCGTCGCCGGAGGTCATATTGCCTTCGGCTTTGATAATGCCGGTCGCCAGCAGCGCTTTTTGCTCGTCGGTAAACATGCCGTAGCAGCGATCCTGTACGGTTTGACCGCGCCACCACGGGCACACTTCATGGAGCACGCGTTTGTTCTCTTCGCTAACGGCAAACCCGGCGCCGGGGCGATCGGCGAGGTCGTCGATCTCTTTTTCGATCCAGCTAACGGTGTATTCCGGGAAGATAGGCGCCGCGCGAACTTCGCTGGCCTGGTTGCCGACGATCAGTTCATCGTGCTTAATCCAGATTGTGCGTTCCGCCAGGTGATGGGCCAGCGCCAGCGCGCGGCGTACCGGGATCGGCTTATCCAGGTGCTGCTGATAGGCTTCGGTATAGTGCAGGGCGCGCTCGGTACAAACCGGCGGCTTAACGATATGCACCAGCGCCATTTTATGCGCCTGAATGCGCGGGCTCAGAGTATCCAGTTTCAACGTTGTCATAAGGTTATCCTCGTAGAGTCGCCGTTAAACCTTTGCTCTGAGCATAGCGCTGCGCGAAGGCGAGCAGCTCGGGTGCAGCAAGCGGTTTATCCGGAGCGGTATAGGGCTGACTGAGTAATTGGTATTTATTCATGCCTAAGGTGTGGTAAGGCAGGAAGTGGATCTCGCCAACCTGTAAACGGTCAGCGGCAAAATCGGTAATGGCGGCAATATCGCTTTCGTTGGCGTTAAAGCCCTGGATCAGCGGCACGCGAATGATGATTTTCTTTCCGGCCTGCGCGACGCGCTGCAGGTTATCCAGCACCCGGCGGGCGCTGCCGTCCGTCCACTGCTGAAAAATCGCTTCGTTGACGTGCTTGAGGTCGGCGAGAAACAGGTCGATAAACGGCAAAGCGGGTTCGACGTATTTCCACGGCACGTGCAGGCAGGTTTCGACCGCGGTGTGGATCCCCGCGTTGTGGCTGGCCTCAAACAGCTGTCGGGCCAGTTCGGGATTCATAAACGGCTCGCCGCCGGAAAGCGTGACGCCGCCGCCGCTGCGGTCGTAAAACGGTTTGTCGCGCAGCACCGTGGCCATAATCTCTTCGACGCTTTTCTCTTCGCCGCACACGGTTAATGCCGTGGTCGGGCAGCAGTCGCGCAATTTGCCGATATGCGCATCGGTGAGCTTTTCGCGGTGGATAATCAGACCGTCCAGCTTGCGGGTAATCACCTCCGGCGCAGCCTGCTGGCAGAGGTCGCAGCCGTCCAGGCAAAGGCGGGCGTCATACAGCAAATCCGCCGTGCGGGCGCGGCTTTCCGGATTCTGGCACCAGCGGCAGCCCAGCGAACACCCTTTGAGGAAGACAACAGTGCGGATCCCCGGGCCGTCATGGGTTGAATAACGCTGAATGTTGAAGATCATGATTCACCCTCTTATTTGCATATGAAGATTAAATTACTTTCGAATGAAAGTTGTATTGATATAAATCAACAAGCAGAAAGAGGAAGGAGAATGAAGGTTAAAATGCCGCTGCGGGTCACAAAACATCCGGCGACAGCGCCGCCGGAAAAGGATCAGGGCGTACCGCACACCTCGCAGTGAGGGTTACGCGGCAGCCTCATTTCGCGGAACTGGCAGCGCATGGCGTCGTACATGACGATTTTTCCCGTTGCCGGGCTACCGTAGCGGGCCAGCAGCTTAATCGCTTCCATCGCCTGCAGCGAACCGATGGTGCCGACCAGCGGCGCCATGACGCCGGCTTCGACGCAGGTGAGGGCGTTTTCGCCAAACAGGCGGCTTAGGCAGCGGTAGCAGGGTTCATCTTCCTGATACGTAAAGACGCTGATTTGCCCTTCCATGCGAATCGCCGCGCCGGAGACCAGCGGCGTTTTATGGCGGAAACATCCGGCGTTGAGCTGGTTACGGATCGCGACGTTGTCGGTACAGTCGAGCACCAGATCGTGGGCGGCGATTTGCGCCGCCAGCGCCTCGTCTTCCAACCGCGCGTTGAGCGCCGTGAGCTGAACGTGGGGATTAATCCGCGCCAGCGCGGCGCGGGCGGAGTCGACCTTCGGCTGGCCGATGGTGTCGTCGCTGTGCAGCGTCTGGCGCTGAAGGTTGGAGAGCGAGACGGTGTCGAAATCGAGCAGGGTTAGCTGGCCCACGCCTGCCGCCGCCAGATACTGCGCGGCGGCGCAGCCCAGCCCGCCGAGGCCGACGACCAGCACACGGGAGGCTTTCAGCTGCTCCTGACCGTCAAAATCGAAATCGCGGAGAATAATCTGCCGGTTATAGCGCAGCATCTCCGCATCGCTCAGCTCCATGCCCATTACAGCCCTCCGAACAGATGATTAAACGGCTCGACTTCCACCCATTCGCCCGCTTCCACGTTGCCGCGCTCGCGTTCGAGAACGATAAAGCAGTTGCCGAGGCTGAATGAACTGAAGATATGCGAGCCCTGGTGACCGGTGCTGCTAACCACCAGCTCGCCGTCGGGACCGCGCTGCAGCACGCCGCGCTGAAAATCGAGGCGGCCCGGCGATTTCTTCAGGCCGGAGGCGGCGCGAACGCGCAGGCGCATCGGCTGAGCTTGCCCGACGTTGCCGGACAGCTTCGCCAGCAGCGGCTGAACCAATTGGTAGAAGGTCAGCGTTGCGGAAACCGGGTTGCCGGGCAGGCCGCAGAACCAGCTGTGGTTGAGCTTGCCGAAAGCGAAAGGTTTACCCGGCTTAATCGCCAGCTTCCAGAAGCCGATTTCCCCCAGCTCTTCGAGGATCGCTTTGGTGTAGTCCGCCTCGCCGACGGAAACGCCGCCGGAGCTAATCACCACGTCGGCCTGCTGGTCAGCCTGAATAAAGGCTTCGCGCAGTTTAGCCGGGTCGTCGGGAATAATGCCGAGGTTAATGACCTCGCAGCCCAGCTCCTGCAGCATCAGGTGCACCGCCAGGCGGTTGGTATCGTAAATTTGCCCGTCGGCCAGCGGCTGGCCCGGCAGCTGGAGCTCATCGCCGGTGGAGAAGACCGCCACCCGCACTTTACGCACCACCTCAACCTCGGCAATCCCCAGCGAGGCGATGACCGGCAGCTCGGCGGCGGTCAGGCGGGTACCTGCGGGGAAGACGACCGCGCCGTGGGCGATGTCTTCGCCAAGACGACGAATATTCTGCCCGTTTTTCACCGGGGCGAGGAAGCGGATACCCTCATCGGTTTGTTCGGCCTGCTCCTGCATCACCACCGCGTCGCAGCCTTCCGGCACCGGCGCGCCGGTCATAATGCGGATACAGGTGCCCGCGGGCCAGACGCCGTCAAAGGGTTGACCGGCGAAGGCCTTGCCGGCCACCGGCAGCGCTGCGCCCGCGGTGAGATCCGCCAGGCGCACGGCGTAGCCGTCCATCGCCGAGTTATCAAAACCGGGAACGTTAAGCGGCGAAACGAGATCATGGGCGGTCACGCGCGAAAAGGCCTGCAACAGCGGTACGGTATCCGTCGCATTCAGCGGCGTAATACGAGTGAGCATCTGGGTCAGGGCTGTGTCGAGCGGCATCAGTCCGGCGGTAAAATCCATGGGTTTCTCCTGCGGGCAAACATCGAAAACGCCTATTATGGCAGAAAAGAGAGGCGGGCTATATCCCACCTGGGTACAAGCTTTACATCACCGTCCGCTCTTTCTATATTCAAAAATTGTATAGGACAGTCAGCACGATAATGATATTTATACACTTTATCGTTAAGGAATGGCGCAATGGGTAAGGCGGTTATAGCAATTCACGGCGGGGCCGGGGCGATTAGCCGCGCGCAGATGACGCCGGCGCGCGAGCGGGAGTACGTGGCGGCGCTGTCGGCGATTGTCGATAGTGGACAAAAAATGCTGGCTGCCGGGGCCAGCGCGCTGGATACGGTAACCGAAGCGGTCCGGCTGCTGGAGGAGTGCCCGTTATTTAACGCCGGTATTGGCTCGGTATTTACCCGCGATAGCCGCCATGAGCTCGATGCCTGCGTGATGGATGGTTACAGCTTACAGGCGGGGGCCGTGGCCGGGGTTCAACATTTACGCAATCCGGTGCTGGCGGCGCGGCTGGTGCTGGAGCAAAGCCCGCACGTGCTGTTGATTGGCGAGGGGGCGGAAGCGTTTGCCGCTTCCCGCGGTATGGCGCGGGTCGATAACAGCCTGTTTTCGACTTCCGAGCGTTTGCTGCAGCTGCGTCAGGCGCAGGAGGGCGACGATATCGTGCTCGATCACCACGCCGCGCCGCTGGATGAACGGCACAAAATGGGCACCGTCGGCGCGGTCGCGATGGATCTGGCGGGCAACCTCGCGGCGGCGACCTCCACCGGCGGCATGACCAATAAGCTACCGGGACGCGTCGGCGACAGCCCGCTGCCCGGTGCGGGCTGCTATGCCAATAACGCCAGCGTCGCCGTTTCCTGTACCGGTACCGGCGAAGTGTTTATACGTACGCTCGCGGCCTACGATATTTCGGCGCTGATGGAGTATAGCCAGCTCAGCCTGCAGGAGGCCTGCGAAAGGGTGGTGATGGAGAAACTTCCGGCGCTGGGCGGCAGCGGCGGCCTGATCGCCATCGACAGAGAAGGCAACGTGGCGCTGCCGTTTAATAGCGAAGGCATGTACCGGGCCTGGTGTTATGCGGGCGATACGCCCACGATTGGTATTTATCGCGAATAAGAGGAAAGGGCGTTGCCGCATAGTCAAGAAATCGATGCCGATGATGTTCTGCAGGTGCGCGGCCTGAACGTCGTGTTCAATCAGCAGCAGGCTTTTTCCGCCGTCCGTGACCTGTCGTTTACCCTGCGGCGCGGCGAGACGCTGGCGATTGTCGGCGAGTCCGGCTCCGGGAAGTCGGTGACGTCCCTGGCGCTGATGCGCCTGCTCGACCAGGCGGTCAGCGAAGTGCGCAGCGATGCGCTGCTGCTGCGTCGTCGCAGCCGGCAGGTGATTGAGCTGAGCGAACAGTCTGAAACCGAGATGCGCGGCGTGCGCGGCGCGGATATGGCGATGATCTTCCAGGAGCCGATGACGTCGCTGAATCCGGTCTTCACCATCGGTGAACAGATTGCCGAATCTATCCGCTTACACCAGGGCCTGAAGCATGATGAGGCCCTGCGCGAAGCGAAGAAAATGCTCGATCAGGTGCGCATTCCGGAAGCGGAAGCCATGCTCTCGCGCTATCCGCATCAGCTTTCCGGCGGGATGCGTCAGCGGGTGATGATCGCCATGGCGCTCTCCTGCCGACCGGCTGTGCTGATTGCCGATGAACCGACCACCGCGCTGGACGTGACTATTCAGGCGCAGATTTTACAGCTGATTGCCGTCCTGCAAAAAGAGATGGCGATGGGCGTTATCTTTATTACCCACGATATGGGGGTGGTCGCCGATATCGCCGACCGCGTGCTGGTGATGTATCGCGGCGAAGCGGTGGAAACCGGCAGCGTGGAAGAGATTTTCCGCGCGCCGAAGCACCCGTATACTCAGGCGCTGCTGGCCGCGGTGCCGCGGCTGGGGGCAATGCGCGGCACTTCGCTGCCGCGCCGCTTCCCGCTGTTAAACCAGAGCCCGTCGCCGGAGGGGCAGAACACCGTTGTGCCCGGGGAACCGATCCTGAAAGTTCGCGATCTGGTGGCGCGCTTCCCGCTGCGTAGCGGCATTCTCAACCGCATTACCCGCGAGGTGCATGCGGTCGAAAAGGTCAGCTTTGATTTATGGCCCGGCGAAACCCTGAGCCTGGTGGGGGAGTCCGGCTGCGGTAAATCAACGACCGGCCGGGCGCTGCTGCGGCTGGTGGAAACTCAGGGCGGCAGCATCACCTTCAACGGCCAGCGGATTGATACGCTGACGGGCAGTAAGCTTCAGGCGCTGCGCCGCGATATCCAGTTTATCTTTCAGGACCCCTACGCTTCCCTCGACCCACGGCAAACGGTGGGCTATTCGATTATGGAACCGCTGCGCGTGCATCGGCTGCTGGAGGGCGATGCCGCTCGTGAGCGGGTCAGCTGGCTGCTGGAACGCGTCGGGCTGGAGCCGGAGCATGCGTGGCGCTATCCGCACGAGTTTTCCGGCGGCCAGCGGCAGCGCATCTGTATTGCCCGCGCGCTGGCGCTCAATCCGAAAGTGGTGATTGCCGATGAGTCGGTATCGGCGCTAGATGTGTCGATTCGCGCGCAAATTATCAATCTGATGCTCGATCTACAGCGTGAGATGGGTATCGCATTTCTGTTTATCTCCCATGACATGGCGGTGGTTGAGCGCATCAGCCACCGCGTGGCGGTGATGTATCGCGGGCGTATTGTCGAGATCGGCCCGCGCCGCGCCGTGTTTGAAAACCCGCAGCACCCCTATACCCGTAAACTGATGGCCGCCGTTCCGGTGGCCGATCCTGCGCATCGTCGTCCGCAGCGCGTGCTGCTCTCAGACGAGCTGCCGGGCAACATCTTCAAGCGGGGCGAAGAGGGGATCGGTACGCCATTACAGCAGGTGGGACCGGGGCACTTTGTCGCCAGAGAGCCCGCCGCCGACGTGCTGGCGCGCTAACAACGACACCAATAATGCAGCATTTCAGGAGAACAACATGACTCAACGCGTATCAGGCAAATGGCTGTTGGCGCTGGGCGTCGCCTCGGCGCTGACAGCGGCTCCGGCTCTGGCCGCAAAAGATGTGGTGGTGGCGGTCGGCTCTAACTTTACGACCCTCGACCCGTATGATGCTAACGACACGCTGTCGCAGGCCGTCGCGAAGTCGTTCTATCAGGGGCTGTTCGGCCTTGATAAAGAGATGAAATTGCAAAACGTGCTGGCGGAAAGCTATACCGTTTCCCCGGACGGCCTGGTGTATACCATTAAGCTGCATCCGGGGGTGAAGTTCCAGGACGGAACCGAGTTCAATGCCGAAGCGGTTAAGGCGAACCTCGATCGCGCCAGCAATCCGGAAAATCATCTCAAGCGCTATAACCTGTATAAAAATATCGCCAGCACCGAGGCGGTTGACCCGACAACGGTGAAAATTACTCTCAAACAGCCTTTCTCGGCGTTTATCAATATCCTGGCCCACCCGGCGACGGCGATGATTTCTCCGGCGGCGCTGAAGAAATATGGTAAAGAGATTGGTTTCCATCCGGTTGGCACCGGCCCGTACCAGCTCGACACCTGGAATCAGACCGACTTCGTTAAAGTGAAGAAGTTCGCCGGTTACTGGCAGCCGGGGCTGCCGAAGCTGGACTCCATCACCTGGCGTCCGGTCGTGGATAACAATACCCGCGCGGCGATGCTGCAGACCGGCGAAGCGCAGTTTGCGTTCCCGATCCCTTACGAGCAGGCGCCGCTGCTGGCGAAAAACAGCAAGCTGGAGCTGGTGGCCAGCCCGTCGATCATGCAGCGCTATATCAGCATGAACGTGACGCAGAAGCCGTTTGATAACCCCAAAGTGCGCGAGGCGATTAACTACGCCATTAACCGTCAGGCGCTGGTAAAAGTCGCCTTTGCGGGCTATGCCACCCCGGCGACCGGCGTGGTGCCGCCGTCAATTGCCTACGCTGAAAGCTACAGCGCCTGGCCGTACGATCCGGCGAAGGCCCGCGAGCTGCTGAAAGAGGCGGGCTATCCGAATGGATTTAGCACCACGCTGTGGTCGTCGCACAACCACAGCACGGCGCAGAAAGTGCTGCAATTTACCCAGCAGCAGCTGGCGCAGGTGGGCATTAAGGCGCAGCTGACGGCGATGGATGCGGGCCAGCGCGCGGCGGAAGTGGAAGGTAAGGGGCAGAAAGAGAGCGGCGTACGCATGTTCTATACCGGCTGGTCGGCGTCGACCGGAGAAGCGGACTGGGCGCTGTCGCCGCTGTTCGCGTCGCAGAACTGGCCGCCGACCCTGTTCAATACGGCTTTCTATAGCAATCCCCAGGTGGATAAAGACCTCAACGACGCGCTGAAAACCACCGATGCGCAGGAAAAAACGCGGCTGTATAAAGACGCGCAGGATACCATCTGGAAAGAGTCGCCGTGGGTGCCGCTGGTGGTAGAGAAACTGGTCTCGGCGCACAGTAAAAATCTGACCGGATTCTATATCCAGCCGGATACCGGATTTAGCTTTGAACAGGCGGATCTTAAGTAGATAGCTGCGGGTCCCCGGGCGCAGGCTGCGGGGACTTCGCGCAAGGAGAAGCATGCTCAATTATGTGATTAAACGCCTGCTGGGGCTGATCCCCACGCTGCTGATTGTGGCGGTGCTGGTGTTTCTGTTCGTGCATATGCTGCCCGGGGATCCGGCGCGGCTGATTGCCGGACCGGAAGCCGATGCTCAGGTGGTGGGAATGGTGCGCCAGCAGCTGGGGCTCGATCGGCCGCTGCACGTGCAGTTCTGGCACTATATCAGCAATATTGTGCAGGGGGATTTCGGTACCTCGATGGCCTCGCGTCGCCCGGTAAGCAGCGAAATCGCCAGCCGTTTCATGCCCACGTTCTGGTTAACGCTCGCCAGCATGAGCTGGGCGGTGATCTTCGGTATGGCGGCGGGGATCGTGGCGGCAGTCTGGCGCAACCGCTGGCCGGATCGCCTGGGAATGGCGCTGGCGGTAACCGGCATCTCGTTCCCGGCGTTCGCGCTCGGCATGCTGCTGATGCAGGTCTTTTCCGTTGAGCTGGGCTGGCTGCCGACGGTGGGCGCCGACAGCTGGCGCCACTATATTCTGCCTTCGCTGACCCTGGGCGCGGCGGTAGCGGCGGTGATGGCGCGCTTTACCCGCGCCTCGTTCGTCGATGTCCTGCATGAAGATTACATGCGTACCGCGCGGGCGAAAGGCGTCAGCGAAACGCTGGTGGTGCTCAAGCACGGCCTGCGCAACGCGATGATCCCGGTGGTGACCATGATGGGGCTGCAGTTCGGTTTTTTGCTCGGCGGCTCAATCGTGGTGGAGAAGGTCTTTAACTGGCCAGGCCTCGGGCGTCTGCTGGTGGACTCGGTGGAGATGCGCGACTATCCGGTGATTCAGGCGGAAGTCCTCCTGTTTTCTCTGGAGTTTATTCTTATTAATTTAGTGGTGGACGTGCTGTATGCCGCCATTAATCCGGCTATCAGGTACAAGTAAGGTGCGATTGCTCAACTGGAGAAGACAAGCGGCTATCAACGCGATGCCGGGGATTAAACCCGGGCAGATACGTACCCCGTGGCACGAGTTCTGGCGGCGGTTTCGCGGTCAGCCGGTGGCGATGGGAGCGGGGGTATTTGTTCTGCTGCTGATTGCGGTGGCGATTGTGGCGCCGTGGATTGCGCCGTTCGACGCGGAAAACTATTTTGATTACGACCGGCTCAACGACGGACCGTCAATGATGCACTGGTTCGGCGTTGATTCGCTGGGGCGGGATATCTTTAGTCGGGTGCTGGTCGGCGCGCAGATCTCGCTGGCCGCCGGGGTACTGGCGGTATTCATCGGCGCGGCCATCGGCACCGTACTTGGGCTACTGGCCGGGTATTACGAAGGCTGGTGGGATCGCATCATTATGCGTATCTGCGACGTGCTGTTCGCTTTCCCGGGGATTTTGCTGGCAATTGCGGTCGTGGCGGTAATGGGGAGCGGGATGTCGAACGTCATCATCGCGGTGGCGATCTTTTCGATCCCGGCCTTTGCGCGTCTGGTGCGCGGCAATACCCTGGTGCTTAAGCAGCAGACCTTTATTGAGTCGGCGCGCAGCATCGGCGCCAGCGATGCTACCATCCTGTTTAATCATATATTGCCCGGAACGGTATCATCGATTGTGGTCTACTTTACGATGCGTATCGGGGTGTCGATTATCTCCGCTGCCAGCCTGTCATTTCTGGGGCTTGGCGCGCAGCCGCCGACGCCGGAGTGGGGGGCGATGCTCAACGAGGCGCGGGCGGATATGGTGATGGCGCCGCACGTGGCGCTGTTCCCGGCAATCGCGATTTTTCTGACGGTGCTGGCGTTTAACCTGCTGGGTGACGGCCTGCGCGATGCGCTGGATCCGAGGATAAAAGGGTAGCGTTCGAGGATTGTGCAGCCCGGACAGGTGTCCGGGAAAGCACACCGCACGTTAATCCTGTGCGGTTTTGTCGCCCGGATAAGGCGCGCGAGCGCCTTCATCCGGGATAGGTTAAGCGGGCGGAATTAAACCCGGCTGCCCCACAGATCGTATTCGTCGGCGTGTTCGACTTTCACCCGCACAATGTCGCCCGGTTTGACTTTACTCTCACCGTTCAGGTAGACCGCGCCGTCGATTTCCGGCGCATCGGCCATGCTGCGGCCAATTGCCCCTTCTTCATCCACTTCGTCGATCAGCACCATAATTTCACGACCGACTTTCTCCTGCAGGCGCTCGGCGGAGATCTGCTGCTGCAGCTGCATAAAGCGGTTCCAGCGCTCTTCTTTCACCTCTTCCGGCACCTGATCCGCCAGCTCGTTGGCGGTCGCGCCTTCCACCGGGCTGTACTTGAAGCAGCCGACGCGGTCGAGGCGAGCTTCTTTCAGGAAGTCGAGCAGCATCTGGAAATCGTCTTCCGTTTCACCCGGGAAGCCGACGATAAAGGTCGAGCGCAGGGTGAGTTCCGGGCAGACTTCGCGCCACTGCTTGATGCGCGCCAGCTGGCGGTCGGCGGAGCCCGGACGCTTCATCATCTTGAGAATACGCGGGCTGGCGTGCTGCAGCGGAATATCGAGGTAGGGCAGAATTTTGCCTTCCGCCATCAGCGGGATCACATCATCGACGTGCGGGTACGGATAGACGTAGTGCAGGCGCACCCAGATACCGAGCTTCGCCAGCTCTTCGCACAGGCTAACCATACTGGTTTTGACCGGCATACCGTTGTGGAAACCGCTGCGATGTTTGACATCAACGCCGTAGGCGGAGGTGTCCTGAGAGATCACCAGCAGCTCTTTGACGCCGGCGTCGGCCAGGCGTTTGGCTTCCGCCAGCACTTCGCCAATCGGACGGCTGACCAGATCGCCGCGCATTGACGGGATGATGCAGAAGGTGCAGCGATGGTTGCAGCCTTCGGAAATTTTTAAGTAAGCGTAATGACGCGGCGTCAGCTTCACGCCCTGTTCCGGCACCAGGCTGAGGAACGGGTTGTGTTTAGGCTTCGGCGCGTAGTGGTGGACGTGTTCCAGCACCTGTTCATAGCTGTGCGGGCCGGTAATTTCCAGCACCTTCGGATGCACTTCGCGGATCTGATCTTCTTTTGCGCCCAGGCAGCCGGTGACGATCACTTTGCCGTTTTCTTTCAACGCTTCGCCAATCGCTTCCAGCGACTCCTGCACGGCGCTATCGATAAAGCCGCAGGTGTTAACGATAACCATATCAGCGTTATCGTAGGAGGGAACCACGTCATATCCTTCGGTACGCAGTTCAGTCAGGATACGTTCTGAGTCCACGAGGTTTTTCGGGCAGCCCAGAGAGACAAAGCCGATCTTCGGCTGAGGGGTGACATTGCTCATAGCTTAAAAAGTGTTCAATTATTGGGATGGTCAGGGCAGGGATTCTACAGAGATCGGCGGAAAGTTTATACTCCTTTTCTTGTTAGCCTGGCGATGTCCGTGTTTCTTTTTATCGGGATGATTATCCAGATTGTTAATCAAAATAAGGGAGTTATTCACCTTTTATCTTGCAACCCGGGGAAGTCGGTTTAGATCTGGTTTAACCTGAAGCGGTAAAATAGCCGCTGCTTTCAGTCTTTATTTTTATCAGGTTTCCCATGTTTAAAAAGTTGGGTGGTTTCGTCTGCGCGCTGGCCATGATTGGCGCGACGCCCGTTTATGCCAACGAGATGGCGTTATATTCGGTCAATACCGGTTCCTTTGTTTACCACATGACCGGCAATCACGGTCAATATAACGAAAAATTCAATAACCAATTTTTTTCCGTTGAGCGCAAGCTGTCAGCGGATTCAAAGTACAGCCTGTTGGCCGGCACCATGAAGAATAGCTTTGCCGACCGCTGCCTCTCTTTAGGGGCGAGGAGAGACTGGTACGCGGGGGCAAGCGGCTGGACGTTCAAGGGCGTCTATGCCTATACCGGCGAGTTTTTCTTTAAAGCCTTTCGCGATTGCGGGGATTCAGGCACCTATCGAACGGCGAAGAAAATCACCGGCGTCGGTTTCTCTCCCTATATTTATCATGGCCTGCAGTACAATTTTACCGATTATTTCGGCGTGGAAACGGGCATTATCGTCCCGGCCATATTTGTGATGAGCGTGCAGTGGAGCTTCCGCTAATTTGCCCGAAAAAGGCTTCCGGGCGAATTTTGATTAATGGCTTTGCGCAACGCCAGCGCCTGGCGCAGCCCCCGGCGCGGTCGGTTCTCTATTGTCGCGCAGCGTAAATACCGAGATCAGCGTAAACAGCCCGGCAATGCCGCCCAGAATATAATAGGTATGCGCGAAGCCGATGGTGTCGTACAAATACCCGGCCAGCGGCGAGTAAATCGCGGTGGCGATGGAGGCGACGAACAGCACCAGCAGGTAGACCGTCGAGGAGAGCTTGTTGTCGAAGTTGGCGGCGATAAATTTAAACACCGACACCAGAATCAGCGGTTTTTCCAGCGCATGCATCATTTTGACCGCGCCGATCCACACCGGGCCCAGCGGAATCGCGGAGCCGACGATACGCACCGACATGATCAGTCCGGCGATGATCAGCGCCCATTTCGCGCCGGTGCGGTTTACGAACCACGGCATCAGGCATAAAAACAGCGTCTCGCCGCATACCTGAATGGAGGCCAAAATGCCGTACCAGCGATTGCCTTCTTCCGGCGTCGGGAACTGCAGAGAAAAGTACTGGGCAAACTGCTGATCGTAGGTGTCGTAGATTTGCGTGACGAACAGGGTAAAGACCAGCAGCATCCAGAACTGGCCGTTCTTCGCCAGCTCCAGGGCATGCGAAACTTTCAGCGCGCTGGTTTTCTGCATTTCCGCTTCGGTCAGCTCGATTTTGGTCAGCATAAAACAGAGCGCGGCAATCACAATGGCGATACTCGCCAGCCAGAAGGCGAGGTTCGGATTGCTGTCGATATACTTGCCGACGATCCACGCGGCGGCGGCCCAGCCTAACGATCCCCACATTCTTACCCGGCCATATTCGAACTGGTAGCGCCGCGAAATTTTATCAATATACGAATCAATCACCCCGCAGCCGGAGTTAAAAATTATTCCCAGGTATACTCCGCCAAGCAGCGCACCCAACCAGAAGCTGTGCACCAGCAGCGGCGCGTACAAATAAATAAAGAACGGGCCTACCGGTAGCAGCATGGCGACCAGGATCCAGATCAGCCGCTTTTTCAGGCCGAACTTATCGGAAATAAAGCCGAAGAAGGGCTGCATCAGCAGGGCAATAAAGGCGTTGACCGAGTAGAGCAGGCCGGTTTTCGTTGCGCTAATCCCGAGGTGCTGAGTCGTCCAGATCACAAAGAACGCCATGGTCGAGGACCAGGCGAAGAGATAGAGGAAATCGAAAAGACTCAACAAGATATAGTTTCTTTTGCCGGGCGTCATCATTTCAGTTCCTTCAAGCGATAGAGATAAAGGTTACAAACAGGATCGATATGCCTGCCGTTCTTATTGAATGTTATACGTAATACATTTTATTTGATGATATGACACCCGGCGGCATTTTCTGGCAACGTGAATTGCGCTAATTTGTGATCATTACTGCAATAAATGATTTTATATCCCAGGGTTGGAATTTTTACTTTTATGAGAACGTATGACATTTTTGGCTTTCAGGAGATGATGTCGCAGGTGGGGATTTTAAGCTTCGTTGTAACATTGTAAAGGATGTTAATGACCTGAGAATTATTGATCTGCCTCATCGTTTTGTACAAAAAATGACCATATTATGATTGTGGTAAAGGACGACAGAGGAGGAACCGCGATGAGCGTTGACAGACTATATCGTAACCTGATGAATAAGCTGATTAATGCCAACATTGATCTCGATGCTTATTTACAGCTGCGTAAAGCAAAAGGCTATATGTCAGTCAGCGAAAACGACCATCTACGTGATAACTTGTTTGAACTGTGCCATGAAATGCGTCAACACGCGCCGCGCCTGCAGCACGTCGTTGCGCCGGAGGAAAAGGATGCCCTGCGGCTGGCGGGCGAAGCCGTCGCTTCCGCGGCGGTGTGCCTGCTGAGCGGACATCATGACTGCCCGTCCTACATCGCTGTCGACGTAGATAAGCTGGAAAGCTGCCTGGCGGTATTGCGGCTAAATATTCATAAATTGAATGATTCCAAGCCCATTACTCATGCCTGAGATCGGGGGGAGCCTGCTCCCCCCGATTAATGTTATGTAAAAATCCCTTCCCGTTTTCCCACGCTGGCTACCCTTATCGCATTGCTGACAAAAGGAGTATGCCATGCGCCAGACCATTACCCTGATGATAGCCCTTACCGCACTGTTGCTGCCTGCGGCTGCCCTTGCCGCCCGGGAGCGCGTAGAGGTGCTGCAGAACCAGCTTGAACACCCGTGGGCGCTGGCCTTTCTTCCGGACGATCGGGGCATTCTGATGACCCTGCGCGGCGGTGAGCTCCGGCTGTGGCAGCGGGAAAAAGGCCTCGCGCCTGCGATTTCGGGCGTACCGCAGGTCTGGGCCAACGGGCAGGGGGGGCTGCTTGACGTGGCGCTGGCCCCGGATTTCGCCCAGTCGCGCCGGGTCTGGCTAAGCTACGCCGAAGGCGGGAGTGACGACAAGGCCGGGACCGCCGTAGGCTACGGCCGACTGAGCGAGGATCTCCAGCGCCTGGAAAACTTCCAGGTGGTTTTCCGCCAGCAGCCGAAGCTCTCAACCGGCAACCATTTTGGCGGGCGGCTGGTGTTCGACGGCCGCGGTTATTTGTTTATCGGTCTCGGGGAGAATAACCAGCGTTCGACCGCTCAGGATCTTGATAAGCTGCAGGGAAAAGTGGTGCGGCTAACGGCTGATGGCAAGGTCCCGGATGATAATCCTTTTGTCGGCCAGGCTGGCGTCAGGCCGGAAATCTGGTCTTACGGTATTCGCAACCCCCAGGGGATGGCGATGAACCCGTGGAGCGATACGCTGTGGTTAAATGAACACGGCCCGCGCGGCGGGGATGAGATCAACCTGGTGCAAAAAGGGAAAAACTACGGCTGGCCGCTGGCGACGCACGGCATTAACTATAGCGGCCTGCCGATCCCGGAGGCCAAAGGCAAAACGCTGGAGGGAACCGAAGCGCCGCTGTTTGTCTGGGCGAAGTCGCCGGCGGTGAGCGGTATGGCGTTTTACAACGCGCCGACCTTCCCGCAGTGGCAGCACAGGCTATTTATCGGCGCGCTGAAGGATACGTCGCTGATTGTCCTCAAGGTTGACGGCAATAAGGTGACGGAACAGGAGCGGATTCTGGGCGATCGCGGTAAACGTATCCGCGATGTGCGCGTTGGACCCGATGGCTATCTGTATGTCTTAACCGACGAATCCAACGGCGAGCTGCTGAGGGTGAGCCCGGCGGGCTAATATCAGGTGACCGGGATCATCACCACGTTGCGCCAGGCCTGGCGCTGGTTAATCTGCTGATACCAGCGCTGCAGGTGCGGGCGCGGTTGCCAGGTTTTCACGGTCTCCAGCAGGTTATAAATGAACGGCGCGACGGCGATATCGCCGAGGCCGAAGGCGTCGCCTGATAGCCACTGATGGCGCGACAGTTCGTCATCGAGAATGGCGAACAGGGTCTCGCAGGTGGCAATACCGGCTTCAATCGCGGCGGGGTCGCGTTTTTCCGGCGGGGTTCTCACCAGCCCCATTAAAATCGGCCGATGGGCCGGCGAGAGCGAACCGTTGGCCCAGTCCATCCATTTCTCTCCCTGAGCGCGTTCGGCGGGCGACTCCACCCACAGGCGATCCTGACCATACTGCGCGGCCAGATAGCGGATAATGGTGTTTGATTCCCAGAGCACGATATCGGTCGTCTCATCTTTCAATAGCGGTACCAGCCCATTGGGATTCATGACCAGATAGGCCGGATCGTGATTCAGACCGAACTCCAGGCCTGCCAGAATTTGCTGATACGGGAGGTCGAGTTCTTCCAGCACCCAGCGCACTTTCTTCACATTGGTCGAGTTATTTCTGCCCCACAGCGTAATCATATCCGCTCCTGCTTTTTATTTCGCCGCCGTTGCGGCGTAGTGAGCATTCATGTTGGAATAAAGTTAATATTCCGGCAAGTGATTTTATTTTACTAAAACTAAACGTTTTTTATACCTACTACCTTACGTTTGGGGCACCCTTGGGACACAACGTCAGAAAAACTGTTATTCAGCATTTCTACCTGGTTGCGGTCCATCTCTCCGATCCACTTCGAGTAAATCTCGTAAACCATCTTTGCATTCTCGTGGCCCATCTGTCCGGCGATGAAAGACGGATTAGCTCCGGCAGTTAAAAGCCAGCATGCGAAAGTGTGGCGCGACTGGTAAGGACGTCTGCTCCTGATTCCCGCCTTCTTTAATCCAGCCTCCCAACTATACCCCAGAGACTGAGAGCCATAATACTTCGTTTCCCCGCGCCAGTTTTTGGGGGGGATAAATACGAACCGCAATTTTTGTTGTTCAGTTAACCCATGCTCACGATGATGAAAAGTGATTTCGGTTTTGCTTAATGCGCCGGTTAGCTTGAATTGTTCACGTAGAGCATTCAGCGCAGGTTCAAGTAGGGTTACTGTTCTGATGCCCGCTTCGGTTTTGGGTGGCACAAACAGCCCTTCATTCGTCTGGTTACGCCTGACGTGAAGCTCACCCTTATCAAGATCCACATCCTCCCAGGCTAAAGCTGTAAGCTCTCCATGCCGAAGGCCGGTAAAAATGGCCGTAGTCCAGAGCAAAGCATACCGAGGAGATAGCGCTTTTATAAAACCCTCGTACTCACTCTGGAGAAGCGGATCCGGGTCTCTCCTGGAGCGCTTAAGCATCTTTATACCTTCGTGAGGGGTATGCTCGATAAACCCGCTCAGGTTCGCCAGTTTGAGCAGCGCAGTCAGATTGTTCATCAGGCCGTTGACCGTGGATACAGCTCGACCTTTTCTTTTAAGCCAGGGCGCGTGATCGCTGAAGGTGTTACCAGTTAATAGCGCGTTCCTGTAATTCAACAGGTCGGTATGCTGAATATCAGCAATATGCGTATTACTTCCAACAATAGCGCAAAGCGTTGCTATACGTGATTCCGCGCCTCTGTATGACGCAGCTGAGACCTCAAGCTTTTTGGCATTAAGATAAACTTTGCACAATTCACCGAAGGTTTTAATTTTTTGTGTTGTAGTGAATTTTTTAAGCGCCTTTGATTCAGGGAAGTGCTCTGCATAGTCAAACTTACCTTGCTGAATCTCACTCACAATTAAAGCGCGGAGATTACCAGCCTTTCGTATATTGCTACTCGATACAGTCCAGCCCCGCAAAACTTCGCGGCAACGTATGCCGCGATATAGAAAGCTAATTCTTATTCCCTTCCCATGCAGCTCTACGCCTGCAGGCATATTCATTAAGTTTCCCCGACAAGCCTATTAATCCTGGTGTAGTTGTAGAGAAGCGTCGCTCTTCCTTCTGAAGCCTTGGGGTTAGGTGGGTGCTTCTTATAATGAACACCTTCAATCCATCGCCCTTCCCGGTAAGATTTAATTTGCCGAGGAGTCATATACATCTTCGCTACAATTCCCTTTTCCATCACCCATTCATCTTCTTGAGTAATATCGGCCATAAATAACCTCATGGCCGGGAAACTATAATCAGTTCCCCGGTTTAATGTTGATTATTGGAAATCAAATGCTGGATCCATCAAGATGATCAAACAAACTCCAGTATCTCGACCAGTCTGGCTGCGAATACTCTTCCGCTTCATCATCCCATTCACCAGCAAAGGGGTCTTCACAGACCGAGGTTAGCCATAGCCCTATCGCCGGACAGTCAGGGTTTCCCTCAAATAATTCAGCGATAGCAGGCCAGTGGTTTACAGTGGCTTCATTTGGAGGGAAATCAGCAAGGTACAGCCGGATGTATTCAGCTGCACGGGAGTAATGCTCCTTGAGGACATACATCCGGTCATATGTCATTGCTAATACAGCTCGGTGATGAAGTGGGATGTCCTCCCGATTGGCCAGAGGCCATAGCTTATCGATACATGCCATATAACCATAAGGGACCGTTCTCAGATAACGGATAGCCATGTCGTTCCATATTACGGGGCCGCTGCCCCATGCATTGCGAAACTCTTCTGCAGTCTCTGATTTTTCGCCAGGCCAAACTCGTATTACTGTTGTATAGCTCATCGTGAAGCCTCCGCTTTAAGCGCTTTATACGCACGAATCACATGTGATGTTTTCCCGGAAATAACTGTTTTCATTATAAAGAACCCGCTACGTTTAGACCGAACGGAAGGAGCCAGGAATAAGGCGGTATCAACGGCGCGGTTGTGTAGGCGGAATTCGAATACCGTGCTGGTTATAATAGCGGTTGCGATTACACCTTTATCGTTAAATTCTATTTTCATGATTATTTATTCCACGCTGCTGGTCGTAATTGAAAGTTTGCAGGCCTTGAAGATATTGACTTACGAACTAAAGACTGCGTAGCCTTTAATTGGTCTTTCTTTTTTTCCTTTTCGTTACAGATAGGGCAGTAATATGCCACTTTGCGATAAGCTCCTCGGCCAGAAGGGCGATATTGCAACTCTTCGCGTGCAAAGGAGCCGCCGCAGCTATAGCAATGGAGTTTTTCGGAATCCATAATTATTCCTTTGTTTAGGTGTGTGGGTACCTGCCATTTAAGGCATTGAATATTTTAGTGATAATTAAAATGAGACTTCGGTATTTACTTTATATTGCCCTGTAAGCAAGTCAGCATCGACGGAAATTAAATCTCCGTACAGGTCATAATTTAAAACAACATCACGAAATTGAAGCCCTGAAAGCGCATCCGTACGACCGCAAAACATATGGTCTTCTTCGTGCTTTGCTGCTTCATGAATATCCTTCAATGACGCCATGGCCTGAGCCCACATTTCGCCATCGCTATTAAAAAAAGCAATTGCAAGCTTACCTTGTGCTGCCTTAACCGCAGGATTGTGTTTCGGTAAACTAGCCATTAAACACCCCCGTAACATGCAGAATTTTTATAATGGTCGCAGACCAGGCAACAAGGCAGATGGCCAGAACAATAACCAGTGAACGAATGCCATTTCTGCTCATACTCCACCCCAGCACTGAACGCTTACCGATGCGACCGCAACCAAAAACGGAACAACCTTCAACCAGAACCGGCGCCATGCTGGCTTGTCTTCGTCTCGAATCATCTCCTTTCCCTCATGCGTATTGAGTACCTAACAGACCTTGCAATGCAGTGCCGGGTGCCTCCCGGTGATACCGCTTAACTGTGCCGCGTGCGCATAGCCGCATTCACTGCATTGCAAAGCCTGTTGATTTTTAGCCTTCAGGCGGCCAACCGAACGTTTAACCTATCGCACCGTTGTGTCGATGTACTTATGGTGAGCTACAGGCTAAATAAAATCAACCAAAAGATAAGTCAAAGGCTAAAAAAATACCGCCAATCGGCGGCATTCTTTTGAAATTGAAGTGAATTTATTTTTCTCTGGTAGTCGGATCTACGTTATCAGAGTAAAAATCTTTGAGTTTTTGTAGCCGCATCTGGAATGCAGCCAGCATGTTGCGCCTTTCGATAGGCGGCAATTCGCGGAAAACTTCAATAAGTGCAATTTCGTCTTCGGTGTATGTCCCGCCGAGTTCCTCTGCTCCTGTAAGTATCCATGAGAGCGAGGTTTTAGCGGCCTTAGCTAGTTTGGCTGCTGACTCCTTGCTAATGGTTTCCCTCTTAAACCAGTTGGTTACAGAGGTAGGACTAACTCCCGCAATCCTCGCCATTTCTGTGCGAGACCAATGATTCAGTTTCATCAGCTCATCAAGTCTTGCGGCAAGCGTGCTTTGTGGCTTTGCGCCTGATTCATGCTGCGTTTCTGTCTTCATAGCAACAATTGTAAGCCACTGGCTAAAACAATAATAATTTCTTGTTGTTGATTTTTTTTAGCCATTAGCTCAATATAATTGCACAATGGCTAAAATGAGAGGTTCACATGTCAGGTCTTGATAAGGCAATTACAGCTGCAGGTGGCAAACGTCGGCTTGCACTTGCCTTGAATATTAAACCGTCGTCGCTGAGTCGATGGATCCATAAGTACCAGGGGCAGGTTCCACCAAAGCGCGTAATTCAGGTTTATGAGGCAACTGGAATTACTCCGCATGAGTTGCGTCCTGATCTTCACCCAAACCCAACCAGTGGCCTTCCAGAGAATGATACGGCTACAGCACAGAAGGAGTCTGATTGATGGAAATCAAACACGAGCACGTTGAAATGGTTCTGCTGGCCTGGGCTGCTGAAGTCGGTCAGGCATACGCAGCCAACGCGATTACTGAAGAATACGTGCGCTCAGGTGGCGCTGAGCTTCGCCTGGTACCGGGTAAAGCATGGGCCAATCAGCAGAACATCTTCCATCGCTGGCTGAAGGGAGAGACCGAACAGCAGCGCGAGAAAATCCGTCTTCTGCTCCCGTCAATCCTGCGCGTTCTGCCGCGTGAAATCCGTCATCGTCTGAGCATCTACGACACGATCGAGCGTCGGGCATTGCTGGCGGCCCAGCATGCCATCGGAACGGCTATTGATGCGCACGACGACGCTATTGAAGCCATATACAGCAAGGCGTATCAGCCTGCCGCTGTTGAAGTAACGAAATACCACTGATTCCGGAGGTGACTATGTGTACCCAGTCTGCTGCTGAATTGATTGCTCGCCTGAAACGAGCATATCCGGCGTATGAGCCGTCTGAAGGAGATTGTGCAGGCACTGGCATCCCTAAGGCCGGTTCTCGCTTCCAGCACAGACACAAAGGCCACATGGTGACGGTACTCACAGCGACAGAGAAAGATGTTTCCTACCGCAAAGCCTGCGGGGCTATTGGCTGGGTGGGATTGAGAGAGTTTTTACGGCTACACAATGAGGTTTCGGAATGAACAATCAGGTATTTGAAATTGTTCAGGCCATGTCGGGGCAGGGGAACTGCATAACGATCCCCGGACCGTATCTGGATTTCTTTGCAGGAGACAGGCAGCAGCATTTGCTGGCGGCCATTCTCAATCAGCTGGTGTTCTGGTCGGGCAAGTCGAGTCTGGAAAATGGCTGGTTTTACAAAGAGCACGCAGCGCTTGCGAAAGAGATTCGCGCTAAAGACGGCGATGTGGTCAGAAAAGCAATGTTCAAGATTACAGAGCAGTACCTGGCGGGGGTTATTGATGAAGAACTTCGGCAGGTAAGCGGCACGCCGAAGAAGCATTACCGCGTCGATCAGGAAGCGTTAATCGCCAAAATATTCCCGCAAGGGGGAAATTCAAATAAGCCATTGAAAGATATGGATTCGGCTCAAGAGCCGAATGGAAACGGCTCAAGAGCCGAATCGAAGCAAGTGATTGAAAGTAATGGAAACGGCTCTCAAGCCGAATGCATTCGTCCCAAGAGCCGAATGGAAACGGCTCAAGAGCCGAATCCTGGAAACGGCTCTCAAGCCGAATCCTATCTCTATACAGATCTTAAAAACAGATCACTACATACAGATCATAAAAACCACGCGGGAGAGATTCTTCCTGTGGATAACTTTGCTGAGTCAGGACGTGAACCGGTCATCCCGGAAGCAAACATTCCTGATGCTACCGAAGACAGTAACCTGGCTACCGATGATGACTTCGATCTCGCGATGTGGTTCTGGTCGACCATCATCGAAATGTACGAACGCGCCGCCGAATTTGACGGCTCTCTGGCAAAACCGAGAGAACCGAACTTTGTCGCTTGGGCTAACGAGGTTCGCCTGCTTCGCCAGGAGCACGGATGTAGCCACGACCAAATTCGCACCATGATTGAGCGCATTCAGCGCGATCAGTTCTGGTGCCCAAAAGTTCAAACCATGAAGACATTACGCAACAAATGGCCTGAGCTGGCGCTGAAGCTGTGCCCGCTAAATCTCGCAACCGGCGGCAACCTCGGTTTTAGCGGCAAGGTTCAGGCAGATATTCCTAAGGGTTTCAGGGGCTAAGGAGTTTTTTCTATGAAAACAACCAAATCCAGGAAAACACAATACAGCGGTGAAATCACGATGATCGAATTTCTAAAAGCTAACTCTGATTTGACTACGCGTGAAATCGCCACTGCGCTGGGTCGCGGTATGTCGTCAGTGAATGGTCAGCTTCGCCAACTGCATGGAGCGGGTCAGATTGTCCAGAGCGGCCTACGCAACGGCGCAGCCTTGTGGCGCTTTAACAACATGCCGTTTGGCTGCGCGAACCAGCTTCGCATGGAGTTTGAAAATCTCCTGAGGGAATGTCGCGGGGCCTCTCAATGAAATTACAGAAATGCCCTGATTGCGGCGCTGTACCTGAGTTTCACTGGAAAGATTATACGTTTGGCTCCTGCTCTGGCGCCCTGAAATGCCCGTTTGATCATTACCGGGTTCAGCACAGTTACTGGGCTGGTGGAAAGAACAAAGCCAGGCGAACTCTGGAACAAAAATGGGCGGAAGCGGTGAATAAAAACGAGGTGAAAAATGGCTAAAAATTCGAAAGACGCATACGGTGCCAGCGGCAAAACAAACGTCCTGACGTTCGAACCGGAAAATCTGTACCTGGTTACGGATAAAACCCACCCGCTTTACGACGAGCGTGTCCATCTGCCTATCCATGAGCCGACTGTGATTAACATCATGGAGTTGGGCGTACTGGAGCCGATTATTATCTGGAAAGACCCTGAGACAGCTCTAACTTGCGTGGTTGAAGGCCGTCAGCGGGTTAAGAACACCATTGAAGCAAATAAACGTCTGCAGAAAGAGGGGAAAAAGCCTCTTCTGATTCCTGCTGTAGTAAGGCGCGGATCACCAGTCAGCATGGCCCTGGCAATGATTAGCGCAAATGAAATCTTTCAGGCTGACACTCCATTGGGTCGCGCCAAGAAGATGGCCGATGCGCTGGCCCGGGGCCACGACGAAAAAGACTTAGCCATGATGTTTGGCGCTAGCATCCGGACCGTACGCGCAACACTATCCCTTCTGGATGCCACGCAGGCAGTCAAAGACGCGGTAGAGTCCGGCACGGTCACTGTCACGCAGGCCCGCCAGCTTGGCACGCTTGCCCCGGAAGAGCAGCGGGAAAAAGTGAAAGAGATTGAATCTGCGACCGCTGGGACTACCGGCCATGAAAAAGCCAAGCGTCAGCGCGCCGTGCTTGGCGAATCTAAGCCACGTCTAAAATCACGCAAAGAAATCACAAAAGCCCTCGAAGGTGCCAGCGGTGAATACGCTGATGCTCTGCGCTGGGTGCTCGGGGAGGTTGTATGAACATCTCAACAGTAAACGAGCTCATTCAGTCGCTGGAGAGTGCGGGCGAGCTGTCAATCAAAGAGCAGAAGTATCTGGAGCTGGCGAGGGAGTTTAAGCGGCTGGCTGCGGAGAATGTGGGGCTTAAGGCTTTAATCCCAGAAAACTGGCAGATGCATGATGTTCTGCACCAGTTAATCGTGGCTCGCCCTGGCGGGGTTTATTTCAACAAATGGGAGAAGCTTATCGCTGAGGTTCTGAACGCAACCCCCGCCACCGATCGCATCGTAGCCGGGATTAAGGCTGATGGGGTGGAATCTGGAATTAAAACCATCATCACAATGTTGAATCACCATGCTCCGGGCGTGATTGATGCAATCAATGTGCTGGGCGTCCATTCGTTCGAGCTGCGCGAGGGGGCCGACAAATGAGCAATAAAATCAAACATCCAGCGATTCGTTATCACGGCGGTAAATTCCGCCTGGCAAGTTGGATAATCAGCCATTTCCCTGAGCACCGTTGCTATGTTGAGCCCTTCGGCGGCGGCGCATCTGTGCTGCTGAAAAAGGAGGCGTCAGAAGCAGAGGTTTATAACGACCTCGACGGTGACGTCGTTAACCTTTTCCGTGTACTTCGAAACCCGGAAACGGCGCAGCAACTTGTTGATGCCTGCGCTCTTACCCCTTACTCACGCGACGAGTTTAACTGCGCGTATGAAGACAGTGAAAACCGGGTGGAACAGGCCCGCCGCCTGATTGTTCGTGCAACTATGGGATTCGGCAGCGCTGGCGCAACAAAGGGTAAGACGGGTTTTCGTCTGGATACCAAGCGTAATAGCGCCACCGCGCAACGTATTTGGGCGCGACAACCTGACAACCTCGCAGCTGTGGCCAGCCGCTTTGCTGGAGTACTGGTTGAGAATCGAAGCGCCATTCAGTGTATGCGTGACCATGACACCGTTTCTACTCTGCATTTTGTTGATCCACCTTACGTACATGAGACCCGTGTAGAGACGGCTAAAAACAGCGCTTACCGGTTCGAAATGACCAATGAAGAGCATATGGAACTTCTTAACGTGCTGAAAGAGCTAAGCGGTGCGGTGATTGTTTGCGGATATAACAGCGATCTCTATAACAATGCACTTACCGGATGGAAGCGGGTAACGCGCACTACTGCCGCCAATGGCTTTGCCGGTTCAGTACAGCGCACGGAATGCCTCTGGCTTAACCCGGCAGCACAGCAGAAACAGGAGCGTGCAGCATGACTGATATCACCGAACTGGCGCAGAGCCTGAAAGCGGCAGCAGAGAAAGCGACTCCGGGTGAGTGGGTTTATTTTCCGAAAAATACCAGCATTGAGTATGACGTAGGCAGTGATGAATCTCAGGGCTCAATCCTCTATGTCGATAGTGGTGATTTCACCCAAGCTCAGACAGACCGGAATGGGGAGTTCATCGCCCTGGCTAACCCTGCCAACATCCTCGCGCTGGTAGAGGCGCTGGAGAAGGCGCAGCGTGCTCAGCCATGTGAGCATTCAATGTTTTGGGATGCATCTGGCGTTAAGCGCTGCTCTAAATGCGATCTACCCGAGAATGCAAACGTCCATTATGCCGACGCAGCAGAGATGGAGATTGCAGCTCTCCGCCAGCGCATCGCCGAGCTGGAGTCCCGCACCGTGAAGCTTCCGAAGCCTATTAGCGTTTTGCATCGCCGAGAGTTCACTGAGGCGCACTGCGCAATATACGCATACCCCGAAGCAGAAGTTAACGCCGCATTGGATGAAGTTGGCATCAAGTGGGAGGATGAGTAGATGGCACTAACACACGATGAGCTTTGCCAGATAGCCTGCCGCTTTCTGCAAAACAACGGTTTCAAGGTGGCGTTTCACGATCGCTTTATCGCTGCCGTTGCCACTGGTGAGCAGCCGGACGCTATCGGTTTCCGTAACCTGGCCTCCTGTTTGATTGAAGTTAAGTGTTCCCGTGCCGACTTTTTGGCGGACAAGAAAAAGTCATTCAGAAGGATGCCGAGCCAGGGCATGGGCGACTGGCGCTTTTTCATGGTAGAGCCTGGGTTTATTGAAGTCTCTGACTTGCCGCCAGGCTGGGGCCTCCTGCACGTCAGGAACGGGCGCGTGTACAAAGTCCACGGCTGGCCGGGAAACGCGCTGTGGTGTTCACGTGAGCATAAGCCGTTTCAGGCCAACAAGCAGGCCGAGTGCGATTACATGTACAGCGCCCTGCGCCGGATGGACCTGCGCGGACATCTCAAAGAAGTTTATGACAGCGTCATCGTTAACAAATCAGAAGGAAGCGCGGCATGAGCATATTGACCAAAGAAGGAATTCAGAAAATTTTGAATGATGACTGGCTCTTAATGGATGACTGCGAAGGACTTGAAAATTGCACCGTGATTAAAGAACTGGCCCGAATGGCGCTGGACGCAATGGACAGCGAGCCGGTGGCGTACATGACGTACAAAGGATATCTACCGCATGCAGGTGATCCAAAGCTCGCAGAGTATAGCGAGCCAACGCCGCTATATGCTGACCCTCGACCAGCGGCCATGCCTGCGGCGCCGGTAGTGCCTGACCGATCCATATTCGAAAAATGGTGGGAATCACAGAATGGAGCGCCCCTCGATGGCTGGGATTCGTTACGGACAACTGACGGCTATTGTGATGATGGTATTGACGGGCAGTTTGAAGCCTGGAGCGCTGCCATGCTGCAGGCTGGTGATACAGTTCGCGACCTATCCACGCCAGTAGACCCACAGGTCGCTGAATACGAGCAAAACGTATTGCAGGCTGGCAACTATTCGGTAATTCCGGAATGGATTCCGGTAAGCGAGAGGATGCCGGAAACGGACGGTAATTACTGGGGATGGTGGAGTGAAAGCAAAAGACAGGGCCCAGTGTGGTTCATCAAAAGCGAGCTGCAAGCACAATTTCAGAGTAGTGAGATAACCCACTGGATGCCGCTGCCAGCCGCCCCGCAGGAGGCAAAGTGACTATAGCCATCGATCGACTTAAAGAAGTTACAAGGGTCTTTGGCCGCAGGCATATCGCCTACCAGGTGGCTAGAGAGTTGCTGGAGATATATCGCGGTAACGGCCCGTCAGTGTGGAATGTGTTGAGCGATTTCCCTCCTGAAGTGAATGGAAAATATCTTGTCATTACCAGCTACGGGGATATCAGAACAGCTTGCTATGACTGTGAGTCAGGGGAATGGCGGGCGTCAGATGGCATTGTTACAGGCATTATCAAGTGGATGGATTTGCCAGCCACATCGCAGGAGGTGAAAGGTGAATAAAGTCGAATTGCTTCAGAAGATATCGGCGCTCGCCACTGAATGCCACACGCTGGCCTGTGAGCTTGATATTGGCGACGAGCGTACCGAAATGTTCGAAATCTTCGGCGTGCTGCACAACCTCGGTCGCCGCGGGTACGCCAGCCAGGTAGGGCAGAGAATGAATCCTCTGCTCGCATCCTGCGATGATGACGATGATGATAATTGGGACGAGGATGACGACTGATGGCTGAGTTACGAGCAGGTGGGCTGGCTTTAGTGCTGGCTTCGGAAAACCAGAATGAAGTTGGCAAAACCGTTACGTTGGTTCGTGTTGTATCAAGTGGGGAATATCACAAATTCCCTGACGGCTGCAGATACACCATGATAGAGCCGGGGCAACAGATATGGGTAGTATCGGGCGACGTTTCGATTTACACAAGCAAACCGTCGGGAGGCATGTCAATTTTCCCAGCCAAAAGCCTGATGCCCATCGACGGCGACGATTTCAGCAGCGAAGACCAGCACCAGAAGGAGAGGGATCTGCTTAAATCCCCCGCAGAACGTAAAGCCTCCAGTTGAAATCAAACCCCTCTCCTGAGGGGTTTTATCGTATATGCTCATTTTGCTTTTATCCCCGGGAAGGGCGATAATTACCTCGTCAGCCTGAGCAACTGACACGATTATCCGGCGCCAAGTGGGGACACATGGCGCACAAAGTTAAAAACAATTGGATCAAAGATTTGTATGCAATAACTTTGCTGATCTTGTTGATTATTCAGGTTGTTGCTGTAAATGCAGTATTTGTCTGCGTTGGGCTTGGGTTATTGAGTTTATCTGACGAAGTCTTGAAGATTTTCGCTGGATGTACGATGTCCCAGGTTTGTGGACTTGCCTACTGCGTTGTCAAATCTGTTTTCCGAGCTAAAAATTGAAAAACCTTCTCTACGGAGAGGGTTTTTTTTTGAACATACATTTTCCATGTGCGTCTGATCTGCGCAGCATCGAAATGGTTGATGTAGAACACCAAGCAGTAACTCTTCTGACTTAACCGATCTCGCGGTTGCCGTCCACCGATGAATGTTTCCTTTAATAGCCTGGTAAATAGGGGGTTTCACACTATACAAAATGTGCATTCTTTGTCGCGCTAGTGTTTTCTGCTACCTCATTTTACATGTAATTAATTAAATTCTGAAATTGGCTAAATTCTTCTATCTGAGTGAAATAAGGGGTTGTGCCAGAGAAAAAATGTGAATGACTTTTTTAAATTTAGTGGTTTTCCATAATGCATTGAATTTATTGCTCTTTGTATTTCACTGTCATTCTATTTTGTCTGTAAAAATAGGGTCTTGATGGACGATCTAAATATGTCATTGTATTCCAGAACGTCGCGAGTTCATTTTTATCCATCCCTGTACAGGAAAAGAAAAATCTACGATTTATGAAATATTCACAAGGTGCGGACTGATGAATAAGAAAGAAATGAATGAAGCAATGGACGTTTTGGGTACGTATGTTGTCAACCACCTTTCTGGTGGAGTTTATGTTGTAACCCCGCTTAATGAAGGAGAGATTGTAATCACAAAGGAATCTCACGAGGAGTGTAAAGTATTCTTCCGGAAGAAGAAAAAGTGATTTATACTAATCACCTCGGCTGAACACCGAACCTATCGCGCCATCACCGGAGTAAAGTGATGACGCAAAAACGCAGCAACGCCATTTTACGCCGTGCCTCAGTGCGCGGTGTTTCCGTTTGTCTGTCGCACCCAGGCGGTGCGATATGAGAGACCCCCGTCGCAGATGCAAAGCACCCGGCTGCGGTGCCTGGTTTAACCTTACCTACCCCAATGTTTACTGGTGTTGCGAAGAGCATAAGGCCCAGTACCTTGCGCAGCAGCGCGAGAAACAAAAGGTTAAGGCACAAAACAGGTTAAAAAATAAACCCGTTCACCATATCCGCCCTGAACCAAAGACGGCTGAGAAGCCCCTCAGCCACTGGCTGGAAGTCACCGAGCGCGTGGTTAATACCCTTTGCCGTGAAATGGCCCTCGTTAATGGGGAGGGGTGTATTTCCTGCGGTACTCAGGACGCCAAAGTCTGGCATGCGGGGCATTACAGAACCGTTGCTAAAGCCTCTCATCTGCGGTTTACCCGCATCAACATCAACCTGCAGTGTGATGACTGCAATGTCGGAAAGTCCGGGAATATCAAAGCTTACCGGGTCGGGCTGGTGGAAAAAATCGGTGAAGCCGCAGTTCAGGGGCTTGATAACGACAACCGGATTCACCGCTGGACCATCGAAGAGCTGGAAGCCATCCGCCTGCAGGCTTACGCCGACTTACGCGCACTGAAAAAAACGCTGGAGGTCGCATGACTTACCAGCTTATCTACGTCGATCCGCCTTGGCAGTATGGTAATAAAATTAGCAACGGCGCTGCTGAGAACCACTATGAAACTATGAGCCTTGTCGAACTTAAGCGCCTCCCTGTCTGGAATCTGGCTGCTGATAATGCCGTTCTTGCCATGTGGTACACCGGCACACATACCGAGGAAGCGATCGAGCTGGCAGAGGCCTGGGGTTTTCGAATTCGCACCATGAAGGGTTTTACATGGGTAAAGCTTAACCAGCACGCCGAACGGCGATTCAATAAGGCGCTAACTGAAGGTGAGTTGGTGGATTTCAATGATCTGCTGTCGATGTTGAATAGCGAAACCCGTATGAATGGAGGCAACCACACGCGGGCCAATACTGAAGATCTGCTAATAGCCACCTGTGGCGCCGGGTTGGAAAGAGCGAGCGCATCTATCAAGCAGGTGGTTTATTCCTGCCTGGGTGAGCACAGCGAGAAACCTTGGGAGGTTCGCCGTCGGCTTGAACTGCTTTACGGCGATGTCAGCCGGGTGGAGCTTTTCGCGCGCGAATCATGGCCTGGCTGGGACCGCTGGGGGAATCAGTGCGAGAGTTCTGTTGAAATGCACTCGGGGAAATTTATCACCAGGGAGGGGATATGAATCATCTCACCATAGAGAGCATCCGCTACCGCTGGATGAAGCTTCGCCTTTGCCGTCATCGCGGCACTGTATTAGTTGACTACCGCATCCTCAAAAACTTTATTCGCACCTGTCAGATCCGGGGAGAGACAGCATGACTCCAATGCAACGCCGTAGACATAATGCGGCCCTTAATGAGGTTGCCCTGGCTACGCATAAGCGCTATCTGGGGCGAGCAAAACTCTTGACCGGCATCCAGTCAGGCTGGATTAAATCATTGCTTACCGTATGGGGCGATACCATGCGCGGTGAAGCCGCGCCACGATTGCCAAGAAGCCATGAATGCTGGCGAGTTATCAGAGGAGAACGCTGGTCTGATAAATCTCTTGAGCGCTTTACTGCGGCAATTAAGCAGGCGAGGGAGGAAGGTTATCGCGGTCAGCATGCGTTAAATAGAGCACACGCAATTTTATGGCCGAAACCCACTACCAGCATAATAGATACCGCTATAAGAGATGATGATGCGGATTTCGTTGAGGAATGTGTGTTAAAGGCATTCGATACAACGGATCCGGTTTATATCGTAGGGGTGAGTTTTTATACCACTCGTAAAAAAGTCGCGGATATTGCCCGCGAGCTGGAACGAGCAGCTCCATGGCTTACGTTCAAGATGGCAAAGGATCGCGTTAACTGGTGCTTACAGGTATTTCAGGCGAAAACTTTCCTGTCTGCAAGGCAAAGCCTGAAAGCTGAATCTGAATAAGTTTTTAGCAATTAGTGCTTATTTTGTTATTGGTAGTTGATTTCAGGTCTAAAAATTAGATAATCCGTTCATGCTTGGCAGAGCTGCGCCACTCGGCAGCGACAAAAAGCGACAATTTGAATATAACGAGAACCCCGCCAGCGCGGGGTTTTTGCTTTCCGGCGATACGACAGGGGTATTCGCGAGATGCATTGCATCAGTACCCCTGTCACATCGCCGTATAGCGACTTAAACCAACCAAAAAAGGTAGGTTCCATGATTGTTAATTTAAGGTAAAAAGTTACCGTGAAGTTACCCGGTCAACCTCCTGACTAGGGCGGAAGTTGTCAGCCAGAGATGGAGTTAAAAGTCCGCAGGCCACGGTATGACAAGCCAACGGTCTTCCGAAGCAATTCGGCTTCACGAACATTCACATTTATTTGTACTAAACATACTTTCGCCTGCTCGCTGCAGGCTTTTTTTACGGATGACCTCTTTAATCATATGGCATGAGAGTGGTATTTGACTGCAAAACAATTTGATAATAAATTGTTAATGTGGTGAATCCCCCTATGCGGAGGGGCATTGCCAGTCTGATATGTTTTTTTGCGC
>ERZ827469.531-NODE-531-length-43408-cov-44.784998_pt1 | contig 43408 bp, 34 predicted proteins | sample MGYA00519917_ERZ827469 | MGnify/ENA primary metagenome ERZ827469 (study PRJEB31778, sample SAMEA3449314) | human gut metagenome | biome: human gut; feature: human-associated habitat; material: faeces | place: United Kingdom | collected 2010/2012 ... | reverse complement strand
AATAGAAGGAGCAAACACACATGATCTCTTTGAGTGAAATACTGCATACCATCGCGCAGGCGCTGCTGATCCCCTGCCTCATCATACTGATCGTACTGATGGCCGGTGCGGTCTGGCAGATCGGTGACATCGTGGTGGAGTACATCGCGGAGCGCCGCAAGCACAAGTGCGACGTGCCCCAGTTGCTGCGTGACGTACACACGGCAGGCGCGGACGGCCTTGCCGACCTGATCGAAACCAGCGGCCTGCTGCGGCGGCAGAAGAAGGCCCTGCTGGAGCTGGCGGAGAGCCGTGGCCTGCCCAAGGACACGCTGACGGCACTGGCGGAGCGTCTGCTGGCCACGGAGGAGGCGCGGAATGCCCGCACCACCTCCGTCACCGACATGATCGCCAAGCTGGGCCCTATGTTCGGCCTGCTGGGTACGCTGATACCCCTGGGCCCTGGCATCGTGGCGCTGGGACAGGGCGACACGGTGACACTGTCGGAGTCCATGAACGTGGCGTTCGACACCACCATCGCGGGCGTTATCAGCGCGGCGGTGGCCAGCGTTATCTCCCACATCCGCAAGCGGTGGTACAACGACGATATGGTGTCGCTGGAAACGCTGATGGAGGCAGTTCTAGAGGAGGTCACGAGCGATGTTGAAGGGTAAATTTTCCTCCCGCCGTCATGTGACGGAGGAGGTGGACGCCATGGCCGGCGTGGCGAACCTGGCGGACGTGATGCTGGTGTTTGCCTGCGGCCTGATGGCGGCGGTCATTCTGAACTGGAACGTGGATCTGAGCAAGACCCGCGTAGAGATCCTCCAGCGGGAACAGATGCAGGAGCTGGACAACGCGGAGGAGATGGAGCAGGACATCCAATCCTCCAGCAGCTTCGAGCAGAAGGGCACGGTGTACGAGGATCCGGAAACTGGCAAGCTGTATGTGGTAATGCCGAAGGGCAGTAACTGAAAAAGTTTTTACATAGATACGTTCAACAAAGAGAGGAGAACACACATGAAGAAACGGACAAGCAGAGTGTCCCGGCGCATCGTGAGCCTGCTGATGAGCATGGTGCTCACGCTGACGCTGGTGACTCCCGCGGCGTTTGCCGAGGGTGACATGCCGGACAACGGCCAGCAGCAGGAGCAGCAGGTGCCGACGGATGCCGGGAACGGCGGCAGCGGCACGCCCATCGTCGAGGGCGGCGCTGGTACAACTGGCACCACCCCCAGCGGGGACGCCGGGAATGGCGGCAGCGGCGACGTGAGTACTCCCGCTGACGACAGGGACACCGAGGACAAGGGCACCGAGGACGGCAACAAGCCCGGTGAGGATAAGAAGGGCGAAGAAAACCCCGATGGGGATAACGAGGACGAGGAGAACACCGAGGAGCCGACCGATGAGATCAATACGTTGGAGGGGGAAGGCGAAAACGCGGTCGATGCGGTCACTGTCTGGGACGGCACGGTTGATATCGACTGGTTTACGAACGCAGAAGAAGGTACCGGAACTGCGGAAAAGCCCTATAAAATCAGCACTGCTGAGCAACTGGCAGGTCTGGCACAGTTAGTGAATGGTACAGCGACCCGGAAAGTTCAGGATGAGGAGGGCAATGAGGTCGATGAATCAATCCCGGCCCAGAATTTTGCGGGTTGCAAGATCATGCTGACGGCAGATATCAAACTGAACACAGACGATGTGCCTGCTGTGCCGGAGGCTCCGACGGAAGAGAACCCCGATACGAACCAACAATGGACGCCTATCGGCGTGTATGTTGATGGATGGGCGAATGACAAACCGTTCTCCGGAACATTTGACGGCAACGGTCATACCATCAGCGGGTTGTATGTTACCACCGGCTCCAAAGGGGGACTATTTGGCTGCGTGAACTACTCCGGTACGGTGCAAAACCTCATTGTTGCCGGTACAGTATATATGCCTGATGTCTGCGATGTGGGCGGTATTGTAGTAAACAACGAAGGCAAGGTGCAGAACTGCGGCTTTTACGGAAATGTGACGGCAAGGATATCATCAAACTGGCGGGATACTCCCCCCGGTGGTGTGGCGACCGGCTGGTCTGGCACCGTTACTAACTGTTGGTATTACCGCATGAGTAATAGTGCCAGTGAGCTTGGCGTATATGGTAATGGAAACGCGAGCAACTGCTATCAGAATGTGTCTAATGGTGTAAATGGGACATATATCAATGATGACTTTGCCGCTGCCGTGGCGGCAAAGCTGAACCCCACTGCATTTGAAAAAGGTTGGAAGCTGTGGGCGGCGGATACGGAAGAGAACACAAAACCCCCGGTATTTTCCGAGCAAAATGCAGACGAGTTGGCGCTGGTCAAACTTGAACCGTATGTGAAAAATTCCGAGCTGAAGGGCAAGGTGACATTTGCTGACGGCAGCACGACCGCTTTCGGGCCGAAAGGAATGGCGCTTACCCTGCAGTTGAAAGACGGCAGTGAGATCGGCGCAGAAGCTGTGTTCTATACCACGGAGAAAAAGGACAACTACGGCGAAGGTGAACTGAAAAAGCTCTCGGAGTCCGCTGCATATACAGCTAATGAGAGCAACACGACCATCTATTACGGCACGATGGACGAGTTCAACGCCGAGGAAGGCGTAAGCAAGTGGTATTATGATGGGACGAATATTATTAAAACTGAAGCGGAACTGCGCTTCCTTGCCACACTGGTGAATGATAAAGGAATCAGTTTTCAGGGAAAACGTATAGTGCTTGCTGCGAACATTACGCTGACTAAACCATGGACGCCCATCGGTACAGCGGAGAATCCGTTCAAGGGAACGTTCGCTGGATTGCGTGCAGGAGTCGGTTCAATAAGCGGGCTGGAAGTTAGATCCGATTTTGATAATGCTGGTCTGTTCGGCGTGGTGGATGGCGGAACCATTCAGTATGTACCCATCATCGATACCACGAGGGAGAAGACCGTTGAAAACGAGGACGGAACGACCACAACTGTTGAAGAAGCGATTTCTGCCGGCGCGGTGACAGGCAATGGCAATGTGGGCAGCCTTGTGGGCTGGTTGAAGTCCGGCAAGGTGGAAAACTGCATGTCCGCCGCCGCAGTCAGAGGCAGTGGTGAAAGTGCTGTGGTCGGCGGTCTTGTGGGCAAGAATGAAGGCACCGTGACCACCAGCTATTACTATAACACGACTCAAGCCGGCACCTATGTCACGGGTACCGGTACTCCGGGAAAGCTCTGCTTCTATCTTGCGGAGAAATCCACCTTTGACAAGAAGGGCACCAAGGACGACACCGGCGCCCGGACGGAAAATGAATTCCTGTCAGGCCGTGTGTTGTGGGAGTTCGGAAAAGGCAACGCCAGCTTTGTTTTTGATAAGGCATCTACGGCCGAGAACTTTATGCTGCCTTGGCCTAGCAACAGCACAAGCGGCAACTGGGTCATGGCAAATAATGTGCGCCAGTTGAAGCTGACCAAGACCGACGGCGCTGCGAACTTGTATGTGACACTGATAAACAAAAGCGGTGCGCCGACAGTAACAGAGGGCGATACCCAGTGTGTCTATGGCGAGTCCAACGGCGAGATCGAACTTGATGACGTTTTCGCGGACTATATGGCGATCTATACTCCCTCCAAGCCAACGGCGTTTGACAGCAGGGCCGACAGCGAATTTACTTACGTTGTGAGCAGAGCCTACACGGAAGACACCAGTTGGTATGATGGACACGAAGACGAGCAGGTGTATGAACTGCAGGATGTGGATGATCTGTTTGGATTTGCTAAACTGGTAGGTCGTGGTGTCTATTTTACCAACAAGACCATCAAGTTGATGGCTGACATCGATCTTGAAGGGTTCAAATGGGTCCCTATTGCCGGCAAGAACAATATGAAATTCCTTGGCACCTTCGACGGACAGCATCACACTATCAGCAATATGACTGTCACTGAAGCCGAAAAGAATGGCAGTAGCTGTCTCGCAGGCCTGTTCGGGCAGGTGGGGGAATCAGGCAAAATAGATAATACTACCGTTACTGGTAAAATAGTAATAGCTGGGGTGGGGCCTACTTTTAGTATCCAAGTAGCAGGTATTGCTGCTATCTGCAGCGGTGAGGTCACAAATTGCGAGAACAAGGTAAATATCACAGTGACCGGCGGTGACGCTCAGATGGTGAAAATTGGCGGCATTGTGGGTGATGGGGCTGGTAAGGGCAATATAAAAAAGACGCTAAATAGCGGCAATATCGTGGTCAAGGCTATTTCTGCCAGGTCAGCTTATATGGTGGGCGGTATTGTGGGCTTTATGGCAGATACAGATACATGTTGGAATACAGGTAAAATCACCGCGTCCGAAGGACTTGCAACTGTACGGCAATCATTTTGGGGAGGTATTGTCGGGCAGGCCGGAAATAAAAAGGCGATAAATTGTTTCAACAAAGGTGAGGTTTCGGGTTACCTAAAAGCTGGTGGTGTTGCTGGTGGAGGAGCAGTGTCCAACAGCTACAACCTCGGCGATGTGACGTGCACTGGTTCAAATGCTGTTGTCTATGCTATCAGCAGCAGCAAGATCATCAACAGCTACTATATCTGCAAGATCGGTACCGAGGAGAAATCCGGTTATATCCAGAATGGTGCAGAAAGCACAGCCAAAGCTATTACCGTGACTCCCGGTGAAGACGGCAAGAACACCTACAAAACCGGCACCGGCGAAAATGCACAGGAACTGGTCGACGTATTGAACGCAAACTGCGGCAGCGGTGTAAAATGGATCAATAAGAAGGCCGCCCCCTGCAACCCTGTCCATATCGTCCGCTGGGACGGCAGCGCCGAAGACGGCGTGGAGGGCATCGTGACACTGACCTACATGCCCAACAAAGGCCGGGGAGATATGTACTCCACGAGCCTGGAATTGGTGAATGGTGAAGCCAGTTTCACTGTGGCTGACCCAAGTGAGATCGGTATCAGTGGACGTAACGGCAGCTTTGATGGCTGGACGAAAGATGTGAACGGTAATGGTACCAAGTATACATCCCCCGGACCGATTATAATCAGAGAGGATACTACCCTCTACGCCCAGTGGAACCCGTTCTGGGCAGGAGCAGGAACCTCTGGCAGTCCCTATGAAATACGTGATAGGGAGGGCTTCATGCTGATGAATCACGCGGATGCCTACATCGATGGCAATACCTATTTCAAGATCATGAATGATCTTGATCTGGGTTCGTACACGCCGTTTAGCTTCCGTGGCAATCTGGACGGCGGCGGCAATACACTCACGATCAATGTCAGGGGGGGAGCCGGCCTGTTTGCTAGTATTACCGGTGGTGATGATGGGTACGACGGCGCACGCGGTGTGACTATTAAGGACTTGATCATCGAAGGTTCCGTGTATTCCGAACGTAGTTATGTCGGTGGTCTGGCTGGCGGTATTGGCCCTGGCAGTGTGGTAACGCTGCAGAATGTGACTAATAAAGCAACGGTAACAGTAACTAATTTCAATGACGCCGGTGGACTGATAGGACGTCTTTTCGGCGGCAATAGCCCCCTCAATGTGATCGACTGCAAAAACGAAGGGGCTGTGACAGGTGTTAAGGCCGGCGGCATGGTAGGCAGCTCACAGAGCAACACAAGGGCCATGAGCTTCACAGGATGTACTAACAGCGGAAAGGTGACAGCGACAGCTGGTGCTGCGGCAGGTATTGTGGTGGGAGACGGCGATGCCTCTTATGACCTGACGAACTGCCACAATACCAAGACCGGCACGATCACGGCAAACAGCGGTAGCGCTGCGGGTATTGCAGTGAGGGGCCGCGCAGTGAATTGTACCAACAGCGGTACGGTCTCAAGTACGAGTGGAACTGCTTCCGGCATTATTGGCACGGGAAGTGCCAAACGCTGCGTAAATACGGCCGCGGCCAAAATTGAAGGCAGCAGTGGCGCGGCTGGTATTGCATCGTCCGCCAACTCGGGATCCATGGTGGAGTTCTGCGCCAACTTCGGTAAGGTGACGACCACTGCCGGAAGCGGTTATGGTATTGCATCGCAGGGTACGGTCAAGAACTGCTTTACCTATAACAATGAGGCGCACGCTCCTGTTGCAGGTGTGACGGGTAGAAATTGTATCGTCACGAACTCTTACTATCTTGCCAACAGCAAGGACGAGTTCCCCAGCACTATGGGCGGCGAATGGGCCAGCGCGGATGACTTCGCCAGCGGCAAGGTCGCATGGGGTGTGGATGGCGGCACCGGCAAACACGAGAACTACTGGACGCAGGGTTCGAACAACTATCCTGTCCCCATTGGTGAGGGAACTTCCACCAGCTACTACCGCGCTAAAGCCGAGTGCGGCACGGGCGGTTCGGTGAGTATCAAGAGCAGCCGCAACTTTACCGGCGATACGGACAATGCAGTCTACGGCCCCAAGGGTATGAGCGTGACCGTCACGGCCACGCCCATGGATAACACCTACGCCTTGAAGTCCATGACCGTTCAGCTCCCTGTGGGCACCGCGGCGAAGTCCATCTCCAACCCGGGCACATTTACCATGCCCAACGAAGGCAACGTCCTCGTTACGGCTAACTTTGGCTCCGCTACCCCCGGTGGCGGCGGCGGGTACTACTACGGCGGCAGCGGCGACGGTACTGGCACCGGCGATAAGGACGACGAGGGCCTGCAGGACGGCCTGAACATGGATGTGGAGTACGACATCAAGGGCCTTGTGCTGGGCACCTACGCCGAGTGGGGCTCCAACGGCGGGAACAAGTCCTTCCAGAAGTGGCTGGAAGAAAATCCCAACGTGGTCCGCGCTCTGCTGACCAATAGTCTGGACAACATGGCCACCGCAGCCGTGGGCAAGAAGACCGATGAGGCCAAGGATCTGGCGGCTCTGCTGCTGGCCAGTCTCAACGAGCACACCGGCGTGGACGGAAAGGACGGCGACACCATCGCCAAGGCGCTGCAGAAGTACATCGACTCCGGCAGCGAGGAGGTATTCAGTGCGTGGCTGACCGGTGGCGGCGGCATGGCCAGCGGCACCTATGAGAGTATCTACGGCCAGTACGCCAGCAGCCTTGCAGCACTGGCAGACCGTCTGTACAGCAAGTGGGAGGCCAGCGGTACGTCCATGACCTTCCCTGTGTGGCTGGATTCCCAGCAGGTGAGCATGGACAGCCTGTCCGAGAACGCGGACGAGCCGGATACCGACAGCACCAACGATCCCCAGACCTCCGACGCACCGGACGACGTGCCGGACGGACAGGATACCGAGGGCGGTGCCAGCGGTAACTCCGTGTGGGAGATCATCGGCACGGTGGTGCGCGAGAATCCCATCCTCGTCTGGAGCATCGTGGCCGTCATCGCGGCGCTGATCATTGTGGGCGCGGTACGCCGTTACCACAAGGTCAAGCGCGATGAGCATGACGAGAAATAAGTGATATAGACGGCTCTTAGGGGAGCAGTCTGCCGATTCGCGTGGGCGGAATTTCCGTCCACGCGAATACGGCTATATAAACGGAAACGGGAGGGATGCCTCTGTGAGAAGAAAAGTGCGGAATTGGGCGGCGTTTCTGCTGGCGCTTGTGCTGGTTTTCAGCATGATACCCACAGCTTATGCGGCGGGATACAGCATCACCGTCAACGCCCCAACAGGAAATGATCTGCCCTATTGGGTATTTGAAAAAGCGGGAGCAGCTAACGGAGATGTGCAATATCTTACTGCCAAGGAAAGCCATGACCTGCCCGACGGGAAAATAGCGAGGGTCGCTTTGAAGGTGGGCAAAAACGTCAAGGATGAGGCGGCCTGCGGTATCTCCATCAATGGGATGTACTATGTGCAGTCCGTGACGCTGGACCACCCGGATTTCTTCACCGGCACGGTGGAGATACAGGTGGGCAAGGATGCCCAGTGGACCGAGGACACTTGGGGTAATGTCACTCCTCTGGAGGAGTCCAGCACCATTGGCTGTGTACAGTTCAAGAACGGCACATTCACCGCCGATGTGAGTATCACCGTCAGCCCCATGACCGCGCAGCAGGCGGAAGCGGCGCAGAAGCAGAACCAACGCCAAGTGGTGCCGCAGGGCAAATACACTATCAAAGAGATCTCTGAAGCTATTTACGGCATTATAGCGCAGAAACGCTCTGCGCTGGGACTGTCTGAAACTGATAATCTCCTCTCCGGGGAAGAGCTGACCTACGCGGGCAGCTCCGCCACGGACTGGCTGCCCATTGGCCTGAGCCGCTGTGGTGTGGAGGATGATTACGATGCCTACCTCACAGCGTTGCAGACCTATGTGGAGCAGAAGTACCGTGAGCCGGATAAGCTGGACCGAGTGAAGGCCACAGAGTGGCATCGTATCTCCCTTGCTGTGCTGGCCTGCGGAGGAGATCCCACCCACTTCGGCAAGGATGCGGATGGCAACGACATTAACTTGATTGCAGACGGCGTGTATGACCGCGGCAAGACCGTGGACATCGGCGCGCAGGGGCTCAACGGCTGGCTGTGGGGGCTTATCACGCTGGACAGCATGAAGTACAACATCCCCGCAGGCTCGTCTTACACCCGCACGGAGATGATCAAAAAGATACTGTCCTTCCAGCTCCCCGATGATGGCTTTAACCTGCGCTTCGCACAGGGCAGCACCGCCGACCCGGACATCACCGCCATGGCGATACAGGCGCTTGCGCCGTATTATCGGAACTCCACCTTCAACGTGAAGGACCCCGTGGACAAGGCGCTGGATTGTTTGTCCAAATTGCAGCTGGATACCGGCGACTTTCGCAGCTGGGGCACGCGGAACTCCGAGTCCGTGTCACAGATCATCGTGTCGCTGTGCTCCATCGGCGTTGACCCGCAGAATGATCCGCGGTTCATCAAGAATGGCATCAATCTGCTGGACGCGCTGTTTTACTACCAGCAGGAGGACGGCGGCTTTGCCCACTCCTATGAGTCTGACCCCAGCAATCCCTCCGCTGTTGCGGGCGAGAGCAACAGCATCGCCACTGATCAGGCTCTGTTGGCGCTGGTGGCCGTGTGGCGGCAGGCTCAGGGCATGAGTATTCTGTACGACTTCCGCCCCGGCAGTGTGTCCGCCAAGATACTGACGCCGGAGGAGAGCGAGGTGTCCTTCGCGGGCAGCTATGAGTTCACCGAGGCAGACCAGCAGCAGGTGGACGCTCTGCCCAAAAAGCTGTCCACGGAGAACGACGAAGAAGTGACGGCTCTGCTGAACAAGCTGAAAATGAGCCGCGATTTCGATGGCTACGACACCTACATGACCAAGCTGACGCAGGCCAAGAGCGACATAGACGCGCTGTATGCGGAGATCGAGAGCATCAACGCGGACATCCAAGGACAGATCGTCCCCATGACCGACCCGGGACTGGGCGAGAAGTCCACCGTGGACAGGCTGGTGAAGCGCTACAAGGCGCTGTCCGACCACGATAAGGAACTCGTCCAGAACTGGGATGCCGTGCTTGCTGTGAAGGCACAGACGGACGCGGCGCAGCGCAACCTGTTTCTTATCATCGGCGGCGCGGTAGTCGTAATGGTAGCTGCGACGGTGGTCATCCGCCGCAGGAGGGAACGCAAATGAGAAAGCATTTCACAAGAGTACTCACAGCGTTGCTGGTGGCAGTCATGCTTCTGCCTATCGTAGTACAGGCCACCCCCGCGGACGGATGGACGGATGAGGCGGAGCAGGCGTATCAGACGGTGACGGAGCTGGTCGTCCAGCGCGTCACCGAGAGCAAGGATTACCTTGCCACCGCTACGCAGGAGGAAAACGCCAAGGTGGTTTACGCTCTGTGGACTTCCGGCGCGGCTGTCCCCGGCGGCTTCTATGACGAGTATCTGCAAGCGCTGGCCGACTGGCTGGATCTCGCGGTCAAGCGGGGCAAGACACCATACATTCCCGGTGCCATCCGCACGGTGGCGGCTATGGGGCTGGACGTGACAGACTTCGCCGGTCACGACCTCATGGACGGCTTACGGAAGCCGGAGCTGGTGGAGGCAGATGAGGACCGGCTAGATATGCTGATGGACTTGGACGCTGCCGGTGACGCCGGCAAGGCGGAAGAGTTCAACGCCCTGCGGGAAACGCTGCTGACCGAGGCTCTTGCCCGGCAGCAGAGCAGCGGCGAGTTCCGCTATACCTCCAAATGGCCTGCGGAACTGAAGCAAAAAGGCGTGGACGATGAACCTGACCGCTTCGACTACATCCTGCTGACCGCCAAGTCCGTACAGGCCCTTGCACCCTACCGAAGCCGCAAGAACGTGTCCACGGCCATTGATAGGGCGCTGAATTACCTCTCTGAGCAACAGCTCCCCAGCGGCGGATTCGTTAAATACGGCGATGAGGACGTGGAGGAGGATGCGGCAGTGCTGGAAATGCTTGTCGCGCTGGGCATTTCCCTCACGGACGAGCGCTTCACCAAGGACGACCACACCGTGCTGGACGGCATGATGGGCTGGTATCAGAGCTTCTATTTTGATAAGGCACCCGATCCCGGACAGGGCTTCTACCGTGAAGCCGTTAGTTGGGGTTACTCTAACGGCACTTACGGCCCTGTAGGTTGGAGTCAATGCGGCTGGAGTACCATGAGCGACCCGGATGCGCCCGATGACTACGGCAGGTCGGTGACAAAGCGGGATTACATCAACGAAACCGCATTTCCGGGAATCGCGGCTATCCGCGTTATGGCCAAGAAAAATCTTGACGACCACGACAGCGTCACTATGCCTGCAGAGGGAGAGGCAAGTGCGGAACTGAACTACAAACAGCTTTTGAAGCAGGAAACCACAGGACTGGCCGGTCAGGTCATTGAGGCCTATGAGGGAATGCTGACGGACCCCGGCTACGTGTCGGCTGGTTCGATACGAACATTTTCCAATCAGATATTGATGCTGCAGAGCGCGGGTGTAAAGCTGACAAAAGCCGAAACGGAGAAGCTGCAGGAGATCATGACCGTCATGGTTGGTGCCAGCGGTGAGGCTTATATGGGCAGGGCTTCTTACACCTACGCTGCTGGCGCAGTGCGCGCCATGCAGTACCTTGGTATGGATCCTGGCGATATCAACGGTTTGGATTACCTCGCTCCGCTGACGAACACGGATAAAGCGGCGGCTACATCCACACAGGATTTCAACAGTTATTTGGAGGATATCGCCTCTATTGAGCCGTTTGTATGGCGCTCCCGCGGTGTGGATGGGGATGTGCTGGCAGAGCGTTTTATTACCCGTGTGCTGGCAGATCAGACGCCGGACGGTGGATTTGATAACGCCTACGGTGTCAATATCGCACAAGGCCATGCAGATACCTCGTGGCGGGATGATGCCCGCTACACGGCGGAAACCTTGACTGCACTGGCTTCATACAAGGATAAAGAGTATGTGGCCAAGGCTATTGATGCGGGGTTAGAATACCTGTCCTCCGTGCAGCTGGCTGACGGCAGCTTTGTCAACATGAGCAAAGAAACGCCGGATGGTGGCGTAACGTTGGCGGTGCTGAAGATGATGGAAGCGCTTGACATTTCTCTGGATGACGAGCGTTTTGTGAAAAACGGGAACACCGTGGCAGACGCCATGCGGACGTTCTATGTGGACGGCGTGGGATTCATCAGCAATTTCGATGTAAAAGCGCCGCTGGATAATTTGGATCTGGATCCAACTTATGATGATCCGACTATGGAACTCTCCAATACGATCTCCGTTCTCACCTACCTTCAGGCCGCCGAGAACGGCAAGTTCGGCCCCGACGGCAAGGGCAACAGCGTGTTCGAGATCGTAGGCTCTGCCTTGACAGAAACGCCGCTGGGGGCGATACTGCTGGCCGTTATCGTGGTGGCGTTGTTGGCTTTCGGCATGCTCCGCCGCTACCGCCGCATCAAGAGGGAGCAGTGACATGAAAAAACATACGACGAAACTTTTGACCATCCTGCTGGCGCTGGCGATGCTCCTGCCCGTGACCGCGCAGGCCGCCCCCACGGGCGGCTGGACGGACGAGGCGGAGCAGGCGTATCAGACGGTGACGCAGCTGGTCGTCCAGCGTGTAACAGAGAGCAAGGACTACCTTGCCACTGCCACACAGGAGGAGAACGCGAAAAACGTCTATGCCCTGTGGACCTCCGGCGCAGACGTGCCGGACGGCTTTTATGACGACTACCTGCGGGCGCTGGCCAACTGGATGGATATCGCGGCGAAGCGCGGCAAGGCGGGCTACGTCCCCGGCGCTGTCCGCACGGTGGCGGCCATGGGGCTGGATGTGACCGACTTTGCCGGTCATGACCTTTTGGCCGCCATGCAGCGGCCGGAACTGGTGGACGCGGACGAGGATCAGGTGGATATGTTGCTGGATCTAGACGCCGCCGGTGATGCCGGCAAAACGGATGAACTCAACACCGCAAGGGAGACTATGCTGGCGAAGGTGCTGGCCCGCCAGCAGAGCGATGGCAGGTTCAGCTATACCAAGTGGCCTAAACTGATGCGGGATGACCATAATTTGGATGACTATCCCGAACGCTTTGCTTGCATCCTGCTCACGGCTAAGTCGGTGCAGGCACTCACTCCTTATATGGACCGGCCAGAGGTCTCCGCGGCTGTCAGCAACGCACTGACTTATCTCTCCGAGCAGCAGCTTCCCAGCGGTGGATTTGCCAAGTTCGGTGCCAATGACGTGGAGGAGGATACCGCCGTCATAGAAATGCTGGCCGCGCTGGGCATTGCCCTTAACGACGAGCGTTTTACCAAGGACGGAAATACCCTGCTGGACGGTATGCTGGAAATGTATCAGGGTTTCTATTTTGACAAGGCACCCGCACCGGGCATGGGTTTCTACCGGGAGCGCATAGTCTGGGGGTATCACACGAGGAAGGGTGAGCAGGACACTACGCCGGAGGGCTGGGCCCAGTTGGGTAAGGTACTAATGCGCGACCCAAATGCGCCCGACGAAGGAGGCAGATCTGTAGCGGAACGTAATTACATCAACGAAACAGCCCTCCCGGGTATTGCAATGCTCCGAGTCATGCTGCAGGCGGTCCCCGCTGTCGGTGGTAGCATCACCGCCCCGATCGGAAGCGTTGGCGATGTCGGTGCGGAGCTGGATTACAAACAGCTTATCGCGGAAAAGTCGGAGGAGCTGACAGAGGAGCTGTCGGCGGAAAAGCTCATCGAGGAATACAGCTACCTGTTGGACGGCGGCTCCCACTATATAACTTCCAGTCAGATCAGCACGTTCTCCAGTCAATTACTGGCACGAGAAAAAATGAATATCAAAATGACCGAGGAGGAGCAGGCGAAGCTGCGGGAGATCATGACCGTTATGGTGGGGGCCAGTGGTGAGTACTATGCGGGGCGTACCTCTTCCACCTATGTTGCCGGTGCGGTGCGTGCTATGCAGTACCTTGGTATGGACCCTGGCGATATAAACGGCTGGGATTACCTGACGCCGTTGACTGACACCTCTAAGGCGGCACCTACAGCATCTTTGGATTTCAACAGCTATTTGTACGACATCAGTTCAGTTGATCCAGAGGTGTGGCGCTCCCGCGGTGTAGACGGAGATGCATTAGCAGAACGCTTCATTGATCGTATTTTGGCGGATCAGACCTCGGATGGCGGATTTTACTATAATTATGGGTACACCGTAGCTACAGCGAAAGATGGCCAAAAAGCTCTTGAACCAAGCAATGCGCGTGATACGATAAGTGCGCTGCAGGTTCTGGCTCCATACAAAGACAAGGAAAATGTCGCTAAGGCTATTGAGGACGGACTGGCATATCTTTCCACCGTGCAGTTGGCGGACGGTAGTTTCACATACACGGACGAAGAAACGCCCAACGGTGCATTGACGCTGTCGATGCTGAGTCTAATGGATAAGTTGGATATTTCTATAGACGATGAGCGTTTCGTGAAAAATGGCAATACAGTGGCAGATGCTATGCGAACGTTCTATGTGGACGGTGTAGGGTTTATCAGCGATTTTGAGGTGGATGCGCCGCTGGACGGTTTGGACACGCTGGGGTATAAAATAACGATGGGAGTAACCAGCACCGTTTCTGCGTTGACTTACCTCCAAGCCGCTGAGAACGGCAAGTTTGGCCCAGACGGCAAGGGCAACAGCGTGTTCGAGATCGTAAGTGCTGCTCTGACGGAAACGCCGCTGGGAGCGATACTGCTGGCGGTCATCATCGTCGCACTGTTGGCCTTCGGCATGGTCCGCCGCTACCGCCGCATCAAGAAGGAGCAGTAATGTGAAAGCAAGAATAAAGCATATCATTACCCTGCTTCTGACAATTCTTCTGCTGTTGTCCTGCGCTGCCTGTGGGCAGAAGCAGACTGAGCAGCCGGAGGACACCGGCGATAAGGACCAATACATGACTGAGCCTGTCCCGGAGGGCAAGCCTGACCCGGTAGAGCCGCAGGACACAACGGTGGATACCACCGTAACGCACACCTGCACGTTCTCCATTTCCTGTGAAACTATCTTGGACAACATGGACAAGTGTGTGGAGAACAAGAAGTTCCTCGTACCGGAGGACGGTATCATTTTTCCTGCCACAGAGGTGGAGTTCAGCGAGGGCGAGAGCGTATTCGATGTGCTCCAGCGTGTATGTCGTGACAACGCCATCCATATGGAATCCAACTGGACGCCTATGTATAACAGTGCATATGTAGAAGGGATAAACAACCTATACGAGTTCGACGTGGGAAGCCTCTCCGGCTGGATGTATAACGTCAACGGCTGGTATCCCAACTACGGCTGCTCCCGCTATCAGGTGAAGGACGGCGATGTAGTCGAGTGGCGCTATACCTGTGACCTTGGCTACGATCTGGGCAGCGGCATGGGTGGATAAATATTAAAAAAAGTAACGAGGAGGAATAAAGAATGAAACTCACAAAAAGAATCATAACGGCTCTGCTGATTTTGACAATGCTCTTTGTAAGCGCGGGTTGCGGCGGGAGAGATGCACAGCAGTCGGACAGCAGCACCGACACCCGGCAGGAGCAGACGAAGACCGACGGTAAAAAGACGGATTCCGATAGTGCGGATGTGGAAAAGACTACTGACAACAAGGATGTGAGCAAGCCGTCAAACGCTGATCCTGATGGAAAGGCCACTGACACGACTCAGGCGAGCGTAAAGGACAACGCTAATGAGTCTGGCAGCGATTCTAAAGGAGAAAATAAGTCGGAGAAGCCTATGGGCAAGGAAACTGTGACTCTCTCCATCGTGGGAAGCAAGAGTATTGCACCGAACGACGGCGTGATCTTGCCTGCCACGGATGTGGAGATATCCGACGGCGATACGGTCTACACCCTGCTCGACCGTGTATGCAAGGATAAAGGGATTACGCTCGATGTGATCGAGGAAGGGGACGGCGTGTTTGTTAATGGAATAGAGGGGATAGTTTGCTTTGCTGACGGCTCTTCCAGGGCATGGGATTTTACGGTCAATGGCAGGTCTACCGGCCGCGATTCGGCAAACAGCCCGATCAAAGGCGGCGATGTCATTGTCTGGCGCTACGCGGGCATCTGACAGAGAACTGCGGTTACGGACAGTGATAGAGCAGGAATTGCTGATACAGAAGGAGTTCCCAGAACGCATTGGCCTCTGGAGATATTCGAGAGGCTACCTAACCATGCGGTCAGGCAATACAGTATAGCGGAGAAAAAGCCATGATGGCCCTTTGCGGCCATCATGGCTTTTTCTCCGCTTTTTATTACGCACATACCGGCCCATTGCCGTGGGCCTCCATGTCTGTCGTTTTCACATCTCTCAAAACAACAGACTGGAGGAATATGATATGTATTTTGATCAAAAAGAATTTGGACTTCGGGTCAAGTATCTTCGAAGGAAACACGGCCTGACACAGGAACAGTTGGCAGATGCACTGTATATCACCGCGACACACCTTAGCAAGATCGAATGTGGTCAACGCGGCATCTCTATTGACCTGCTCCTTGATTTAGCTGCCGAACTGGGTGTCTCTGTAGATTTCCTAATCAGCGGCAATCCTCGGACTATGGGTTCGGTCAGAATGCTGATAGCACAGATCCGCGAACTGCTGGATCGCGTTGAGTCCTCGGAGATGGATTAAATTTTTCATGTGGCATCTTCCAGTTGACTTGCGGACGGTTGTGTGGTAGTTGTGTTTGCTGCCAAAGCGAAGGGAGAACGCACAAATGAAAAAGGTCATATGATGCAGGCTGGCGTGGACAGCCTTGCGGATGCCGGATTCCGCTGCAATGTCTGCATCGTGGAAGATGGCGGGAGCCTGCTGATCTACGTCCTCTACGACGGTTAAGCGGCCCAAAACCTGTGCCGGTGTAAGCAAAGAATACAGGAACGCCTCCGGCAGACAAAATAGCCGGAGGCGTTCTCTTGTTCGCTTCATTCCATAGGCTTCACAGAGCCTTCAGCTTGCGGCAGTATTCCGACTCTGATATCTCGCTGCGCTGAAAAGCGTCGCGAAGTTCTTCTGCGACGGCGACCGTCTGATTCCATTCATCGCTGGAGATCGCGCCGCGCTGCTTCCTTGCCTTCAACCGATTATAGGTGCGGGCATATTCCTTCGCGGAGGCCTCTTTCAGCTTCCGCTTCGCTGTCTCATGGGCACCCACACTGCGACAGCTCTTTCCGGCCTGACCGGGGATGGGCCTGTCGCAGTACTGGATGTTGTATCCGCCGACCGCGACGAACCAGTGGCCGCAGTTTTTGCATCTGCGGGGGAGGTTGCCCGCGGCAAGCCCTCGCGTCAAGTCCAAATAATAGAAAGAAATGAGGTCATCAAAAGTAGAACGCTCCGCCAACTTCGGCTTTCCTGTCTTCTCGTCATGATAGGGGATAAAGGATATATGTGCAGGGAAGTCAAAACGGAAAGAATACGGGGATGGATCTCCGGAAAGATAGCGCTGGTCGTCGTCATCGAGATCAACGAGCTTGGCGTCACGGATATCTTCCTTGAACCGGGCGAACGCATCGATATAGTCCTCGCGCCGGTGAGAGGTCAGCTTATCAAAATACGTTGACAGCATCCAGTTGGTGTTGCGCCGGAACTCGTGCAGGTCCGCGCCGATCCTGCATATCCGCGAGATCCAATGGGTGTAGTCATTGTTGCCGCGTGTTCCCTTGGTCATCATCTCATCCCACATCGCCTGATATTCAGAAGCACTGGAAAAGCATGACAGCATCGTGTCAGAGCGCGGTAGGAGAATGTTGTACAGTGGAAGCTCCCGCAGCAGAGCCCTCAGTCGTCCGTATGCGTCATTGGCGATCCCTGCGCTGGAGGGATCACGTGCCGCAAAGAACATCTGCGCTTCCGCGGCAAATTCTTTGGCCGCAGCGTCTATATCACCGTCAAGCCTGCCGGATACCTCCATCGCTTGCGCCGCGAAATATCCGAGAGGGTATTCCTCCCGCGCAACGATCGTACAGGCCGATGTAAAGTCTACGGAAAAGAAATCCACCGCATCGTGGTTCATCTGAAACATGACAGGACCTCCGTACCCGATCAATTTTATGCAGACGTGCCGATATTCTCTGAACGTCTTGAAAACGAGTTGAAATCTGTTATACTAAGTATACCCGATAATGATAGATGTGTCAATCGGGTATATACTGTACCTTCACAACTACATACCCATCACCAGAGAAGATACTCGCTGGGGAAGTATGCCACGACGTTGCGCAGAGCAGTCGAGCGTGCCAAGGCTGAGACAAACGCCGCGCAAGCAAAGCGTGGTAGGAACGGCCTGTGGTGCATGGCAGATCCAACGAAAAGAGGTGAGAACCGTATATCGTCCCTACAAAAATGAAAGCCGCCAAACTGCTGCAACAGTCTGGCGGCACGCCGCGCTTCGGAAAACGCAGACGCCATCTGCGACAAGTCTAACAGAGAGGCCTCCGAAACGCAAGTTCTTTTTCTCTGAATTTGAAACGAGGAGGATCTCATGAAACGATCTGTCTATACAAACTACGACGAACTGCCGCTGTTCCTTAACGCAGAAATGGTGGCAAAGGTGCTGGGCATTTCTATCTCCAGCGCCTATGAGCTGATGCACGAAACGAGCTTCCCCGCCCTGCGTGTGGGCAGCCGCATCGTTGTCCCGAAAGAAAAATTCTGCCAGTGGGTAGAAGCGCAGACAGGCGGTGCGAGATGACCCATACCCTGCCGTGGCAGAAGCCCGACCCTGTCAAGAACTACTATCCCGTGCCGAAAGTCATCTGTCAACTGGGCCTGTCTCCCGGCGAGATCGCTGTGTACTCGTTTCTGCTGTTCTGTGAGGATCGCAAGACCTACCAGTGCTACCCCAGCTACCGTACCATCGGTGATGCGGTGGGCATGAGCCGCAACACGGTGTGCAAATATGTGCGGTCACTGGAGGAGAAAGGCCTCATCCGCACGGAGCGTACCACCGTCACGCTGAAGGACGGACGCAAGCGGAACGGTTCCCTGCTCTACACGATCCTGCCGGTGGAGCAGGCACTGGCGCAGCACAATCAACACCAACTGCACCTCGCGGAGATGGCCGCCGAGCGTCACCGCGCACAGCAGAGGCTGGCAGCACAGGCCAAAGAACCCTCGTGTTCGCCCCTGTGAGCCGCTGTGTGGCCTCGCAGGAACATGGGAGGGTAAGGATAGCGGCCCCGGAGGTTTGGAGGGATTTCGGACCACTTTTCGGTGCGCCGAAAGCGGAGCAGGAGAAAGGCATTGGCGCTTTTCCGCGCCAACGCCCATTCACAGCAGCCCGCAGTGCGGACTGCCACGAGGGTTTGCGGCATTTTGCGATTGACGCTGATTGTCAGACTCCAAATGGACTTTGACGCTATTTTTTGTAAAAATGCCCGTCAGCCCCGTGTTTTCAAGGCTTTCGGGGCGCGCAGGCACGCGCGGAAAGGAGGTGTAGCTCAATGGACAAAAACGGGAAAAACAGGCACTCCGTCTGGCTGTCAGACGATGTATGGCAGGAGGTGGATGCCTTCTACAAGCTGGACAACTGTCCCACCCGCAACGAGTTTGTGGAGAAGGCCCTGCGGCAGTATTGCGGTCGCCTGCACGCTGAAAGAACAGGTGCATATCTGCCTCGCGTACTGCAAGAGGTGCTGGATGGGACACTGGGCGTGTTCGGTGACCGGCTGGGCAGACTGCTGTTTAAGCTGGCGGTGGAGCACAACATGACCAACCACCTGCTGGGCGGCGATGTGGATATGACCCGCGAGGAGTACAACAAAATGCGCGGCAGCAGCGTCCGTGAGGTGTCGGCGACCCACGGTACGATCTCCTTCAAGGATGTGCTGTCGTTCTATCAGGGGGAATAAACGGCGCAAAATCTGCGTTACAGTAAGCAAAGAGCTGCCGCAATATTTTTCCTATACTTTTTAGCCTTTTTTAGCGGTTTCCTCTCGATTTTAATTCCTTTCCTAACATCTTGTGCCCCGCATCCCCCATGGGTTCCACACCTGTCTGTGGCATTTTATGTGGTCAAAAGCAAAGCCTCGCCGGAGCTGCTCCGGTGAGGGCTTTGTAGTGTCCTTGATGACCATACCCTCCGCCCGATGAAATAACAGAAAATCCACGCCGGGGCCGCCTCACGGCGTGGAATGCTATAATCAAAGAGTAAAGGTTGTGCGGAACTTTACTGTTGACATTTCAACATCTATGTGGTATAGTCCGACCGTTGAGATTTCAACAAAAGCATTCGTGAGAGAGGTGCGCAGCCATGCAGGAGCGTTTTGAGACGTTTACGGTTTTGATCAACCGAATCAGCCGCGACATACGGAGGATAAAAAATCAGGAGATGGCCTCCTATCATCTGCGAAGCGCCCATGTGTCCTGTCTGTACTACATATATTCTCTGGATGGCGTGACCTCAGCGGAGCTGTGCGAGCATTGTGAGGAGGACAAGGCGACCATTTCCCGCGCGGTGGACTATCTGGAGACCAACGGCTTTCTCCTGCGCGGCACCAGCGCCAAGCGGTACAAAAGCCCCTTGCTCCTGACGGAGAAGGGGCGGGACGCCGGTAAAAGGATTGCAGAGAAGATCGGCGGCATTCTTGAAACGGTCAGCCATGCTCTTACGGAGAATGAAAGGATTGAGTTCTACCGCTGTCTATCCACCATCAGCAGAAGCCTTGAGGCTATTGTCCAAAACAATGAAGAAAAGGAGATGTGATGCGATTGAAAACAAGGATCATTGTTGATTCCACCGCGGATCTGGCCCCCGAGATCAAAGAGCGGGTCTATACGGTGCCTCTCACCGTTCATTTCGGTCAGGAGGAATACATCGACGGCGTGACCATCGACCACAGAACATTCTATGAGAAGCTGGTCGAGAGTGATGTGCTGCCCACCACCAGTCAGGCGACCCCGAACGACTTTATCGAAGAGTTTGAAAAGGCAAAGCAGGCGGGAGAAGCCGCCGTTGTCATCACCCTTGCGTCCAAGTTCTCCGGCACGTATCAAAGCGCCGTGATCGCGGCATCGGAGCATGAAAACATCTATGTTGTGGACGGCACAAGCGCAGCGATGGGAACGGGAATTCTGGCGGAGCTTGCGTTCCGGCTTTTGGATGCAGGGATGTCCGCAAAAGAAATTGCGGATGCACTGGAGGAAGAGAAGAAAAAGATCGTTGTGGTGGCGCTGGTGGATACCCTCGAATACCTCAAGCGGGGTGGACGCATTTCCAAGACTGCCGCATTCGCCGGCGGGGTGCTGAACATCAAGCCTGTGATCTCCGTCACTGACGGCGAGATCCACCTGCTGGGGAAAGCACGCGGCTCTAAGATGGGGAACAATCTTCTCGTTCAGGAGATCGACAAGGCCGGCGGCATTGATTTCAGCAAACCGGTGCTGCTTGGCTACAGCGGACTTTCCGATGCGCTTTTATTGAAGTACATCGAGGACAGCCGTCACATCTGGGAGGGAAAACTGAAAGAAATTCGCTATACGACCGTAGGAAGTGTGATCGGAACCCATGCGGGCCCCGGCGCTGTTGTAGTAGCGTTTTTCAAGAATCAATAGAAAGCAGAACGGAACTGAAACGATTGAAAAAGCTGTAATAAAGACAGAGCCGCGCCGCGCCACCGTTTCATTTGACGGTGGCGCGGCGCAGCTTGGGTCATGAGGGAGGCAGATCGGCACAGCTTGGGTCATGAGGGAGGCAGATCGGCACAGCTTTGCCTTCTGCGAGGAGGAACGACAGGCACAGAGAAAATAGCTCCCCTGTGTAAAAGACATCGGGAAAGTTAGCGAGAGAGAATGATTTTCCTATATGTGCAAATATTTTTCTATGGTCTTTTGAAAGAAGGGTTCCTACAATGAAGGTAGACTGGCGGGACGGCGAGTGCCGCCCTGCCGCGCAGACACAATTCATTTATCATTTATGAGGAGGAACTGAGATGAAAAAGATGCTTGCCATTCTCCTGTCCGCCGTGATGGTGCTGGCCCTGCTGGCCGGCTGCGGCAGTAAGGACAACGACAAGAACAAGGACTCCGATACGCAGGGCGGCGATGCCTCTGCGCTGAATGTGGCCGTGTTCTACTACGACTATTCCGATGTGTATATCTCCAGCGTCCGCAACTCTATGGAGGAACAGTTTAACGCCATGGGCATCAAGCCCAGCAATTATGACGGCGCGGGCAACCAGGCACAGCAGACCGATCAGATCAACACCGCCATCTCCAACGGCGCTAATCTGCTGATCGTCAACATCGTTGAGACGTCCTCTCCCGATGCCGCCCAGAACGCCGTAGAGGCCGCCAAGACCGCCGGTATCCCCATCATCTTCTTCAATCGCGAGGTCTCTGATGACGTGGTAAAGAGCTACGACAAGTGTGCCTTCGTCGGCACGGACGCGCCTGAGGCCGGTCACATGCAGGGCAAGCTGGTAGGCGAGTACCTGTTGGCCAACTATGACGCCGTGGATCTGAACGGCGACGGCTCCATCTCCTATGTGATGTTCAAGGGACAGGAGGGTAACGCCGAGGCCGAGGCCCGCACCCAGTACGGCGTGGAGGATGCCAACGAGCTGCTGACCGCCGCCGGTAAGCCGGAGCTGGTCTACTACAACGCCTCCGCCACCGACAAGTATTTGGTGGACCAGGGCGGCAAGTGGTCCGCGCAGGCGGCCAATGACTATATGGCCACCATCCTTCCCGAGTATTCCGAAGCCAACGGCAACATGGTCGAGTTGATCATCTGCAACAACGACGGTATGGCGGAGGGTGCCATCTCTGCCCTGCAGGGTGCTGGCTATAATATGGGCGACGGCGGCAAGACCATCCCTGTGTTCGGCGTGGACGCCACCGAATCTGCCAAGCAGCTTATCAACGAGGGCAAGATGACCGGTACCATCAAGCAGGATGCCGAGGGCATGGCCTCCACCATCCTGAACCTGGTCAGCAGCGTCAAGGGCGGAGGCAATCTAATGGACAACACCTCCTCGTTCAATGTGGATGCCGGTGTTGCCAAGATCCGTGTGCCTTACGCCACCTATACCGGCGAATAAGCCATAGCTAACGGCTCTCGCCCCAGTAAAGCGCCAAGGAAGAGCGGGGCTGTCAGTCAGACAGCCCCGCTCTTTCGCGAAAGCGGTTCGTATGGTGAGCCGCTTTTGAACCCGCAGATAAGGAGGTAACCGCATATGGAGCAGCCGGCATTGCTGGAAATGCGAAATATTACGAAAGAGTTCCCCGGTGTCAAGGCGTTGGACGGCGTTTCCCTTACCGTCCGACCCGGCACCGTCCACGCGCTGATGGGTGAAAACGGCGCGGGCAAATCCACGCTGATGAAGTGCCTTTTCGGCATCTACGCCAAGGACGAGGGCACGATTGTGCTGGACGGCAAAGAGGTGGATTTCAAGAATTCAAAGGAAGCGCTGGAAGGCGGCGTGGCAATGGTGCATCAGGAGTTGAACCAGGCTCTCACCCGCAGCGTGATGGACAACCTGTGGCTGGGCCGCTACCCGAAGGTAGCGGGCATTATGGTCAGCGAGGGCATCATGCGAAGACGTACAGGGGAGATCTTCGACGAGCTGGACGTCCGCGTCGATCCCAAAGCCATCATGTCCACGCTGCCTGTCTCCCAGCGGCAGATGGTGGAGATCGCCAAGGCGGTCAGTTACAACGCCAAGGTCATCGTGTTCGACGAACCCACCTCCTCTCTGACGGAGGCGGAGGTGGAGCATCTGTTCCGTATCATCAACATGCTCCGGGAGCAGGGCTGCGGCATCATCTATATCAGCCACAAAATGGATGAGATACTCCGCATCAGCGATGAAGTGACCATCATGCGGGACGGTAAATGGGTGGCCACGCGCCGCGCCGCCGACCTGACCATAGAGGAAATCATCAGGCTGATGGTGGGTCGCGAGCTGACCAACCGATTCCCGCCTAAGGACAATGTACCCGGCGAGGTGATTTTGGAGGTGGAGCATCTCGCGGGCCGGTATACCCGTCTGAAGGACGCCAGCTTCCAGCTTCGCAGGGGCGAGGTGCTGGGCATCGCCGGACTGGATGGCTCCGGGCGCACGGAGGTGCTGGAGAACCTCTTCGGCGCAATGACGAAGGCCAGCGGGAGCATCCGCCTGCATGGAAAGGCTATCCGAAACAGGACACCCCAGGAGTCCATCAAAAACGGCTTTGCCCTGCTGACGGAGGAGCGCCGCGCCACGGGCATCTTCGGCATCCGCGACATCCGGGAAAACACCGTCATCTCCAACCTGAGAAGCTATCTGATGGGCGGCATCTGCCTCAGTGAAAGGAAGATGCGGCAGGATACCGACTGGGCCATACAGGCTATGCACATCAAAACGCCCGGACAGTCCACGCAAATACGATCACTCTCCGGCGGCAACCAGCAGAAGGTCATCATCGGGCGCTGGCTTCTGACCAAGCCGGAGGTGCTGCTGCTGGACGAGCCCACCCGGGGCATCGACGTGGGCGCGAAGTACGAGATATATCAGATGATCCTCGACCTTGCCAGGGAGGGGAAGGGCGTGATCATGGTGTCCTCCGAGATGCCGGAGTTGCTGGGGATCTGCGACCGCATTCTGGTCATGTCCGGCGGACTGCTGGCCGGTGAGGTGGATGCCCGAACCACCAGTCAGGAGGAGATCCTGACGCTGGCGGCCAAATATGTGTAAGGAGGAGCGACGATCGTGAACAAGGAAACAAAAGCACAGGAAAAGGAAGTGCGCGTCCGCCAGCCGCTGACGGCCAGACGGGTGGGCGATCTCCTTTTGAATAACGCATTGATCATCATCATGGTCATCGCGGTCATCTATATCGCCATCAGAAACCCCAATTTCATCAAGCCCGCGTCCCTCATCAACATTTTCTCCCAGACGGCGGCCTATCTTCCCGCTGCGCTGGGTATCGGCGGGTGCATCGTGCTTACCGGTACAGACCTGTCCGCAGGCCGAGCCGTGGGACTGACCGCCTGCATCTCCGCGTCGCTGCTTCAGAACGCTGCCAACACCGCAAACAAGATGTGGCCGGAGATCGGCACGCTGCCCATCCCGGTGGTCATCCTGCTTGCCATGCTCATCGGCGCGGCGATCGGCTGCTTCAACGGCCTGTTCGTGGCGAAATTCAAGCTGCACCCCTTCATCGTGACGCTGGGCACGCAGCTGATTCTGTATACCTGCCTGCTGCTGTATGTGCAGCAGGGCAACAACAATGGCATGGCCATCTCCAACCTCGATCCGTCCTACACCAGCTTCGTCAAGGGAGAGCTGTTCCGCATCGGCAGTACGCCCGTCCCCATGTATGTTCTGTTTGCAGTTGTGCTGACAGCCGTCATGTGGTTTATTTGGAATAAGACCACCTTTGGTAAGAATATGTTTGCCCTCGGCTCCAACGAGGAAGCGGCCCGGGTGTCCGGCGTCAACGTGTTCGCCATCACAGTGGGGGTCTTTGCGCTGGCCGGCGCCATGTACGGCTTTACCGGCTTCATTGAGGGCGCACGCATCGGCTCCAACACGGCCAATACCGGGTTGAACTACGAGCTGGATGCCATCGCCGCCTGCGTCATCGGCGGTGTGTCCTTCGTAGGCGGCATCGGCAAGATCAGCGGCATCGTTATCGGCGTGCTGATGCTGCGGCTGATCTTCATCGGGCTGACCATGGTGGGCGTGCCGCAGGATCTGCAATATCTCATCAAGGGCGCGATCATCCTGTTTGCCTGTGCCCTTGATATGCGGAAGTACCTTGTGAAAAAGTGATCTCACGCAAAGATGGCACGCCTTCGCGAGCCATCTTTGCTTTATCGGAAGGATGTGGTATACTCTGTGTAAAAGGGAGAGGGGGCGGAGCTGTGGAGCTGTACCGTGTGCTGCTGGTGGACGATGAGGAAAATATCCGCGAGGGTATCAGCCGGAAGATGGACTGGCAGGGCCTTGGCTTTTCTCTGGCGGGAGAAGCCTCCAACGGGCGGGATGCGCTGGAACTGGCGGAGGAGATCCTTCCCGATGTGGTCCTTACCGACATCAAAATGCCGTTTATGGATGGACTGGAGCTCTGCGGCAGCCTGACAGAGCTTCTGCCGGTCTCTAAATTTGTGATTTTTTCCGGCTTTGACGATTTTGAGTATGCCAAGCAGGCCATTCGGAGGAATGTATCGGAGTACATTCTCAAGCCCATCAATGCCGATGAGCTGTCCGCCGTACTGCGGCGGCTGAAGGCAGAGCTGGACCGGGAGCGTGAGGAAAGACGGGATACGGAGCGACTCCGCATCCGCTATACGGAGAATCTGCCGGTTCTGCAGGAGCTGTTCTATGCCAATTTGCTGAGCGGACGCATAGAGCTGGGAAAGGAACAGGAGCGGGCGGCGCAGCTGGATATCGATCTTTCCGGGGGAAAATGGGCGGCGGCTCTTGCTTACATCGGAGGCAGCCGCGATGCGCCGCTGTCCACGCTGTCCGTCCAAAAGCTGCTGGAGGAGGCCCTGACGGAAGACAGGTGCAAGCTCTTTTTGTACAACGATTGGATCGCTTCCATCGTCAGCCTGACGGAGACCTTTTCCGTCTATGACCTGATCCGCGCTCTGGACCGCGCCTGCGCGCTGGCCTCGGCCTATTTGGGGCTGACTCTGACGGTGGGCGTAGGCACACCGTGCCGGGAGCTTTCCGGCCTCCCGCGTTCCGCCGCCGAGGCGCGGACGGCGCTGGAATACCGCTCCATGGTGGGGCGGGGACAGGTCATCTACATCGGTGATCTGGAGCCGGACAGAAGCCTGCTGCTCTCCTTTGACGAGGCGGACGAGCGGGCGCTGACCGCCGCCATAAAGCTGGGGAATGACAGAGAGGTCCGAAGCGCGGCGGCAACACTGGCAGGAAAGCTCCGGGAGGCGAAGCCCTCCGCCGGACAGTACAATCTGTTTCTTATGGAGCTGGTGACGCATCTGTTGAAGCTGACGCGGCGCTCCGGCATAGGCGCGGAGGAGGTTTTCGGCGCAGATTTTTCCCTGCCCCCGCAGATGTCCGAGCTTCCCAGCTTAACAGAGCTGGAGGATTGGTGCGCGGAGTGCTGTCTGCGCCTCCACACGCTGATCCGCCGCCGACAGACGGCATCGGCGGGACGGACGGTGGAGACAGCCAAGGAGTACATTCGCCAGCATTACGGGGAGAGCGACCTGTCGGTGGAAAAGCTGTGCGCCTATCTGCATCTGAGCTCGACCTACTTTTCCACGCTGTTCAAGCGGGAGACGGGCACGACCTTTACCGCCTATGTCACGACGGTGCGGATGGAGGCAGCTGCCGAGGCCATCCGCACCACAGAGGAAAAGACGTACCTGATCGCACGGCAGTGCGGCTATGAGGACCCCAACTACTTCAGCTATGTGTTCAAGCGTCACTTCGGCACGACGCCGACGAAATACCGCGGTGCGGGCAGGTGACGGGCGGAGAGAGGAGCCCCCAGTGGATAAGAGAGCTTCCTGCTTCAGAGGAAAATGGAAACAACTGTATCACAGCGCCAGTATTCAGCTGATCCTGTCAGTTGCCTTTACCACCGTGGCAGTGACGGGTATGCTGTTTCTGGGGGTCGCTCTGATGCTGCGCTTTTCCTCCTCCTCCAACGCGATGGCAGCGGAGAGCAGTCAGCGTGTGCTGGCGCAGGTGAACCTGAACCTGGACAGCTATCTGCGCAACATGATGCGGGTATCGGATACGGTGTACTACCGCGTTATAAAAAACACGGATCTGCAGCGGGAGGACATGGCGCGGGAGCTGCGGGACGCCCTGGATCTGCTCTATGCAAAGGACCGGGAGGTGCTGGTGTCGCTGGCGGTGTTTGACGGAAGCGGCAGCCTGGTCTCCGCCACCCCTCTGAGCGAACTGAAAAACAGTGTGACTCCCAGCCGTGAGAGCTGGTTCACCACCGCCATGGAGCGTATTGAAAACCTGCACTTCTCCACACCCCACGTGCAAAATCTGTTTGATGACCCCGATTCGCGGTATCACTGGGTGGTCTCTCTCAGCCGTCACGTGGAACTGTCGCGCGGCGGCGTCATGCAAAGCGGCGTGCTGCTGGTGGACATGAGCTTCAGCGGCATCGAGCAGATCTGCAAGGAGGTGTCCCTCTCCAACGGGCAAGGATACCTTTACCTGATCGACGGGAGCGGCGAAATCATTTACCATCCCCGTCAGCAGCTGATCTACGCGGGCTTGCAGGAGGAGAACAATCTGACCGCCGCGGCCTATTCCGACGGGACGCACACGGAGAACTTCCAGTCCCAGCGGCGGCAGGTGACGGTCAAGACCGTGGGCTACACCGGCTGGAAGCTGGTGGGAGTGGTCCCGGTGGAGACACTGCGGGACAACTACAGCCAGCTTCTGCTGTTCGCCATGTTCGTGGTGATCTTCTCCATTTTCCTGCTGGTATTTGTGAACCTCCGGCTTTCAGAGTGGATCACTGCGCCCATGAAGAAGTTGGAGCTTGCGGTGCGTGAGCTGGAAAAGGGCGCGGAGTCCGTGGATTTCGATGTGGACGGCCCCTATGAGGTGGAGCATCTCAGCCGCTCCGTGCAGTCCATGGTGTCCACCATGCGTCATCTGATGGAGGACATTCTCCGGCAGGAGGAGGAAAAGCGGCGCAGCGAGCTGGACGTGCTGCAATCTCAGATCAATCCCCATTTCCTCTACAATACGCTGGACAGCGTGGTATGGATGACGGAAAACGGGCGGACGCAGGAGGCGGTGGCCATGCTGACGGCGCTGGCACGATTTTTCCGCATATCCCTCAGCAAGGGCAGCAGCATCATCCCCATCGGGGACGAGCTGGAGCACGCCAGGAACTATTTGGCCATTCAGAAAATGAGGTATAAAAACAAATTCTTCGCAGACATCTCCGTGGAGCAGGGTGTGGAGAGACTGTATACCGTCAAGCTGATCATCCAGCCGATCCTGGAAAACGCCATCTATCACGGCATGGAATACGCGGACGGCGACGGCGAGATCCACATCCGCGCCTTCCGCGAGGGCGAGAACATGGTCATCGAAGTGGAGGACAACGGGCCCGGAATGCCGGAGCAGGTGGTGGAGCAGCTTTTGAATCCCGGCATCTCCGTGTCTGCCGCAAGGCCGGGGGGCTCGGGCATCGGTCTGCGTAATGTCCACCAGCGGATACAGCTGACCTTCGGCCCAGCCTACGGTCTGACCATCCGCAGCGAGCCGGACAGAGGGACGGTGGTGCGTATCTGCCTGCCTGCACTGGGAGAAAATGAGGTGCGGAAATATCGGAGGGAGGGAGAGGCGTGAGCCGAAAGGTGTTATTCCAACTGGTGCTTCCCCTGATCGGATTGAGCATACTCTTCTGGCTGCTGGCCTTTGCTCCCGGCGAACGGAAGAATCAGCCCGCTCTGCTGGAGATGTCTGTCATCCTTCGCGACGGAGACGGCGCAGTTTCCACCATGCGAAGGGGCATGGAGCAGGCGGCGGAGGATCTGAATGTGGAGCTGCGCTTCCTGACGCCCACCGCGGACAACAGCGCCGCCGAGCAGGCGCATCTGCTGGAGAGGGAAACGGCGGGAGGCACACAGGCTATCCTGCTGCTTCCGGCGGATCGGGGCGTGCTGGGTGAGGCTGTATCCGCGGCGGCGGGCAGGACGGCACTGGTGACGGTGGAAACGGATATGACCGAATGGGGTGCCGAAGCCGCTGTGACCATGGATCATCAGGCGCTGGGCGAGGCACTGGGCGAGGCGGCGTGCAACGGCGTACCGACCGGCGGCACGGTGCTGCTGCTGGACAGCCTGCCCGGAGACAATGGGATACGGGAGCGGATGCTGGCGGCAAGGGAGACCCTGGAGCGAGCGGGGCGGCAGGTACGGATATATCAGTGGAGCGCTGACACCGCCTCCTTCACGGACATTCTGCGGATCGAAAGACCGGGCGCGGTGGTCGCCTTTGAGGCGGCGGTACTGGCGGAGGTAGCGGAGATGGCGCGGAGCAACGAGAGCTTTCCCCTGCTATATGGCTGCGGCTCTACACCCGCCATCGCTGCCGCGCTGGAGGAGGGCCGCGTGACGGCCATCGCCGCGCTGAATGTGTTCTCCGCAGGGTATCTGGCGGTGGATGCTGCGGCGGCGCTGGCGCGGCATGAGGACTGGACGGGCGTACCCACCGTGGCTTTTTCCATCGTCCGGCAGGAGAACATGTACGACAACGACAACCAGAAGCTGCTGTTCCCCGTGACATGAGCTTGTAAGGGAGAGGAGACGGTATGAAGAGGATCGTTTGCCTGATCGCCGCGCTGACCCTGCTGCTGGCGCTGCCTGCCTGCCGTGCGGATACAGGCGTGGGCAGAACGCTTCGGGTCGGAGTGGCGCTGTACCAACAGGAGGATACCTTTATTGAAACCGTGACCCGAGAATTGCAGCGGGCTGCGCTGGAAACGGGAGATGGTCAGGGCATAAAGATCAATTTATATATTGCCGACGGCAAAGAAAGTCAGGCCACGCAGAACGAGCAGGTAGATCGCTTTCTGGAGCGGGGCTACGATGTGATCTGCGTCAATGTCGTGGATCGCACGGCGGCGGCCGTTATCATCGACAAGGCACAGACAGCGGATGTGCCGGTGATCTTCTTTAACCGCGAGCCGGTGGAAGAGGATCTGCGCCGCTGGCAGCATGCCTACTATGTGGGGCTTCCGGCGGGGGACGCCGGGGTATTGCAGGGTGAGCTGGTGCTGGACGCATGGCAGAGCCGTCGGAACGAGCTGGACCGGAACGGCGACGGCGTGCTGCAATATGTGATGCTGGAGGGAGAACCGGGACACCAGGATGCCCTGCTCCGGACGGAGTACAGCATCTCTACCCTGATAAAGGCCGGCGTCTCCACGGAGAAGCTGTCCAGCGCCGCTGCCAACTGGCAGCGCGGGCAGGCCGGCATCCGGATGCGTCAATGGCTTCGGGAATTCGGGGATGCGATAGAGGTGGTCTTTGCCAACAACGACGACATGGCGCTGGGCGCTATTGACGCCTGCACCGAGGCCGGGCTGGATAAAAGCAGTTTGCCGTTCATCGTGGGTGTGGATGCCACACCGCCGGCAATGGAGGCGCTGCGGGAGGGAACGCTGGAGGGCACCGTTCGCAACGATGCCGTCGGCCTGGCGGAGAGCCTGATAAGCATGGCCGTCTCCCTCTCGTCAGAGGGAACACCCCCGCAGGGGATGGAGGTAACGGACGGCAGCTACGTATGGCTGCGGTACGAGGCGGTCACGGCGGAGCAGCCGGAGGGCTGACGCCCCCAAAGGGGATAAGCCCCTTCACGAAGAGAACAAGGAGGAGCAGATGACGATACATACAAGGCTGGAGGCATGTCTGGAGCAGCTCTCATTTGAAGAAACCCTCATCCGCCTTTACGGCAGGGAGGGCAAGGATCGGGCGCGCACCCGCTGTCTGGAGGCCGCGGAGGACTTCCGTCAGACCTTTGGCTATTCGGCACAGGCGCTGTTCAGCGCGCCGGGCCGCACGGAGCTGGGCGGCAACCACACCGATCACCAGCGGGGCTGCGTTTTGGCCGCCGCCGTGGATCTGGACATTCTGGCGGCGTCAGCCGTCACCGACAGCGGTGTTATCCGCGTGCTGTCCCAGGGCTATCCCATGACGGAGGTATCCCTCCGCGAGCTGACTCCGCAGGAGGGGGAGAAAAACACCTCGGCGGCGCTGATCCGGGGCGTGACCGCCCGCATGAGCGAGATGGGCTGCGACCTGCGGGGCAGGGGGCTGGACGTATATATGACCTCCACCGTCCCCAAGGGCAGCGGCCTCAGCTCTTCCGCCGCCTATGAGGTGCTGATGGGAACCATGCTCAATGAGCTGCTTTGGGAGCGGCATTGTACGCCGGTGGAGCTGGCCCAGATCGGCCAGTACGCCGAGAATGTGTTCTTCGGAAAGCCCTGCGGCCTGATGGATCAGACCGCCTCCTCCGTGGGCGGCGTGGTGGCCATCGACTTCGCGGATACAGCCCACCCGGCGGTGGAGCGGCTGGACGTGGATATCCACGCCTGCGGATATGCCCTGTGTATTCTGGACTCCGGCGCGGGACACGAGGATCTGACCGGTGAGTACAGTGCCATCACCGACGAGCTGCGGGCGGTCTGCCGCGTGTTCGGCAAAGAGGTGCTGCGGGAGGTGCCGGAGGAGGCCTTCCTTGCGGAGCTGCCCCAGGTCAGAAAGGCGACGGGGGATCGGGCGGTAAACCGCGCGTTCCACGTCTACGGCGAGAACCGCCGCGTGCGGGAGGAGGTACAGGCGCTCCGCAGCGGCGATTTCCAACGGTTTCTCGCGCTGGTGCGGGAGTCGGGGCGCTCCTCCGCCATGTATTTGCAGAATATCATTCCCACCGGCAGCACGGCGGCGCAGGAGCTGATGGTGACCATCGCCCTGTGCGAACGCATGCTGGAGGGGCGGGGCGCTGTCCGTGTCCACGGCGGCGGCTTCGGTGGCACGGCGCAGGCGTTCGTGCCGCTGGATATGCTGGACGGCTTCCGCGACAGGGTGGAAGCCTCGCTGGGACGGGGCTGCTGCCACGTGGTGCGCATCCGGCCGGCCGGCGGCATCCGGCTGGGATAGGAGGTGCGGCATGTGCTATCAGGCCATTGAAGATCTGCTGGGCTACGCCCTGCGCACAGGACTTATAGAGGAATGTGACCGCACATGGGCGGTCAACTCCCTGCTGCAAGCCATGGGAATGGATTCCTGGGAGGAACCCCAGCAGGTCAAGGACCGGTCCTTGGAGGATATCCTGAGGGAGCTGCTGGACGACGCGGCGGCGCGGGGCGTCATACAGAACGACATCACCAGCCGCGACCTGTTCGATACCGAGCTGATGGGCATACTGACGCCCCGCCCCGCTCAGGTCATCAGTGAATTCCGGCGACGGTATCAGGCCGACCTGAAGGAGGCCACAGACTGGTTTTACCGCTTCTGTCAGGACACGGACTACATCCGACGTTACCGCGTTGCGCGGGACAGAAAGTGGACGGCCGCCACCCCCTACGGCGAGCTGGACATCACCATCAATCTCTCCAAGCCGGAGAAGGACCCCAAGGCCATCGCTGCGGCCAAAGCAGCGCCCCAGCGGGGCTACCCGAAGTGCCTGCTGTGCAGAGAGAACGAGGGCTACGCCGGACGGCTCAACCACCCCGCGCGGCAGAACCACCGGATCATCCCCGTCACCATCCATCAGGAGGACTGGTTCCTCCAGTACAGCCCCTATGTCTACTACAACGAGCACTGCATCGTTTTGAACGGCCGGCACACCCCCATGAAGATCGACGGTGCGACCTTCCGCCGACTGCTGGACTTCATCAATCAATTCCCCCACTACTTTGTGGGCAGCAACGCCGATCTTCCCATCGTGGGAGGCTCCATCCTGAGCCACGACCACTTTCAGGGCGGCTGCTACACCTTCGCCATGGAGCGGGCGCCTATTGAGCAGACGGTGGCTTTCCGGGACTTCCTGGATGTGGAGGCGGGCATCGTCAAGTGGCCCATGTCCGTGATCCGCCTGCGCTGCGCCGATGATCAACGTCTGGTGGAGCTGGCGGATCGCATCCTCGCCGCGTGGCGGGGCTATACGGACGAGGCGGCCTTTATTTTCGCGGAGACCGACGGCGAGCCCCACAACACCATCACTCCCATCGCCCGGATGCGGGAAGGGCAGTTCGAGCTGGATCTGGTGCTGCGCAACAACATCACCACCGAGGAATATCCCCTGGGGGTGTACCACCCCCATCAGGGGCTGCACCACATCAAGAAGGAGAACATCGGCCTCATCGAGGTCATGGGTCTGGCGGTGCTTCCGGCGCGGCTGAAGGACGAGCTGGACGGCGTGGCGCGGGCGCTGGTGCGGGGCGACGATCTGCGCCGGAACGAGACGCTGGCCAAGCACGCGGACTGGGCGGAGGAGCTGAAAAGCCGCCATGTGTTCACGGCGGAAAACGCCGGAGAGCTGCTGCGGCAGGAGGTGGGCGCGGTGTTCGCCACGGTTTTGGAGCACGCCGGCGTCTTTAAGCGCACCCCGGAGGGGCAGGAAGCCTTTCTGCGGTTTATTCGAAGTGTATGAAAGAAGGAGGACGCGAGTATGAAAACCATTTTGGTGGCTGGCGGTGCCGGATATATCGGCAGCCACATGACGGTACTGCTGGTCAAACAGGGCTATGAGGTGGTCGTGGTGGACAATTTGCGTACCGGGCACTGGCAGTCTGTCAAGGGAGCGCAGAAGTTCTGCGTGGGAGATCTGCGGGACACCGCCTTCCTGCATCGGGTATTCTCGGAGAACAGGATCGACGGCGTGATCAATTTCGCGGCCTGCTCCCTGGTGGGCGAGAGCGTTGTTGATCCGCTGAAATACTACGGAAATAATGTGGAGGGCGCGGTGTCGCTGCTTTCAGCGATGAAGGCGCATGGCGTGGATAAGATCGTGTTCTCCTCCACGGCGGCCACCTACGGCGAGCCGGAGAAGCAGCCCATCGAGGAGTGCGACCGCACCGAGCCGACCAACCCCTACGGCGCCACAAAGCTGGCCATCGAGAATATGCTGAAATGGTGTGACAGAGCCTATGGCATCCGCTATGCGGCGCTGCGCTACTTCAATGCCGCCGGTTCCGACACGGAGGCAGGCATCGGCGAGGATCACGAGCCGGAATCCCACCTGATCCCGCTGGTGATGAAAACGGCGCTGGGACGGCAGGAGCATATCGGCATCTTCGGCGAGGACTATCCCACGCCAGACGGCACCTGCGTGCGGGACTACATCCATGTGAAGGATCTGGCGGAGGCGCACCTGCTGGCGCTGGAGTATCTGGATCGGGGCGGTAAGAGCGATGTGTTCAATCTGGGCAGCGGAACGGGCTATTCCGTGCGGGAGATCATAGACACGGCGCGCCGCATTACAGGCAGGCCGATACCGGTGAGGGCGGAGCCGCGCCGCAGCGGTGATCCCTCCGTCCTGATCGCCTCCAACAAAAAGGCTGCTGAGGTGCTGGGCTGGAAGCCCAGCCGCAGTCTGGAGCAGATCGTTGCCGATGCGTGGGCGTGGCACAGCGGCCACCCCAACGGCTATGAGGGCTGAGGTATGTGCCGACTGATACCCTTTGGCGTGCTGGACGGCAGGGATGTCCCCCTCATCGAGCTTTCCACCAGCCGTTGTGCCGTGGAGCTGCTGCCCTACGGCGCAGCCGTCCGTAGCATCTATGTGCCTGACAGAAACGGCAAGATGACGGACATCTGCCTGGGCTACGACGAGTTGGAAAGCTATCGGCACATGGATGCCTGCTTCGGCGGAACTATCGGGCGCTGTGCCAACCGCATCGGCGGGGCGGCCTTCAGCATCGACGGCACGGCGTACCGTGTTACGGCCAACGAGGGCGAAAACTGCCTCCACGGCGGCGTCGAGGGCTTCCACAAGAAGCTGTGGGACTTCACCTGCGCCGAGAATGCGGTCACGTTCACCTACACCTCCCCCGACGGGGAGGAGGGCTTCCCCGGCGCTGTCCGTGTGGAGGTCACCTACCGCTTGGCAGACAGTACGCTCACCATAGAGTACCGTGCGGCGGCGGAGAAGGACACCGTGGTTAACCTGACGAACCACGCCTATTTCAATCTGGGCGGCCACGACAGCGGCACGGTGGATGACCAGGTGCTGACGGTATGGGCCGACCACTATACGCCGACAGATGGAGAGAACATCCCAACGGGACAGATGGCGGAGGTGGAGGGGACACTGCTGGATCTCCGTGCGCCCACGGAGATGAAGAGCCGTCTCCGCAATGTATCTCTGAACGGCGGGCATGGATATGATCACAACTATGTTCTCAATGTGGGGCAAGCACCGGCGGCGGAGCTGTGGTGTCCCGCCACTGGCATCGGAATGGAAATGACCACCTCAATGGAGGGAATGCAGCTATATACGGCGGGATGGCTGACGGAACGCAGCGGAAAGCGAGGGACACTCTATGGACCTTTCCATGGGATTTGCCTGGAAACACAGCGGTTTCCGGACGCTGTGAATCATGCGGCATTTCCTTCTCCCATCCTGCGGGCCGGTGCGGAATACTGTGAGCAGACCACATATCGGTTTTTTGCCCGATAAGACGCGGCGAAAAGCAGAGCCGGGGATACCTCCACGGCGTGGGATGTCATAATCAAAGATTACCAACAGCCGTAGGCCATCTCATCGAATGGCCTGCGGCTGTTCTCGCGCTGACAAAAGGATTTTCGTAAAGTCTCAAAACCGGGTTGTAAAACTGTCCGGAAAAAGGTGATAGGTGAAGGATGTACTGTGAAAAAGATCATCCGGGCTCCGCTTTGCATATTGGTCGCCATTAAGATGTTGATCTAAGAAGCCGCGCTTACAGGTATTTCTCCCTCAGGTATTCCGCTTCTTTCTCGGTGATCGACCGGTCCCATTGGCAGGCGTTGATGCTGCCGTAGAGCTCTCTCCACAGGCAATCGAGGCAGGACACATTTTCCCGCAGCCCGCGCTTGTATTCCTCCAGCGCGTGTAGCAATGACGCCAGCAGATCCCGCTCATAGCGTGGGAGGATCTCCGGCGATCCGGCAGTCGTTTACTCGGCGGAATTTCCCACATAGAACTCCGCCATGTCATCCAGTCTCAGACAGGCCAGCCGGCGGTGCTCCGAGCGCAGATTCCCGCAGCCGCAATCGATGTCGATGATGTTATTCCCATGCCAAATGCGGTGCTCTTCATCCATTTTTTCCGTTAGAAAGCATGTCGGTGTGTGCCCCACAATGCAGATGGTATCGGGATAAGGACTCCTGCTGTCGGGAGTCACGCGACCCCAAATGCGGGCGTTCCGATCCTCCGACGGGCAGCCGTGAACAAGATGAAACTTCCGTCGGCCGACCTCGAGCTCCAGATGATCCGGCAGCCCGGCCAAAAAGCGCAGGATCGAGCTTCGCTCCGTTGGTGCCCTATGATAGAGCAGCTCCCGATAGGTGGGCATTCCCCCGTTCTGCCGCCAGAGATCCCGTGCCCCGAATTCATTTTTAGGGCCGAGCGTGTCAAGACACATCTGCTCATGATTTCCAAGGAGCATGGTCATATTGGGCGCAGCCATGATCCAGCGCAGGATATCCACGCCCATCACCCCGCGGTCGATCACATCTCCGATGATGTATAAATGGTCGGCATCAGAGAAGCGGATCAGCTCCATCATCCGCTCAAGCTTGTCCAACTCTCCGTGAATATCCGAAACGCAATAGATCATAGCGGCAGCTCTTTCTCACGACTCCTTCAGCCAGCGGGAGAAATCCTCCGGTGTGATCGTGCCGTTGTCGCAATCCTCTTTTTTCTTTCTGGCTTCCTCGCTCCAGGCGTAGAACGCGCTTTTGGTCAGCCTGCCGGCATTGATGCGGGCGAAACGCTTTTTGTACTCCCTGCGGTATTCCTTGAACACCTCGTCGCCCTGCTTGCGCTGCGTCCATGTGTTGATGGCCCCCATCTCCCGGCAGGTGCGGCCCTTGCTGTCGCAGATCCGGTCGCAGTACTCCGTGCTGGCCTTGCCCGTCACAGCGAAGTAGCGCAGGCAGTTCTTGCATACCCGCATCCTCACCTCACGCTTCACGCACTCCCGTATATGGTGGTCGATGAGGTCATAGATGTCCTTGGGATATAGCACCTCGGCAAAGATCCGTCTGTCGATGACCTCGAAGTTGACAGGCTGTGGCTGGAACTGGAAAGTGTACAACGTGTCGTTGCCCTCGGCGTTGTAGTAGGCCACCATCTTCTCGGATACGGATTTCTTCTCCCCGTCCATGTCCAGCACCTGCGCGATTAGCCCCTTAATCTGCTTCTGCATGGTATCGATGTTGCTGTAAATGTGGCTGATTTTTTTATGCGGCAGCAGCCGAAGGTACTCCTTGGGCGTGACGCGCTCCGCCGCTTTCAACCGCTCTGTCCAGTCCAGCCGCAGCAGCTCAAAATAGACGTGTCGGGATGCAAGCTCGTCCAGTCCTGCTGCTACGACCTGCAGGTCATCCTTGGCGCCGGACTGGTAAAAAGCCAGCAAGGCTTTGTCCATTTTCTTGGTGATGACTTCCAGCTCCTGCGTATCCATATACAGCAGCTCCATCAGACTTTCCGGGAACGGAAAGTCTTTTTTTATGGTCTGCTCTCTATCCGCCGCATCGGTGTACTCGTAGTACTCCCTGCCGCCGTCAATGTAGGTTTTAAAAATATAGTCTGGCATAATGTGCACTCCTTAAATTAGACTAATGAAATATGCTGCTTTCGCTAAGACTTGACAACAGGGTGTTGACATGGTATAGTATGCTCAGAAGTAGACATAGAAAATGCCTTTTATAAAATAAGTCTAATCCATTAAGGCGGATATGTCAACCGTTATTTTCGGAACCTTGAAAAGTGAATACCTGCCGCCGCAGCCCGGGCGCTCCGGGCGAAGTGTCGCCACGATCCCGCGAAGGGGGAGCGCACCAACGGAGCGAGGGCACGGCGTACAGCAGAGAAAAGATCATAGGGGGTGAAATCGAAAAGGTCTGCATTACCGTCAAAAACTGAATACGCTCTACCAACAAAGCTGCAAGGAGGACACGATTTGAAGAAAAGCATTTATACCAGCTATGATGAACTGCCCCTGCTGCTGAATGTGAAGCAGCTGGTGGACCTCATGGGAGTCTCGGACTCCAGCATCTACGAACTCATTCAGGAGGATGATTTTCCCTCTCTGCGGATTGGCAAGCGCATCGTCGTTCCGAAGGAGGAACTGCGGAAATGGATCACCGCGCACACGAAAGGGGCGTCGGAATGCTGAACACGCCCTATGTGAAGAAGGACACCATCAAAAACTTCTTTCCTGTTCCCAACGCGGTCTTTGATCTGGGACTGCACCACATGGAGATCAACATCTACGCTTACCTCCTCCGCATCGAAGACCGCCGTACCTACCAGTGCATCGTCAGCTACCCTACCATCGCAAAGAAGCTGGGCATCTCGGTCAACACCGTGGCAAAATACGTTGCCGCACTGGAGGAGCATGGGCTCATCCGAACAGAGCGGACGGAGATCATCACCAGGGACGGTCTCAAGCGCAACGGCTGTCTCAAGTACACCATCCTGCCGATCAAGAATGCCCTCGCCCTCTGCTATGAGCGTCAGCTGGAGAAAGCGGGACAAGCCGTGGAACGGCAGCGGGCACAGGCAAGGGCCGAAAAGCTGGGCGCCGCATTCACTCCGGCGGCGGGAGAGCAGAGCGCGTAAAACGGCAAAGTATGCCCTCCTGACCCGTGGCCGCGCAGGGTTTTGGGAGCACGCGGCTCACGCCGAGGGTGGTGATACCACCCCCGTCTCGCTGATGCGGAATTTGCTGCTTTTTTGACACAAGAGCAAAGGGAGAACGGAGCGCATGGGTTCACCGCTTTTCCCCCGGCTATGGCGAGTTCCGCTGAACCCCCCTGTTCGATAAAAGCACAAGATAAAGAGAGGTGGTCGCAAAGCGACCCCTCTCGCCCACAAAGCCCCGCAGTGCGGGGCTTTCCGAGGACGCCGCTCCGAGGTCGGTTTGGGACTTCTTGCGGGTCTTAGGTGGTCGAAAGGACGAAAAATCCAGACGCTGTGCGGGTTTGCGCGGTGTCACACCAGAAAAAAGGAGAAAACAATATGGAACACGAAAATAAGACGAGGATCCCTACTTGGCTCAGACCCTCGACAATCCGCCGCATGGACGGCTGGCTGGAGGAGGCCAACTGTAAAAGCCGCAGCGAGTTTATCGAGAAGTCGCTGCACTTCTACATGGGCTACCTGGGCGCGGAGGATGCAAGCGAGTACCTCTCCAACGCGCTGACAGCGACGCTGCGCGGGATCGTGGCGGACAGTGCCAATCGCACCAACAGCCTCCTGTTCAAGTGCGCGGTGGAGCAGGGCATCATGGCCCACACCATCGCCGCACACTTCGGCGACGCTATGGAGGACCGCCGCGCCCTGCGCGGCTATGTGACGGACGAGGTCAAGCGCACCAACGGGCAGATCAGGTTTGAGGAGGCTCAGGACATCCAGCGGATGCTGCCGGATTTTGATTAGGCCCGAAGTAAAGCCGGATCGCGGGAGAGAATGGCGTGGTCGGATTGTTGCTTTCGTAGAACTTGCGCCGGTGCCGGGGATTCCACTCGCTTTCTCTCCGCGTCTTCGGTATTGTGTGTTTACAGAATAACCCTCAGGCCACGCAGGAGCTGCTGCGCCTAATCAAAGAAAAAGCCTCGGAGGTGAAATCACATGGCAAAACGAAGACCGTCCGGCGACGGCATGGTACGAAAGAGGGAGGATGGCCGCTGGGAAGGGCGCATCGTAGTTGGTCATAAGGACAACGGTGACTCCATCTTCCGCTATGTCTACGCCGACACCCAAAAGGAACTGACCGCAAGGCTGCGGAAGTGCATCACCGCCTATCAGGGCGTCGACCTGACGGAGCAGAGCAGGCTCACCCTGTCCGAGTGGCTGGATCAATGGCTGGTGAGCAAGGAGGGGATGGTGCGGCCCGGTACCCTGAATGGTTACCGCGGCTACATCGAGAACCATATCCGTCCCTGCCTTGGAGAGAAGCGAATCAGTCAAATCAAAGCAGTGGACATCCAACGGTTTTATGATATGCTGTCCCGGAAGCTGGCCAGCGGCACGGTCCGCCGCATCCATACCACGCTCCATGGGATCCTGAAAGCAGCGGCACAGGCGCGGCTCATCCCGAGGAATCCTGTGGAGGAGGTGACGCCGCCAAAGTTCAGCTATCAGGAAAAGAAGGTGCTGACGGCGGAGCAGGTCGACCGCCTTCTGGAGGTCATTCAGAAGGACACCCTATGGCATGACCTCTTCTACACAGAGCTCACCACCGGCCTGCGAAGGGGCGAGTTGTGCGGCCTGCGGTGGGAGGACTTCGACGCGGCAAGCGGAAGATTAAAGGTCTGCCGCACAGTGCGCCGGAAGAAGGGCAAGGGCCTTACCACAGGCGATACCAAGACCTACGCGGGGACACGGACGATCACCCTGCCGCCCAGCCTGGCGGTGCTGCTGAAGGAAAGAAAGCGGGCGGCGAAGACAGCTTGGATATTCCCGGACCTGCTCCGCCCGGAGCGGCCGACCGCCCCGGACGCCGCCTACCGGCACATGAAGCTGCTGCTGGAGCGGGCGGGACTGCCTGACATCCGCTTTCATGATCTGCGCCACACCTTCGCCACCCATGCCCTGACCTCCGGCGTGGATGTGAAAACGCTCTCAGGCATCCTGGGTCATACCCGGGCGGCCTTCACGCTGGATACCTACACCCACACCACCGGCGATATGCAGAGGCGGGCGGCGGAGATCGTGGGGGAATTCCTCACAGACATTTTCGGAGAGGAGCTGAGACCGTGGGAAGAAAACGGAAAAATGGAGAAGGAACTGTCCGCCTGAGAAAGGACGGTCGATGGGAGGGCCGTGTGGTCATCGGCTACGATGACAAGGGCCTGCCGAAAACGAAAAATGTGCTGGCTAAAACAAAATCAGAGTGTGTGGAGAAGCTGAAAACGCTGAAGGACGCCCTCGCGCCGCCCGCGCCGCCGAGGATCAGGGCGGGTATGCCCTTCGGGGACTGGATGGAGCACTGGTATGAGACGCACAGCAGACCCGCCGCCCGTCCCGGCACACGGCGGATCTACGAAGGCTATCTCCGGCTGTACATCAACCCGGGACTGGGTCATATCCCGCTGAACAGACTGACCGCGAAGGATATGCAGCAGTTTTTCGTCTGGCTGAAAACGGAGGGGCGTGCGGACCAATCGGACGGTAAAACGGGGCTGGCGGACTCCCAACTCCGCAACATCCACAGCCTGTGCCGGCGGGCACTGGAAAAGGCAGTATCGGAGAATCTGATCCCGCAGAACCCCGCGTCCGGCTGCAAGCTGCCGCCCGCCCGAAAAGGGGAAATGAATATCCTCTCGCGGGAGTCCATGCAAAAGCTGCTGATCCAGGCGAAGGAGGAAAAGTACTACGAGTTGTTCCTGCTGGAATTTGCCACAGGACTGCGGTTGGGAGAGCTGACGGCCCTGCAATGGGAGGACCTGAATTTGACCACGGGCGAACTGCGAATCAGCAAGCAGGCGGTGGTCATAGGCTCGGAGGTGGTGGTCACCGAGCCGAAAACAAAGGCGGCGGTACGCACCCTGCTCCTACCGCCCAAAGTGTTAGAGGTGTTCAGAGAGTACCGGAAAAGGAATGTTTCCAGATGGCTGTTTCCGTCACCAAAGAAGGAGGATTCGCCTCTGCTCCCATCGGTGGTGCGCCAGCGGCTGCACAGGCTGTTGAACCACGCGGGCTGTGAACGGGTACGCTTCCATGATCTCCGCCACACCTTCGCCACCAATGCCCTCGCCCACGGAATGGACATCAAGACGCTGTCCACCATCCTGGGGCATGTCTCCGCGGCCACCACGCTGAACACCTACTCCCACATCACGGAGGAGATGCGGCGGCAGGCGGCGGCGAGGATCGACGCGGGCATCGCCAAAGCGCAGCCGCTGCCGGCAGAAGAAAACACACTACAAGAGCGCACGATGACCGACTTCCAGGCAAGAAAGCGATGGAGCAGACGGACGGCATAACAGGAAGCAGTCCACCCCGCCTGAGGGAAATCCTCGGCGGGGCGGCTTTTCGCTGTCTGTGGGCAAATATGTGGTCAAAGGGGTGCGGCGCAAAAAGGAATGCTTAGATTTGTGCTGTAAATACACCTGTTTACGGCATATTTGGCAATATGCCGGGGGAATAATCCACAGAGATCTCGGGTGCGCTCAGTTGCGCTGGCAGAGACAAAGAAAAAGCAAAATCTTTTCCTAGCTATTCCCTCAGCTTTGTGGTATGTATGTTGGCTAACAAAAAGCAAAGGAGCTGATTCAATGGCCAAAAAACGCGCAAACGGTGAGGGCAACATCCGCAAACGCAGCGATGGTCGCTGGGAGGGGCGCTACACCGCGGGACACGATCCGGTCACCGGTAAGCGCATCACCAAGAACGTGCTGGGCAAAACACAGGCGGAGGTGCGGGAGAAGCTGCGCCGCACCATAGAAGAAACCCGCGGGTTGGATGTGGCAAGGGCGGGGGAGTATACCACGGGGCAATGGCTGGAGGTCTGGTTCAACGACTATGCCATGCTGAAAGTCCGCCCATCCTCCCACCAGACCTATCGCGGCTATCTGGATCATCATATCAAGCCCTACATCGGGAACATCCCGCTGACAAAGCTGTCATCCCTCGACCTCCAGCGGCTGTATAAAAAGCTGCTGTCCGACGGCAGGGTGGACCGCATCGAGAGTAAGAAGCAGCCCAAGGGCCTATCGGCCAAGACCGTCCGCAATATCCATCAGATCATCTCCTCTGCGCTGAAGCTGGCCGTGGAACAAAAGCTTATCGCCCGTAATCCCGCCGAGGGATGTGCGCTGCCGAAAGTGGAGCGCAAGGAAATGCAGACGCTGCCGGTGGAGCAGCTGACATCCTTCCTGCGGGAGGCCAAGGAAAGCGGCGTGTACGAGATGTACTACATCGATCTGGCGACCGGCCTGCGGCGGGGCGAGCTGCTGGGACTCAAGTGGGAGGATATTGATTTGGAACGCGGTGACCTCCGGGTAAAACGGCAGCTGGCGCGTATCAACGGTGAGATCGTGGAAGCGCCGTTGAAAACGAAAAACGCCTACCGCACCCTGCCGCTGTCGGCAGACGCGATAGACGTTCTGATGCAACAAAGAAGAAAAACGGGTAACAGCGAATGGGTGTTCCCGTCACCCACCGGAGGCCCCATGTCGCCAGACAGCGTGTTGCATATGCTGCACCGCGTTCTAAAGCGGGCAGGGTTGCTGAAGGTGCGTTTCCATGACCTGCGTCACCCGTATGTCAAGCACACGACAAAAATTTTTAGCTTGCGCTTGATGGATTTTC
>ERZ827469.530-NODE-530-length-43453-cov-7.833034_pt1 | contig 43453 bp, 32 predicted proteins | sample MGYA00519917_ERZ827469 | MGnify/ENA primary metagenome ERZ827469 (study PRJEB31778, sample SAMEA3449314) | human gut metagenome | biome: human gut; feature: human-associated habitat; material: faeces | place: United Kingdom | collected 2010/2012 ... | reverse complement strand
CCTGATACTCTGCGTGCTTCTGCGCGCCCATAACCGATGTGCCGGGCACGTTGACAATATCACCTGAGAAATGCATCCCACTTGCCTGCTGCGCCAGATAGACCATCATGGCGGTGTTGATGTTCGTCGTCGTGTTGCGGCGGATGTTGTTATAGATTGCCAGCACGCTCGCCGGGTCCTCCCTGACCTGCGCAAGCATCTTGTTCACCAGCGCGAGCACGACCTGCTTCTGCCGCTGCATGCGCTGGTTGTTGCCCTCGGTCGAGTCTGCGCGGTAGCGGATATAATTCTCCGTGCGCTGACCGGTGAGCGTCACGGGCTGTCCGGCGGTGAAACCGGAAAAGCTCGCATCCGGCGTGACGGTCACGCCGCCGACACTGTCGACCAGCTGGCGGATACCCTGCATATAGATCGATCCGTAGGCCGGGATCGGCAGGTCATAAAACAGGCGTGAAACAGCCGCGCTCGTCAGCTCGCAGCTGCGCTCCGCCCCGTCGCCGTAGGAATAGGCCAGCGCCAGCTGCGCCGTGGCCGTGCCGACGTGTGCGCCGGTGCTGTCGAGAATGTCCAGCGTGCACATCGCATCACGCGAGATGGACACAAGCGTCAGCTCCTGGTTACGCATGTCGAGCACCGCAAGGATATTCGCATCCGACTGGTTTGCGTTTCCATAGACGCCGTCGGCGTCCTGCTTGACCTCCTCGTCCACACCCATGAGCAGGATCGTGACAATGTCGGTATTGTAGCGGTAGAGCTGCCCGTTGTAGCGCACCGTGCCGGAGCCGAGCGCCTCCACATCGTCGCGGGCAATGTTCACCCCGTCGTCGTTCGTCAGCGCATTGCGGCCGACCGCCGACAGGATCAGCACCGTGGCGACCAGAATGAGCGCAATGGCAAGCAGAACACACACGATGATGACCAGCACGCGCGTGCCGCGGCTCATGCGTTTTTTTTGCGGCTGCGCCGCCGGTTGTTCTCTGGCGTCTGACACAGACATCCCCCCTTATTTGCGAATTTGTTTTAGCCCGCATGATGCCACACCCGGGCAAATGTTGTAAAGCCGGAGAACGGGATACGCAGTTGACTTTTCCAACCGCACTTCCCCATATACAGCTCCCTTGTTTGTATCTCCCCCTTTGGTCCTTTTGCTATGCCACGTCTAAAATGGCGTGCATTACCTCTTCGTCTTTCGCACCGTCATCCACTCCAAACAAAAAGTGTATGTGATTATCTGCAAGCGCCATTTATTCGTCTTTCCTCCAAACCATTTTATTGACGATGCCCGTGTAGCTCTGAATGATTCTCGCAACCTTCATGGACACGTTTTCAGCAGTGTAACCCGCTACCGGTGTGCCAAAGCATTCCGCCCGCTGCATCCCGACAGCCATCTCCACCGCCTGCAGGAGGGAGTCTGCGTCGATTCCGGCGAGTACAAAGCAGCCCGCGTCCAGCGCCTCGGGGCGCTCAGTGGAGGTGCGGATGCTGACTGCCGGGAATGGCTTACCGACAGACAGGAAGAAACTGCTTTCCTCCGGCAGCGTTCCGCTGTCGGAAACCACCGCAAAAGCGTTCATCTGGAGGCAGTTGTAATCAAGGAAGCCCAGCGGTTCGTGGGCGATCACACGGGTGTCCAGCTGGAATCCCGTCGCCTCCAGTCGCTTTCTGCTTCTGGGGTGGCAGGAGTAAAGGATTGGCATATTGTACTTCTCTGCCATGGCATTGACCGCTGTGAACAACTGGACAAAATTGCGGTCTGTATCGATATTTTCCTCCCGATGGGCCGAGAGCAGAATGTACTGCCCCTTAGTCAGTCCCAAACGCTGGTGGACATTGCTCGCTTCGATCTTGTCCAGATTGGCGTGCAGCACCTCGGCCATGGGGCTGCCTGTCACAAAGGTGCGCTCCTTCGGCAGGCCGCACTCCATCAGATACCGGCGTGCGTGTTCCGAATAGCAGAGATTGACGTCGCTGATGATGTCCACAATACGGCGGTTCGTCTCCTCCGGCAGGCACTCGTCCTTGCAGCGGTTACCCGCTTCCATATGGAAAATCGGAATGTGCAGCCGTTTAGCGCCGATCACAGAAAGGCAGGAGTTGGTGTCGCCCAGGACCAGCACCGCATCCGGCCTGACCCGCACCATCAGCTTGTAGGACTTCTCGATGATATTCCCAATCGTGGCTCCGAGATCATCGCCTACGGCATCCAGATAATAGTCCGGTGCCCGGAGACCAAGATCGTCAAAAAACACCTGATTGAGGGTGTAGTCGTAGTTCTGACCGGTGTGGACCAGAATCTGCTCAAAGTACCGGTCGCAGCACTTTATCGTGGCGGACAGCCGGATGATTTCCGGCCGCGTACCGATAATCGTCATCAGCTTCAGCTTTCCCATTGCTACACCTCCTCAAAGTAGGTATCCGGATGGCTGGGGTCAAACTGCTCGTTGGCCCACATGACTGTCACCAGATTTTCCGTTTCACTCAGATTGATAATATTGTGGGTATAGCCCGGCAACATATGAACGGCCTGAATCCGGCCGCCGCTGACCTCAAATTCGATCTTTTCATCGGAGCCGATTTGACGTTCCTGAATCAGTCCGTGTCCGGCCACGACCATAAAGAACTCCCACTTGCTGTTGTGCCAGTGCTGCCCTTTGGTGATGCCGGGCTTTGTGATGTTCACGGAGATCTGACCGCAGTTCTTCGTTTTCAGCAGTTCTGTGAAGCTGCCTCGCTCGTCTACATTCATCTTCAGCGGAAACGCAATTTTTTCCGGCGGCAGATAGGACAGATAGGTACTATAGAGCTTCTTTGCAAAGCTGCCATCCGGGATCTCTGGCAGCAAAAGCGTCTGCGGCTGCTCCCGGAACGTTCGGAGTAGACGGACGATCTCGCCCAGCGTCACAGGATGACTGACCGGAACGCTGCAATACGCCCCATCTGTCCGGTTGGGATGCCCCTCCATGGCGTTCAGAATCTCGTTGATCAGGTCGTCAATGTAGACCAGTTCCAATTCGACTGCCGGGTCTGAAACGGTGATCGGCAGATCCCGCGCGATATGATGGCAGAAGGTTGCCACCACCGAATTGTAGTTGGGGCGGCACCACTTGCCAAACAGGTTCGGCAGACGATAGATCATCCCGTTTGCACCGGTTTCTCTGCCGTAAGCGAGGAGCAGCTCCTCCGCCGCTTTTTTGGACTGCCCATAGGGACTTTCGGCATATCGTCCGGTCAGGCTGGCCTGAATGGAGGAAGACAGCAGCACTGGGCAGCGGTTACCGCTTTCCCGAAGCATCTCCAACAGGGTACGGGTGAAGTCCGTGTTTCCGGCTGCAAATTCTCCCGGATCCTGGGGCCGGTTCACGCCAGCCAGGTGAACCACGAAATCCGCCTTTTGGCAGTAGCCTACCAGGGTTTCAGCCGAAGTATCCCGCGTACACAAGAGAATTTCCTCGATTTGCAGTGCGGGCCGAGTCCTGTCTCTGTGATCCTTGATGGCGGAAAGGCGCTGCGTCAGATTTTTCCCAACAAATCCGTTTGCGCCGGTGATCAGTACATTCATCAGCAAGTTCCTCCGAACAGCTTCAGCTTCAGCAAAAGCTGTTTCATTTCCTCCACATTCAGCCGGTGTGTATTGTGTGAGGTATATTGCTCGATCTTGCCGAATTCCGGGTTGCCTTTACTGAAATAGTTGTCATAGTTCAGATCCCGGTTGTCCGCCGGAATGCGGAAGAAGCCGGGCAGCTCTTCCGCCCGCATCATTTCCTCTGCAGTGACCAGCACCTCAAAGAGCTTTTCGCCATGCCGCGTTCCGATGATCGTCGTGCCAAGGTTGGAGTGCTTCAGCTCCAGCACAGCCTGTGCCAGCGTCTCGATGGTCGCAGCAGGGGCCTTCTGCACGAACAGGTCGCCCTGTTCGCCATGCTCAAAGGCATAAAGCACAAGGTCTACGGCATCGCTGAGCGTCATCATAAAACGGGTCATATTGGGATTCGTGATCGTCAGGGGCTTCCCCTCGTCGATCTGGTCGCAGAACAGCGGGATGACCGAGCCGCGGGAAGCCATGACGTTGCCGTATCGGGTCAGGCACAGAACCGGATCTCCGGGCAGCATCTGCCGGGAGCGGGCGATCACATTCTTCTCCATGACGGCCTTCGTCATGCCCATAGCATTGATGGGATAAGCCGCCTTGTCCGTAGACAGGAAGATTGCCTTCTTCACATGGTTTTCCACACAGGCAGAGATCACATTGTCGGAACCGGCCACATTGGTTTTGACCGCTTCCATGGGGTAAAACTCGCAGGAGGGTACCTGCTTGAGGGCGGCAGCGTGGAACACATAATCCACCCCGCGGAACGCCGGGGCGATGGAACCGTAGTCCCGCACATCACCTATGTAGAATTTGATTTTCTCTGCGTGCTGCGGATACAGCTCCTGATAGGCGTGGCGCATGTCGTCCTGTTTTTTCTCATCGCGGGAAAGAATACGAATCTCGCGGATATCCGTGGTCAGAAAGCGGCGCAGTACGGCATTTCCAAAGGAGCCTGTCCCACCGGTAATGAGCAGTATTTTCTGTTCAAGCATTGCTTGCCTCCATAGTTCCAAAAATCTTTTGTAATTGGATATGCTGCGCAATGCAATACGGCAGCATAACAATCACGTTCGAGAGGATAACAAGTATCCAATTGTCGGTATATTGATATGCCAAAATCAAGAAGATATATTTGGCCGCTACACTCGCGGCATAAAAACCGAGCTGCAGTTTCAGCCTTCCAAGCCCGCAGGCAAAGGTCGACAGGACATTCTGAAACGTAAACAGCACACCCCACAAGGCAAACACCAGTGCAAAATCATATCGCACTTGGATTGCTTTTGTACCGAGCCACAGGTCAACGACCGGCTGCAGCAGGCACGCCAGCAGCAATTGCCCTCCGAGCACGGGCAGCATGAGAAGCAAGCATTTCCGATACAGCTGCCGCAGCCAGCCATAGGACTTTTCATAAAACGCTTTCGTCACGGCTGACCACACAGGCGTCAGTGCCACCTGTGCCAAAGTGCCCGCTAAAGAGAACAGCTTGAAGTAAATATTATACTCTGTCGTGTTGGCCGGGTCAGTAAAGTATGTAATGCAAAAATCGTTGGTGTTCATCAGCAGCATGTATAGGAGCTGGCACAAAAAGAATACGCCGCCGACAGCCACAATCTCACACACCGCATCCCGGCGAAACATGCGAACACGCGGCCGCACATCCCGCAGTTTCGTGGCAAACACCGCGACCGTGGCGACCATATAAGGCAAGCACGCGAGATAAACATACGCCCGCGAGAGCATGAGAAGATTGCTCTGCGCATTTGTTGACGGCGCTAAGAGTACAAACGCAAGCCTAAGAATATTTCCAATTAGGCTCAGCGCATGGTTCCATGCCGATTTTTGCAGCGCATAGATGACAGAACTGATCAGCTTCAGGAAAAAATGAAGCGTTACCCCGATGAATACATTCCGCACCGCTGCCTCTAAAACCTCGGATGAGACAACCTCAGCTCGAATATTGAGCAGACTGTTCCAGTCCAGAAGTGGGGCAGTAACAAGTCCCGCCGTCATCATCAGTACGGTCAGGATGCCAATCAACACATAGGCTGTCGAAATCTGCTGCTGGGCACGTTCGTGCCGTTGATTCGTAAAACTGTCGACCAGACTGTTGCGAAGCCCGTTGCCAATGCCCAGATCAAAAAAATCGATCCATGTCACAACGCCGAGGATCGTATACCATACGCCGAGAACCGCTTTGTCGTCAAAATACCGCAAAAAAGCCGGCATCGAGAGCACGGAGATGATAACTCCCGCGCCTTTAATCAAAATCGCCGCAACGGAATTCTTTAAGACAATCCGCGAGTTGCCGGATAAGGAGTTCAATTTTTTGCGAAATTTCTCATTGAGCTGCATCGATCATTTGTCCTCTTTGCACAGGATTGGGGCTGTAAATAGCTCCTCGAAATATGCCGGTGTATTCTCACGGAACAGCATGCACAGCCGGGATACATCCATGTGGCTGTCGAGACAGCGATCCAAAAACGCCTCCACGGACGCCGCCTGCCCATCCAAATCCGAAGTACGCTCATCCAATTCCAGAGCCAGCGGGTACTTGGCCAAGTATGGCAAAGTAACATCCTCCTCATCCCAAAACGTCTCTAGGATTGGCTTCCCCAATGCCATGTATTCAAAAATCTTACCGGACAGAAGCGCCGTGTTCTTCGCACCGATGCTTAGCAGCACATCTGCATTGTTTAGCAAGTTCAACGCCTGCTCATGTTCGACCAAGCCAAGCTCTGTGACCTTTAGGGAAGAGTATATTTCATAATTCTTCCTTCGGCAATCATTTGCTCCGGCAAATATAACGTGCACAGAGTATTTTTTCACCCGATTAAGGACTTCCAAAATATGATACGGCGTCCGAAGGCCTTCTGATAACGTCCCCGCGAACGAAATTCTGACTTCTCCATCCTGCCGATGCCGACAGACAGTAGCATTGGCAGACGGCACAAACAACGGAACATCCGCATACACGGCTTTGTTGCGCCATGCTTCATGGGGCGTATAACGCAGATGATGCTTCCTGCTTGACTGCATCAAAATGACACGATCCATCGAGCGGAACATCTGCCGCTCCCACGCAATCCGCCGCTCACGTGCATATCCCTGCGGTAAAAATCTCGGCAAATTCCCGCCGGAAAGTGTATCGAGCTGATATGCGCACACACACACCTGCGGATACCGCTCCTTGATTCGGCAGCCTGCCAGAAGTGTTTCACTGGGAAGGTGCACGCACACAACCGTGTCGATGCCATGGTCTTCAATAATTCTGCAAGCCGAGCGGTAGATTGCCTCTTCGCGCGACCGCACAGCTGCGGCAGGCCGGCGAGAAAAAGGTACAAGCCATCTCAAATATACCGATATTTTCCCCTTTAAGGTTTTGTGCACGGGGCCGTCTGGCATGGTCCACGTCTTTATAACGTGAACACCATTTTGCATTTGTTCCGCAGGCGCTTGCAGCGGGCGGTAACACCCGACAAATACACCGTATTCCTTCTTGGCCAGGCACTCTGCAACATTGCGGCAGCATACCCCATTTGCACTGTTATTCTCTTGATAGTAGTCGAGCAAAAACAGAATGTTCTTCACAAAATGCACCTCTGGGCTTCTAAACGCCAAATGAATACGGAACAATATGCTGCCAGTTGTTCAAGACCAAAAACGAATGATACGCAACACACAGCAGAACAGTCAAGTACTGCAAAAACACCTGAAGTCGCGGATTTTTGCTCCCACTGACCTGCAGCAGCTCTGCAAGACCGACGCTCATAAACGGCAGCATCGTGACCAGAAGCCGAACGGCAATACTGGACGTGACAAAGATAACGGATACGGCAGATGTAAGGACTACATAGCCCAAGTGACGATTCTGCGCAGACGTTTTTTCCTGCTGGTTTCCGTAAGCAAAGGCGGCAATACCCATTACCACCAAATACATGCCGGCAGTCTTAACACCGCCCGCAAACGAGCCGATCCAATTCTGGTTCATGCCGGATACATAGCTGGTATAGTCACGAAAGATCTTTGAAAAAAATGCCGCCATTGGATGTGCAAAAATGCTCACAAGGATTGTAGCACAAAATGTAAGCGCCACCGAAAAGCCGTTCCAATGAATCAGCGGTAAAAAATACAGCAGCAAATAAATAACCGCTGTCTTATGAAACAAGCACGCCGCCGCGATCATGCAGCAGTACGGTAGAAATTTGTGCTTTGTTACATACGGGAAAGCAAGCAGCACAAAGGACGTCGCCATGTAATACCGAATCAAATCAAACGAAGTGTATAAATACGGAAACGATAGCAGTACAACTGCCGCTGGCAGAATGTGCTCTGTATTCTTGTAGAGAAAACTGCATGCGGCAAAAGCAATAAAGCCACTGGTAACCCAGTACATTGTGCGCGCGGTGCCGCCGCAAACCGCAATCAGCTTGCAAAGCACATAAAATCCATACTCCATAAAGTAGGTATATCGCCGTGGGGAAACCCACGACGACTCGGAAAAGGTGCGGAACGCCGATGCATAGGAGCGGCCATCATAGGAAACATCAAAGCTCCGCGCGCCGGAAACCATGGTCAACGTCGCTGCAACCAGCACAAGATAAAAAATGCGCCCGCCCTTCTTTTGCAGGACGCCGAGCCATTGAAACAGCACGCCTACCGCAAGCAGAACGCCATAGTAAATAAAGTAAATCGCCATTTGCTCTAACCAAGCTTTCTATCGTTTCACCAATCTTTTTAGGAGAGGCTGCGGAAGCGCGCAAAGAAACGCGCAATAAACGCACCGCTTTTGCAGCGGATATTTTACCATTCTCAAGTATCGCCGCGCACCGGCGCGGTCACCCTTCAGCAGCAGCTGGCGACAGCAGGTACAGCGCCACCGATCCAGCAGAAGCCGGATGCTCCGCTGCTTGTCTTTCGTCACGGCCGGATCTTGCATTAGTTGCATCTCCCGGCGTGCAAACGCCCATTCCAGATTGTTCGTTCCGCCGGCCGTAGCGGTACTCAGCTCACGCCGATAAATCGCAGTCTCCTTGCGTATCAACAACAGGGGTTCGATTGCCGCAATGCGATACCAAAGATCCGTATCCTCGCCAATCCGTTCACCGACTTCGAAGCGCTGGTTTTCCAGAATGGTGCTGTGGACACACACGGTATCTGTGTGGATGAATGTAGTAGAATGCTTCAGCACCAAATCAAAATAATTCTCTATCCACATCTGCTCCGGCTGCTGCGGCAGCAGCGCCAGTTTGGACTTCACCGTTCCATCCGGATAAGTCGTCCGATACATGGTACTGAGAAAATGCGCATCCGGTCGGCCGTCAATGGCACTGCTCAGGGTCGCCAAATGCTCCGGAAGCCAGAGATCATCTGCGTCTAAAAAGCAAATGTACGCCCCGCTGCTCTCTTGGATGCCACGGTTTCGCGCAGCGGACACGCCCGCGTTCTGCTGCCGGATGAGTCGAAAGTTTCCGCAAACCGGCAAAAGCGCCGTTTCAAGATTGTCGGTCGAGCCATCATCCACAAGGATAATCTCATAATCTGTGCAACTCTGCGCGAGGACGCTTCTCACAGTTTCCAGAATGGTGTCCGCCTTATTAAAAATCGGTATCACTACAGAAAATCTCATATACGATCCTTTCAGGGCAGGCCGCGGATACCGAAGGGGAGAATCCCCCCTCGGTATCCGATAGAAATACATTGCGTTACGTTTCGATCATCTTGCCATCCTCCGTGGGCGGGTTAAGCATCTTGCCATCCTCGCCGAAGTCATAAAATCCAGCGGGCAGGAGATCGTTGGGTCGATTCACCCAGTAGTGCGGCGTCGTGACCACCTTGCAGGAGCTGTTGACGTAGTAGTAATCTCCATCGATCTGGATCAAGCCGGCATAAGTCTTGACGCCGTCCACATAGTAATACAACTCGCCGTCCTCGCTGACGATACCGTTTTTCACTTCGGGATCGGGATCAGGATCGGGCGTGACCGTAGGCGGGTTAAGCATCTTGCCGTCCGCGCCGAAGTCATAGAAGCCTGCCGGAAGAAGGCCGTTGGAGCGGTTCACCCAGTAGTGCAGCGTCGTGACCACCTTGCAGGAGCTGTTGACGTAGTAGTAATCTCCGTCGATCTGGATCAAACCCGCGTAGGTTTTAACGCCATCCACATAGTAGTACATCGTGCCGTTCTCGGTGACGATGCCACTTTTCGTATGATCAACCGGCTTGGGCGGATTGAGCATTTTGCCATCCTCGCCGAAGTCATAAAATCCAGCGGGCAGGAGATCATTGGGTCGATTCACCCAGTAGTGCTTCGTTGTGACCACCTTGCAGGAGCTGTTGACGTAGTAGTAATCTCCGTCGATCTGGATTAGGCCGGCGTAAACCTTGACGCCGCTTTCATAGTAGTAAAGTGCTCCATTCTCTTCCACAATACCGCTTTTCGTAGGATCTTCCGGTGCCGGTGGATCCATCATTCTGCCCTTCGCATCAAAGGTATACTTGCCCTCAGGAATCAAGCCGTGCGTCCAGGAGACATAGTAGGTGCAGCTGTGCACCACCTCGCACTTGGAATTAACGTAGTAATAATCGCGGCCAATCTTGATCAAGCCGACGTAGGTGGGCTCACCGTTGGCATAATAGCGGAGCGTTCCGTCTTCCTCGACAATGCCGTTCTTGGGCATACCAATCAGCTTGCCTTCAGCGTCAAAGACATAATAACCGGGCTCTTTCAAATCATGCGTCCAGGTGATGTAGTACGTACAATTGGTCACCACTTCGCCGTTGCTGCGAACGTAATAGTAGTCACCGTTGATTTCGATCAGGCCGACGTACGTCACCTTGCCGTTAACATAGTAGCGCAGCACGCCGTCATCATCCTTGACAATACCGTTCAGGGAAGGACGAACCATCTTTCCATCCGCATCAAAGGTGTAATAACCAGGCTCTTTCAAATCATTCGTTCTGGAGCAGTAATAATCCTGACCGCATACCAGCTGTGCCTTGCTGTTAACATAATAGATGTCGTTATCGATTTGGATCATTCCCGCCGGAGCTTTGATGCCGTCGATGTAGTAGTAAAGTGTGCCGCCCACGTTTTGGATACCGTTGATTTTGGTATCCTCATGCGGAATAACACCATTCTCATCAAACTCGTAGAACCACGCCGGAAGCAGGTTGTTGGTCTTATGCAGCCAGCATTTCTCGCCGTGCAGATTGTCGGCATTGACAGCCGCCGAAAGCACAAGCCAGTCCTGCTCCTCCAAGTTATACGCAACCGCGAAGTAATAATAGTTGACCTCGCCGTTCTCCTTGACAACGCGCTTCAGGCCGGCTTCTTCCTCGATGATGCCGCTGTTGAGCCAATAGGTATCATTTCCGACGCTGTAAACACCGGTAACGTTGCTCTGGAATACGCCGTTTGCGTCGAAGACGCAGCGGGCTTCTTCCGTTGCTCCATTGGGGACCAGTGTCGTGATTCCGGTAGCCGCGTATCCGGTTTCGGTGTCCAGATAATAGGTATTGCCGTCAATGACGGTCCAACCGGTCTTCTGCAGTACGCCGTTCTGGTAGTACTGCTTGCCGTTCACATCCGTAAACCAGCCGTTCCAGATCTGCCACTGTGCATACAGCGTCATATCTCCGGTCAGTTCAAGAATTGCGCCCGCATCGGCATAGGTGGCTCCGCTGCCATCTGCGGCAGTGTTCCAGCCGTTGAACTTGTAGTTCTCACGGGTAAAGGCGTTGATATTCAAGGCAGTGTCCACACCGACCTCAAAGCGCTGAGGCTCCATACTGCCTTCGCCACCATTGGCGTTGAAGGTGATGGTGTAGAACACACGTGCAGTTGCAGAGTACCGTGCCGTATAAGTAGCATCCTCTTCAGCAACCACAACCTCCGGGCTCCAGCCGGTGAAGGTGTAGCGGTAGTTCTCGTCAGGAGCCTTATCCGTGCTGCCCTCGAAGGAAGGCATGGTGCCCTTCAGATAATCTTTCTCAGCTACGATCTTACCATCAATTACCCAAGTGATATGTGCGCCGGTCTTAGGAATTTTCTTGCCTTGTTTCAGCGGTTCATTGCAGACAGAGCAGTAGGTGTCGCCGGTGTAACCGGGCGTCGTAAGCGTCGCTTCGACCGCATTACGAATCACCGGCTTGTGGCCGGTCGCGGGGATCACTTCAATTCCGGAGATCGTTGCGCCGCAAACCGAGCATTTGACGCCCGCCGTATGACCGGCCTCGGTGCAGGTAGCGGGCTGTTCCGCAACTGCAACCGGAGCATGTCCAGTCGCGTCGATTGCTTCAGTCTTGGTTGCATTGCAAACTGTGCAGGTGTAGGTCTTGACACCGGCGTTCTCACAGGTGGGAGCGGTCGTGATCTTGCCCTCATTCCAGCTGTGGCCCTTGGCGGGAATAGGCGTGCCGGTGCCTATTGTCTCGCCGCAATCCTTGCAGTAGGTGTCGCCGGTGTAGCCGTCCTCGGTGCAGGTTGCGTCCTTCGCGTTGCGGATTTCGGTATTTTTATGGTCGCAGGGCTTGGCAGTTCCCCACACACCGTTTGAATAATAGAATGTAGTACCCGAGTTCTTGCCTTTCGTGTCGGCATAGCTGCCGTCGGCGTTGTGCAGCTTGGCGGCGGTGATGGGGATAGTCACTGCATTGCTGCTCGCATTATACTGATAGGTTGCGGTCGCCGTGCCGGGTGTGCCCTGCTGAATGTACTTGCCGGTGCCGCTGCTGGAGCAGATATTTGCACCGCCCTCGGTGGTGTAGATGGCGCCAATCGCCGTTACGCTGCCGTTCACGTCCATCTTGGCATCGACCAAATCGTTGTTAGAACGGTTATATGCCTTGCCAGGCGCATAGGCCACGGACTTAAACTTGCAGGGGCCCCAGACAAAGTTGTCGGAGTTCCACTCATCGCTGTCATAGAAATAGATGTTCTTTCCGTTTGCAACCGTCAGGCCAGCGCCCTCGGCAATATTGACCTCAACGCCTGCCAGCAGAGCGGCATCCTGATTGATCGTCACATTTCCAGACTGGATATTGATGGTAATGTTGTTGGTGATAGGCAGTACGTAGCTTGCAGAGTTGACACTCATGCTCGCAAGCTTTAGCGACAACGTATTCAGTGCCGCTTCGCCGTTTACCGTAAATACAAGACGGTCTGTCTTTTCATCGTAATCCTTAGTAAAGCTACCGGATTCCACTTTGAACATACCGGTGTCGCCAATGAAATTAATAGCAGTAGTAAATGTGGTGCTCGATGCATAAACGCCGCTGTAAACCTGTTCGTTGGCGCCGGCATTCAGCGTCAAGGGAACTTCGATGTTTTGTACGAAGTACTGCGAAAATGGGAACACCCCATGGCCCATGGCGGAAGATGCGCTGCCGCCGCGGAAGTCTGCAATCTGATAGAATTCGTACACCGTAGCGCCGGATTCCGCCAGAACAGAGCCGCTGCCGGAGATAAAGCCCCATGCATAGAGCTTGCCGCCGTTCTTTACCGTGATGGAGCTGTTATCCGCCATTTTGATATAGCCGTAATCGCCAACGGGACGTCCCTGCTGACCGCCGCCAGCTGCAAAATATCTGCCGCCCAAACTGATCGCGCCATTGACGGTAATGGACGTGCCTTCGCTCATCGTCAGCGTCCGGAAAGGCTTAGACGCGGGAGTCGTCCGAATCGCCGCAGGAGCATCCGTATACAGTGTCCCTGCCGCGTCGAACGGAATCAGAAGTGTAATTCCAGCCGGAATGGTGTAGCTGCCGCTGATGGAGCCATCCGCAGCCAAGGTAATCTTGGACTGACCGTTTGCCTGTGCGTAAGCAACCGCTTCATTCAGGTCTGCAAACCGCTGACCGCCAGTCTCAAAAAGCGCCAGAGACTTGCTCACAAACTTCGCCGTAACGGTGCAGTCACTTTCGATATTCAGGGCGGTGGTTGCCGCAGTCGCGATGCATTTGCCTGTGGTCAGGTTATACCAGCCCATGAACTGATAACCATCCGCCGGGGTCGCCACTACCTGATAAGCAGTCATGGAGCTTTGCGTGTTGCTATATTCCTCGGTAATGAGTTTTCCGTCTACTGTATAAGTGCCGTTTTCAGCAGGCACGAAAGTCGCAGTTGCATTGACATCGCTTACCAGAACCACGTTGGTAAGGGTGATCTTCGTAGCAGCACTGGTGCTGCCAGACTGGATGTATACTTTAACGCTCTCGTTTGCCGCCAGTTCCTTGGTAAAACTGGCACCCGAAGAAACCTCTGTACCATCCACCTGAATTTTTCCGCCGTTCTGCTCAATAGAATAGTCAAAAGAAAGGGTTGCCGTTGTCGACTTCTTATTTGTAATTGTCAGTGTGGATTTATAGGATGTAGTACTGCATCCTCCACTTATGCTGGTAGCTGCGCCGATAATGCTCGTACCATTGGCCGACCAAGCATCATCTGCGTCGCCCTTAAAACTCAGTCCAATGTTCTCGTCGGCTAAGCCTGTCACAGTGCCACTGGTTGCTGCAAACGCTGTCATGGTCACATTTGGAAGCAGTGCCATGACCATGCATATGCAGAGCACAAGCGAAAGGAATCGCCTCAATGTGCTTTTCATTTCTTTATTACCTTCTTTCTTTGATGATTTCTGGCGTTTATTTCTATGTAAATGCTGAGTCCCGCCGCAAATGCGATGGCTGCCCAGACATGAGAAAGGTGGAATAGCATCCCCGTAGAGGACGTCCGGAAGAATTCATCAATGAAGCGGAACGCTCCATAGGATGCCATATAAAGTGGGTAAATACTGCCGGGGTTCTTGCTCTTTTTCACTCTGGGGATGAGCAGAATCAGCATCACAATATAATAGAGAATCTCGAGTTCCCTTGTGGGGAAGTGAACGTGCGTTCCCGGTATGGCTAAGCCAGCACAGCAGCCAGAGACGATGCAGTTGACCCGGGCGCACATCACCGTGAAGATCATGCAAATCGTAAAAATATCAAAAACGGCTTTGATATTGCGTTTTGAAACCTTTGCGCTGATGAAATAAAGCACTGGCATAAAGAACACTCCGCCGAATAAGCTCATGTTGCCAGCATCTCCGGTTTCCAGAAACGCAAATGCTTTTACACTCAAAACACCACATACCGTATGCAGCACCGAGAATGCTATCACGGCGTACCATTTCATTTGGAGCTGCCGCCGCATCCTGTACAGCCAGAACACATTGAAGATAGTTCCTACTGTTAGCAGCAGATACAGTGAATTCGTTTGAAGCCATGACATCATCTTTGCACCTTCTTCCGGCTATGAGAACTCTGCTCTAAGCAAATAGCCAAATAGAACAAATTTAGAAGCAGCACTATTACACCACAAACTGCCACAAATAGAGAACTCTGCATATTGGATAGCCACGCAAACAAATCTCCCAAGAGTTTCAATACCCCGACAGAAATTCTTCCTTGGGGTGCGATTTGCTTTGCGCACAGGACGTACTCAATTGCCATAATGAGATCTATGGCAAAGACTGAAATCCTTTGTCCATCGACATTAGGAATACGGAACATTCCATATAGAACTAAGATAAACACAACAATTAAGAGCAAGTACTTCTTGCGTTTACCCTTTTCTAAAAAACGAACATTATGAAAAACAATGAGGACATCCAATCCCGTCCACAGCACATGCCCATAAAAACCTCTCGAAAGCAGCAGCGCATTAATCTCCCAAGCAAAATTTAAACTTCCTGCTATCAATGGCATAAGCAATAGATGGGATTTTCTATTTTGAATTCCGCACAGAACAATGATTACATATGTCAATGTCCAGAAAATTACTGTTAAGTGATTAAGCAAAACATACCCCCATTGAAAGGTTTCTCTCCATGGGGTATGGCATTAAGCGTGCCATGCCCCATGGGTTATTCTGTCATCTCACCATCTTGCCGTCCGCGCCAAAGTCATAGAAGCCTGCCGGAAGAAGGCCGTTGGAGCGGTTCACCCAGTAGTGCGGCGTCGTGACCACCTTGCAGGAGCTGTTGACGTAGTAGTAATCTCCATCGATCTGGATCAAGCCGGCATAAGTCTTGACGCCGTCCACATAGTAATACAACTCGCCGTCCTCGCTGACGATACCGTTTTTCACTTCGGGATCGGGATCAGGATCGGGCGTGACCGTAGGCGGGTTAAGCATCTTGCCGTCCGCGCCGAAGTCATAGAAGCCTGCCGGAAGAAGGCCGTTGGAGCGGTTCACCCAGTAGTGCAGCGTCGTGACCACCTTGCAGGAGCTGTTGACGTAGTAGTAATCTCCGTCGATCTGGATCAAGCCGGCGTAGGTCGGGATGCCATTAACATAGTACCAATATTCTCCATCGACCTCCACGATACCATTATAGTTCGGATTGGTCTTCACGATCATGTGACCATTTTCATCGAAATTATAGAAACCTTCCGCAAACCCTGTATCATTGGGGTACGACACCCAGTACCGTCCGTTCTTCACAGCTTTATAATTACTGGCAAAGTAGTAATAGTATCCGTCTTCTGCCAGATACAGGCCATTGCAGACTGTGCCGTTGATCGTATAGTATGTGTCTCCGTTCAGCTGGAATAGGCCCGTGTGCTGATACACGCCATGGCAGACACCGTCTTCCCCAAAATTGTACCAATAACCGGGGTCATCGTGGTTGTTTGTCTCCTTCACATAACGAAGGCCTTCGTATCTGTAGCCGTTCTGGTCGAAATAGTAACGATTTCCGTCCACCGCAAACCACTTGCCGTAGACATAGACCGGTCCATAATAATACTTCGTTCCGGAATTTGTTGTTAGCCAGTCGCCACGAATAAGTTTGCCATTTTCAAACTCATAGGTCAGGTTCGCAAAGAACCGCTGCGTTTTTCCGTTCAATCCCTTGAACGTATTCTTGTCGAAGTAGTAGTAACTCTCTTCGCCGTTTTCATCCAGGAGACTCCACCAACCAGAACGCAGGATGCCGTTGATGGTGTAATACCGTGCGCCGTCAAGTTCGAACAGGCCTGTGACCTTACCCTCGCAAGCACCGGTCGTCTCATTGAACTGGTAGAAATACTCGTTGCTTTCATCGTTGAGACCAGGGACCTTGTGAACGCCCTTCACAGCGACGTTATCCACAAAGTAGTAGGTTGCGCCGTTGATCTGCTTCCAGCCGGACCAGACTGTGCCATCCAGAATGAACTTATCCGTAAATTTCTGATACGATTCGCAGTAAAAATGGCCGCCCTTGGGATGTGTGACATTTTCCGGCTCCTCATAGGGATAAATACCATATTGCTCTTGGAAAGAGGTCTGCTTGGCCATGCTGTAGAGCGCGTTTGCGCCAAGATAGATATCATAGCCGATCGAACCAGCGTTCGTAATTGTCAGCGTCTGATTCGCGCCGTTCTTAGCGGTCATCTTTACACCACTGAGAATGCAGATGGGGTTGGCCGTTTCAGGATCAATGGCCTGGCTCTGCTTGATGAAATTGCACTTCACCGTGAGCAGATTATTCTCGTCCATGGATGCGGACGTCAGACGGAAATAATCATTCGACACCGTCAGGTTGGAAATGTCCACATCGACATTCTGGTCGAACTGGAACTTCACCGTCACCTCAGTCTTCGGGCTGACACGCTCTGCCAGCTGGAGCAGCAGATCCCAGGCCGTGATGCCGGAAATATCGCCGCCAGCAACCATGGACAGAAGCGGCTTCAGCTTTTCAGGCATCTTGATCGTCATCATATCCAGTCCGAAGACATAGGTGACGTTCATGGGCTGGCTGGGATCGATCACATGATAGCGGTCTGTCTCGCCGTCGCCGCCGGGGAGATATTCCGCGTTGGAGACTTCTCTTGTCCATGCGAAGGTTCTGTCGCCGCCTGTGGCGTTGTCAAAGTCGAAAATCGCCTGATTGGCACTGTACATGGCGACCTTGATCGTGGCACTGATGGAATAGTCCCGCGTGATCATAGCCGTAATGGTAACGTTGCGCAGGCCGGATCCCTCGCTGCCAGTAAAGGCAAAGCCATTGTTCGCAGCTTCCACAGTACCTGCTGCGCTGTTGCTCAGTTCAAATGTGATATCGCCCGCGCATACAGCGACGGGATTCTCATTATAGGTTGCGATCAGGGGAAGGCGCACCGAATCCCCGTAGATGGCGTTGATGCTTGTCTTGGAAAATTTCAGTCCATTCGGCTCGACCACGGTAAGCGTCTTGCTGCCGATCACCGTGTCACCGGACAGGAGCTGAATTTCCACGCTGCCTTTCTTGACGGCGTTGAAAACACCATCTTCAGAGACGGTACCGATGGTTTCATCTGCGGACTTCCATGTAAGATTGGCAGGGAGTTCCGCAGCGCTGCCGGACACACTGACACCGGAAGCAACCAGACGAACCGTGGCGCCGCTCGTCAAGTAATCGTAAGCAGAGGTGATCAGGGCATGATCAAACTCCGTAGAGACAGGGGCCGTGGAGACCACCATCAGAGAGGAACTAACGGAACGCTCATAACCATCCGAAGGACGGTTCACAACCGTGAGCGTATTGCTGCCTTCCTGCTTCGCTACGAAGGTAGTGGAACCGCCGCCATCCAGATTGATTGCGGTCACACAGCCTGCGTCCAGCATGATCTGTGCCAGTTCTTCAGCACTGCCGCCAGCGGAGAAGGGTTCCTGACGGCCGTCCAGCACCATCATGACGACCTTGCCCTCAGCAGTGATACCCACACAAGTGCGGGAATGACGGCTGTTATAATAGTCCGCCGCACTGGTCACGACAGGCTTCCCATCCTTGACCAGATAAACGCTGCCACCGACAGCCTCTTGGATTTGGTCTTTATAGGCTGCGTAATCGCTGGAGCTGCCGATCATGGCGGTTCCATCCTTCAGAATCGCAAAGAAGTTTTCGGAGGTGCCGCCATGATACTCGACACCATCCATGACCAGCGCGCCGCTGGGGGCACCGGTGGTCATGTTGTAGAAGTCAGCGTTGACACCGACCACTGCATTGTAGTGCTCGACGTAGTTTGCCGCATCGGACGGATCGGAATGACGCTTCTGAGCCGCCGCCATCTGATCGGACACGCGGGACATTGCCCAGCCCTGGCTCGGATCGTTGTCGTGATAATTGGCGTGGATGCTCACATCCTCCCGGGCGATATCCGCCGTGGCAATGTAGTAGACGATCTGCTTGTCGTCCTTGGTCAGTGCATAGTTGATCGTCTGCGTCACACCGGGCGCGACCGTCGTCGTGTCCGAAGAAAACACAGAATAGTAGGCATTATCCGGCTTCGGCTCGGGCTTAGGATCCGGATCGACCGGGTCGGGATCAACGGGATCCGTGCCGTTGGGATCGCCAGCCAGATCAAACAGATAATCCGCAAATGCATAGCAGCAGGCCTTGCGCAGCGTCTCGCAATTGGGCAGATCTGTCAGCGAGTACGAGCTCTCCAGCGCACCGATCAGGGTATTCCCGGTATAGATGCTCAGGACCTTGCTCCGGATACCGTCTTTGGTGACCATGCCGCCCAGACGGTTGGTCAGGAAGTAGGAAGCGCGGCTTGCGTCTGTAAGCCCTGCGGTAAAGTAGTTCTCAATGATCGTGCTCAACGCCACACCGCCGCGGTTCATCTCCGTTGTGAGATAGAACGCATCCATGTCGCCATAGAGGTCCGTATCAGCGAAGGAGTGACCCACACTGTTGAGTGTGCCGTAATCTACACCGAGGTATTTTGTACGAATGTTGGCGGCAAGCGTATCGACGTCAGTCTCCGTGGTATCTACCTTGTCAGCGATATCCACGTTTTCGGCGCAGTACATCAGATCTGTAATGTCACCGGCCCAACTGCCCATGTCGGCACGAGCCTGAACAACAGCATCCGTCATGCCCTGCACCTTGGCGTAATTGGCCACATCCATTGCGCCAAACACATGGCCAAGGTCAACTTTATTGCCATTGGGCAATGTGAAGTTGCCCAAGTTCTTCAGTGCAGAAGCCGAGGTATTGTTCGCGGTATCCTGCTCGGAAACATAGGCGGTAAAGGCAGTATTCTCCTTGCCGCAGACCATTTCCCAAGTGCCGGAGGTGTACCGCTCCACGCCTGTACGGATATAGTTGATGATCAGCGCATTGGCATCCTCACCAGTATTTTCTTCCGCATAGGTCTGGGCATAGCCTTCCAGAACCTTGAAACAGGAAAGGAATGTTGCATAGTCTGAAATCATCGTAGTTGCAGCTGCGTTCCCCCCGGAAGCAGCAGAGCCTTCATCGTTTGAGCCCGCCGCGAAGACGCTGACCGGCAGCATAGCTGTCAGCAGCATCACAAGAACAAGGCACAAAGACAAATGTCGTTTCACCAGTCTACTTGTCATAACAGTTCTCCTCCTATTGTAATTACATTCAGCTTAAATGATCGATCAGATAATTTAAGTCCTCTTGCATTGCATAATACCGGACCAGCTCCGAGCCCTCCAGGCCCGAGTCCTCCGGCAGCTCCTGCGCGCGCAGATAAACATTACGCTGCGTACCATCATCGTCGGTCAGCCTGCCAGCCACCTCACCAGTACCCTCACCAATTAGGATCCGAAACAGCTCATAGGTTTTCTCACCACTCTTGGTTTCGAACACGACCGTGATTGTATCGCTGCTCTGTTCCTGCCAGATCGTGACATACTCCCGCCAGCACTCCGGGTAATACAGGGTGCCGTAACTTGTGTGGATGATCAAATCTTCAGCAGATGTTTCAATCAACGGGCTGGTGTTTTGCAGCACTTCCTCCTTAGGCTCTCCTCCGCCGCACCCCGCCAGCAAGCCGCACAGGAGCACGCAATTCAATAAAAGCAGCCCAATCCGCACTGCGCGGTTATGTCTCGTTCGTCTATGCTTTTGCATGACCTCAACCTCCTCGACCGGAATATTGGTGAATTGCTTTGACAAAGATGTCATCTATGTATGTCTCGTTTTTCTCTGCGTCATGAAATGCATTTGCCAGTTCGCGCGATGCACAGACATAGTTTTCATACATATCATACTGTTGGCAAAGCGCACGAATCGCAGTTGGAAAGTCCGCCGCGTTGTTTAGAATATAGGCCGCCTTATGCCGGTGCAAATACTCGATGGATGCGATTTCTCCAGGCCCATAGGCGATGATACACGCCCCACTACGCAAGCTCTCCGCAACCTTTGTCGACAGAGAGTACTTCGTCCGGCGGACAGCGTTCCGATCTGATGACTCTACGAGAAGCAGGAATTTACTTGCTCCCAAAACCTGCTCGACACCTTGCTCTGTTAGCCGCCCGCAGAATGTGAGGCCGTTGTCCTCGCGAATCTGCGCAAGGGTTGCCGGATTCCGCTCACCGGAATACACACGGATTGTCTCAAATCCCGGCAACCGTGCCTCCTTCAAAGCACGCCCAAGTTCGATCAGCGGTGTGATCCGATTCAGGCCCAGATTGCCGACATAAGAAATACCTTTGCGCTGTTCGAACGGAAGAGCCGCAGAATTGACACCGCTTGAAATGCGAATCGTCTGCACCGGGAAGCCAAATAGCACCTCATAGTCTCTTTGCATGGCGTCGCTAATCGTGATCATGCTCTTTGACCGCTCTGCAGCACGTTCTGCCAATTTACGCAAGCGGCGGCAGTGCAGACGTCTGAGCAGCGTCCCGCTCCTCTGCGGTTCAATATAAAAGTCATCTGCACACCACATAGTGATTGGAACATTAAGCAGGTCGGACAGATAGAGCGCAACGCGGTAGGAGAACGCATAGTCTCCCGCTGCGAAAAAAATTACATCTGGTGCAAACGTCCTCGCCCAATCTTCAAGCGCACGCGTCTTCCATTTCCCGAGGCACCACATGGTATCCCGCAGAAAATAGATCATAGGGGTACGCCGTCTGGAAAACTGATAGACCTTGGCCAAATTACCCGTGTCTGTTCTGCTCTGAGATGCAGATTCATCGATATCACAACTTGAAAATGTGCGGTAATGTGCTCTGCGAGTAAATACCGAGCGCAAAACATCACTGTCCGTGATCCTGAAATAACGAAGGCAGCATTTTCTGGTCGGAATCTCCTGATGGAAGTACATCTGCGCGAGATTTTCCGGAGAAATACCCGCCAGCATACGCATCATCGTTTTCCCCATGTTTCCAGAAGCGCTGAACACGTTATGACTGACCACAAGCACCCGCAAGGGCGCATGATTCGTATCCATACAAATCACTCTCTCAACTTCCCCGTTCGGCCGCGCCCAAGGATCAGCCGTCTCAGCACATCGGATCTCTGCAGCAGCAATCCCAAGCTATAACACACCGCAAGAATCGCGACGCTTTCATGTAAGGTCAGCAGATAGTTCACCGTTGCTCCCAGCGTCAAGCGAGGCAGAACATATTCAAATAGATATGTCGACAAAATATAGATGCTGAGCGATTGCTTGCCAAGCTGACGAATCAGATCCAAAAAAGCGCTGATTTTCAATCTGCACAGCCGCTCATAAATCAGCTTCAGAACATTCAGCAGCGCAACCGTCCCGGAGCACCCGATGACAAAGCGATAGGCATCAATCATGATCTGACGCAAATAATCTTCCTTGCCCAGCAACGTAAAACCGCTTAGATAAATAAGGAATCTCTCGTGTAAAACGGTATCAGCGCACACCAAGTAAGCAGCGAAACCACCGCCGCCGTACGGCCAAGCAGCCACTTGCAGCCATATCTTCCGCAGCAGACTCCCGCGGCAAACAAGAAGAGCATAAACTTATGTGCGTTCAGCCAATAAAGATCCGTTGTAAAGAACGCTGCGCCGAGGAGAACTCAATACATAGCTATTCTCGCCAAAGCTTTTCTTGGGGCAACACATTCCACTAAGGATGCCACGCAAGCCGCAATCATTAACGTCCACAAGAACCAAAAATCTGTAATGCAAAGCCTCGCCAGTGACTTGAAGTCTCCGCTTTTTCCGGATGCAATCCGCAAAAGCCAAAGCGCGATGCCCCAGACGATACAGACCGGAAGCAGTTGCCGGATGCGCCTCAACGCACTTTGTACAGAGCCATGCGACTGCATGCTGAACCAATATAAATAGCCGCTGACAGCAATGAACAGTGGCATATGCACACTGTAGATTGCCTTCATGACCGGGCATCCCAATACCATCCGCCGGAAAGAAAGGCGCTGCCGCTGCCATACTGCAATGCGTACCCGAAAATCACCAGGAAGATCGCAACGCCTTTACAAAATCAAAATAACCATTTCATTCATTTTCGAGAGCCACCGATCTTCTCCTTTATCGAATACTCCGGGTATAGACAGCTATATCCATCGATCCTTGCTTTGCTAAATAGCGTTGATAGGAATGCTCTAAATCCAAGATGGCCGCATGCTCCTTGCACTTGCGCGCCTCCGGCGGGGGAAGTCTGCGATAATCCCCATACAGTCGACTCAAAAGCGCATCATAATGCGCAGAGACTGGGAACGCGCCATCCTCAAACGGCAATTCGACTGTCTCTTCGAACCATGCTCTCGGAAAGATGTTCTTCCCATATTTTTTTCCAGCCGCAAAAAACGTGTGGCACATACTTGTATGCACATCGTCACGATTCGCGCAAAATCGTTCCAGTTTTTCACGCGGAAGCACACGGCACAGCTGCATAAACAGCTTTTTTACAAAGCTATTGGTTTCATAACCGCGCGCATACAGTGCCTTTGCAATCACGATTTTTGATGCAGCAAATTGCAATTTGCGCATCAGCGGCCGGTCGGAAAGATTGTCACACGGGAAGATGTCGATGTAGACACCCTGATGGATGAGCGGGTCTTTCGGATGGTATTTTTCGATGCAGGCCGTGTGGTTTCTACGCAGTTTTGAAAACTGCATTGGCCAATGCGCGCTGTTTTCCTGCTGCACATAGTAGGTATCAGCGTCAAAATCCACCGCCGCTTCCGCGAAGAAGCGGTCATATTCACTCCGCATCAAGATGACATCCAGATCATCGTCCCAAGGAATAAAGCCATGGTGGCGAACAGCGCCCAACGCCGTTCCGGCAAAGAGCTGATAGCGAATACCGTGCTTGCGGCATACGGCGTCAAAGTCCTTGAGCATCTCCAGCAGGAGCGTTTGGTGCGCGGTCATGTCCTTTACAACCTCCATGCTAGAATCTCCTATGTTTGCGCATGCCGTGGAGTGCATATGTCAGAAACGCTTGCGCCGACCGTGGCAGCGAGAGCCTCTCGACATCACGGTAAATCTCCCAGCGATACTTGGCCGATTTGAACTTGTTACTTGAACGAGAGCCGTTCACAACACGATAGTCCACCAGAATTTCTCTACAGGCCACCGCGCGATAGCCGAATCTCATCAATTCCAGCCAGAGCGCATAATCCTCGTGATAGTGCTCCGCAGAAAAGTGATGTTCTCGTAAAATAAGCTGACGGAGCAACACGGTAGAACAGCTCAGCACGCTTTCCCTCAGCATGGCATCATACGATGTCGTTTCCGGAACGATATAGTCCGATAAATGTGCTCCGCTTTCATTAACCAGCGCGTAGGAGCAGTAGATGATATCCGCACCAGCACGCCCTGCAACAGCCAGCTGCTTTTCCAGCTTATCACTGTGCCACACATCGTCGCTGTCGAGCAATGCGATCCATTCGCCCTTTGCGATATCAAAACCACGGTTTCTCGTTTTCGCCACGCCCATGTTCTGCGGATTCCGCAGCAGACGTATACGAGTATCAAGGCTTGCAAAGTACTCCGCAATTTCGGCCGTGCAGTCGGAAGAGCAATCGTCAAGAATCAGCAGTTCCCAGTTTTTATAGGTCTGCGAAAGCACGGAAGAAACCGCTTCCTCAATATATTTTTCTGCATTGTACGCAGGCATGATGACCGAAACAAGCGGTGCCGTTCGTATTCCGTCAATTTTTCTTTCTCGTTCATACATACTTCTTCTCCAGCATCTGTCTGCATTTCTGCCAATCCTTATACCCGCGGCCAAGCATATGGATATCACTTCCGAGGTACTTTACATATCCATTTTCAATCCATTCAAGATACCGTTTACGTTTCAGCGGCTTTGTCAGGCATTCTGCATTGAGCTGGAGCGGCACGCTCTCACAAATCAGTTTTTCAATATTCTCTGCAGGATACCGCTCTGCGTGAGCAAGGACAATTTGAATATCCGCCAGGTCACACAGAAGATACAGCGTGTCCCAGATCGACTCCGGCCACGCATAAAACGGCATTTCCAACAACAGCTCGTTTGTACCCTCACGGCACAGGCGGTTCAGGCCGTCCAGCCGTTCCATGCCATCGCAGATCAGTACCTCTGCGCCGAGCTGAATCAGCGGAGCGTTTTCAGGCAGCTCACGGAGCAGCAGCCCTGCAGTTTTCTTCCTACGGCGCAGGAAGGATTCGACGGACTCCTTGTGCGGGTAAAAATGCGGCGTTGCACAGATCGTTTTCACGCCAGCAGAAGCTGCCATCTCCACCTGTTTCAACGAGGTCGCAAGGCCGTCGCTCCCATGGTCGCAGCCAGGAAGAATATGGGCATGGTAGTCAAGCGACAAGTCGAGCTTCATATTACCGCGCTTCATACGACTCAGAATAGGAATACTTATATCCGTATTTGCCCCCATATTTATATTTGTAAGCATACTTCACGGATTTCATATTCAGGTCGTTGAGCACCGTGCCGCATAGGTTTCCGCCCGCACGGCGTACCGCATCGATGGCCTCGTTCAGCTCATCCTGCGTCGTATCGCCGGACTTGACTACGAGTACCACACCGTCCACATAGGTCGAAACAATTTGCGCGTCAGCGACCGTATTGATCGGCGGCGTGTCGATAATAATGTAGTCATAAACCTTTGCACTTTCTTCCACGAAGTGCTTCATGCGCTCGGATGAAAGCAATTCGGAGGGGTTCGGCGGAATGGTTCCAGTGCAAACGATCCAGAGCGGCAGATCTTTCACCTTGTCCAGTTCGAGCTTCGATATTTTTGCAAGAAAGTCGCACAGGCCGGTAGGCTTCTCCACCCTCCAAAGGCGGCGCTGTGTCGGCTTGCGCATATCCGCATCGATCAAGAGCACCTTTTTGCCCAACATTGCATAGCTAATGGCAATGTTGGCTGCTGTCAGGCTCTTGCCCTCAGAGGGCTTTGCGCTAGTGACGGCGAAGCTCGTACATGGGCGCTCCTTATCCGCCGTCATGCAGAACATCAAACTGGTGCGCAACTTTACATAGGCTTCCTTTATCGCAAATGGAGATTCATTGGTCAGCAGACGTTTCCTGCTTGTACGAACAGCTTCAATCGCTACCTTTCGGCTTTCTTTCTTTTTCGCCATAGAGCACTGCACCTCCCTCCGCCAGCTTCCAGCAGCCAGCATTCTCATTTGTCGCATGGATGTCCGGTATCTGACCAAGGACAGTCACACCGGCGGACTTTTCAATGTCCTCCGGCAGGTAGATGGTCGTATCGGCCATCATTCGCAGAATAATAGCAACTGAAGCCAGTATCATGCCAACCACAAATCCAATCGCGCTGTCAAATACGGTTCTGGGCGCAGATTTTTCCGTTGCCACCTCCGGTCGGTCCACGACCTCGACGCCGCCCGCCTTGGTAATACGAACGATTTCAGTAGGCGCAACTTTTGCAAAGGAATTGGCGATCTTACAGGCAAGCTCTGGATCGGTCGAGGTCGCTACCACCTCCAGCAACTGTGTATCCGACACAACGGAGACATTCACCATGCGGCTAAGTTCCTTTCTCGACAATGAGGTTTCTGCTCTCAAATCACTCAGGACGGAATCCAAAACAGAATTGCTCGCCAGGATCTTTGAATAGGTCGTAGCAAGGCTCTCCGCCGCCTGGAGGTCGCTGTTATTGATCGTTCCCTGTGAAGAATTGTCCGCACTGTTATATACATAAAAACTCACTCGAGATTCATAGGTCGGCGTAACAAAAATTGTTACTACTGCATAAACGCCCGCAGCAACAACGACCCCCGCAAGGAGCAGCCAATGAATCTTGGCTAACAGGATCTTTGTAATATCCCATAGTGACAGCTCTGTGCCCCCCACGGAAGCATACGGTTTCTTACTTTCGTTCATATTCTAGGATTGTCCTCCAAACGCATCTTTCTTTATCGGGCGCCCGCGCCGCACAAAACGACGCGGATCGTTTTTCCAATACACGCCAAATCCATCCAAATCGATCGTTTTTCTATATACTCCATATCGTAGATAATTTTTTCTTCCGGCTTCAGAGAATATCCGCCATTCACCTGAGCATGTCCAGTCAGGCCAGGAACAACCATTAACCGGTTGGAGAAACCGGGAATGTATTTTTCAAATTCTCCGTAGAAATAAGCACGCTCCGGCCGCGGGCCGACGAAACTCATGTCGCCGCGCAGGATGTTATAGAACTGAGGAAGCTCGTCCAGCCGGGTGCGTCTGAGAATTTGGCCGAAGTGTGTGCATCTTGGATCCTGTTCATCTGCCCACTGCGGGCCGTTTTCCTCTGCGTCAAGACGCATTGACCTAAATTTATAGATCATAAACGGCTTCCCATGGAGACCGAGCCGCTCCTGCTTAAAAATTGGGGGACCTGGCGAGTCCAAAGTGATGATCAATGCAATGATTATCATCGGGATTGCCAGAATCAGCAGGCCCAGGAAAGAACATACTATGTCAAAAGCACGCTTCGTTATCAGGTACAGCTTCTTTTGTTCCAATACAGGTTTTGCTATTTGAATGATCACATCGGCAGAGCTCTCCTCTGTCAAACAGCTGCTCGCTGTTGTTGTCACATATCTCACATCCCTACATTGATATCTGTATCTCTGCCCCCCATCGGTTCAGCACGAAGCCGTCCAGGGGCAAAGGCTCTACACAGATATTGAATTTGCAAATTGCTGTACAAAAATATCCATTCAAGGTGCGCAATTCAAGTAAGTACCGCCTCCGCCATAGCTGCACAAAAACGAACATCTTTTGTTAATGCAGATGTGTCAGCGGAGCTTTCATGGAGTTTGCCACTCTGCGTGCAGCGCAAAACATAGTTATTCTTCCGTATTATAGCACATTACATATTCAAATGCAATTGAATCAACAAAGAAATGGAAGAAAAAGTATGTTTTTGTCAACTTACGTTAATTTTTTGCGGAGAATTCCGTTGACTTAAAGTTCAGCGCAGTCATCCCAGCAGTCTGGATGAAATTAAAATAAGATCCACACCCAACATAATCACTGCACAAGGAGGAATTACAAAATGGCAAAGGGTGAGAATATCTTCAGACGGCGGGACGGTCGCTGGGAGGCTCGGTATATCAAGGGTCGTGAGCTATCCGGAAAAATCAAGTATGGATACTGTTATGGGAAAACATATCGGGAAGCCAAAGAGAAAGCCGCAAAGCGCAAAGCAGCTTTGGCAAATGGAGCTCCCTTACCGACAGCCAGAACGCAAAAACCGTTCTCCAGCTATTGCTTGGAATGGCTACATACAAAGAAATGCACGGTGAAAGAATCGACGTATATTAAATACAGCACCGCGGTCAATAAGCACATCATTCCAAAGCTCGGTGTGTGCCACCCTCTGGGCTTCACGACGGAATTGATGGACGATTTCATCAAAGAACTGCAATTCGAAGATGAACTGGCGCCAAAGACGGTGCATGATATTCTAGTCGTGCTGCATGGCATTTTGAAGTTCGCTTCCTCGAAGTTTGCAGGCTCATTTCCCGCGGTGGAGATCAACTATCCGAAGATTGGCAAGAAGGAGATGCGCGTTTTGTCCAGAGAAGAGCAGGCGCGCCTCGTTGCCTATCTACATGAGGATCTGGATTCGTGCCGATTTGGTATCTTGCTGGCGCTATGTACAGGCATACGAATTGGTGAACTCTGTGCACTGCAGTGGGAAAGTGTTTCTACAAACGATAAAGCTATCCGAATTGCAAAGGCCCTGCAAAGGCTGCATGACACCAGCGTATCGCAAGGTGCTCGAACAAGGATTGTGATTGGTCCGCCCAAAAGCGATACCTCCGTGCGAACGATCCCTATGACGGAATACGCAACCGGGCTTTGCAGGCGCATGAAACCGCAAAGTTCAGCTGCGTATGTTCTGACCGGAACGGAAGCGTTCATGGAGCCGCGGACATTGCAGTATCGATTGGAAAGGTACACGCAGGCATGCGGTCTGGAGGGCGTACATTTTCATACGCTGCGCCACACATTTGCGACGCGAGCTGTTGAGGTCGGATTTGAAGTTAAATCATTGTCAGAAATATTAGGACATGCCTCTGTGACGATCACGTTGGACCGGTATGTGCACGCTTCGCTGGAACTGAAACGGGATAATATGCAGAAATTGAAGGTAGTGGGTCTATGATCTACGCAGTCAAAACTAGTGTAAGTGAATATCATAAAAACGGGAAAAGCCTTGCATAGCAAGGCTTTTTCTTCGCTTTTGTAGTGGAGTGGCAAACTCCACGAAAATACAACTTCGGCTCAGTCCGTAAAATGGAGTACATTAGAAGCCCATTCGCTTTCTTCACCAAAAATCATCAGCGCATTTCGTTCTAATGATATGTTTTGCCTGCGTTATCCACGCATTTTCATTATAAAGAAATTAATTCCATATTTCAAGACTGAAATGAATTATTCATCCAGAAAGAGGCAACACGAATTCAACGAATATACGTAAATCTAACGATTACTGCTACACTTATGACAAAAATAGCCTACATAAAATGAAAATCCCGCTGCGAAATTTCTCCGCAGCGGGATTAATTTATATGCCAAAACGGCCAAAAGTCTTATTTCAAACAGTTCCCAGGCACAGAAAAAGCCCACCGTAATTCTATCGAAATTACGGTGGACTTATGGTCCGAGTGACAGGGTTCGAACCTGCGGCCTGATGGTCCCAAACCACCCGCGCTACCAGCTGCGCTACACCCGGATATGAAATTTCGCAATTTGCATAAAATAAAGTTTAACATATTCTTTAGAAATGCGCAACGGTTTTCTGCGTTGCAGTTTTCGGGCGCGTGTGGTATGCTCTAAACATCAAATCAGGACTTGTTATGACAGGAGCATCAACCTATGAGAATGCGAAAAAAGCCCAACCTCGTCCCACGCATGGAGCGCTGCGCGGCCACGCTGATCACTGACCCCGAGGCGCTGCGCGGCCGCTGGCTGGAACAGTTCCCCGGCTATCAGGCGCTGCAGCTGGAGCTCGGCTGCGGCAAGGGCCGCTTCACGGCGGACACCGCAGCACAAAATCCGGACATCTTCCTCGCCGCGATTGAAAAAGTTCCGGACGCCATGGTCGTCGGCATGGAGCGCGTGACCGAGCGCGGGCTCGAAAACGTGCGCTTTCTCGACCGGGACGCAGCCAACCTGCTCGACATGTTCGCCCCCGGCGAGGTCTCACGCATCTACATCAACTTCCCCGACCCATGGAAAAAATCCCGCCAGCACAAGCGGCGCCTGACCTATGCGGGCTTTCTGGCGCTGTATGCAAACGTGCTGCCGCTCGGCGGCGAGATCTGGTTCAAGACCGACAACGACCCGCTGTTCGCCTTCTCACTCGAGCAGTTCGAGCAGGAAGGCTGGGAGCTGCGCGAGGTCACGCACGATCTGCACGCCGACGGCCCTGTCGGCGTCATGACCGACTATGAGGCGAAATTCTACGATCAGGGCATCACGATCAACCGCTGCGTAGCGGTGAAAACGGAGGACACGAAATGCGACTTGTATCCTGGAACGTCAACGGGCTGCGCGCCTGTGTGACCAAGGGCTTTGCGGACACGTTCCGCGCGCTGGATGCGGATATTTTCTGCCTGCAGGAGACAAAGCTCCAGCCCGGGCAGATTGCGCTCGACCTGCCGGGCTACCATCAGTACTGGTGCAGCGCCGAGAAAAAGGGCTACTCCGGCACCGCCGTGTTCACGAAGGCCGAGCCGCTCGACGTGCAGTATAATCTCGGCCTGCCGCAGCACGATCTGGAGGGCCGCGTGATCACGGCCGAATACCCGGAATTCTACCTCGTATGCGTCTACACGCCGAACGCGCAGGACGGTCTGCGCCGGCTGGAATACCGGATGAGCTGGGACGATGCGTTCCGCGAATTCGTCTGCTCGCTCGACCGGCACAAGCCGGTCGTCATCTGCGGGGACATGAACGTCGCCGCAGCGGAGATCGACCTGAAAAACCCGAAGCGCAACGTCGGCAACCCCGGCTTCAGCCCCGAGGAGCGCGCGAAGTTTCAGGAGCTGCTGCACGCCGGCTTCACGGACACGTTCCGCGCCCTGCATCCGGACGAGACGGACGCCTACTCGTGGTGGAGCTACCGCTTCCACGCGCGGGAGAACAATGCCGGCTGGCGCATCGACTACTTCCTGTGCTCGGACCGCGCGGCGGAAAAGATCGAGACGGCCAGCATCCTTTCCTACATTTACGGCAGCGACCACTGCCCCGTGGAGCTCGAGATCGCATGGTGAAGATCGGAAACGTCGAGATCTGCGGCCCGCTCACGCTCGCGCCCATGGCGGGCGTGACCGATGCGCCGTTTCGCGCGCTGTGCCGCGCGCAGGGCGCCGCCCTCACCTGCACGGAAATGGTGAGCGCCAAGGCGCTGGCCTATCACGATGAAAAAACGAAGCAGCTGCTCTGGTCGCCGCCGGACGAGCACCCGGCCGCCGTGCAGATCTTCGGCCACGAGCCGGAGGTCATGGCTGAGGCCGCGCCCATGGCGCTGGCATACTCCGGTGCGGATATTCTGGACATCAATATGGGCTGCCCGGTGGGCAAGGTCATCCGCAGCGGCGACGGTTCGGCGCTCATGCGCGATCCCGAGCTCGCCGGGCGCATCATCGAGGCGGTCGTCAAGGCCGTCGATGTGCCCGTGACCGTGAAATTTCGCAAGGGCTGGGACGGCGGAAACGTCAACGCCGTGGCCTTTGCGCAGATGTGCCAGCAGGCGGGCGCGGCCGCCATCGCCGTGCACGGGCGCACGCGCGTGCAGATGTATGCCGGCCGCGCCGACTGGGACATCATCCGTGACGTCAAGCGCGCCGTGACGATCCCCGTCATCGCCAACGGCGACATTTTTTCCGGCGCAGACGCGGCGCACATCCTGCGCTACACCGGCGCCGATCTGGCAATGGTCGGCCGCGGCAGCTTCGGCGACCCGTGGCTGTTCGCGCGCGGCAACGCCGCCATCGCCGGCGAGCCGGAGCCGCCGCTGCCGCCGCTGCGCGAGCGGATCGAGGCGGCACTGCATCAGATCGAATTTGCCGCCGAGATCAAGGGCGAACGGCTGGCGTGCCTCGAGGCGCGCAGCCAGTTTTGCTGGTATCTGCGCGGTGTGCCGCACGCCAATGCCTACAAGCAGGAGGTCGTGCACGTCGAGACGCTCGACGACCTGCGGCGCATCACGCGCGCCATCCAGCGCGACTTGCGGGACTGACCGCAGAAAGGCAAGGAAACCATGGACCGGGACGAGGAACGGCGCATCATCGCTCAGGTGTGCGCCGGGGACACCAACGCCTTTGAGGCGCTGGTCGTCGCCTACCAGAAACAAGTGTATAACCTCGCCCTGCGCACCGTCGGCAACGAGGAGGACGCCGCTGACATGACGCAGGAGGTGTTCCTGCGCGCCTATCGGGCGCTGGGCACGTTCCGCGGCGAGAGCAAGTTCTCCGTCTGGCTCTACCGGCTGACGACGAACGTGTGCATCGACTTCCTGCGCAGCCGCCGGCGGCACCCGACCGTGTCGCTCACCGCCTCCGAGGACGACGACGAGCAGCCGCAGTTCGACCTCCCCGCCGACGAGAGCGTCGGCCCGGAGCAGCAGCTGACCCGCAGCGAAATGCGCCGCTCCGTCGCGCGCGGGCTCGACAGCCTGCCGGACGATGCCCGCAAGATCCTCATCCTGCGCGAGCTCGACGGCCTGTCCTATGCCGAGATCGGCAAGGTGCTGCACCTCGAGGCCGGCACGGTGAAATCACGCCTGTTCCGCGCGCGGCGGCGGCTCTGCGATTTCCTGCTCGCCGACGGGAACCTTCCCGACCGATATGCGTCAAAGCAGACGAAGGGAGGTGCAGACGGATGAGCGCCTGTGAACATTACCAGCAGCAGATCAGCCAGCTGCTCGACGGCGAACTGCCGCCGGAGCAGGTGCAGACATTGCGCGCACATCTGCGCACCTGCCCCGAATGTCAGCGCGTTTATGACGACTTTCTGGCGCTTCAGGCCGCCGTCCGTGACGCGGCCGCCGCGCCGCCCGCCGACCTGACCGCGCGCATCATGCAGCAGGTGCGTCAGGAGCCCGTGCCGATGCCGCCGCGCTCCGCCGCCCCGGCGCGCCCGGCGCGGCATGTGCAGCCGACGCCCATTCGCAGGGCTGCTCAGCCCCGGCCAGCCGCGCGAAAGCGCCTGGCCGCCGGCCGTACGTCTCCCCTGCTGCCGATCTCGGTCATGGCGGCGTGTCTCGCGCTGATCCTCGGTGCAACGCTCTGGTTCGTGCCGCACAGAAGCCAGCCGAGCGGCGCCGACACCGCGCTCGACAATGCGCAGGCGCCAACCGTGACCCTGTCTCCCTCCGTCAAGAAAGAGGATGCGGATGGTCGGAAGCAGGACAGTCTCCCCGCTCCGGAAAGCGCGCCGGTGCTCGACGACAGCGTCAGCAGTCTGCTCTTCTCCGTCCCGGCGGAAAGCAGCGCGGACAGCACGACACTGCACATCTCCGACCGCAAGACCATCGAGGCGCTGTCTGCGCTTCTGGTGCGGACGCAGCCGGTACAGCCGCTCGATGCCGACCGGACACCGCTGTGCGTGCTGGAAGAGACCAGCGCCGACGGCGTGACCACACGTGTGACCGTCTGGTGCGACGGCAAGGACGTGGTCTTCGTCAGCAGCACGGATACACAGTATTACCGCGTGCCCGACGCCGCCGCAGAGTTTTGCCGGCTGACAGGCCTTCCGGAAAACTGAACACCACGATCGGCTCCTTTGACCCGGCAGGCAAACGCCTGCCGGGTTTTCACTTGCACGCGCTCCCGCTCCCCCAATCGCCATTTTTCAATCATGTGCTGCAAAACGACGACAAAAAACCACAATTTTTTGAACATCCTTGGCAACCATTTACTTGAAACACGCGAAAACGTGTGTTATAATTTATCTTGTCTGCTTGTACCTTGCTATTTTCGTAACAAACAGATGTATTTCTTAACAATATGGTGTCTTTTGCCATCAGGAGGATAATGACTCGTGAAACGTATCAAAGTATCGAACAATGTCATCAGAAGAATGCCCCGCTATCTCCGGAAGCTTGACGATCTGAATGCTGCCGGGATCGAGCGCATCTCTTCCGGCGAGCTGGGCCGCCAGATGGGCCTGACCCCCTCGCAGATCCGTCAGGATTTCAGCTGCTTTGGTGAGTTCGGCCAGCAGGGCTATGGCTACAACGTTGTGGCGCTGCGCGGCGAGGTCGCCAAGATCCTTGGCATGGATCGCAACTACTCGGCCGTTCTGGTCGGCGTCGGCAACATCGGCCGCGCGCTGGTGGAGAACTTCTGCTTCGAGCAGTACGGCTTCACCCTCAAGGCCGCGTTCGACATCAACCCCGACCTCATCGGCAAGGAAATGCACGGCATCGTGGTGCATGACTTCTCCACGCTCGACAACATTCTTGCCGAGCTCCAGCCGGACGTCGCCGTTCTCTGTGTGCCGAGGGCCATGGCCAACGACGTCGCCAATGAGATCTGCTCCGTCGGCGTGAAAGCCATCTGGAACTTCACGAACACGGAACTGCAGATCAAAGATGCCGACCCGATCATCGAAAACATCCACTTCTCCGACAGCCTGCTGGCGCTCGGCTACTACATTGCCGAAAGCCAGGACGAGGCCGAGGCCCGCGCTGCGAAGAACAAGAAGGCCTGACAGCCCGCAAAGGAGGTCTGCCCCTTGAAAATCAAGCGACTGATCTCGTTGCTGCTGACGCTGATGCTGCTTGCCGGCACGGCGCCCGCTCTGGCTGCCGACGCCGGCAGTCGGCAGGATCCGCTGCTGTCGCACAGCTTTGTGGACAGCTGGTCGTCTGCGGTGCTGAGCCACGCCGAGGCCACGGCGCATTCCGCCGCGCAGGCCGCACTGGACAAAGCCCTGCAGACGCATGACGCGGCGCTGCACAGCACCGCCGCCAAGAGCCGCATCTGCACGCTCAACGCCGGCAGCACGGTCGCGCTCAAGACCGGCGACTGCTTCACCGTTCTGAGCGGGAGCGCCGGCGTGACCATTTCCGCCGGTGTGCTCGTCGACACGACCGACGGCAAAAAGGCCGCCTCCGGCGCGCTGCACACGGCGCACCGCTACATCGCCTGTGAAAATCTGCGGGCGACCATTACCTGCGAGCAGACCGTCTCGCTGCTTGTGTCAGCGAGCGCTTCCGTCACGCGCTTCGTGGATGTGCCCGCCGGTGCATGGTATGCTGATGCCGTGGAATACGTTGCTGCCAACGGTCTCATGGACGGCGTCGGCGGCCGATGTTTCGCGCCGAATGACGCGCTCACGCGCGCCATGTTCGTGACGGTGCTGGGCCGGCTTGTGCAGATCAACGAAGCGGACTACACGAGCGTTTCCTTCACCGATGTCACGCCCGGGAGCTGGTACGCGCCGTATGTCGAATGGGCCGCGCAGCAAAACATCGTCAACGGTATGAGCAGCGGGCGCTTTGAACCGAACACGCCGATCACGCGCGAACAGATGGCGACCATCATCGCGCGCTATGTGCAGAGCACCGGAAAAGCACTTCCCACGATCACCGACCCTGTCACGCTGCGGGATATGAACGCGGTCTCCGACTGGGCGCGCGACGGTGTGGAGCTCATGCGCACGACCGGGATCATCGCCGGTGATGAGCGGGGTTACTTCAACCCACGCGGACTTGCCACGCGCGCACAGGCCGCCACGGTTTTCATGCGGCTGCGGGAAGCGAGCCTGCGCTCGCAAACACAATCATAAAACGATCGGATCGGCGGAGCCAGCGGCTCCGCCGATCTGCACAAAGGAGTTTTCTCATGTCTGATACGATCGCCGCCATTGCGACCGGCAACGTCCTGTCCGCGATCGGCATCCTGCGTCTGTCCGGTGACGGGGTGCTCACCGTTATCGACCGCGTGTTTCGCCCGGCGAACGGCCGCCCCATGTCCGAAGCACCGGATCGCAAGCTCGTCTACGGCGCTTTTTGCGACACCGACGGCCAAACGCTCGACCTCTGCCTGTGCACCGTCAGCCGCGCCCCGCACAGCTACACCGGCGAGGACACGGCCGAGCTGCAGTGCCACGGCTCGCCGGCAGTGCTGCGCGCGGGACTGCAGGCGCTGTTCGCCGCCGGGGCGCGGCAGGCGCTGGCGGGTGAATTCACGAAGCGCGCCTTCCTCAACGGCCGCATGGATCTCACGCAGGCAGAAGCCGTCATCGACCTCATCCACGCCGAAACCACGCTGGATGCGAAAAATGCCGCCGGGCAGCTCGGCGGCGCGGTGCTGCGGCGCGCGCAGACCGTATATGATGCGCTGCAGGACATCGCCAGCCACTACCACGCCGTGATCGACTACCCGGACGAGGACATCCCGGACTTTCAGCTCAGCGCCTACGAGGCCACGCTGACCGACTGCATCGACCAGCTCCAGCGACTGCTGGACACGTTTTCCCGCGCAAATGTGCTCCACGGCGGCGTTCCAGCCGTGATCCTCGGCCGGCCAAACGCGGGCAAGTCCTCCCTGCTCAACGCCCTGCTCGGCTACGAGCGCGCCATCGTGACGGACGTACCCGGCACGACCCGCGACACGATCGACGCGCGCGTCACGCTCGGCGGCGTGCTCCTGCGCCTGACCGATACCGCCGGGCTGCGCGACACGGCCGACCCCGTGGAGGCCATCGGCGTGCACCGGGCACTGGACGCAGCGGCGGACGCGGCGCTCGCCATCGCGGTGTTTGACGCGGCGCGGCCGCTCGACGATGATGACCGGCAGGTCATCGCAGCCGTGCAGGCAGCGCCGGTGCGCATCGCGGTGCTCAACAAGGCCGATCTGCCCGCCGCCGTGCAGCCGGACGCGCTGGCGGCGCAGTTTGACGCCGTGTGCGTGCTCTCGGCAAAAGAGCGCACGGGTCTGGAGGCACTCGAGCAGGCAGTCGCGGAGCGCTTCCCCGCCCCGGACGCGCCGGCCGGCGAGATCCTCACGAACGCTCGCCATGCCGAGGCCATCGGCCGCGCGCTGGAGTCGCTGCGCGCCGCGCGCGAGGCGATGCTGCTGGGCGTGACGCCCGACGCCGTGCTCACGGAGGCTGAGGAGGCCATGGCCGCCATCGGCGAACTGACGGGCGCCTCCATCCGCGAGGACATCACGAACCGCATCTTCGCGCGCTTTTGCGTGGGCAAATAAATTTGGGCAGCAAACGGCCGCCGGTCAGAAACCGGCGGCCGTTTCGTATGCAGTTTCAGCGAAACACGATGCCGTTGCGCTCCGACGTGCGCAGGAGCACAACGCCGAGCAGCAGCGCCAGCCCCTCATAGATGCCCATCGTCAGCCAGACAGCGTTGCCGCCAAAAATGGCCGGCACGGCAAAAATGACCGCGCTGTCAAGCAGGAAGCTGCGGCACAGGTTCAAAATGACCGCCTGCTTCGTGCGCTTGGTCGAATAGAGATAGGCCGATATGAGCGTGTTCACACTCATGATGATAAAGCCCCAGGCATAGCGCGGCATGTACTGCACCGTGCAGGCGAGCGTCAACGCATCGGCACCGAACATTTTGCAGATCGGCCCGCCGACAAACAGCAGCACCACGTTGATGAGCGTGCTGCCGATCAGGTCAATGAGCACGCCCGCGCGAAAATACCACCGGAGCTCCTGCGCGTCCTTCGCACCATAGCTCTGGCCGAGCAGCGGCTGCAGGCCGCTCGAGACGCCGATGAAGATGGCCGCGGAAAACGACGCCACGTAGCAGATGATCGAATAGGCGTTCACGGCCATGTCGCCAAGGCGGCCAAGCAGGACGTAGTTCGTACACAGTGTCGCCACCGGGACGGCAAACTGCGCGATGGCCTCCGGCGTACCGCGCAAAAGCAGCTTGCGCGCGAGCTTGCCCGAAAAACAAAACCGGCCCACCCGCAGCTGGCCGCGGCGCAGGATGAAGTGCGTCGATACGATCAGCATACCGCACGTCTGCGAGATGCCGGTCGCAATGGCCGCGCCCATGAGTCCTTTTTGCAGCGGGAACACAAACAGCCAGTCGAGGAAGATGTTGATAACCGTCGCGATCGTGGAGCCCACGCTTACGAGCACGGGCGAACCGTCGTTGCGGCAGTAGTTGTTCATGAACGTCATCAGCCCCGACGGCACCGCGAAAAGCGAATACCAGAACAGATAGTCGCACACGAGCCGATGATAGGTCTCGTTCGCGCCGAGCAGCGTCGCGATCTGAGACGTGAGACACGTGCCGATGAGCGTCATAATGATCGCGGCCGTCAGCGTGCCGGCAAGCGAGTGCATGAACGCCTGATTTGCGCCGGCAATGTCCCCGCGGCCGATGCGCACGGCTGAGACCGTCACACCGCCGACGACCGTGAGCATGATGATGGCGTTGAGCACCATCACGAACGGCCAGACCAGATTGACCGCGCCGAGCGCGTCCGTACCGACGCCCTGCCCGACAAAAATGCCGTCAATGATCGTAAAGAGAAAATAAGCGCAGTTGCCGAGAATCGTCGGCACGACATACTGCGTGAGCTTTTTCTTTCTGCTGTCCATGAGCCCCTCCGAGCGCATAATTTGCCGCTAAACGCACAGACTTCCGGCCGTATGCACGCACACGGCGCGTCCCGGCCGGAAATCTGTCCTTATTATAGTGGCTTGCCAAGCCGCTGTCAAGCAGGACGACCGCCTGCGCAGGTGCGCCAGAAACCGCTTGAAAGCCTAGTAAGCATATGTTATTATTATAGTATGTAATTTAAAGGGGGACTGCCCATGAAAATATCTACAAAAGGCCGGTATGCCCTGCGCATGATGCTCGATCTGGCCACGCATCAGGGCGACGGCTATGTCGCGCTCAAGGACATCGCGCAGCGGCAGGAGATCTCGAAAAAATATCTGGAGCAGATCGTGCCCATGCTGGGCAAATCCAACATTCTGCGCACCACGCGCGGCTATCAGGGCGGCTACCGGCTGGCCCGTGCCCCGCAGGATTACACCGTCGGTGAGATCCTGCGCCTGACCGAGGGCGGGCTCGCGCCCGTGGCCTGCCTCGACCAGCATCCGAATCCATGTCCGCGCTGCGGAGAGTGCGCCACCCTTCCCATGTGGGAAGGGCTGGAGCGCGTCATCTGCAACTACCTCGACGGCATCACGCTGCAGGACCTGCTCGAGCAGCAGACGGCACGCGCCGCGAACGACTACGTCATCTGACGCGGCCGCGTACTTCCCATGCAGGCCCGGCAAGCGCACCGCAAACGGCGAACGTGCCGCTCGCCCACGGCTGGATATTTGGTATTACCAGAAAAGCCGGCGTATGAATTCTATGTTTTTCATAGTTTCCGACCATCGCGCAGGAACACATTGCTGATTATTTATCAATTTTGCATTTTCCGCTTGCCATCCGTGGAGATTCGGGTTACGATGATGCTGCGTCGCGTGGTAATACCACAGAGGGAGCTCACCTGCCGTGTACGTTCCCTGGCGCCCGGTGCGCGGCCACCCTTCACGTCCCGGATAGACCGTCGGTCATGAGCCGCCCGATAGCGCCTCTTCTTCCCAACCGGCTGTCAAAAACCGCAGAGCCCGACCGGGCCCTGCGGTTTTTTCATACGCTGTGTGACGTCTGATCGGGATGACTATAGAGCGAGAACGCGCCGTTGGCAACGCTGTCGAGCATATCGGAGGTGAACGCCTGTGCGCGCTCGGCGTCACGGTCGAGCAGCGCGCGGTAGAGCTCGAGTTTATTCTGATACAGGCGGTTGGCGCCGTAGCGCTGGCGGTACAGGCTCCAGAAGTGCAGCCCGTAGCTGTGGATGGAGTTATACAGCAGCGGCAAAAACGTATTGCGCGACAAAACGCTCAGCGCATGGTGGAACTGAAACGTCGCCTCGGCGCCCTCCTGGTCGGTTTTTGCGTCCTTGATTGCGTCCAGCATGGGCGCAAGCCCATCGAGCTCGTCCTGCGTGGCGCGCTCGACCACCAGCTTCACGCACAGGCACTCGTTCGCGCTGCGCACCTCTATGAGCGAGCGCACCTCATCGTCGCGCATGACACCGCCGTTATAGTTCAGCAGCGCCGTGAGCGTATCGAGCGAGCCGGTCTTGCGGTAATCGCTGACGTACACGCCCTGGCGCGTCACGATCTCCACGAAGCCCATCTTCTCCAGCTCGATCAGGCCGGCCGAGATCACCGGCCGGCTCACGCCCATGCGCGCGCTCAGCTCCCGCGCCGGCGGCAGTTGGTCGCCCGGCATCAGTTCCCCGGAAATGATCATGCTCTCGACCTTATGAACAAACTGATCCGTGAGCGAGACCGCCTCGATCTTGTCAAATCCCATCGTTCCACCCCCAAAATGTATTTGGTATTACCAAGTGCTTTTCGTTTTGAATTTATCATCATATTGACGGACTGTCAAGCGCAAATGTCGGCATAGTTCCGAAAATGTTAAAATCGAGACACATAGCATTGCTTTTTCAGGAATACTGCTATATGATAATGCTGATTTCTGGTAATACCAGAGCAAGAAACAACAACCATCAGGAAGGAAGGGGAAACATTTGAAAGATCTGAAGCATCTGATCTACTTTGAAAACCTTCTGGAAGACGCCAACAACGAGTTGGTACGGCAGGCGCAGGAGAACGGCAGCATCGTCCTCGGCTACACCTGCTATCACATTCCGGAGGTCCTCCTCAACGTAGACAACTGCATCTCTGTGCGACTCAGAGCACCCAAGACCGGTTCGCTGGATATCTCGACGTACTACATGTCCAACTATACCTGTGACTACGCACGTGCGCTCGTCGAGCGTGCAATCGAGGGTGGCTACCAGTTCCTGGATGCGATGATCGGCGTGGACGCCTGCTCGGCCATGAACCGCTCCATGGAGCACTTCGAGGTCCTGAAGGTCAACAGCAAGGAGAAATTCTTTGTCACGCATACCGACATGCCGCTCAAGGTGACCGATTACTACATTGATTCCTACACCACGCAGATGCGCGAGCACGTGCTCAACCGTCTGACCGAGACCTTCGGCGTTGATACGTCCGACGAGGCGCTGCGCAAGGCCGTCGCCGAGCACAACGAGGTCTGCAAGATCATCAGCGAAATTGCTGAGATGCGCAAGCTCGACAACCCGATCATCACGGGCTACGAGTTCCACATCCTCAACCTTGTGAGCTATACCTGCCCCAAGGCGCTCATCCTGCCCTACCTGCGCGAGACGCTCGCTGAGCTCAAAAAGCGCAAGCCGGACGCCAAGAATCCGTACCGCGCCCGCGTGGCCATCGTCGGCAGCGAGATCGACGATCCGAGCCTGACAAAGCTCATCGAGGGCTGCGGCGCACTCATCGTGTCCGACCGTTTCTGCTTCGGCAGCACCCCGGGCCGCGAGGTCATCGAGCTCAACGACGAGGAAGACGTCCTGCGTCAGATCTGCCGCCACTACATGGAGACCAGCGAGTGCGCTCGTTACATCTCCGACGAGAAGGTGCACCAGCGCCGCGAGACGGCCGACCGTCTGGCGCGCGAGTACAAGGCGGACGGCATCATCTATGAGCAGATGAAGTACTGCGACTACTGGGGCTTCGAGCGTGCTCTGGCGAGCTACATCATGAACACCGAGTACGGCTGGCCGGTCCTGTCGATCGACCGTGTGTATAACAACGGCTACTCGGGTCAGCTCCGCACGCGCGTTCAGGCGTTCGTGGAGAGCCTGGAGATCAAGAAGATCCAGAGAGAAAGGGGTGCCAAGTAATGGGCAAGGTGAAATATCCCAATCCGAAATTCTTCAAAGCGAAAGACAGAATGGACTGGGCTGCTCAGGCAGAGAACCTGAAACTGGTCGGCGGCATCTTCTGGGACATGTTCAAGGAGACCGACTGGAAAAAGTTCGGTGAGGGCTGGAAGAACATTCTCATTTCCGACCGTGACCGTATCAAAGAAGAGTACAAGGCCTTCGCGGCTGCCTCTATGAAGGATAAGATCGACCTCATCCTCAACGGTGAGCGTCACCTCGGCCGCCTGTATCGCGACGGCGCCATGTGCACCGTGCGTCGTGAGTGGCGCGGCATCAAGGACACGGTCTATGACTTCTATGAATGGGCTCGTCTGTGGGGCATGCTGCTCATGTCCTTCTCCAAGGACCTGATCCCGGCTATGAACCAGACGCTGTACTATCGCTGGATGGTGTCTTACTTCTGCTGCCACAGCTTCATGGACAAGAACATCCTCGGCCTGCGCGGCTCCAACCTGCGCATGAGCCACGAGCTTACCTACTGCATCTACCGCTACGTCGCCGAGAACCTCGTTATTCTCGCCAAGGGCGACAGACGCAACGGCAACAGCGAGGAGCTCAACAGCAAGCTCGTTCTGATCGACGAGATGACCATGGCGCAGATCATGGCCGGCTTCCCGACCCTGTACGGCATCCCGCACCAGCTGCTGCCGGTGTTCCTGGTCTCCGAGATCGACCAGCTCACCTGCATCCCGTACATCGACGCCGTCGAGTCCTTCGGTCTCCCGGCCGATACCTGCCCGGTTCCGACGTCCGAGTGCGGCGCGCTCGTCATCGACGCCCTGCCGCATCTGGGCAGCTGCTACATCTCCAGCTCCATGCCGTGCGACGGTTCCGTCATGGCATCCAGCTACTTCGCCCGCCGCTTCCCCGAAATCCCGGTGCATCACCTGTGCTTCCCCGTCCGCTACGAGGACGAGCTGACGCTCGACGCCGCTGTGGAAGACGTCAAGGCGTGCATCCGCTTCATTGAGAAGCAGACCGGCGAGAAGTGGAACTGGGATGCTTACTTCACCGCTATGAAGCGCTTCAACACCGAGACCGACTACGAGCTGCAGAAGTGGGAGATCAACAAGACCGCTTATCCGCAGCTGATCGGCCCGACCTACGAGCTGTTCCGCAAGTGGTGCTATGAGATGGACGGCGGCCTCGATCCGCGTACCATCAAGTCCTGCGAGAAGGTCAACAAGATCCTCCTCAAGGGCTACAAGAACAAGGAGCAGGCCTGGCGCAACAAGATGCGCTATCGTGCTATCACCTGGAGCTGCCCGCCGCACTACTACGCCAACTTCTCCAACTGGCTGGCCAACAGCTGGGGCATCAACGTCGTCGTTGAGATGGAATCTCTCAACTACACCAAGCACCTCAACACCACCGACGAGACCGAGGCCCTGCGTGACATGGCCCGCCTGTACGAGCGCATGGTCATGCGCCGCCACACCAACGGCGGTTACCACAACGTCGTCACCGAGCTCTGGCGTCAGTGCGAGGCGTGGAACACAAACATCGTCATCATGTGGCAGCACGTTGCGTGCAAGAACATGGCCACCGTTCAGGGCCTGCTCGACGAGCAGGGCCGCGAGCTGGGTCTGCACCTGATCTGGATCCCGCACGACCTGATGGATCCGCGCACCGTTTCGCGCCGCACCATGCGCGACACGGTCTCCAGCTATATGGACACCGTCATGCACGCCACCCCGGTCGACGAGACTCTGCTTGACTTCGCGGACGACGTGTGCATGTAAACTTTTTTGAATTGAAGGAAAGGACTTAAATACTATGAAATACTTTGGCGGATGCGACGTAGGTTCCACCTACACGAAGGCAG